>Ga0070739_10003882_pt1 | contig 18187 bp, 15 predicted proteins | sample Coa_R1_7_FD_66445 | JGI IMG/M metagenome (GOLD analysis project Ga0070739, IMG submission 66445) | Surface soil microbial communities from Centralia Pennsylvania, which are recovering from an underground coalmine fire - Coalmine... | ecosystem: Environmental > Terrestrial > Soil > Unclassified ... | reverse complement strand
AAGGTGACCTGGCGGAATCGCGATTTCTACTCCTCGGGCGGGCAGGAAACCGAGCTGGCCTCCGGCGCGGACCTCGCGCAAGTACAGGCCGCGGCGACTAACGCAACGTTTTCCGAAAAGCTGGCGTAAAACAACGCCTTCGATTCCCGATGCCGGCTTTACTCATCAAACTGCGTCCTACCGGACCATGGCGCATTGGACCCGATTCCGGCGACCGCGACCGCGTGGATCGCATCTTTCACAGCGATTCGCTGTATTCGGCCGTATCGTCGGCGATGCTGCGGCTCGGGATGCTGGAAGAATGGCTTGAAGCGACGGCTCGCGCCGAGGCACCGGCGGTGCGTTTCAGCTCGTGTTTTCCGTTTCAGGGAGAGACCCTGCTGGCAGTTGCGCCGCGCAGTCTGTGGCCGCCGCCGCCGTCCTCCAAGATCCGCTGGAAGGGCGCGCGGTTCGTGCCGCTGGCCGTGGTGGAATCGCTGCTCGCGGGCCGCGCGATTCCCGAGGAGGGCTGGACCATAGATGGCGCCAGCGAGTGCCTGGTCCAGGAATCCTCGAGCGGGCCGTTCCGCATGTCCGTGCGTTCCAGCGCGGCGGTCGATCGGGAGGGACGGGGCATCGCCCCGCACTCTACAGCGTGCCTTGAATTTACTCCCGGCAGTGGGCTGTGGACGGTGGCCGCCTTCTCGGGCGAGGAAGCGCGCGATCGCTGGACCGCTCCGCTTACCGCCGCTCTGCGGCTGCTGGCCGACACCGGGCTCGGCGGCGAGCGCTCGCGGGGATGGGGGCGCGCCGAGCAGCCCGAAACGATCGCGGGCGAGTTGGCAAATCTGCTGCGCCTGGAAGCTTCGGTCGAACGCAGCAACGGGGGCTGGTGGCTGCTTTCTCTTTTTCATCCGGGTCCGTCCGATCAGGTGGATTGGAAGCAGGGTGATTACGCGGTCACGACGCGCGGCGGGCGCATCGAAAGCGATGCCGGTTGGGGAGAGCCCAAGCGCGCCACGCGCATGATTACGGAAGGTTCCGTGGTGGTCTCGCCGGCAGAGCCTCGCGGCTCGGCGCTGGACGTCGCGCCCGCCGACTTCGCGCACCCGGTCTATCGGGCAGGCTATGCCGTCGCGATCCCCCTCGCTGTGAAGGCGGCGTCATGAGATACCGGCTGACGTGCCTCACCCCCACGCTGGTCGGCGACGGCCAGAAACTCGCGCCGATCGACTATATGGTTTGGCGCGACCACGTCAACGTGCTCGACCAGCGGCGGATCTTCAAGCTGCTCGCAAAGGGGCCGCGGCTGGATGGCTATCTGGCGCAGCTCAAGAAAGCCGATAAACTCGACTTCGCCTCGTGGGGCGGCTTCGCCCAGAATTTCGCCGGCCGCCGCATCCCCTTCGAGCATTCCAGCGCGATCCCCGTATGGGAGAGGGCCCGCGCCGAGCATCTCTTCATTCCGACCTTCGCCGCATCCACGTCCGGCCCGTATCTGCCCGCGACCGCAATCAAAGGCGCGCTACGCACCGGAGCCGTCTCCGACCGCTGGAGCGAGAAGACGCTGAAGGATCTGGAAGAGCGGCTTTCGGGCGAACGCGTGCCGAAAAACCCGGCCGCGAAGCTCGAAGACGTGCCCCGCGCCAAGCGCGTTGCCGCCAGCGATTCCGGCACTGTGCCCTACTCCGCCATGAAGGTCTACCTGCTGCGGGTTTCTACACTCGTGGCGCGCGGCCAGGGCCGTTTCGAACTTGGCTGGAAGTCGCCGCGCGGCTCCGCTGATTCCCGCCACATTGAGGAGAGCACTCCGATCTTCGCCGAGATGGCGGTTCCCGGTACAACCTTCGAAGGCAGTTGGGACGAGAATACGGTTCAGGACCGGTCCCGGTTATTCCAGTCCGCGAACAAGTATGCGGCGGGCCAGCTCGCCAGGCACAAGCAGTACGCGGCAGCCGCGGGGCTGGCACAAGTGGGCGCGCTCGTCGAGGCCTTGGAGAAGCGGGTCGAGGAGGTCGCGGCCCGGCCGAATATGTGCGTCCTGTCCATCGGCTGGGGGGCTGGAGCGCACTCCAAGATCGCCTGGCTCGACACCGAAGATGCGGCGTTCCGCAACGTTCTTCGCCAGTTTCCGATCTATCAGAAGGTGATACAAACGGGCCTGCCGTTCCCCAAAACTCGACGGATCCTGTTCCAAGGAGGCCAGCCGGCCAGCTTAGCCGGCTGGGTGGTGTTGGAGGTCGTGGAATAAAGCCCTTTTTCGCTCAAGCCTTTACGTGTTAGCATCGATAAGGAAGGTGAGCGCATGGGCAGGGCGCAAACGGAAGCGAACGCGGCTCGTATCTGTGCGATGTGGATGAGCAAGAGGGTATAAACCCCGCAAAATGTATAACGCCTTTTTCGGTTTCTCGGAGAGCCCCTTCAGCCTGAGCCCGGACCCCTCGTTCTTCTACCGCAGCGAGCAGCATGAGGAGGCCTTGGCGAACCTGGTCTATGGGGTTCAGGCGCGCAAAGGGTTTATCGTCCTGACCGGCGAAGTCGGCACCGGGAAGACCACCATGCTCGAATGCCTCCGCGACTATCTGGAGGCCAATTACATCGAGTTCGCCTTTTTGTTCAATTCGCGGATCAACGTCGAGCAGTTTTTCGACATGATCGCCTACGACTTGAACCTCCCCTGTACGCGCACCTCGAAGACTGAAGTTCTGTACGCGTTAAATCAGCTTTTGGTGGAGCAGGCGCAGGACGGGCGAACGGTGGTACTGATCGTGGATGAGGCGCACAATCTCGAATGGGATGTGCTTGAGGAAATCCGGCTGCTCGGGAACCTGGAAAATCGCGGCGGTAAACTGCTTCAGATCATTTTGGCCGGACAGCCGGAGCTGGACCGCAAGCTGGACGCGCCGAATCTGCGGCAGCTCAAGCAGCGCATCGTGCTGCGGACCACTCTGGAGCCGTTTACACTACGGGATGCGGTCGAGTACATCGAATCCCGGCTGGCGCGCGCGGGCATGCCGGAACAGAGCGTGTTCTCCGAAGAGTTGATGGCGGAAATTCATCTTCGGTCTCAGGGAATTCCCCGCATCATTAACGCCGTTTGCGACAATCTCCTGCTGAACGCCTTCGCCATGGAGTCGAAGACCTGCACCATGGAGATGCTCGACGAGGTCTGCAAGGACATGCGGCTGGAATGGCCCGGCAGCCGCCGCCTCCGGGCGAGAATCGCCGCGGAAGAAAGTTTCGAGCGGTATAAGATTTGAAGTTTTATTGCGGCCGCAGTTCCTTCACTCCGGGCGGGAGCTTCAGCGTGTACGCCGAATCGGGCAGCGAGGGATTCACCTTCAAATCCGAGTACGTCACCAGAAAATAGTTTTTGGATGGCGAGATCACCTTCTCCTGGATCGGGTTTCCTTGGCCGTCCGGTATCCACAGATCAATTTTGCTGACGTATTTCTGCCGCATCTCGGCCGACTTAGGCGTCAACTCGATCCGCGTCGCGTGCGTCGGCCCGACATTCTCCGCGCCCACCAGCTTCAGATCGTAATTCTTGCGAAGTTCGCCGCTCGAAATCCCAAACCCGAGCAGCATCATCTGGTCCGCTGTGGCACTGAGTTTGCCGGCATCATAGATCTCGACGGTGTTGGCCTTTGGATAATAGCGCTTCATGGTGCGCCCGGCGAAATAGATTTCATGGGGCTCCGGCGGATCGAACTTCGTCAGCGCCTGGTTGCCGCCTTTGACGCGGCGCATCGCCACTTCGCCGGTCAGCTCCGTCGATTCGTTCAGCACTGCGGTGAAGTCCACACGCTTCAGTTTGGCCGAAAACGACTTGAACTCGGCCGCGGCGCGATCCATCCGCGCCAGCACATCCTCAAGCGAATCCGCCCGCAGCGCGGGGGCAAGCAACAGGGCCAAGGCCGCGAAACTGCTCCGTAAACGCATCCCGTCTTATTGACGCGCGTACGCCATGTATCCGGTAATCTCTTTTTCGTCGTCGAGGAGAGGTTCCACACGCATAATGGGTTCGCGAATCTTAAACCGGTTGCGCACCAGGTTCGAGGCGCGCGCGATCCGTTCGCCCTCGGGAACGCCGTTCAGCAGCTCGGGCGCGATCCAAAATAACCCGGTCCCGGCCTCTCCCGGCAGCATCTGCACGGTTGCGGGCCTGGGCTGGTCTTGAAAAACCGACCGCGGCGTCAGGAAAATGAAGCTGAGAATCAGCGTGACCATGACGTCGTACTGCCAGCTTCCACGCTTGTAGTCCCAAAAGAGAAACCGCGCGAGGGTTTTCATTTCGACTTTCAGTCTAACAAAGCGGCGCGGTAATCTTGAATTAGCCGTCATCATCGGAAGCGCCCCGACACCATGGACGAACTGGAATTTCGCAAGCACGCCGATCAGTCCCTCGACGACCTCTATCGCCGTCTTTCGGCCGCGGCGGATGAGTACAACTTCGAAGCCGATTTCAATGCAGGGGCCCTTGCAATCGAGTTCGAAACCCCGCCCGCTAAGTTCGTGGTGAGCCCCAACGCGCCCGTACGGCAGATCTGGGTGTCGGCGCATTCCAAAAGCTTCAAGCTCGATTGGGACCCCGCGCAAAAGGCTTTCGTGCTGCCGGGAACCGGGCGGACGCTGGCTGACGTCGTCGGCGCCGCGATCTCGCAACAGCTCGGCGAGCCGATCACGTTGTAGTCATGGCCGGCGTTTACATCTCTTATCCGTTCTGCGCGCAGAAATGCACGTACTGCAATTTCGCCTCCGGTGTGTTCCCGCGCGCGCTGGAATCCCGATACGTGCACGCTCTTCGTAGCGAATTGCGCGCGGCCGAATGGCCGTGGACTCCCGAAACGGTTTATTTCGGCGGCGGGACGCCCAGCCAACTGGATCCTGCCGCTCTGCGCTCGCTTCTGGCCGAAATTCCCGGTGGCCTGTTTCGGGAGGCGACGTTGGAGGCCGCTCCCGGCGCCATCACCGCGGAGACCGCAAGAGCCTGGCGCCAAGCGGGCTTCAATCGCGTCAGCCTCGGCGTTCAGTCCTTTGTAAAACGCGAGCTTTCGCAAACCGGCCGCAAGCATACGGCTGAGATTGTGGAGGCGGAGATCGGCCACCTGCGTGCCGCCGGGCTCGCGAATTTCAATATCGACCTGATCGCGGGGCTGCCCGGCCAGACGCCGGAATCCTGGAACGTTTCGCTCGATTGGATCGCGCGGCTGGAGCCACCGCACGTCTCCGTCTACATGCTCGAAGTCGACGAGGACAGCCGTCTCGGGGCGGAAGTTCTCGCCTTCGGCCGGCGCTACGGCGCGCCCGAGGTTCCTTCGGAGGATGCGATCGCCGGGTTCTACGAAACGGCGGTCGAACGCCTGAGCGCGCTCGGTATCCCGCGCTACGAAATCTCGAATTTCGCGCGGCCCGGCTTTGAATCCCTCCACAATTTGAAATATTGGCGCCGCGAGCCGTATCTCGGCTTCGGCGCGGACGCACATTCGTTCGATGGCGCCGTGCGCTGGCAAAATGCGGAGACGGCGGCGGAATACGTGGCGCGTTTCGACCGCGGCGAATCGCCGGTCGCGGCGCGCACTTTCGCCGATCCCGGCGAACGTTTCTTCCTCGGCCTGCGGCTCGCCGAAGGAATTGACGCCGATTGGTCTGCTTACGCCGCCGCGGTCGAGAATTTTGCGCGCGAGGGCTTGCTGCACATCGACGGAAGCCGCCTTCGTCTCACCCCGCGCGGCGTGCTTCTGTCCAACGAAGTCTTTGCGGAGTTTGTTGCGCCATGATCGACCTGCGCAGCGACACGGTCACCAAGCCCACCCCCGCCATGCGCGAAGCCATGGCTCGCGCCGAGGTCGGCGACGATGTTTACGGCGAAGACCCTACCGTCAACCGGCTGGAGGAGCGCGCCGCGGAAATTATGGGCAAGGAAGCCGCGCTGTTTGTGCCGACCGGTTCGATGGGCAATGTGATCGGGATCAAACTCCATACCCAGCCTGGGCAGGAGGTCATCTGCGACGATCGCGCCCATATTCTCGATTGGGAGCTCGCCACGCACGCCTGGTTTTCCGGCGTGATCCTGCGGGCCGCGTCCGCCCGGGACGGCATCCTGCGCTGGTGCGATATCGAGCCGCTCATCCGGCCCGAAGACGCCTTCTGCGCGCGCTCGAGCGTGGTTCACCTGGAACATCCGCACAATATGGGCGGCGGAACCTTGTACCCGATCGAGGAGCTGCACCGCATCTGCGACCAGGCCCACGCGCGCGGCATGAAGGTGCACCTCGACGGCGCGCGCATTTTCAACGCCGTCGCGGCCTCGGGCGTGCCCGCCCGCCACATCGTATCGAAGGCCGATACCGTGATGTTCTGCCTCTCGAAAGGCTTGGGCGCGCCGGTGGGCTCGATGCTGGCGGGCACGAAAGAAGCGATCGCGCGCGCCCGCGTGCATCGCAAGCAGCTCGGCGGAGGAATGCGCCAGGCCGGCGTCCTGGCGGCAGCGGGCCTGGTCGCGCTCGGCCAGATGCGGGACCGGCTGGCCGAGGATCACGCCAACGCACGCCTGCTGGCCGAAGGCCTTGCCGAGGTGCCCGGCGTTTCCATCGATCCCGCCAAAGTAGTCACCAACATCGTCATCTTTGACATCGCCGGAACAGGCTTGCCGGTAGCGGAATTCATTGAGCGCGCGAGGCTTGACGGCATCTTGATCTCCGGAATCGGCGGGACCCGTGTCCGTGCGGTCACCCACTTCGATGTCTCCCGGCAGGATTGCGAGCGCGCCCTCACCGTCCTGACTTTTATCCTGCGGCAAATGACGCTCTTTTGCTTCGCGACCCTGGGCTAGAATATAGGCAGCCTATCGATGTCCGCTCAACTCGACCTCGCACGCTTGAGCGTCCGCCAGTTCGCGGAGCGCTTCCGAAGCGAGATGATCCCGCTCAGCAATACATTTTCCTACTTCTGCGCCTCGGTGCCTCTGTCGGAAGACGATCTGAAGGAATACCTGGAGGAGCCCGTGGCAGCTTTACCGCCGTCCATCGCGGCTATGCTCCCGAAGATTTCCATCCTGCTGGTGCCGTATCTGGAGCGCTCGAACGGACGCGATAAAGGCCGCGAAAAGAGCCCCGCGGCGGATTACGTGTCCATCGAGAAGCCGCCGGAGGGGCGCAATTCCACTTCCTCCCAGCTCAAACTGGGCGACGAGACCGTGCTGGTGTTTGCTCTCAAGGGACAGGAAGTCGCCGAGTATCATTACCGGTTTTTCCATCTGCTCGCCAGCGTCGTCGGCGAACGGACGAGCGAAGAAGCCGAGTCGAAGTTCAATCGCCTCCTCCGGGAAGAGCTGAGCGCGGAGGCGCATGGTGAAGTGGATGAGCCAAGCTGGCGCCTGAAGCAGACCCTGCGCCGGTCCAAGAGCGCCGTCGCGCACCGGACATTTCGCGATTACGCCCGCCAATCCTTCATTGACACCCTGACGCTGTACCTGCACGGGATCTGTTGCGATATCGACGTCGAGACAGGCCCGCGCCAGCTCCCCAGCCGCTATCTGCGAAAGCGCCTCGTCGCGCTCGAGGAAATGTTCCCGCCTCCTAAGGGCTACGCGGTGTTTCCTGAGCAGATGGACCAGTAACAAAATCCCCCGAACTATCCGTAAGATCCAAGAATCCATCCGATAGACAGGCTCGAAGCTTTGAATCCAGCGCCGCGACGGGCAGCGTTGAAAAAAAGTTTACAATTCTGCAAGTTTTTGTTTGCGTTCCTGCTTACCTGTGGTATTCTCTACCGATAGAAAAAACGGTAACGAAGTTGCTCGGCGTAGTTCAGCCGGGGAGCGGGGATTTTTGGCTTTGTGCGGGATAGTCGGTTTTACACACACTGAGTTTTGTCCGGTACGGGATCGGATTTGGGAACTTACGCGCTCGCTTAGGCACCGTGGGCCCGACCAACAGGATGTCTGGGAGTCCGCGACCGTCTCGCTAGGGGCGGTGCGGCTCAAGATCATCGATCTGGACAGCGGCGGGCAGCCCATGGTCAGCGACGACCGGTCCACTGTCCTGGTCTTCAACGGCGAGATCTATAATCACGCCGAGCTCCGGCGGGAGCTGGTGGCGGCGGGCCACCGTTTCCACACGAAATGCGACACGGAAACGCTGCTCCACGCTTTTCTTGAGTGGGATATCGAGGCATTCCCGCGTTTGCGTGGAATGTTCGCGGCCGCGTTTTGGAACGAAGCCGAACGCCGCCTGGTGCTGGTTCGAGACCGGCTAGGCATCAAGCCCCTATACTATGCGCAGAATCGAAAGGATCTCTACTTTGCTTCCGAGCTAAAGGGCATCCTTCTGCACCCCGACTTCGATCGCCGGATCAGCGGAGCCGGGCTGCACCACTATCTCTCGCTGAATTATGTTCCGGGCCCCTACACGCTGGTGGACGGCATCCTGAAGGTCGCCCCGGGGCATTGGCTCGAATGGCGGCGCGGGAGGGTACAGACGCACCCGTATTGGAGTCTCGAATTCCGGCCCGACCCGCGTATCACGCTCGAGGCGGCGAAGGAAGAGCTCGATCACCTGCTGCGGAGCGCTGTGCGCGAACAACTGGCGGCCGACGTTCCCGTAGGAATCTGGTCCAGCGGGGGCCTGGATTCCTCTACGGTGGTTCATTATGCTTCCCAGGAAGCCCCGGCGAGGCTCAAGACTTTTTCCGTCTCCTTCCGGGGCCGCAGTTTTGACGAAAGCCGCTACTTCCAGCAAGTTGCCGCTCACTATGGGACCGATCACCACGAGTTCGACCTGAACCCCCAGGTCGCGCTGGCTGAGGCCATTGAGGAGTTTGCCTACTATTCCGATGAACCGGGCGCCGACGCCGGCGCGCTCCCGGTGTGGTTTCTTTCCAAGATGACCCGCCGGGAAGTTACGGTGGCCCTTTCCGGGGAAGGCGCGGACGAGCTGTTCGGGGGCTACAGCACCTATCTGGCGGACCGCTACGCGCGCCGGCTACGCATTCTGCCTCTGCGGTGGCGGGAGTGGGTGCGGGATTCGGTGCGGTTCATTCCCGTCTCGAACGACAAGATCGGGCTGGACTACAAAATTACGCGCATGTTGCAGGGCGCCGTCCTGCCGCCCATGGAAGCCCACCTGTTCTGGAACGGGACGTTCTCCTCCGACGGGCGGCGCCGGCTATTGGATATGCCGGGCCGCGAACTGGTGGACGGCGTAGAGGCCCTGCCCATGCCGCACAACGGCGCCGGCTACCTGAACCGCTTCCTGTGGCTGGATCAGTTGTACTATCTGCCGGATGACATTCTGTACAAATCGGATCGCATGAGCATGGCGCATTCCCTGGAAGTGCGTCCTCCATTTCTGGATCGGCGCATCGTGGAATTCGCCGCCAGACTACCCGAAAATTTGAAAATCCGCGGCAGCCGCCTGAAATTCATCTTGCGGGAACTGATGCGCGACAAACTCCCGGCACCGGTGATCACCCGCCGCAAGGAAGGGTTCGATATTCCCGCGCACCATTGGCTGCGAACGGTCCTGCGGCCGTTGCTCTTGGATACTGTAAATGAACGAGCCGTAAAGGAATCCGGAATCTTTTCCTGGCCCGAAGTGGAATCGGTTCTGCGAGCCCATGGTGAGCGGCGTGCTAACCTCGGGTATCACCTATGGGGACTCCTGATTCTGTTCCTCTGGATGAGGCGCTGGAAAATTTCAGCGCCCGCATCGGGCCGGACGGCGGGGCAGCTCGGAGCAGCCGTGTCCGTAGCGAGCTGATCGTCCTGGCGGCCGCGTGCCTGGTTTTTTTTGGTTGCATCATCAGTCCGCCGTCTTTGATGGACGACGTGGATGCCGTACAAGCCCAGATCGCGCGCAACATGCTGGATTCAGGCGACTGGGTGACGGCGCATCTGGACGGCATCCCGTACCTTGAGAAATCCCCCCTGAAATATTGGTGCATCGCGCTGAGTTTCAAAATCTTCGGCGTGCATGACTGGGCCGCGCGAATCCCCGTCGCGCTCTCGGCGGTCCTGCTGTGCTGGCTCGCCTTTCGCATCGGGTCCTGGGCGTTTTCGGTCCGCGCGGGCATGTACGCGGGCCTGATCCTGGCCACGTCCATCGGGCTGTTCCTTTTCACGCGAATTCAAATTCCCGACGTGACCATCACGGCTACGATCGCGCTCGCGCTGGGGGCATTTCTGCGCGCCATCGATGAGGAGGAACGGACGCCCGCGCTATGGTCGGCGGTCATGGCCGCCGCCATTGGGGTCGGGTTGTTACTCAAAGGGCTGATTACCGTGCTGTTCCCGGTCGCCGCGGCGCTGCTGTACATGGCCTTCACCGGCGACATCCGCTATGGCAAAGTCTGGCGGCGGCTGCATGTCGCGCGAGGCGCCGCGATCGCTCTGGCCATCGCCGCGCCATGGCACGTGCTCGCCACCATTCGCAATCCCCCCTACTTCGCCTTCACGATGCACAGCGGCCCCGGCCAATATCACGGCTTTTTCTGGTTTTATTTCATCAACGAACATGTCTTGCGGTTCCTGAATCTGCGCTACCCGCGAGACTACAATACAGTCCCGCGGCTGTATTTCTGGCTGTTTCATCTGCTGTGGCTGTTTCCCTGGAGCGTGTATTTTCCCGCCGTGGCGAAGCAGTCCTTCAGGCCCGTAGACCGCGCCGGCAAAATGCGGCTTCTATGTCTCTGCTGGACCGGTTTCCTGCTGGTTTTTTTCACGTTTTCTTCGACTCAAGAATACTATTCGATGCCGTGCTATCCAGCTCTCGCGCTGTTGATCGCCTCCGCTTTGGCCGATCGTGAGTCAAAGAGGTGGCTTCGTTGGGGCGAACTTACGCTATGCGCGACCGCGACAGCGGCGGCCATAACGATCCTTGGAATTCTGCTCAAGGTATGGAAGCTACCGTCGCCCGGCGATATCTCTCGCGCTTTGGTACAGCAGGACTTTGCCGCGTACACGCTCTCTTTGGGGCACATGGGCGACCTGACGCTGGCCTCCTTCGCGTATCTGAAACTGCCGCTCATTATGGCGGCCATCGCCTGCCTGACCGGTGCGCTGGCGAGCTGGCGCGGAAAAACTCTTGGCGCGGCCGTGATGATGATTCTGTTTGTCTTCGCCGCCCGCCAGGCGCTGGTGGTCTTCGATCCTTATCTTTCGTCGCGGCCGCTCGCGGAAGCGCTGAATCGCGCGCCCAAGGGCACCCTGATCCTCGACGATCAGTACTACACATTCTCGTCCGTCGTGTTTTACGCCGAGCGCTACCATGGCCAGCGCATTTTGCTGCTGAACGGACGCGTGAATAATCTTGAATATGGCTCGTATGCGCCGGGCGCGCCACAGGACGTCTTCATCGACGATCCCGGTTTCCGCCAGCGGTGGCTTTCCCCGGGTCTCTATTACATCTGTGTCGAAGGCCCGCAGGTCCCGCGGCTACGCCGCCTGGTGGGGGATCAGGCGCTGCACACGGTTGCCGAAAGCGGCGGCAAGTACGTCTTCGCGAACCGCCTCGTGATGTGAGGCGTCTGCGCATTACCATTGATGCCGTTTCCGCGCTGGTACGCAGCGCCGGCGTCAAGAATTACACCTGGCACTGGCTCAATTCTCTGCGGCGTGCGGCGCGTCAAGGGGAAGAAATCCGCGCGTTTCCCCTGCTCGGGGATTTGGACGGCCGTACCATCCTGGATCACGAGCGCTCCGTCCGCGGCATCGGGGGCACTTGGCTCCGGCTGGGTGTCCTCCATGGGGTCAACTTGCTTGGTCCGGCCGCACTGGACCTCGCGATCGCCGGCTCAGACATCTTTCACGCCTCGAATCAGGTCCATTATCCGCCCCGGCGCGCCCGGCTTACGGCGACCATTCACGACCTGACCGCACTGCTGATGCCGGAATTGCACACGCCCGGAAACATCGCCGCGGATCGCCGCTTCAGCGAAGCCATCCTTCCGCGCGCGGCAGGCTTGATCGCGGTCTCCGAAAACACGCGGCAGGATGCGATCCGCCTGCTGCGGCTTCCACCCGAGCGGATCACGACGATTTATTCCGGCGTGGCGCCCGAGTATTTTCACGCGCCCGCGGCTTGCCGCGACCGTCCGTACGCGCTCTATGTCGGCACGATCGAGCCGCGCAAAAATCTGAACACGCTGCTGGATGCCTGGGCCCTCCTGAGCCCCGGTTTGCGCGGCGAGTTCGACCTCGTGATCGCCGGTCCCGTGGGCTGGGCATCCGATAAGACCGTGGATCGAATTCGGGCCGAAACCACGTACCTGGGTTATGTTCCGGAGGCCGAGCTGCCCTCCTTGACGGCCGGCGCGGCGGCATTCGTCTTTCCGTCGCTCTACGAAGGCTTCGGTTTTCCGGTGGTTCAGGCGATGGCGGCAGGCGCGCCGGTCATCACCTCGAATACCTCGTGCCTCCCGGAGATCGCGGGCGATGCCGCGCTACTGGTGGACCCGCGCAGCGCCGCCGAAATCGCATCCGCGCTGGCCAGAGTCCTGGGATCGGAGAGTCTGCGGGCGGATTTAACGGCGCGCGGTCGGGTTCGCGCGCAGCTTTATCGCTGGGAAGCTTGCGCAGAGCAGTCACTCGCGTTCTTCCAGCGTGTCGCCGGGAGCTAATACTTTTTGCTGAAGCCGTTCCGTGTATTGGTCACGGTGAAAGAGCCGTCCTGTTCCGCGCTGAGCTTGATCCAGTAGGCCTTGCCGTTGTGCGCGGGCGGAGGCGGCGCTCCAGGACCCGGCGCGGGCGCGGCTGCCGGAGATACCGGCATGGCCAAAGGCGGATCGTCCACCGTGTTGGCGATGAACATTCCCGGCACCGTGTACTCCTGCCCGCTGAGCGTGGAAAAATGCATCTGCCAAAGGTCCTGAAGGCCCGGCGAGGAATGCACTACTTTCATCACGTCGGGTTCCCCGCCCTTCCGCGTGCCGTCATTCATGATCGCGACCTTGGGGTGAAGCGCGTGTACCAGAACCTCCGAGTTGGAGCTCGATTGCCCGTGATGCAATCCGAGCAGAACGTCCACGGTGCCGATGCGATTGTTCGGGCACATCAGCTCGAACTCTTTGTTCTTGGTCAAATCTCCCAAATGAATCGTGCGGAACTTGCCGTAGCTCAAAAGGATTCCGACCGACTGGGGATCTTCGGCGTTGTTATCTCCCGGTTTGTAGTTGGCGCAGTAGGGGTTGGCCGCGCCCGCGCCCGGAAGCGGCGTCCTGATGACTTGGCCGGCGGAAGTCACAACGCGCACGTCCACGCCTCCCAGCGCGATCTTGTCTCCGGGCCTGACCACGGTATGTTTTGCCTTGGCGTACAGCTTGGGATAGACCTCCTGAAGGAACGAATCCGCGGCCTGGCCGGGCTGGGCGTTAGGCCCATGATCGATAAACTCGCGAATTTCGATCTTCGAAGCCAGTTCCTGTAGGCCGCCGAAGTGATCGCCGTGCCAGTGGGTGATGATGAGGTGGTCGATGCGTTGAAGGCCCGCGTCCTTCACGGCCTCCATGATCCGGCCGGAGTCGCGAGGAGCGCCGGCGCCTGCATTGCCCGTGTCCATCAGCAGCGATTCGCCCGAAGGCGCCACGAACAAGACCGCATTGCCGCCCTCGACATCGATCACATAGACGTCCAGCGTTTTCGCCGGCCGCGATTGCGCGGCAGCCAGCGCCGCGGCCGCGAATATGGGCATCCAGGCTCGTACGAATTGCATGCGACCCTCCTGATGACCGAGTCATTATAATAAGCCCACATGCGAACCGTTTTGTGGTCTGGTCTGATCCTGGCGGGTCTGGCGGCAGCGCCGGTGAGCGGGCAATGCGTGGATTATTCGAAGGACCCGGCAGGCTGCCAGCCCTCGACCTTCCACACGCCCATCGGGCAGATGCCTTCGGTTCGCGTCGGGCGCGACGGGCAAATTAATCCGATGTCTTCTGAGGAAGAGGCTCGGGCCGGCGTCGCCAAGCTGGAAAAGGACCTGCACCTGTTCCGTAACATCGAGCCGCTGCACTGGGTCATCACCGTTCCCTCCGTGAAGGACAAAGCGACCGGAGCCTGGAAGGGCGGCGACCTGGATGGGGCCGGCGATGGGCGCGGGCTCGGCATCGCGGGAAACTGCATTTTCGTCGGCCATCAGAACGGACCGGGCCGCCGGCACGCGATCAATATTTTCAAAATTCAGCCCGATCCGGTGAAGCAGCCGCCCGTGCAGGTCGGCGAGATCCCGGCGATGTTCGAAGGCAACGTGGGATTCGACGATCGCGAGCTGCGCTCGCTCGTCTATAAGACGTCGAAGGGCGAAGACCGCTACCTCCTGATTCGCAATGCGGGCACCAACACCATCGGGCGCATGGAGACGTATCGCATTGACATGAACACATGCTTGCTCACGTCGAAGACGCAGATCACCGATTTCGGCGGCCAGTCGCACGAATTTTTTCTCTGGCACGATCCGGCCAACACGAATCGCGTGCTGGTTTACATGACGAACTGGACCTCGGGTCTGCCGGATGCCGAGCATCCTGGACTGAAGACGCCCGATCTGTTCGTGCTCGCGATCACCGATGAAGACACGGGCGAAGTGCTGCCTAAGGCGAAGCTGCTGGCGACGTTCACGTTGCAAGAGGTCGGCGGTCCCCCGGTGAATGAGAAGGCGGATGCCACGGGGTTGTTCTCGGACGGAAGATTCCTGGACTTCAGCGACCACAAGAATCGCGCGGGGCAGCCAGGGAATTTTCAGAACCATGAGCAGAACCGGCTGCATTCCCTATCGGTCCTGAACGACGGCGAGCGGGCTTATATCGCCGGGACCACGGCCGGGTTTTACGTGCTGGACACCGAGGCCGTGGCGCATCATCGCGCCGCGGAACTCGCGGCGGGAACGGCGGGCTGCAACCAGCGCTCGACTATCGTCGCCGCGAATGGAGCCATCGACGCTTCGAAGCTGCCCTCGCTGGCCAACGATTGCGTCCACATGGTGGTCAACAACGATCCGGGGCTGAAAGCCTACCTGGCCTCGGACGCCTCGCCCGAGGCCAAGGCGCAGCGCTACCTGGTTCTGCTGACGCGGTCGCGATTCGATGTTTATCCGCCCGTAAACGCGGTGCCCACCGGGACGCACAGCGCGGTGTTCGTGCCCAACCGTCCCGCGCAGGTGAAAGGCAACACGAAGGGCCGCCCAGCCTACGTCTGGGTGACGGACGAAAACGGCGGATGCCCGCTCAACTACGCCCGAATGATCTCGGTGGAATCGGAGATCACACCGATGATGGTGGGAGCGTTCGCGATTCCCGATAACCGGCTCGACGAATGCCTGGATCAGCCGATTACGGAGCCTGGTTCGCAGCAGCGCAGGCAGATCGTCGCCCAGCAGAATCACAATCCCACGGTGTTCAAGAATCTGGTCTTCAATACCTGGTATGGACACGGGCTGCGCGTGATCGATATCTCGATTCCGCAAAATCCGCGCGAAGTGGGTTATGCGCTGACGCTGCCGCACGGGATCGCGCGGACGTATCCGGTCTTCAAGGACGGTCTGATCTATTGGGTGGATAACAAGACCGGCCTGCACGTGGCCCGCTACACCGGGCCGCGCGCCAACGAACTTCCGGGACCAGGGACGGGCACCTACGAAGGCAACGCCACCAGCCCGCATCGCTGAGCCGCCAACCCGCCGGGGCGTGCGGAACGCGTCCCCCTACTGCGGAACGCGTCCCCCTACAATGAAGGCGTGCTGCGCTGCGTTCTGGCCACGATTTCCCGCCATGCGATGCTGCGTCCGGGACAGCGCGTCATCGCCGCCGTCTCGGGCGGCCCGGATTCGGTGTGCCTGCTGCACCTGCTGGCGGCGATCGCGCCGCGGCTCGGCGTTACGCTGGCTGGGATCGCACATGTGAATCACAAGCTGCGCGGCGAGGCTTCTGAGGAAGACGAACGGTTTGTCCGCGAGTTGGCGGCTCGTTACGGATTGGCGTTCTACAGCCAGGAGGCTCGTGTTTCCGAACAGCCGGGCAACCTGGAAGATGCGGCCAGGCGGACGCGGCTCGAATTCTTCGCCCGTTTGATGCGCGAAGGCGCGGCGGATCGGATCGCTACCGGGCACACGCGCGACGATCAGGCCGAAACCGTGCTGTTCCGCCTGCTGCGCGGTTCCGGCACAGCGGGAATCGCCGGGATTTTGCCGGTCACCAAAACAGGGCTGATCCGGCCGCTGCTCGACGTGACGCGAGCGGAGGTGGAAGAATATCTGGGCTCGCACGGGCTCGAGTGGCGGGAGGATGCGAGCAATCGCGATCTCGGCTTCGCGCGGAACCGGATCCGCTGGGGGCTGCTGCCGCAGCTCGCGCGGGAATGGAATCCAAGAATCGGCGAGGCTCTGGCGCATGCGGCCGAGATCGCGCAGGAAGAAGAGCGCTGGTGGGAGGCCGAAATTGAGCGGATCGCCGCAGCCGTTCTGGTCGAGGCGGGGGGCGGAATCGAGGCAAGGGCCGCCGACCTCGCAGCTTTACCGAAGGCGGTGGCGCGAAGGGTCGTGAGATTCGCAGCCGCCAAGACTGGCGTGGCTATCCCTGGGTTCGAAGACGTCGAGCGGGTATTGGAACTGGCAGGCCGGCGGCGCGGCGAGGGGAAACTCGCGCCCGGCGGCCTGGAGGTGATGCGATCTTTCGGATGGTTGCGGTTTTCCAGGCTGGCATCGCGGGCGGCGACGCCGCCGATACCGTTAGATCCGCCGGCCCGGGTCGTGTGGGAAGATGGAAGCGTCATCCACGTCGAAATTGTTGAAACAAAACCTACGGAAACGAAATGCAGCCGTCATATTTGTGCTAGGCTGAAGGTGCGGGGGGCGCTTGCGCCTCTTGAATTGCGTACGTGGAGAGCAGGTGACCACTACCGCCCAGCCGGCAGTTCACGAAATTACACCATCCAGGAGCTTTTCCAGCGTGCGCGGGTACCCTCTTGGCGGCGCCGCTCTTGGCCGATTATTTCGACAGGATCGAGAATCGTTTGGGTCAGGCAATTCGGAGCCGCAGCGGAGTTTGTGCGAAATGGTGCCGGACCTACCCTCGAGATTTGGGAAGAAACTGGTGCTCCCGCTGCATCCTCCAAATCCCGTTCAGCGTCTTAAGGATAGAGAAATCTGGGAGAAGGCATGAATTCAAGTTTGCGTAACGCGGTCCTGTGGGTGATTATGTTCTGCCTGGCGGTTCTGGTATGGGCCGTGTTCAAGGGCAGCAAGACACAGGGCGCGCAGCCTTCCTTTTCCGAGCTTTATCAGCAGGTTAAAGACGGGAAGGTGGAGAGCGTCACCATCAACCCTGCCACGGGCGACATCCAGGGAAAATACAAGACCAAAGACGAGTTCCGGTCCACCATTCCGCCGGGCTATAACGACTTCACCACGCTGTTGATCGACAAAGGCGTGCAGATGAAGATTGAAAAGAACGACAACGGCGGATGGGTGTCTATCCTCGTCCAGGCCTTCCCGATTGTCCTGCTGGCCGGATTCTGGATTTTCATGATGCGGCAGATGCAGAGCGGCGGCAACAAAGCGCTGAGCTTCGGGAAGAGCCGCGCCCGCCTGCACTCATCGCAGCAGAAGAAAGTCACCTTCAAAGACGTGGCCGGCGTTGAGGAAGCGAAAGAAGAGCTGCAGGAGATCATTGAGTTTCTCCGCGAGCCGCAAAAATTCCAGAAGCTGGGCGGCCGCATCCCCAAAGGCGTGCTTCTCATCGGCCCCCCTGGAACCGGCAAGACTCTTCTCGCTCGTGCGATCGCCGGCGAAGCCAACGTTCCGTTTTTCTCGATTTCCGGTTCGGATTTCGTCGAAATGTTCGTCGGTGTCGGCGCCAGCCGCGTGCGCGATTTGTTCGAACAGGGCAAAAAGAACGCGCCGTGCATTATCTTTATCGATGAAATCGATGCCGTCGGACGCCATCGCGGCGCCGGGCTTGGCGGCGGCCACGACGAGCGTGAGCAGACGTTGAACCAACTGCTCGTCGAGATGGACGGCTTCGAATCGAACGAAGGCGTCATCCTGGTTGCGGCCACGAACCGGCCCGATGTGCTCGACCCCGCGCTGTTGCGGCCGGGACGTTTCGACCGTCGCGTCGTCGTCGGACGCCCCGACGTGAAAGGCCGCGAGCAGATCCTGCGAGTCCATTCGAAGAAGACTCCGCTGGCCGACGATGTCGATCTCGGCGTGCTCGCCCGCGG
>Ga0070739_10003881_pt1 | contig 18187 bp, 13 predicted proteins | sample Coa_R1_7_FD_66445 | JGI IMG/M metagenome (GOLD analysis project Ga0070739, IMG submission 66445) | Surface soil microbial communities from Centralia Pennsylvania, which are recovering from an underground coalmine fire - Coalmine... | ecosystem: Environmental > Terrestrial > Soil > Unclassified ... | reverse complement strand
GGGCGGGGGCTCGGTGTCCGGGACCAGCGCCGGGTCGGGCGGCTCGGCGAGCGCCGGCAAGGGCCTCGGAGGCGTGTGGCTCGCGTGCACCAATCCGCGCACGCTCGCGCTGGCCGACGTTTATGCATGGGGTGGCAGGGCTAGGCTCACCGGGTTTGCGCCGCTGGGGTCGGTCGGACAGCTCGTGACGATCATCGCGGCGTGGAACCACCGGGTGCTCGGCAGGGTCAGGGTGCTCGGTGACAACTCCTTCCGGGCCACGGTGGCGCTGCCGCCGCGGGCGCTGCGCGCCAATCGCGCCCGCGGCGCGTATCTGGCGCGGCTCGGTGGCAGGACGAGCGCGGCCCTCCCGTTCGCGCGGCGGATGTACAACACCCGCATCCAGATCCGCTTCGTCAGGGAGAAGGTCACCACCTTCAAGCGCCGCAGGGTCCACGGCAGGCGCAGGCTGGTGAAGGTCACGAAGTACATCTCCGCTGAGACGATCACCTTCGTCGGCACGGTGATCGGGCCGCTGACGACGCCCCGCAGCAGCGTCGTCATCCGTGGCGCCCGCACCTGCGCCGACGTGGCCCACGGGCCGATTGTCGCGAGAGCCAAGGTCAACAGCCGTGGCCGGTTCTCGGTCACGTTCCGCCTACCGAGGTCGCTGCTGCGTTACAGGGTCGTGTTCCTGCGCGCGCAGTCGGTCGGCCTCCAGGCGGTGACCCGCGGCAAGAAGGCCAGGGCCGGCCGTCCCAAGCCCGTCGCCCTGTTCGGGATCACCCGCGGGGTGCACGTCTTCGGGAAGGCCTGACGGAGGAGGCGGCGGGCGTGCTGGCGCCCGCCGCCTTCCCGTTGCCAGCCTCGCGTCGGCCGCCCGGCCCTCTCCTCACGCGCCCGCGCGTGTCCTGCGCCAGTAGCGCAGCACGGCGCGGGGAAACGGGTCCAGTTGCACCCCGCGCGCCGTGCGCAGTCGGCGTCGGCTGCGCAGGAACCCGGTCAGGCCAACCGCCCAGAAGAGGTACTGGACGGCGAACGCGAGCTTGAAGTCTGTGAGCGTGTATGCGGTGGGGCCGCCGCTGCTCTGAAGGTCGAGCACGATCCCGATCAGCGCGATGGTCAGCAGCGACGCGGCGAAGCCGCCGACGTTCACGATCCCGCTCGCCGAGCCGATTCGGTCAGGGCGGTTCTCCGTGCGCGCGTAGTCGAACCCCATCATCGAGCCGGGGCCGTTCGACGCCAGCACGACGACCAGCGCGACCAGCACCGCCAGCGGCGCACGGCCCGGCCACAGCAGCACGAGGGTCCAGGCGCCGGCGGTCGCGCCGATGATCGCCAGCACAGGGATCGAGCGCCGATAGGGCCAGCGCATGGCGAGCTGGCCGAACACCGGCGCGATCCCCATCGCGACGAGGACGAGGAGGCTCAGCAGGACGCCGGCCTCGGCCGGGGTGCGATGCTCGCCCACGACGAGGAACGGGTAGCCCCAGAGGAGCGCGAACACCACGCCCGAGAACATGGTCACGAAGTGCGTCCACAGCCCGAGCTGCGTGCCGGGCTCCCGCCAAGCGTGGGCGAGCCGGGCCAGCACCTCCTTGACGCTCGCCGCCGCGGCGACGGCGGCGACCCCGGGCGGCGCGTCACGCAGCCAGGTGATCGCCATCGCCGAGACCGCGAGCGCCACCGCCGCCGCGATCAGGAACGATGTCGTCCAGCCGGCGCTCTGGAGCAGCGCCACCAGCGGGTAGGCGGCCACGATCTGCCCGACTTGGCCGACGATGCCTGTCACCTGCATCAGGATGGGCACGCGGCGCGGCGCGAACCAGACCGGGATCAGCCGCAGGACGCTGATGAACGTCATCGCGTCGCCAGTGCCGACGAGCACGCGGCCGAGGACCGCGAGTGCGACCGGGTGCGCGGTGGCGAGAACCAGCTGACCTGTGCCCATCACCAGCGCGCCGGTCGCGATCAGCCGCCGCGAGCCGAGGCGATCGAGCAGCATGCCCACCGGCACCTGCAGGGCGGCGTAGACCAGCAGCTGAAGGACGCTGAACAGGCTGAGCACGGCGGGCGTCACCCCGAAGCGCCTCTGCGCCTCGATCGCCGCGACCCCGAGCGAGGAGCGCTGGAAGACGGCAGCCGAGTAGGCGCCGATGCCCAGCGCCAGCATCAGCCAGGCCCGACGCGCACTCCGACGGCTGTCCACAGGCCTGTCCTAGCAGAGACGCCGCGGCGAGGGCCCGCCCCGGACCGACCGGCACGGCCCTCGCCCATGTGCTGTCGAGGCCCCGTCTCCCGAGGGCCAGGATGTGACCTCGGGAAACCGCGGGGGGCCCAGGCGGCCCGCCGGGATCTCAGGCGCCCGCGGAGACCTCAGGCGGCCCCGCCTGGGCGGCAATACGTGACAATTCGGATGCCCCGCGGGCGCACTTGCCACGCTGCGCCGGCTGTGAGCGGCAGCGCGTGACACGTGCCCTCCTCGCGCGCCCGCCTTGTCACGTTCGTCCGCCTGGCGGGAGCGGTACGTCGGAGCCCGGCGTCTTCACGGGAAAGCCTCTAGCCCGCTGCCGCCACGACGAACCGCACGGCTGCACCACGGACGAGCCTCAGATGCGCCCGAAACGCCTCCGCGTCGAAGTGGCCATCGCGCGCGTACTGGGGGATGGAGATCGCGAACCGCATGGAGTCCTGCCGCGCGACACATTCTCCAGAAGCGCTGGGGGATCATCGCCCGACCCCTGCGAGAACGCGCTCGAGCAGCCGCTCGGCGTTCCCGTGCAGATACGCCTGACGGGAGGCGGGACGCAGCCCGAGCAGGTCGATTTCCTCCAGCGCTCTCCCGTAGCGGAGCATCGGCCAGTCGGTTCCGAACAGCACCTGCTCGCGCAGAACCGTGTCCATCAGGTGAGCAATGTCTCCCCATCCTCCGCCGGCGCCCGGTGCCTGGTACCGCGGCGCGATGGCTCCGAACTCGAGGTAGACGTTCTTGTGCTTCCAGGCCACGGCTGCCGCCTCGTGCGGCCACGGCCATCCGCCGTGGTGGCAGATCAAGGTGAGATCCGGGAAGTCGGTCGCGATGCGGTCGATCAGCACGGGGCGCTCGAACTCGAGTGGCCCGTGGGAGGAGAAGTTGATCCCGGTGTGAAGGCCGACTGGGACACCGAGTTGAGCGCATCTTGCGTACACCGGGTAGCAGCGACGATCGATCGGCGAGATGCCGAGGAACCCCGGCTCGAACACGATCCCTCGCAGGCCAAGTTCGCCTATGGCCCGGTCGACCTCTCGGACGGCCCCCATCACGTCGCGCGGATCGACACAGCCGAAGCCGCAGAGGAGCTCGTCCGGATGGTTCCTGACAACGAGGGCGAGCCGATCATTGAGCTCGTGATAGTCGGCCCACTCGACCTCGGCCTGCATCACGCACGGTCCGACGCCGTGGGCGGCAGCTTCCGCCTGCCAGTCCTCGACCGTCAGATCGAGATCCTCGAGGAAGCGGTCATAGACCTCCGCGTAGTGCAGATACTCCGCGGGCACCTCCGGCTGGGGGTCGCTGCGGGAATCCCGCGTCGGAAGCTTCACGCGGAAGTCGATTACGCGCTCGGTCACTCTGGCTGTCTCGCCTCGCCCACGGCGGATTTGGAGGCGAAGGCGCCGGTCCGTCTCAGCTGTTCGTCGGAACCCTCGAGCCGGGCCATGTACTCGTGGTAGAGGCGGAGATTCTGCTCCAACGGCGCATCAACGCTTCGGAGCGCGAGCTCCTTCGTCATCTGCACCGCATCGCTCGCCTTGTCGGCGATCGATTGCGCGATGGCCCGCGCCTGGCTCATGAGATCTTCGGGCTCGACGATCCGGTTGATCAAGCCAATCCGCAGCGCCTCGTCAGCGTCGATGAGTTCGCCGGTCAAAAGCAGCATCATCGCGTTCGTCATGCCGACGATCGCTGGCAGCCGGAGTGCGCCGTAGCCGTGGAGGAGATTCCACTTGATCTCCGGCGTGCCGAACTGTGACCGGCCAGTCGCCAGCCTGATGTCGCAGAACAGCGCGAGCTCGAGTCCGCCTGCAAGCGCGTAGCCGTCGATGGCGGCGATCAGCGGTTTGGAGACACTCAGTCCAAGGTCCCAGCGCTCAGCCCGCCAGGGACGCCATCGACCGTCGGCAGTTGCGTTCAGATGCATCTCCTTGAGGTCCGCGCCCGTCGAAAATGCGCGTCCCCCAGCGCCCGTGATGATCCCGACGAGGATCTCGGGGTTGCGGTCGATCTCGCGCAGGGCATCGGTGATGTCGCGATACATGCTGGAGTCCATCGCGTTGAGCGCTTCGGGCCGATCGATCGTTATCGTCGCGCTTGGACCCTCGAGTTGTTTCACGATCGGCATAGCGCCCTCCTTCCGCACGTTGACCTGATTCCATTCGGCACGCCAAAGCCCCAGTTATTGGTCAGTCGCGGTGCTCTGCGGGCCAATCGCTGAAGTCTGGAGCCTCGACGGTGGAACCTCCGCGTGGGCGACCTCGTCCGGGACCGACTGGGCAAACAGCTGACCCGCCTCTACCAGACGCCGCGGATTACGCCGCTGGAGATACATGGCGACGAGGGTTGCGGCGACGATCGTCGCTACCGTCGCCCAGATGAACCACCGAAGCGGCGACGGCGGGGTCGGATGGACATTTCCGTAGGTGACGATGCCGACGCCGATGAGACCCGCAATGGGAACGATCACGTGCCGCAAAGGATGGAACTCCGAGCGGTGATGGTCCCAGTAGTACTTGACCACGCCGAGGCACAGCAGCGCATACGCAGCGATGAAGAACAGCGTAGCGATGTAGGCCGCCCAGGAGGCGAGATCTCCCGGGTGGTAGACGGAGCCCAGAATCAGGGTGATCGCGAGAAACACCGTGACGATCGCCACGATGGCTCGGTCCGGCGAGCCGCGCCCGTTCACATGGTCGAACCATGACGGCAGGAGGCGGTCGCGGCCCATCGCATAGATCATCCGCGACCCGGCGATCACCGTGACGATGTTGAGCGCGATGAAGCTCGACATCACGGCGATGACTGACAGGGTTCCAAGCGCCGGACCGGTGAACCGTCGCGCCAGTGTGTCGAAAGGCGTCGCATCGCTCTGCATCTGCGAGAGCCCGTGGTGTGTGAGCCCGAACCCGACGACTCCGCTATAGATGAGCAGCACATAGAAGAGGCCGATCACAACGGTCGTAACCAGCACGGCCCGCGGGATCGTTCGCCGAGGCTCGAAGGCCTCTTCGGCGAGCGTCGTCGCGGATTCGAAACCGACGAAGGCGAAGATGCCGAACACGAGGCCGTAGATGATCCCGGAGAATCCCAGCGCGCTCTGGGAAGGATCGAAAGGCTTCAACGTCAGGCCATGCGCGCCCCCATTAACGAGGATGATGATGGCGATGATGCTGAAGACCGTGATTTCGAACCCCAGAAAGACAAGCCCTGCGCGCAGCGACGGGGTCAAGCCGGTGACGGTGAGCGTGCCCGTGAAAACGATCAGCGCAGCCGCGAACCATTGCCACGCGATATGCACTCCCTGCCCGGCCAGATAGTTGCTGACGAAGTTGCTGAAGAACGACATCTGAAATGGCAGCAGCAGGATGTAGGCGCCGAACAGCATGACTCCCGTCACGAAACCCACTTTAGGCCCGAACGCTCGCGTGAGGTAGTTGTAAAAGGAGCCAGCCGCCGGCAGCTTGCGCGCAAACTCGCCGATGACCACGGCTAGGCAAAGCGAGAACAGAAGTGACACGACCATCGCGAACGGAGAGGCAAAGCCGCTCTCGCTTGCGATGAAGACGAATCCAGCCGTCGCTCCAGCGGCTGGCCCGATCAGAGCGGCGGACTGCACCACGGCCCCACCCAGACCGGTTGAGCCTCCGCGGAGTGCGGAGATGCGCTCGACTTCAGGCATACCGACCCTGGTCGCCTCCATAGAAGACCTCACCTCCATCGGTTGTTCCCTCCTGTTCGATCACGCATGGGTCGATCACGCTCTTTGCGCCCAGTCGGGCATTTCGCGGTCGCGGTCCCATGCGTTTCTCAGCGGGTCGTCAACCTCCGCGACCAAGGCGCTCTTTTTCACCCGCATTGACGGTGTGCGGGGGAAAGGTTCACTTCGGAACTCGATGTACCGCGGTACTTTGTGTTTCGCTAAGCGCTCCCGACAGTGACGGACGAGCTCGGCCGGGCTCACCTCCTCCGAGCGCGCGTCCTCGACGAGCGCCACATATGCCTTTACCTCCTCGCCGCGAAGCTCGTCCGGCACTGGCACCACCGCCGCTTCGAGGACCTGCGGATGCGCACGCAGCACGTCCTCGACCTCGGCCGCGGCGACGTTCTCCCCCGAGCGCCGGATGATGTCCTTCTTGCGACCAAGGAAGTAGAGGAATCCGTGCTCGTCGCGCCGTGCGACGTCCCCGGTGTGCAGCCAGCCGCCGCGCATCGTCTCCTCGGTCGCCTCGGGACGGTTGAGGTATCCGCGCATCAGGCCCGGCGCGCGAATGAGGATCTCACCGGGCCCGTCGGTCCCGACCTCGTTGCCGTCATCGTCGACCACGCGGATCTCGACGCCGGGACACGGGAGTCCGATCGAGCCCGAGCCGGTCATCTCCTCGGCGTAGGCGAGCGGCATCGCGACTACGAGTCCAGACTCGGTGAGGCCGTAGCCCTCGACCCAGGGGAAGCCCCACCGCTCAACGAACTCCTGGTGCAGTCGGGTTGGGATCCCGACATGGAGGGCGAACTCGACGCGATGCTCACGCTCGAGCGGCGAGGGCGGCGCCTTCAGCAGGAGGCTGGGGATGGCCGCGAGCCCGAACAGCCGCGTCACCTGGTGCTTCACCACCACTGACCAATAGCGGGACACGCTGAATCGCCGCATCACGACGAGCGAAGTGCCTGCCTGCAACGAGGTCAAGAAGAGCCACGGCGGATCGTTGTAGAAGAACTGAAGACAGCACAGAAGGCGATCTCCGCGATCGAGCCCGTAGAGGCTCAGGTAAAGCTCGACGAAGCGCAGCCAATAACGGTGATCAACGGTGCACCCTTTCGGCGGTCCGGTGGTGCCGGACGTGTAGTAGACATTCGCGATCGCCTGTGGGTCGATGTCGCATTGTGCGAGGGGCACCGGCTCCCCGGAGCCCGTGTAGGCCGCAAGCCCGTCCGGCTCTTGGTCGCTGACGACGACCAGCTCGCGCAGGGCGGGTCCCGCCACTCGCCGGATCAGCGGCTCATGCTCGGGCCCGACGACCGCGAGCACGGCAGCCGAGTCATTGAGGATGTGACCGGCATCGTGCTCTCCAGCCGAGGTGTTTATCGATACGAGGCTGGCGCCGCAGGCATTGGCCGCCAGCCAAGCCACGAAGAACTCGGTGCGATTCTCCAACATCACGGCGATCCGATCACCGGGCGAAATACGTGGTGCGAGATAACCCGCGAAAGATTCGACCAGCTGGAGGAAACGCTCGCGCGTGACGACGATCCCGTCCTCGAAGATGAGCGCCGGGGTTTCCGGCTCGCGCTCGCACGCCTCCCGCACCAACGTCACCACGTCGCGGGGCAGCCCTATCGCCTGCTCGCGGAGAGGCTGCCATGCGACGGGCGCGTCAGGCCTCCGTTGCTCGCTCACTCGTACCATGCCTCGGGAGCGACTCTTGTCGTTTCTGGCCAGGCCAGGTCATGGGTGAAGACGAGCTGGGCGTTGTAACGCCGCTTGAGCGCGCGAATGCGCTCCCAGCTCGCGACCATCGCATCGGGCGACCATACGATGCCTGGCAGCACGTTGAGTTCGATGTTGCGTGGGAGGTACGCGGCATCTGCCACCAGGACCATCGCCCGTTCTCCGTCGAGGTGGACCAACAACGACTGGTGGCCGGCTGTGTGCCCCGGCGTCGGAAAGATGACGACCCGACCGTCACCGAAGAGGTCGAACTCACCGTCGAGTTCGTTCCACGCGACCGGGTGGTCGAAGTCCGCTCGGACGTAGATCTCGCGCTGGTAGACCGGCGGCCAGTGGGCGAACTCGAGCTCGCGTCGCTGCGCGTAGAACTCTGCGTGAGGGAAGAACTCGATACCGCCGGCATGGTCGTAATGCAGGTGCGACAGCACGATGTGATCGACGTCGTCCGGACTGAAACCAGCCCGGGCGAGCTGGCTGACGACGTCGTCTCCTTCCTGCATCGTGACCTCGAACGCGTCGGCCGCGTCTCCGAGCCGAGCCCGGGGGTCGCTCACCAGCGAGGGGTGCCCGCCGGTATCGAAGAGGACGTTCCCGTCTGGGTGCTGAACGAGGTAGAAGAAGTACGGAATCTCCACCTTGGTCCCCACCTCCGGGTGGAAGGGGTCGAAGACCGACATATCGGCGACCTCGCCGCCACCGTGAAACGCGTAGATCCGAACGCTCCCCAACCGATCCTCCCTTAGCTTGCCTTTGCTCTGCCCTTCGGTGCTCGATTGCGGTTTGGTGACTTAGCCGTAGGGCAGCCGGCCATCGCCAGAACGAAATCCGCAAATTCGTCCGCAATCGCGGTTAGCGACCGCTCACCGCTCGGCCGGTACCAGTAGGCGACGCCGTTCACCATCTGGATCGCGGCCAGCCGGAAGAGCTTCTGATCGCTGATCTGAAAGTCCCCGGACTCGACGCCGCGGCGAATGACGTCCGCCCAAAGCTCCTCGTACTGGTCGCGCAGCTTCACGAGCCGACCGCGGTTCGCGTCGTCCAGCGAGCGGATCTCCGTGTCCCCCACATAGGTCTCGAGCAGGTTCCGACCGTTGAAGGTGATGTGGGCGCGCGCGAGAGCAGCGAGTTCCTCGGGCGGAGTCGTTGCCTCCCTGAGCGACGCCCGCGCGAGTTCGAGCAGGCCGTGCATGCCCTCGCGCATGATCGTCAGCAGGAGGTCCTGCTTGCCGCCCATGTAGTGGTAGAGGGCGGCGGTGGTGATCCCAGCGTCTCGCGCGACATCGCGGATGCCCGTGGCCGCATAGCCGCGCGCCGCGAATAGGCGCAAGGCGGCATCCCGAATGCGAGCCTCGGTGTTATTCGAACCTCGTGGGTGCTTTACCGATCGATCGATAACGGCGCGAGGTTATCAATCGATCGGTAAAGACGCAAGACCACTCTGATCCGAGCAGCTATCGCGTGACGCGGAGACGCCCTGAGCTCTGACCCTGCTTGATCGAGCGCCTGGACGTCGTTCTTTGGAGGGCCGCTCGTTTCAGTTGCAGCGCTCATGGTCGGCGGAGCGCCCGTCGGCCGAGCGCCTACTTCGCCGCACTGCCAGGCTCGGTCGCACGAACGACCCAGCCAGCCCAGCCTTCCGCATCGCGAACTGCAGGCTTGCGGGTCCTGGACTCGGAGTCTCTGTGAACAAAGTTCTGTGACAAGACGCTGTGAAGCCCTTCGAACCGAATCGGCTCATGAAAAAAGCCGTAACCGTTCAGCCGTCGGGGCTTGGGGGAGGGATTGCTTGTTGGTGTAGCGAATCTTGCGGGTATGGATCGTGCCGAGGCGGAGGCGATCTATGACGCCGGCCGGGAGGCGTGTGTCACGTTTATCGTTGAGCTTGCTGGTCGTGTGCAGCAGCTCGAGGAGCGGCTGAATCGTCTGGAGGCGCAAGCCGGCCAGGACTCGCGCACGAGCTCGAAGCCGCCCTCGTCGGATCCGCCCAAGACGCGGGCGCAGCGGCGGGCGGAGGCGCGCGCGAGGGCGAAGGAGTTGATGCGCCGGGAGGGCGAGCAGCGCAAGGCTGGCGGTCAGATGGGGCATCGGGGTGCTGGTCGTGAGCTGCGGCCGGAGGATCAGGTGGATGAGATCGTCGATCACTATCCGCACGCGTGTGGCGGGTGCGCCGCACGTTCACCGCCCGGGAGCGGCAGCCCAAGCGGCGGTTCGGTCGCCATCAGGTCGCCGAGTTGCCGCCGATCAGCGTGATCTTTACCGAGCATCGCACGCACCATTTGCGCTGCCGGCGCTGCCGGGCACGGACCAGCGCCTCGTTGCCGCAGGAGATCGCCGTCAGCGCGTTCGGTCCCCGGTTGTAGGCGGCGATCGTGACGTTGACCGCTCGGCATCGGGTCTCTCGCCGCGGGATCTGCGAGCTCGCCCGCGATCTGTTTGGGGTCACGCTGTCGACCGGCGCGGTGGATGCGATCTGCCAGCGCGCCTCCGACGCGCTGGCCGGCCCGCACTGCCAGCTACAGGACTGGGTGCTCGACCAAGGGGCGGTGCACGTCGATGAGACCGGGTGGCGGACCCGCGGTGAGGGACGGGCGTTGTGGACCGCGAGCACCCCCGGCGCGACGTTCCTGCAGATCGCCGGAGACTGTCCGCTCTTCTGTGTTTGGGACCGGGGTGACTGTTGTCATGTCAGTCGCGGATTCGGTCTCCGAAGTGGATCTTGAGCGCTCGTAGGGCGCTTGTCCAGCCGAGCACCGATCTCCATTTGGGGCTCTCTCGGCTCGCTGGATCGCCAGGTAGATGAGCTTGGTGGCGGCCTGCTCGTCGGGGAAGTGCCCGCGGGTCTTGATCGCCTTGCGGACCTGGCGGTGCATGCCCTCGATCGAGTTCGAGGTCGGTATGAAAGGCACCAGATGCCCGCTGCGGCCGCCGACCGGCCCGTTGTAGCCGTTGAGCGCTTCGGGGTCGGTGAGTACGGTGCGACCGTGTTCAAGCGGCTGAAGGGACTCGAACCCTCGACCTTCTGCATGGCAAGCAGACGCTCTAGCCAACTGAGCTACAGCCGCGCGGGGGCGATTATACGGCGCTAGGAGCGGCCGGAACCTCTCGAAGCCCCGCCGATCAGCTGGTCGAAATGGACTAGCTTGAACAGCCGCATCACGCGGGGTGGAAGGTTGGGATCGATCTCGAGCTGCCACCCGTCGATCCGCGCGTCGCCGAGCGCCCTGATCAACAGGTGCAGTCCGGTGCTGTCGATGAACTCGGCGCTGGCCGCGCTGTCCTGGCTGGGTGCCGGTCCGGCCATTGCGGATCTCGGTGTCACGAGCTTCACCAGCTCGCTGATCAATCAGGATGGAACGCCCGATACGCAGGCGGGCTCGCACCCCTGGGAGTCGACCACCAGCTTCACGTTCGCGACCCACGGGTCCGGGCTGCCGAACGAAGACGTCCAGACCACGATCGTCGACCTGCCGGCCGGCCTGGTGGGGAACGCCAACGCCACCGACAAGTGCACCGTGCAACAGCTGGACCAAAATCAGTGTCCTGGCTCGGCTCAGGTGGGGCAGCTGACCCTCTCGGGCAACAGCGGTTTCGGAGCGTTCAGCTTCGTCGCGCCGGTCTACAACATGGTGCCGCCGGGCGGGATGCCTGCCCAGTTCGGGGCGAACGTCCTCCTCGTCAACTCGTTCATCGATGTGAGCGTTGTGCCCACCGGCACGAGTGCGGACGGTGGATACGCGCTGCGGACCTCGGTCAACAACATTTCGGCGGCGCTCCCGTTGAGTGGTGTCTCGCTGACGCTCTGGGGCGTCCCCGCTGATCCGAGTCACGACGCGAACCGGGTCTGCGCCGGGTTCACGACACCGTGCTCGAGCTCCGGGCCGATGACGCCGCTTCTCACGATGCCGACCTCGTGCGCGGGAGCCCTCACGGCGAAGCTGACCGCCTGGTCCTGGCAGTCGCCGAACTCGGTCGACACGGCCACGGCTCAGACGCCCGGCATGATCGGCTGCTCGCGGCTCCAGTTCAACCCGTCGATGACCGCCCAACCGACCACATCGGTCGCCGACTCACCGACCGGCGTGGATATCGACGTACACGTCCCACAGGCACCGGACAGCCCGAGTGGGGTGGTGACGCCGGACCTGCGGACGGCGGTGGTGACACTCCCGACCGGAGTCGGCGTCAACACCGCCTCCGCCGATGGCCTGGCCGCCTGCACACCTGCTCAGATCGGCCTTGGCAACACCGCCCAGCCAACCTGCCCCGACGGCTCCAAGATAGGCACCGTCGAGATCGACTCGCCCATCCAGAGCGACCCGCTAACCGGAGCGATCTACCTCGCCCAGCAGGGGATCAACCCGTTCGGAACGCCGTTGGCGATCTACCTCGCCGCCCAGTCGGACGGCGTCCTGGTCAAGCTGGCCGGAAGGATCGACGCGGATCCCGGCACCGGTCAGCTGACGACGACGTTCGCCAACAATCCACAGCTGCCCTTCAGCGATCTGAAGCTGAACTTCTTCAGCGGGCCCAGGGCTGCACTCGTCACCCCCGAGTCATGCGGAACGTTCACGACCACTGGATCATTCACGCCGTGGAGTGGGACGCCGGCTGCCAACGCGTCTGATTCGTTCCAGGTCAAGTCCGGCTGCGTAAGCGGGTTCGCCCCGTCGTTCCAGTCCGGAGTCTCGAACGTCCAGGCCGGCTCTCCCACCACCCTTGGCATCACCTTCTCGCGCTCTGACAGCGACCAGGAGCTCTCGGGACTCAAGGTCGCCTTGCCGCCGGGCCTCATCGCCAAGGTGGCCGGGGTGCCGACGTGCCCCGATGCCAACGCCGCCGCGGGCACGTGCCCCGCAGCATCCAGGATCGGAACCGCCGCGGTGGGCTCAGGTGCGGGCAGCAACCCGTTCTTCCTGCCGGGGTCGGTCTACTTCACCGGACCCTACAAGGGTGCGCCGTACGGTCTCGCGGTGGTGGTGCCGGTGATCGCCGGACCATTCAACCTCGGCACCGTCGTGGTGCGTCAGGCGCTCAACATCGATCCGCACGACGCGCACGTCACGGTCACCAGCGATCCGTTCCCGACGATGCTGTTCGGAATCCCGTTGCGGATCCGCCGGATCGACGTGACGATCAACCGGTCCGGGTTCATGGTCAACCCGACCTCCTGCGCACCGATGGCGATCATAGGCACTCTGACCTCCACCGGTGGTCTCACGTTCACGGCCCCGTCGCGCTTCCAGGCGGGCGGGTGTGCTTCGCTTCCGTTCAGCCCGAAGATGTCGGCCAAGACGAACGGCAAGCGGAACAAGGCACGGGGTGCCCTGCTCGACATCAGGCTCACGCAGGGAACAGGTCAAGATCATCTCCGATCGGTGGCCGTCACCCTGCCGAAGCTGTTCTCGCCCAGGCTCTCCACGCTGCGCTCGGCCTGCTCGGGTGCGGTGTTCAGCGCCAACCCGGGGAACTGCCCGGCCGGGTCGATCGTCGGCGTGGCCACCGCTTCGACGCCGCTTCTGTCGGTGCCGATGCGAGGCAACGCCTACCTTGTCACGCACCCCGGAAGCGTGCTGCCGGACCTCGACGTGGTGCTCCAGGGCGGCGGCATCACATTCGACCTGGTGGGGACGGTCAGGCTGGCCGGGGCCAGCATCAAGTCCACGTTCGCCAACATCCCCGACGTCGCGATCTCGTCGTTCGAGCTCAAGCTGACGCAGGGCCCACACTCCGCCCTGGCGGACACCTCGAAGCCATGCGCCACGCCCCTGTACATGCCGACGACAATCATCGCGCAGGACGGCGCTCGGATCGTGAGGCTGACGAAGGTGAACGCCTCCGGGTGTCGTCGGCGCAAGTGAAGCCGTAGCGCACCCGCGAGGGCGCAGCGGTCTCGACTTTCCCTCCTCGAGACCGCTGCGCAGCTCCCGGATCTCCGACATGATCGGAGGGTTGGTCGAGAAGGCGGACGAATCTCGCCTTCTCGACCACGCGCGCTCGGACTCCCCCAGAGGCGACGACCGGAATCGAACCGGTGTAGACGGCTTTGCAGGCCGCTGCGTAGCCACTCCGCCACGTCGCCGCGGTTGGAAGCGTAGCGCCGGCCCCTGGGGCGATCCGGCGGCGCGAGCGCGCTCCGGCTGGTCGCCGGGAAGCCGCGCGAGCAGGGCAATGCACGCGTTAGGTGAGGCCCGTCCTCGCCAGCCGGTCGTCTTCGCGCTCGCGGTGCGGTGCCTATGTGGCCGGCTCGGGCTCCTGCGGCGAGGTGCAGAACGCGCACCGGCGCGCCTGGCGGGGGATCTCGCTCAGGCACTCGGTGCACGGCCGGGTCTCCGACTCGACGTCGGGCTGTGTCTTGCGCCGCCGCATCAGTGCGTTGACCGGCTGGACGACGAAGAAGAACACGGCCGCGGCGATCGAGATGAACGAGATCAGGTAGTTGATGAAGTCGCCGTAGCGGAAGTGGCTCGAATTCGCCGTGAACGACAGGTTGGAGAAGTCGGGCTTGCCGACGATCAGCGTGATGATCGGCGTCAGCAGGTCGCGGACGAGGGCGGTGATGAGCGCGCCGAAGGCCGCGCCGATAACCACCGCGACCGCCAGGTCGACCACGTTCCCGCGCAGCAGGAACGCCTTGAAGTCCTTCACCACACCCAGCTCCCTTCCTCGGCGTCGGAACGATGCGGTATTCGGGCTCCCTCCCGGCCCTCCTGCCGCCCACGTCACGCCGAAGCCCGGGTTCGGGCGGATGGTCGGCAGCCCATTTCCGCAACCCGTTCGCTGGGTGGGTGGGAAGAAACCGTCTGTATGCGACGGTTTCTTCCCACGCCCACCCCCCCGCGCGGCCCCGCCGCGGCCCCACGGCCCCCGCCCACGCCCAGCTCAGGCGCGGTTGTTGGAAGGGTTGGGGTCCTCGGCGCCCCGGACGACGGCGATCGCCCGCTCGTGCCGGGCCCTGCCGGTTCGGGCCTTGACGACGATCGTCAGCGTGTCCCCCGCCGCGGGCGCGGCGGGAATCTCATAGCGCGTGTACCGGCAGGTGAGCCGGGTCCGCTTCGCCCGGCACCGCGGGGGCGCCCAATGCGGGGAAACCGCGTCCGGGGGCGCGGAGACCAGCCTGGGGTCGACCAGGCCGCCGCGGGTCAGCACGGTGATGACGGCGCCGGCCGCCGCGCTGGGGCCGTGATTGGTGACCGTGACCGTGAAGTAGACCCAGCGCCCGGGGTGGGCCCGGTGGGTGCTGGCGAGGATGGCGACCGCCAGGTCGGCCGGCCCGGCCTGCCGGGCCGCCGCGGCCGGCGCCGCCGCGAGGCCGCCGCCGCAGGCAAGCGCGCAGGCCAGCCCGGCCGCGGAAGCCAGCCGCGCCAGCCAGCGTGGGGCCTTCCGCCCGCGGCGCCGGCGCGGGCCGGGCGAATGGTGTGGATCTCGCGGCACGTGGGCGGTAGACGCTGGATCTCGCGGCACGTCGGCAGTGGGCGATGCTGGGCTCGAACCAGCGACCTCCGCCTTGTCGAGGCGGCGCTCTCCCAGCTGAGCTAATCGCCCGGGAGAGGTGAAAATGTAGCGGCGGTGAGGCATGGGGAGGGAGGCGGAGGGGCCCCGCTCCTGGTATCGGCAGCCCAGCGCGACTCTTGACGGCAGCAGCGGGCCCGCGCCCGCGAGCGGGCGCGGGCCTCGGGCGCCGCGTAGCATCGGCGGACGATGAAGCTCGAGCTACCAGACGGCGCTTGCCTGGAGGTCCCCGACGGCGCCACCGGGGCCGACGCCGCGGCCGCCATCGGCCCGGGGCTGGCGCGGGCGGCGCTGGCGATCAAGGTGAACGGGGAGGTGCGCGACCTGGCGCGGCCGCTCCCCGACGGCGCGGCGCCCCACCGGATCGAGGTGCTGACCGACCGCAGCGGCGAGGAGGCGCTCGCCGTGATCCGCCACGACTGCGCCCACGTGCTCGCCACGGCGGTGATGGAGCTCTATCCGGGGGTGAAGATCTCGATCGGCCCGGCGATCGAGGACGGCTTCTACTACGACTTCGACTTCCCCGAGGGGGTGAGCCTGAGCGACGCGGACTTCGAGGCGATCGAGGCGCGGATGCGCCGGCACATCGAGGCCGATGAGCCGTTCGAGCGCCAGGACGTGCCGGTGGGGGAGGCGCTGGAGCGCTTCCGCTCCGAGGGCCAGGATTACAAGGTCAGGCTGATCGAGGACCTGGTCCGCGAGCAGGGAGTCGAGACGGTCAGCCTCTACACCAACGGCCCCTTCACCGACCTCTGCCGCGGCCCGCACGCCCCCAGCACCGGGCGGATCAGGGCATTCAAGCTCCAGTCGGTGGCCGGCGCCTACTGGCGGGGGGACTCGAGCCAGCCGATGCTCACGCGTGTATATGGAACGGCCTTCTTCTCCCGGTCCGAGCTCGAGCAGCACCTGGAGCGGCTGGAGCGCGCCCGGGCCAACGACCACCGCCGGCTGGGGCCCCAGCTCGGCCTGTTCGCCTTCTCCGAGGTCTCCCCGGGAGCCGCGTTCTGGCTGCCGGCGGGCACCGAGGTGTTCAACGCGCTCGTCTCGCTGAGCCGCGAGATGGGGCGCGAGCGCGGCTATTTGGAGGTCAAGACCCCGCAGATCTACGACAGCTCGCTGTGGCAGACCTCGGGCCACTGGGACAAGTTCGGCGGCAACATGTTCGTCACCGAGTACGAGGACCGCCAGATGGCGGTCAAGCCGATGAACTGCCCGGGGCACTGCAAGCTGTACTCGCTTGAGCGCCACTCCTACCGGGACCTGCCGCTCCGCTACTGGGAGCCGGGGCTCCTGCACCGCCGCGAGCCGAGCGGCACCCTCCACGGGCTCTTGCGCGTGCGCCACTTCGCCCAGGACGACAGCCACATCTTCTGCACCGAGGAGCAGATCCAGGACGAGGTGGCGGCCGCGATCGAGTTCGCCTTCGCCACCTACCGGATCTTCGGGCTCGACGTGCGGCTCGAGCTCTCCACCAGGCCCGAGGTGCGCCTGGGCAGCGATGCCCTGTGGGACCGTAGCGAGGCGGCGCTGATGGAGGCGTTGGAGTCACAGGGGCTCGCCTACGACCTCAACCCGGGCGACGGCGCCTTCTACGGGCCGAAGGTCGACATGCACATGACCGACTCGCTCGGCCGCTCCTGGCAGCTCGGAACCGTGCAGCTCGACTACAACATGCCCCAGCGCTTCGACCTCGCCTACACCGGCGCGGACAACGCCGAGCACCGCCCGGTGATGATCCACCGGGCGCTGATGGGCTCCTACGAGCGCTTCATCGGCATCCTGATCGAGCACTTCGCCGGGGAGCTGCCGCTGTGGCTGGCGCCCGTGCAGGCGATCGTGCTGCCGATCGCCGACCGGCACCTGGAATACGCGGGCTCGGTGGTGGGCAGGCTGCGCGCCGGCGGGCTGCGCGCCGAGCTCGACCGGCGCGGCGAGTCGATCGCCCGCAAGATCCGCGAGGCGGAGCTGCGCAAGATCCCCTACCTGCTCGTGGTGGGCGATCGCGAGGCCGAGTCCCTTCCCGACCGCCCGCAGGTGTCGGTGCGCGAGCATCACGGCGGCGAGCGGGGAGCGATGCCGCTGGAGGAGCTGATCGGCGAGCTCGCCGAGCGTGTGAGAAGCCGCTCGATCGGGTAGACGCGCCGCTATACTCCGAGCCGTTGATCCATCAGAGCCATCACACACGGCCCGGCGCCGCTTGACCCCAGGACGTCAGCGCAGCTAGTGCCGGTCCCCAAGAAGTTCGACCGGCGCCCCCCGGAGCGGGACCTGACTCGGATCAACGACCGGATCCGCGTGCCCGAGGTCCGGCTGGTGGGCGAGGACGGAAAGCAGATCGGGGTGGTCAAGACCGAGGAGGCGCTCGCCTACGCGCAGCAGCGCGACCTCGACCTCGTCGAGGTCGCCCCCGACGCGCGGCCGCCGGTCTGCCGCGTGCTCGACTACTCCAAGTACAAGTACGAGCAGGCCCAGAAGCAGAAGGCCGCCCGCAAGCACCAGCAGCAGATCACGATCCGCGAGATCAAGTTCCGGCCCAAGATCGCCCAGAACGACTACGACACAAAGAAGGGGCACGTCCGTCGCTTCCTGCTCGGCCGGGACAAGGTCAAGATCACGATCATGTTCCGCGGTCGCGAGGTGACCCATCCCGAGCGTGGCACCGCGCTCCTGGACCGCCTGGCCGAAGAGCTCTCCGACATCGCCGTGGTGGAGCAGTCGCCCCTCCAGGACGGGCGGAACATGACGATGCTGCTGGCGCCCTCGCGCGCGGTGCTGGCCGGCGAGCGCGAGCGGCCGGAGGTCGCCTCGACGCAGGACTCGGCGAACGGCGCCGCGCCGCCCCAGGGAGCCCCGGCGGCCGAGCCCGCCCAGGCCGCCAACCGCTAGGAGCGTGGGTCGCTATCGGTTCGCGGGGCGGGTGAGCGGCGGAGATCCTCGGTCCTGATGGTCGTGACGGGCGGTGTGATGGTGGTCGTCGGGTCGCTTGCCGGCAGCCGACC
>Ga0070739_10003880_pt1 | contig 18188 bp, 15 predicted proteins | sample Coa_R1_7_FD_66445 | JGI IMG/M metagenome (GOLD analysis project Ga0070739, IMG submission 66445) | Surface soil microbial communities from Centralia Pennsylvania, which are recovering from an underground coalmine fire - Coalmine... | ecosystem: Environmental > Terrestrial > Soil > Unclassified ... | reverse complement strand
AGGTACGGCACGCCTCGCTGCCACCTGTGCGGTCTTCGCGAGTGCCGCGGCGCTGTGGGGCGCTGAGTTCGCCGGGTTTCTGATCGCCAAGCTGCCGGTCGGCGGCTCGGCGTACCTCGCGCTGGCCACCGCGTCGGTCGTGCTGGTGTGCGCCGCCATCGCGGCATTCGCAGGCGAGCTGGCGCCGAACCGGCGGGTCGCGCTCGGGCTCGGCGGCGTGATCATCGGCCTTTTCTTCGTCCTGCGGGCGCTGGCCGACATGCTCGGCGTGGGCTGGTTGCGGTGGCTGACCCCGCTCGGGTGGGCCGAGGAGATGCGCCCGCTGAGCAGCGCGCGGCCGCTCGTGCTTCTGCTCCCCGCGGTGAGCGCCGCGGCGCTCTTCCTCGCGGCGGCGCGGATCGCCGCGGGTCGCGACCTCGGCACCGGCGTGCTGCCGTCACGCGACAGCGCCGACGCGCGGCTGAGGCTGCTGTCCTCGCCGCTTACCCAAGCGCTACGGGAAACCCGCGGCTCGCTCGGCGCGTGGGTCGCCGGCCTGGCGACCTGCGGGGTCATCTTCGGCTCGATCTCGAAGAGCCTGTCGCCCGCCGACGTCTCGCAGAGCCTGCGCGACGAGATCGCCAAGCTGGGCTCGGGCTCGATCGTGACGCCGACCGGCTACATCGCGTTCGTGTTCATCTTCGTCGTCGTCGCGGTCAGCCTGTTCGCATGCGCGCAGATCAGTGCCGCCCGCCAGGTCGAGTCAGCGCAGCAGCTCGAGACGCTGCTTGCGCTGCCGGTCAGTCGCCGGCGCTGGCTGGCTGGACGCCTGCTGATCGCGCTGGGCGGCGCCGTCGCGATCTCGCTCACCGCCGGATTCGCCGCTTGGGCGGGCGCGCAGGCCGCGGGCGCGGGCCCCTCGCTCGCGCGGATGCTCGAGGCCGGCGCCAATTGCCTGCCCACGGCCATCCTGTTCCTGGGCCTCGCCGCCGTGGCGTACGCCGTCGCTCCGCGCGCGAGCTCCCCGATCTCCTACGGGCTCGTCGGCCTCGCCTTCCTCTGGCAGCTGACGGGATCCCTTCTGAGCGCGCCGAAGTGGCTGCTCGCCGCCACCCCGTTCGCCCACGTGGCAGCGGTACCCGCGCAGCCATTCCGGGCCGTGGCGGCGATCGCGATGACCGCCCTCGGCGCGCTCGCCGCGGTGGCCGCGGTTGCTTGTTTCAAACGGCGAGACCTCGTCGGCGCCTGAAGCTCGGCCACCTACTCGCAGAGGCCGCACGGCGCAGGCGTGGTCTATCCCGCAGTGGGTGTCCCGCAGTAGCGCGCGCGCAGCCGCGCGAGGTCGATGCCGCGCATGTCGTAACCGAGCGCTTCGGCGATGGCCACGAAGCTCGGATGACGGCGGATGGCCAGAGGATCGAAGGGACGGTCCGTGTGGTGATGCCAGCGGTCGACCCGCCGCCGGGTGGCCGCGCGCCATCGCTCGTCCCAGCGGAGACCGAGGAAGTGCACGAGCGAACGCAGCGGCTCGCGTTCGCCGCCGAGGAGCGCCTCCGAGCGAACGCGCAGGAACGGGATCGTCGGATAGCGCTCTGAGAACTCGAGCCCGAAGCGGTTGACCTCCGCCCACCAGTAGAGGCAGCGCTCGTAGGGCGACAGGCTTTCCCACCGGGCGGCGTACGCCGGCATGAAGACGCGAGGATCACCCGGACCCAGTGTGGCCAGGCAGGTGTACGGGTCGTGGCGGTCGCTGCCGGCGTAGCAGGAGTGAGCCAGGTGCGAGAGGGCGGTCGGGACCGGGTGGCGCGTTAGGTGAACGACCCGTAGGCGGTCGCGCCAGCGCTCCGCCATCAGGGGCAGCGCGGCGAACAGCGGCCATCCGGTCTCGAGATACGGTCGCCTGAGCCCGTCGACCCAATCCAGGTGGGCGGCGACCTCGGGCTCCTCGAGGACCGCCTGCGGTGCGGCATAGTTTCGGAAGTGCCGGCGCGGGGCGTAGGCGGCGCCGATCGGCTCGTGCCTGACCTCGATGACGCCGCCGGCCAGCTCCTGTGCCGTCGCGGTCAGCCATTGGGTGCCGCAGCGGCCAGTCGAGAGCACCGCGATGATGGGGGCCACGCGGGGCAACTACCCGCCGCCGCCGCCAACGCACTCGCCGCCGCCTCGGCGCGAGCGGCGCCGCGCCGCTCATGGTAGAAGTGGAGCCGGTTCGAGTGGCTCCTCGCGCCGCCGAGCGAGATGATCCCGCCCTCCGACACCCGTCACGCGATGAGCGCCGATGCGGCCGGCGTGCCGGAGGTGCTGACTGCACAGCCCGTCGGCCGGTCGGGCGCCTGAGACGTGTCCTCGCCCGTGGCCACACCCCGGGTCGGATTCGTCGCCTGGTTTCCGTTCGCCGACGACGCGGGTCTGGAGCGATCGATGTCCCTGCTCGACGAGCTCGGCGTGCGCTACCTCCGTACCGGCTTCTCGTGGGCCGACTTCGAGCGCCTTGACGCGAACGGACCCGCCTGGTTCGACCATCTCATGCACGATGTGCTCGGGCCGCGGATCCGGTCGGGCCAGCTCGAGGTGCTGTTCAACTTCCTGTACACGCCGTGGGGGCAGGCGCGAGTGAAACCGGGCGGCGAGCGCAACACCGCCTCACCACCGCGGCGGCTCCGCGCGTTCGGCGCGTTCGTCGACCGGATGCTCGACCGCTACGGAGAGCTGATCGGCGACGTCGAGCTGCTCAACGAGATGGACATCCCGATGGAGTGGGACCGCGAGTTCGATCCGCAGTGGCATCTGCTGGCCCGCGTGCTCCGTCACGCCGCTGCGGTCGCCCGGCGGCGCCACCGGCGGGTGGTCCTCGGCGGTCCGACGCGCGCCGAGCCCGTTCTGCTCGAGCGCCTCGCTGGTCCACGCTGGCGTGGCCGCGACGCGCTGCGCCACGTCGACATCGTCGGCCTGCACGGCTTTCCGGGGACCTGGGACAGCTCCGTCACGCACGCGAGCACCTGGCGCTGGCGCGGGTGGAGCGAGGAGGTCGAACTCACCCGCGCGACCCTGCGCAAGCTTGGCCGTCCACGCCCGGTCTGGGTCACCGAGACCGGCAGCTCGACGTACGCCGATCCGACCGGTGAGACCCAGCTCGCCGCGTTCCGCGCCACGCATGCCGCCCTGGCCGGCCTCGGCGTGGAGCGGATGTACTGGTACGGGCTGACGAACCTCGAGGACCACCGGCCGACGATCAACCACGTGATCAGCGGCGAGACCCGCGAATCCAACCCCCACTCGCATTTTCTTGGACTCGCCGGGCCGCTGCGGGCGTATCTGCGCTCGCAGCGCGCCGACCTGTTCGGCCAGTGACGGCACTGGGGCGCCCCCGGTTTAGATGAAGCTGGCTGGGTAGCTGATGATGATGCTGCTGCTGCCGCGCCTGCCCGGCCATGAGTGATCGGGTGCTGATCACCGGCGGTGCCGGATTCATCGGCTCGCACCTGGCCGACGCGCTGCTGCGCGATGGGTACCACGTACGGGCTCTCGATTCTCTCGTCCAGCAGGTCCATCCGACCCGGGAGCGGCCCGACTACCTCGATCCGGCCGTCGAGCTCGTGGTCGGCGACGTGCGCGACGCTGACGCGGTGCGATCCGCCCTCGATGACGTCGACTTCGTCGTGCACCTCGCCGCGCGTGTCGGCGTGGGGCAGAGCATGTATGAGATCGACGATTACGTTGCCGTCAACTCGCTGGGTACAGCGACCCTGCTCCAGGCGCTGCTCGACCGCCCGGTGGCGCGGATCGTCGTCGCTTCGAGCATGAGCATCTACGGCGAAGGGCTCTATCTCGATCGCGGCGGCCGTGCCGTGCCGGCGCTGGCGCGGACGCGGGCTGCGCTCGCGGAGCGTCAGTGGGAGCCACGCGGGGCGGAGGGCGAGCCACTGCGTCCGGTGCCGACGCCGGAGTCCAAGCCGCCGTCGCTGTCCTCGATGTACGCGCTGAACAAGTTCGAGCAGGAGCGGAGCGTGCTGCTGTTCGGGGAGGCGTACGGCATCCCGGCGACGGCGCTGCGCTTCTTCAACGTATACGGCCCCCGCCAGGCGCTGTCGAACCCGTACACCGGGGTGCTCGCGATCTTCGCCTCGCGCCTGCTCAACGACAAGCCGCCCATGATCTTCGAGGATGGTGGGCAGCGGCGGGACTTCGTGGCGGTGAGCGATGTCGCCAACGCATGCTGCCTGGCGCTGGAGCAGCCGGGCGTGGCCGGAAAGGTGCTCAACATCGGCAGCGGCGAATCGGTGACGGTGGCCGAGATCGCCGACCGGCTCGCCCGGATCCTCGGCCGTCCCCAGCTCGAGGCCGAGCTCACCGGCGAGTACCGCGTCGGGGACATCCGCCACTGCTTCGCCGACGTCAGCCGCGCGCACACGGTGCTCGGCTACGCCCCGCAGGTCACGCTCGAGGACGGCATGCGCGAGCTGGCCATCTGGCTCGAGGGCCAGGTCGCCGACGACCAGGTGGAGCAGGCACGACGCGAGCTGAGCCAGCGCGGGTTGACGGTATGAGCCGGGCGCTGATCACCGGTGGCGCCGGATTCGTCGGGACGAACCTCGCGCACCGGCTGGCTTCCTCTGGCCAGGGGGTGACCGTCCTCGACAACCTCGCCAGGGCGGGGGTCGAGCAGAACCTCGACTGGTTGCGCGAGCGCCACGGCGACCAGATCCGGGTCATCGTCGGCGATGTGCGGGACCCGGCGCGTGTCCGCGACGCGCTGTCGGGGTGCGAGCGCGCGTTCCACCTCGCCGCGCAGGTCGCGGTGACGACGAGTCTCCACTCGCCGCTCGAGGATCACGCGGTCAACGTCCAGGGCACCCTCAACCTGCTCGAGGCCGCGCGAGCGCTCGAGCTTCCGCCGGCGATCGTGTTCACCTCCACCAACAAGGTGTACGGCCGGCTGGAGAACATCAAGCTGCGCCGAGACGAGCGGCGCTACGAGCCGGTCTCCGAACGGCTGCGCACCCGAGGCCTCCCCGAGCATCAGCGCCTGGAGTTCTGCAGCCCCTACGGCTGCTCCAAGGGCGCCGCCGACCAGTACGTGCTCGACTACGCGCACTCGTTCGGGCTGCGCACGTGCGTGTTCCGGATGAGCTGCATCTACGGGCCGCACCAGCGCGGCACCGAGGATCAGGGCTGGGTCGCGCACTTCCTGCTTCGCGCGCTCGCGGAGGAGCCGATCACCGTCTTCGGAGACGGCGCACAGGCCCGGGACCTGCTCAACGTCGCGGACCTGGTCGACGCCCTCTGCCTCGCCTCCACGGACGAGCAGGCGTTGCGTGGCGAGGTGTTCAACATGGGCGGAGGGCCCGAGAACGCGGTGAGCGTCGCCGAGGTGATCGAGGCGATCGGGGAGCTGACCGGGGAGCCGCCGCAGACCCTGTGGGACGACTGGCGCGTGGCCGACCAGCGCTGGTACGTCTCCGACACCTCGCGGTTCCGTGAGCTGACCGGCTGGCGGCCGCGGGTCGCCGTGCGCGAAGGGCTCGCCGAGCTCCTCGAGTGCTTCTGCGCCGAGCGCGGTCTGACGCCGGCGTTCGCCGCCCGCGCATCGTGAAGGCTGCCGTTCTCGAGGCACCGCGCCGGGTGGCGCTCCACGGTTGCGAGCCGCCTGAGCCCGCGCCGGGCGAGGTGCGCGTCGAGCTCGAGGGGGCGGGGATCTGCGCCTCCGAGCTCCCGGTGTGGGAGGGACGCGAGTGGTTCGACTACCCCCGGGCCCCGGGCACGCCCGGCCACGAGGGCTGGGGGCGGATAGAAGCGCTCGGGGCTGGGGTCAACGGCCTGACCGCAGGCGAGCGGGTCGCGCTCATCTCCGAACATGCTCACGCCGAGTACGACCTCGCGCCGGCCGCCGCGGTCGTCCCCCTGCCGGCGGCGATCGAGGGGCCGTTTCCCGGCGAGCCGCTGGCGTGCGCGGTCAACGCGATGCGCCGTGCCGGGGTCCGGCGTGGCGATCGGGTGGCGATCCTCGGCGCGGGTTTCCAGGCGCTCCTACTCGCGCAGCTGTGCGCGCCGCTGGTCGCCGAGCTCGCCGTCATCTCGCGGCGCCCGACGGCGCTCGAGTACGCCGCTGCGGCGGGCGCCGACACCTTGTGGCGCTGGGGCGATCCGGAGATCGAGCGGGCCGAGCCGTTCGACGTGGTGATCGAGGCCACCGGCTACGGCGAGCCGCTGGAGGTCGCCGGTCGCCTGACGCGGATCCGGGGACGGCTGGTGATCGTCGGCTTCCATCAGGACGGCCGGCGGAACATCGATCTGCAACTGTGGAACTGGCGCGGGCTCGACGTGATCAACGCCCACGAGCGCGATCCCGCCGTTTACGCCGAGGGGCTGCGCCTGGCGGTCGAGGCGGTGCTCGAGGGCCGGCTGCGTCCAGGGCCGCTGCTCACCCACGAGTTCGAACTCGAGGAGCTCGGGGAGGCCTATGCCACCGCAGCGCGCGGGCCCGACGGGTTCGTCAAGGCGATCTGGCGCCGTGGCTGAGACGGCAGCAGCACCGCCCCGCACGGCGCGGCTCGGGTTTCTCGGGGTGGGCTGGATCGGCCGCCAGCGCATGATCGCCGCCCACAGCGCCGGCGCAGCCACGGTCGTGGGTGTAGCCGACCTCGATGGCATGGCCGCCCGGACCGCCGCCGACGACGTCGGCTGCGACACGGTCGTCGCCGATCTCGACGCGCTGCTCGCGCTCGAGCTCGACGGCGTCGTCATCGCGACGCCGACCGGGCTGCACGCACGGCACGTCGCCGCGGCACTGCGGGCCGGGATCCCCGTGTTCGCTCAGAAGCCGCTTGCCCGCACCGAGGAGGAGACCCGCCGGCTCGTCGGCCTGGCGCGGGAGCGCGACCTGCGTCTCGGCGTCGACATGTCGTACCGGCATCTAGCGGCGACACGGGCCGCGCTCGACCGTCTGCATGCCGGAGCGATCGGCACGGTTCATGCCGTGGAGCTCACCTTCCACAACGCCTACGGTCCCGACAAGGGGTGGGCGCGGGATGTGGCGCTGGCGGGCGGCGGCGCGCTCCTCGACCTCGGCTGTCACCTGCTCGACCTCGCCTCGCTGTTCCTCGGCCGGCTCGACGCGGTGGCGGTGCATGCGGACCTGTTCTCCGGCGGACGGCGCCTCCCGCCCGACCCCCGCGTGGTCGAGGACCTGGCGCTCGCGCAGCTCACCCTCGGCGGCGGTGAGGCCGTCCGGCTGGCCTGCTCGTGGTGGCTGCCCATGGGAGCCGATGCCGTCATCGAGTTGACGTTCCTGGGCTCCCGTGGTGCCCTGCGCATCGCGAACGTCGGCGGCTCGTTCTTCGACTTCGAGGCCGTGGAGATCCACGGCAGGAGCCTCGAGCGGCTCGTGGGGCCGCCGGACGACTGGGGTCCACGCGCGCTCCTCGAGTGGGCGCGAGCGCTCCCGCACGCGCCCGGATTCGATCCCGAGGTGGAGCGGCTGGGGGACGTGGCCGGGGTGATCGATCGGATCCTCGGCCGGTGAGGGTGCTCGTGGTGGCCGACGTCGTCGGCGGGGTTCGCACGTTCACCGGCGAACTGGCCCGCGAGCTCGCCGGGCGCGGCATCGAGGTGCACCTGGCGCTCCTCGGCAGCACGGCGCAGGCCGAGCCGCTGCTCGACCTCCCGGTGGCGAGCGCGCGGTGCCGCCCGTATGCGCTCGAATGGATGCCTCACCCGTGGGCCGACGTCGAGCGCACCGCCGATTGGGTGGCGGAGCTCGCCGACGAGGTGCGCGCGGACGCTCTGCACATGAATACCTTCACGCCGGTGCCCGACCTCGCCGTGCCGGTCCTGCTCACCGTGCACTCGTGCGTGCTCAGCTGGTGGCGCGCGGTCCGCGGCGAGGATGCACCCCCGGAGTGGGGCCGCTACCGCCGGCTCGCCGAGCGGGCGCTCGGGCGAGCGCAGGTGGTCATCGCCCCCACCGCCGCGCTGCTGCGCGCGCTGCGCGGGGTCTACGGCGCCCTGCCGGACGCGCAGGTGATCCCCAACGGCACCTCGCTCGTGCCGACTGAACCCGGCGGGCGGGAGCCGCTGGTGATCACAGCCGGCCGAGTGTGGGACGAGGCCAAGAACGTGGCCGCGCTCGCGGCCGCCGCGCCCGCCATCCGCGGCCGCGTGACCGTGATCGGCGAAGGCTCGGCGAAAGGCCTGCACGCGCTCGGGCCGCTCCCGCAGCGCGAGGTCATCAGCTGGCTGCGGCGCAGCGCGGTGTTCGCCGAGCCGGCGCGCTATGAGCCGTTCGGGCTCGCCGCGCTCGAGGCGGCCCGCTGTGGCTGCGCGCTCGTGCTCGGCGACATCCCGTCGCTGCGGGAGGTGTGGGGTGCGGCCGCCGCCTACGCGCCGCCGGATGACCCTGACGCCCTGGCTGCGGGGGTGAACCGGCTGCTCGACGATCCGCTGCACCGCGAAGCCGCCGCGGAGCGAGCGCTGGCGCACTCGCGCCGGTACAGCGCGGCCGCGATGGGGGCGGCCTACCACGCCGCCTTGACCGCGATCACTCCCACCCCGGTGCCGTGAACGTCACGCTCCTCTGCCACTCGCTGGTGTCGGACTGGAACCACGGCAACGCGCACTTCCTGCGCGGCGTGGCGCGCGAGCTGGGACGCGCGGGGCACGTGGTCGACGTGCTCGAGCCGGCGGGGGGCTGGAGCCGCGAGCAGCTGCGAAAGGACGCTGGAGAGGAGGCCGAGCGGGCCTTCGCTCGGGCGTTCCCGGAGCTGTCAAGCCGGGTGTACGACGCCGCGGACTTCGACGCCGACGCGTGGCTGGCCGGGGCGGAGGTGGTGATCGTCCACGACTGGGTGGATCCGGAGATCGCACGAGCGATCGGGGAGCGCCGGGCGCGCCGAGACGATCACCGGCTGCTGTTCTACGACGCCCACCACCGGGCGGTGAGCGCCCCGGCGGAGATCGAGTCGTTCGACCTTCGCCACTACGACGGCGTGCTCGCGTTCGGGAGCGTCATTCGCGACGCCTACCTCGAGCGGGGCTGGGCCCGCCGCGCCTGGACGTGGCACGAAGCGGCCGACACCTCGCTGTTCACGCCGCAGGAGTTCGATGGCGAGCGCCAGGACCTCGTGTGGATCGGAAACTGGGGCGACGGCGAGCGAACCGCGGAGCTGAACGAATTCCTCCTCGAGCCGGCGCGGAGCCTCGAGCTGAGCGGTTCGGTCCGCGGCGTCCGATACCCACCCGACGCGCGCGATGCGGTGGCGCGTTCGGGATTGCGATACGGCGGATGGGTGGCGAACTTCGACGCTCCCGCGCTGTTCGCCCGCCACCGGCTGACCGTTCACGTCCCGCGGCGGGCGTACGCCGGCGCGATCCCCGGGGTTCCGACGATCCGGGTGTTCGAAGCGCTCGCCTGTGGCATCCCGCTCATCTGCGCGCCCTGGCAGGACACCGAGGGACTGTTCCGCCCCGGCGAGGACTTCGCGATGGCAGCGGACGGCGAGGAGATGCGCCAGGAGATGCGCCGGCTCCTGGACGATCCCGACCTCGCGGCGGCCCAGGCCGAGCGGGGTCTCGAGCGGATCCGCGAGCGGCACACCTGCGTGCACCGGGTGCAGGAACTCCAGGCCATCATCGACGAGGTGCAGTGAGGATGCGCATCTCGTTCTTCGGTTCGAGCATCGTGTCGGCCTACTGGAACGGCGCCTGCACCTACTACCGCGGGATCATCCGGGCGCTGCACGGCCTCGGCCATCAGATCACGTTCCTCGAGCCCGACGCGTTCGACCGCCAGTCACACCGCGACATCGCCGATCCACCATATGCCCGCGTGGTCGTCTACCCCGCCGATGAGGAGCGGGCCGTCCGCGAGGTGGTGGCCGCGGCGGCCGACGCCGATCTCGTGGTCAAGGCGAGCGGCGTCGGCGTCCACGATGCGCTGCTCGAGGCGGCGGTCCTCGACTGCCGCCGGCCCGGGAGCACCGTCGTCTTCTGGGATGTCGACGCGCCGGCGACCCTCAGCCGGATGGAGGCAGACTCCAGCGACTCGCTGCGCGCGCTCATCCCCGACTACGACCTGGTGCTCACCTACGGGGGCGGGGATCCGGTCGTGGAGCGCTACGAGGCGCTCGGCGCGCGGCGGTGCGTGCCGATCTTCAATGGCCTGGATCCCCAGACCCACCATCCCGTGGACCCTGACCCGCGGTTCGCCGCCGATCTCGGAGCGCTCGTCAACCGGCTACCCGATCGCGAGGCGCGCGTCGAGGACTTCTTCTTCTCCGCGGCGGAGGCGCTGCGGGACCGGCGGTTCCTGCTCGGCGGCGCGGGCTGGGATGACCGGGCGGCCCGCGTGGCGAACCTCAGCTACCTCGGCCACGTGTCGCCGGCCGCGCACAATGCCTTCAACTGCTCGCCGCTGGCGGTGCTGAACGTGACGCGCGACTCGATGGTGGCCAACGGCTTCTCGCCCGCCACCCGCGTGTTCGAGGCCGCCGGCGCGGGGGCTTGCCTGATCAGCGACACGTGGGCGGGGCTCGAGCAGTTCCTCACCCCCGGCGAGGAGGTCATCGCCTGCCGCTCCGGCGCCGAGGTGGCGGCCGCGCTGACGGCGCTGGAGCCCGAGGAGGCGCGCCGGATCGGCGCCCGGGCGCGCGAGCGGATGCTCGACGAGCACACCTACGCGATCCGCGGGCGCCAGGTGCAGGCCGTGCTCGAGTCGGTGGGAGCGGGCGCGTGAAGGTTGTGATCCTCGGCCTGTCAATCACCTCGAGCTGGGGCAACGGCCACGCGACGAACTACCGCGCGTTGGCGCGGGCGCTCGCCGAGCGCGGCGATGAGCTGTTGTTCCTGGAGCGGGACGTGCCGTGGTATGCGGCACACCGCGACCTCCCGGCACCGCCCTGGGGCGAAACCGTGCTCTACGACTCGCCGGCGGCGCTCGACGCGCACCGCGCGGCGGCGGCGGCCGCCGATCTGGTCATCGTCGGCTCGTTCGTGCCCGAGGGCGTGGAGGTCGCGGAATGGGCGCTGCGCCACGCCGGTGGGGCGGTCGCCTTCTACGACATTGACACTCCGGTAACGCTCGAGAAGCTTGCGCACGGGGATCACGAGTACCTGCACCCACGCGCGGTTCCCCGCTTCGACCTGTACCTGTCGTTCACCGCCGGGCCCGCGCTCGCGCAGCTGTCCGAGCGCTACGGCGCCCGCCGCCCGGAGGCGTTCTTCTGCTTCGTCGACCCGGAGGCTTACCGCCCGCTGGCCGCCGAGCCACTGTGGGAGCTGACCTACCTCGGCACCTACTCGTCCGGCCGCCAGCCCGGGTTGCACGAGCTGCTCGTCGAGCCGGCGCTCAGCGACCCGGAGCTCCGGGCGGTCGTCGCCGGGCCGATGTACCCGCCGGAGCTGGCGTGGCCGGCGAACGTCGAGCGGATCGAGCACCTACCGCCGGGGGAGCACCCGGGCTTCTACTGCGCCGGCGATTGGACGCTGAACATCACCCGGCCGGAGATGCGCGCACTCGGCCATTCGCCGTCCGTTCGGCTGTTCGAGGCCGCGGCGTGCGGGGTTCCGATCATCTCGGACACCTGGCCCGGCATCGAGGCGGTGCTGGAACCCGGGCGCGAGATCGTCCTGGCCGAGCGGCGCGAGGACGTGCTGGCAGCGCTCGCGCGCCCCGCGGCCGACCGGCGCGCGATTGGCGCCGCGGCCCGCGAGCGGGTGCTCGCCGAGCACACCGCGCAACGGCGGGTCGAGCGGCTGCACGAGCTCGTGGGCGTGCCGGCGTGACCCTCCAGTCCGGCGGCGCGGCCGACCCGGAGATCAAGGCCCTCGCGCCCTGGTTTCACAACCTCCACCTGCCCGACGGCCGCCAGACGGCGCCCGATCATCCGCTGGGAGACTTCCCCGCCTTCAAATGGGCCGAGCTCGGCGCGGCGCTGCCGGAGGACCTCTCCGGCGCGCGCGTACTCGACATCGGCTGCAACGCTGGCTTCTACTCCCTGGCGCTCGCCGGCCGCGGCGCCAGCGTGCTCGGCGTCGACGTCGATCCCCACTACCTGCGCCAGGCGGCGTGGGCCCGCGAACGCTGTGGCATCTCCGAGAGCCAGCTCGAGCTGCGCCAGATGCAGATCTACGAGCTCGCCGCGCTGGACGAGCAGTTCGACCTGGTGCTGTTCCTCGGCGTCCTCTACCACCTGCGCTATCCGCTGCTGGCGCTCGACATCGTGGCCGGACGAGTGCGAGACCGCCTCGTGCTCCAGACCCTGACGATGCCCGGAGAGGAAGTTGTCGAGGCGCCGCCTGACCTCGGCATCGACGAGCGGCAGCGGCTGCGCGAGCCCGGCTGGCCGGCCATGGCGTTCATCGAGCACCGGCTGGCCGGCGATCCCACGAACTGGTGGGCGCCGAACCGCGCGGCCGTCGAGGCAATGCTCCGCTCGGCCGGCTTCCGTCTCGAGAGTCGCCCGGGGCACGAGATGTTCCTCGCCCGGCGCCTGCACGCGGCCCCAGACCCGGACGAGCTGCGCGCCGTGCTGAGCCTGTCGATGCGCGGGGCTTCCCGCGGCGCACGATGACCCCAACGACCCAGTAGCCGAGCCGAGCCGCCTCCACCGGACCGGACCGCCGTGGTTCCCCACCACGCCAGCTCAGACAACGACCCCGCAAAGCGTGAGGCTTCTCGTGATGGAGCTAGCCGGACTCGAACCGGCGACCTCCTGGGTGCGATCCAGGCGCTCTCCCAACTGAGCTATAGCCCCGGGCGGCGGCAGCTGCCGCACGGACGGCAAAGTGTAGCCCCGCTCCGTCCGCGGGCAGCAAGAGGCGGAGCTCGGCGTACGACGAGGCAATGATCTCGGCGAGGCGCACCAGGTCGGCCGCGGAGGCGACATCCCGGCCGCCATCTGGACCCTGGATCGGCGCCGCCCCGGGCGGAGCCCGCGCGGCCTCCTGATTTGCTCATCGCCAACTGCCGCGCGCGGTCTACCGGCGCGGACTCCAGCATCCGCACCTTGCGTGCGGGCCACCTGCGGCCGATACGCTGACTGCAGGCCCCGGGCACTGCCTAACGCCAATGAGCTTCCGCGCGCGCCTCATCAGCTTCTTTGTCGTGATCGTGGTCGTGCCCATGGTCGCGATGGGAGTCCTGTTCTTCCGGCTGATCTCCGACAGTGAGCAGGGGAAGGCGAACGCCCGCGCGGGCGGGCTGGCCGCCGAGGCCGGCAGCCTCTACGAGAGCTCGGCCGCGGCGGCGCGGGCGGACGCGCTTGCGCTGGCGTCGCGGCCCGGGCTGTTGCGCGCCCGCGGCACCGCGCTGGCCACGCTGGCCGCCCAAGGCGGGCTGAGCCGGATCGTGCTCAGCCAGGGTGGAAAGGTGTTGGCCGAGGCCGGCGACCCGCAGGCGATCGCGCCCGGCAGCGCGCGGGTCACCTTCGCGGGCGCCGCCGGTGGCCCGCTGACCGTGAGCGTCTCGGTGCTCGGTGCGGGTCAGTACGTGCACGACCTCTCGGCCGCCGACGTGGGCGTAGTCGTGCGGCAGGGCACGCGAACGCTGGCCGAGAGCTTCGACGCGTCGAGCCAGCCGTCCTTTCCGGCTCGCGGGACGGTGAAGATCGACGGAGTCAGCTACCGCGAGGTGACACAGCGCTTCCAGGGGTTCGCCGCACCGGTGACCGTGACCATGCTCTCGGCGCTGGCGGCCACGAACACTGCCCTTGGCTCGAGCCGCTTGGAGGCCGCGCTGCTCGTGGCCGCCTTCCTATTGCTGGCCCTCGGCTTCGCCGTCTTCACCTCGCGCGCGCTCCAGGGCCAGGTCGTGCGCTTCCTCCAGGCCGCCCGCCGGCTGGGCAGCGGCGACTTCTCCTCGCCGGTCCCGAGCGAGGGCAACGACGAGTTCGCCGCTCTGGCCCAGGAGTTCAACACGATGTCGGCTCAGCTCGACCACCGCCTCCAAGAGCTGGCGCAGGAGCGCGCCCGCCTGCGCGAGTCCGTCCGCCGCATCGGCCAGACCTTCGCCAGCAACCTCGACCGCCCGGCCCTGCTCGAGCTGGCGCTCAAGACCGCGATCGACGCCACCCAGAGCGACTGCGGGCGCGTGAGCGTGCGGTCGGGATCGGACGCGCCGCTCGCCGAGGCCGCCCGGGAGGGCTCGATCGACGAGCTCGAGCAGGGCTTCCTCGAGGCGGAGCGGGCAGCGCTCGGGAGCGAGGAGCTGGGACGGAGCCAGGAGGGGCAGGCGGAGGTCCTGACCGCAGCTCTTCGGACGCGGCGGCACGGGAGCCGGGCGCATGGGCTGATCACTGTTGCTCGCGCGGGGCGGCCGTTCACCGAGGACGAGGCGGAGGTGCTGCGCTCGCTGGCCGGACAGGCGGCCCTGGCGCTCGAGAACGTGGATCTGCACGAGCAGGTGAGCCGGCAGGCGGTCACCGACGAGCTGACCGGGCTGGCCAACCATGGACGATTCCAGGAGCTGCTGTCGGCCGAAGCGGAGCAGGTCCGCCGCTACCACCACCCGCTCGGGCTGATCATGGTCGACCTCGACAACTTCAAGACCATCAACGACACCTACGGCCACCCCCAGGGCGACATCGTCCTGCGCCACGTGGCCGAGATCCTGCGCGAGAACTCCCGCGACGCGGACTGGCCGGCCCGATACGGCGGCGAGGAGATGGCGCTGATCCTGCCCCACACGGACATGGAGGGGGCCTACGCCATCGCCGAGCGCGTTCGAGAGGCCATAGAGGGTCTCGAGGTCCCCCGGAATGACGGTGGCGAGCCCCTCCGGCTGACCGCGAGCCTCGGTGTGGCGGCCTCCACCGAGGGCATAAAGGACGCGCTGATCGCTGCCGCCGACAACGCCCTCTACGAGGCCAAACGGCGCGGCAAGAACCGGACCATCCGTGCCGTTGCGCGGCCTGCGGGCGTCGCGAGCGCGGAGTAGGCTTGGGCCATGGGATTACTGGACGACGCGATCCGCGAGCACCTCGAGCTGAAGCGCCGCCGCGGCGCCGATCCGAGCGAGATCGAGCGCGCCGAACGCGACGCGCTGGGCCCGGTCCGCCGGGTCCCTGAGCCGATCCAGGAGGGTGGTTTCGAGCCTGATCCCGGGCTGAGCGCCGAGTCCGGGTTAGAGCGGCACGGCGCCGAGGAGCACTGGGACGAGCACTGGCCGGAGGAGTCGATTTCGGCCACCGCGCCCGAGCCCCTGGCCGAGCCGCTCGAGCCGCTGGAGCCAGCCGGGTCGCAGCAGGATCCGGCACCTGTCCGAGAGCCTGCGCCCGAGCCCCTGCCCGAGCGGGCGCCCGACCCCGCGCCCGACCTGGGCCACGCCTCCGAAGAGCACCTGCCGCGTCACGACCCCGAAGACCACCTGCTCCAGCGCACCCAGGAGTACGCCTTCCCCGGGGAGGAGGAGGGCGAGAAGCACGGCGACGAGATGCTCGAGGAGACCCCGGAGTTCCTCCAGGACACGCCCGACCACGACCGCCTGTGGTTCGAGCAGCGGCCCCCGCGGGATTTCGACTTCGACAGCTAGCGACGCGTCGCTGGCGGCCCGATCGGGCTCTAAACTCGCCTTCAGCGCGGGGCCATAGCTCAGCTGGGAGAGCGCCTGCTTTGCAAGCAGGAGGTCGCCGGTTCGATCCCGGCTGGCTCCATACACGAATTAACCTGCTGTTCGCGCATCTCTGGCGTCACCATTGTCCCGCGGCGCGGGCGCGATGAGGATTTGTCATCAGACTGGCCACCAAACCGGGCGCGTCCGCTGCGCTCGCGCGTGCGAAATCCTGACTGTCGGGCATTGAAACGGAGGGCTGAACCGGCGGCTACGCATGCTCGCCGAGTACGGTCACCTGCTTCAAGGCTCCACAGACAACGACGCCTGAGTGGCCGGACGAGCCGGTCAGCCGAGGGCGGCCGCCAACGCCTGTTCGTCGACCCGGACCTCGTGGGGCAACGTGATCGTGATGTGCCCCTCCGGCCGAGATGAAGCGAGCCTTGATGATCGTCACACCGATCACCCGGCTATCAACGCCGTAGCGGATCCCGTGCCCCTCGCGTGTGAGAGTGGCGTCAGAGGCTGACCTCTCCTCACCTCGCGAGAGGTAGAGCACGTCGCCTTCCGCGTCGTAGTTGGCGCGATCGAACGTCAGTCCGTCGATGTTGATGTTCAAGCGATCCATCCTCGCGGGGAGCGTCCGTGTCCATAGCCGAGCGCGGTCACGATCCGCGCCGGCTCCGGTTCGAAGCCAGCGACCACCATCAGCCAGCGACTCGGACTTGAAGAAGCGCTCTCGATGCGGTCGCTCGTCCGGCTCGCGATGGTCCGGAGCGCTACCGCTCCGAGCACCGCGTCCAAATGCGCCGAGCCATGTCGCGCCACGACGCCAACGGTAAGGCGGTCCCCTGACACCGTCTCGGACGGGTGCAATAGTGGGACCAGCTGGCAGGACGTCGGCCGGTTCGATCCCGGCTGACCACATCGGCGAGACTCTCGTGCACTGACATCAGCTTCTCCTTGGACGGCGCGGAATCGCGTCACCCCACAGACCACCACGTCGGGTAATCCTTCCCGCCGGTGCTTCCCGACGCGGCGCGCCGTCGATGCGCGGCGTCCCAGCCACGTCGCCGGCGCTGCTCGCTCGATCGGAGCCGGTGAGCCGCGACGGCCCGATACGGTTTCCTCGTGGATATCGAGGACCGACCGCCGGCGGCGCCCGAGCCGCCCCGCTCCGCTCGCGAGGCGCTGGCCGAGATGCACATCCGCGCCCCGGCCGAGCGCAACCCCAGGCTCGCCGCGCTGATCGCCGCCGTCAACGACGATGACCAAGTCAAGGCGTGGTGGCATGCCGCCGCGGTCAACGCGACCCGGCTGGCCATGTCTGACCATTCGTGGGTCCACATCCAGATCGTGCTCAACATCGCGCTGCGACTCGCACGCCTGCTGTTCCGCGCCGGGGTGAGGCCCAGCGCGGTCACCGACCACTCGCTCAGCGAGCGCGACGCCGAAGTGATCATCGCGGCGGCCAGCCTGTTCCACTGCGTGGGGATGTCGGTGCACCGCGCCGATCACGAGGCGTTCAGCCTGTTCCTGACCGCTGACAAGCTCGGCTCGCTCCTGCAGGACATCTACGACGAGCCCGAGCGTTCGATCGTGATCGCGGAGGCCATGCACGCGATCATCGCGCACCGGAGCCGGGGCGCGGCGCCGTTCACGCTGGAGGCGGGGATCGTCCGCGTCGCGGATGCCCTCGACATGGCGCGCGGGCGCTCTCGCGTCCCGTTCGAGGCCGGGCATCACAACATCCACTCGCTCTCCGCCTACGCGATCCAGGACGTGCGGATCGAGCGCGGCGAACAGCGGCCCGTGCTGGTGCAGATCGAGATGTCCAACAGCGCCGGCATCTTCCAGGTCGACGAGCTGCTGGCCACCAAGCTGCGCGGCTCGAAGCTCGAGGAGCACGTAGAGGTGGTCGCCCGGATCGACGCCGAGCACGAGGAGCGCTTGATCCAGATCTACCGCATCTGACGGGGATGCGGCAGGTGGTGGGTGCTCATGGTGTCCCGTCTCCCGTCTCGGTCGCAAGCTCGGCGGCCCTGAGCCCCGCGCTGGTTCGCGCGGCGAGCGCGAGCAGAGTGAGCGCGGCGGCAAGCGAGCACATGGCCATGTAGATGAACCCGCGCTGGAATGCATGCAGCACGCCGGTGGGTTCTGGCGTGCCATAGAGCGCGACCCAAACCGCGATCGCGAGCGCCGCGCCGATCTGGCGGAAGGTTGTTTCGGCGGCGATCCCGGTGCTCAGGCGTTCGGCTGGAACGGCGAGCACGGCCGCCGAGGTGAACGTGGGCAGGATCAGACCGACCCTGCGCCGCCGATCAGCATGCCCGGCAGGTAGTGGCCGAGATACTCGGGCCGAGCGGGGAGCCCGGTGAACAGCACGGCCCCTGCGGCGAACAGCAGCCCGCCAGCGAAGCCCACCGGCCCCGGGCCGTAGCGGGCTGTGAGACGGCCGCCCGGGGCGGCGAAGATCGCCGCCATGACCGGCCCGGGCGAGAAGGCGAGGCCGGCGCGCAGCACCGAGTAGTGCCAGACGTGGGTGAGGAACAGGACCCCGCCAAGCAGCAGCGCGGCGAATCCGGCGAAGAACAGGAATGTCGAGGCGACGGCGTAGGAGAAGGGCGGCGAGCGGAACAGAGCCAGATCCAGCACCGGCGAGGGGTGC
>Ga0070739_10003879_pt1 | contig 18193 bp, 18 predicted proteins | sample Coa_R1_7_FD_66445 | JGI IMG/M metagenome (GOLD analysis project Ga0070739, IMG submission 66445) | Surface soil microbial communities from Centralia Pennsylvania, which are recovering from an underground coalmine fire - Coalmine... | ecosystem: Environmental > Terrestrial > Soil > Unclassified ... | reverse complement strand
GAGGTGGCGAAGCTCCAGCGCTATGAAAACACCTTCCGCCGCGCCTTCGAGAGCGCCTGGAAGAAGCTCGACGCCCTGCAAAAGCAGCGCAAAACCGCGGAAAAGGAAAACGAAGCCAAAATTCAGGGTGAGGCGAGGGCCGCGGCGCGCGCGGCAGCCCGCAAGACCGACTCGGAAACCCCTTCCACAGCCCCCGAAGTCCGGTCTGAGTCCGTTACGTCACACCAGCGCGAGTGATCGCCCGTACAGCGGCCTCGAAACAGCGGCGAAAACCCGGGCACCATCCAACTCGGCGCGAGAACCGTCTTCTGAGATGTCATTGTGGGGCAGGCTCTCAGCCTCCGGCGGGCGCCCTGCCCGCCTGGTCCGGCCGATTTCACAGATTCGGCGGACCGGGCGGGCAGGCTTATGCAGCGGACAAAGGAGCTACGGCCAACTCCGTCCGCAGCAGGCGCAGGAGTTCCGCGACGCTCCACGCCTGGGCGATACAGCCGCCCGGCAAGTGGGGCCAATCGCCTCCGTATACTTCACTGATTGTCCCCAGGCCTACCGTTAGCAACTGGGGCTCCATGTTGGCCACGAGCTCGCGGCACCACGCGATGTTTTCATCCGTTGTGCCGAATGCCTTCAGATACGCGGTGACAAACGGACCGAGCAGCCACGGCCAAACCGTTCCCTGATGGTAGGCGCTGTCGCGCTCGACACGATTCCCGGAGTAATTCGCTTTGTAATCCGGATCGCCCGGCGCAAGAGAGCGAAGTCCGACCGGTGTCAGGAGCTGATCGCGGCAGATCGAGACGATGGCCTGCTGCTTGTCGCGGTCGACCAGAGTAAAAGGAAGACTTACCGCGAATAACTGGTTCGGCCTAATCTTCGGGTCGGGACCATCCGGGCCAAGTACATCATACAGGCAGTTACGTTCGGCGTTCCAGAACTTCTGCTGAAACGATTCCCGGACCTTATCGCCGAGCTGGCTCAGCTGATGGGCATAGTCCACGTCGCCGAACTCCGCAGCCCAGGTACTCGTCATTCGCAGCGTGTTGTACCAGAGGGCATTCACTTCCACCGGTTTGCCGTGCCGCGGGGTCACCACCCAGTCGCCGACCTTGGCATCCATCCATGTAAGTTGCACGCCCTCGGAGCCGGCGGTCAGCAGGCCGTCTTCGGGGTCGGAGCGAATGCCATACAGAGTCCCTCGCAAATGCCAGCCGATGATACTCTTCGCGGCGGCATAGAAAGTATCGCGCACCCATGCGATATCGCCCCCACTCAGCGTGTATATCCAGACGGCATGAAACATCCAGAACGTCGCGTCGCAGGTATTGTAGTGCGGCGCGCCGACGTCCGGGAAATGGTTAGGGATGAGGCCCTGATTGAGGTGATAGAGGAATCCTTCGATTACCGCGCGCGCCTCGTTCAGCAAGCCGCGATCGATCAGCAGACCGGGAAGGCTGATCATGGTGTCCCGGCCCCAGTCGGCGAACCACGGAAAACCGGCGAGAATGGTGGCGCGTCCGTCGGCGCGCTTCGCGCGAAACTGATTCGCGGCGGCCTCCAGCCGAACCTCGAAGGGCGAGGTTCCGACGATGCTGCGCGCTTTTCGATGCTCGCTCTCAATCGCTTCGACATCGGCGGTCGAGTAGCGCCGGTCGGGATCCGTGTCGGCCACGATCCACGACCGGGAGCCGGTCTTCAGGTCGAAGCGCAGCACGCCGGGGCTGTAGAGATCCTCATGATCCTCCATGCCGCGCTCGCGCTCGATGGGATATTCGAGGTTGTAAAACCACATCCCATTCTCGTTGAACGAGCCCCCGCTGTGATTCAGGGTAAGCGGCGGCAGCGACGCATACGGGCGCATACGGACGTGATCCGGGTCGACATCGACGCCGCCGTCCAGTGCGTCATTCTTGTGCGTTAGTGAGTGATAATCGCGAAACGCGATCAGCGGTCGCGCGATGAGGGCACAGTCGCAACTCGCCTGGTAAATGATCACACAGGCCTGGCGGTCCTGCGCCAGAAAGACGCTGCGCGTAACGGTCGCCGGGCCGAGCTGCCAGGTCCATACGGGGAATGGGTCGAGGCGGAACTCGTGCAGAAGCTCGAAGCCGCGCGGGTAGACGGTAGCAGGGTATTGATTGGCGGCAAGCTGGTAGCAGCGGCCCTCGAAGAGGACCTCTTCATCCACTTTGGACAACAGCACGTGACGCTGTACCGGTGGGCACAGACTCGCGACAAGGAAGCCGTGATAGCGGCGCGTGTTCGGGCCGGCCACCGTACCCATGGCGTAGGCGCCGGTTCCGTTCGTCTCCAGCCACTCCAGCTCACTGCTGCGCGCGTAGGCGCGGCACTCATCGCTGTCGATGAGCACCGGAGTAAAAGCGTATTGCATTGCCGGCTAAGCGGTAACCGGCGTCTGGTTGAGGTCTTGCGCGGCGCTGCGCCCCAGGGTGTTGACCACGCGCAGCAGCCGGGAATCGAGCTCGCGCTCGGCTTCCCTGCCCTTTCTGCGAGACGGATCGCTGCCCGATGGAAGCAGGTATTGATTGACCAGGGTCATGACCGGGATGGTCAATTCCGGAAGCAGGCCGTGCAGGCGCGCAGCAAGGTTGGCGGGAACGGAAAGAACGCGTTCCGGCAGTCCCCAGCGCGTGGCCTGAACGATGTCACGCGCCGCGCGCTCAGCGCTGATGGCGGTAAGTGGTGAAGCGGCGCTCAGACTGAACCACAGATATTCGCGGGCGTGGTTGCCTTTGAACTCCGCATTCAGGTGTGAGCCGGTGCGCATCAGGCCGGGGACGATGGTGGTGACGCTGATCCCGTCCCGCGCCAGCTCCGTGCGCATGCCTTCCGACAATGCCACGGCCGCGAATTTCGCGCAGCTGTACGGAACGAGGTGGGGCACACTGATTTTGCCGCCGATGGAGGTAATATTCACGATGCGCCCGCTGCGACGCGCGCGCATTTGCGGGATGACGGCGAGAGAGGCGTAAACCGGCGCCCAGAACATGATGGCCATTGCCTGTTCGAAGTCCTCGACGCGCACGCTTTCCATCGGGCCAACGGCGATGGAGCCCGCGTTGTTGACCAGTATGTCAATGCGTCCGAAGTGTTCCGTGACACGGCCCACGAGCTGCTCGACCTGAGCGCGCTCAGTGAGATCGCAGCGAATGGCCAGTACAGCCGCGCCGCGACGTTCGAGGTCGGCCCGCGCGGCCTCCAGTTGGGCGGCGTTGCGCGCACAGATCGCGATGCGGCAGCCGTGCGCGGCAAATTCGCGGGCCAGTTGCAGGCCCAGCCCGCGCGATCCACCGGTAATCAACACTACCTGACCGTCGAGCGAAGCCGAAGCGGCAATCTTCCGCGCCCTGCGCGCCACCGCTCCCCAGCTTTTCAGCGCCGCGGCGGCGCTGGCCACCGCTACAGCTCCGCCTGCGATGCCGGCGGCCATCAACAACGCCGAAGACGTTCTCATGGCGTACTCCTCACTAGCGGCGGTGTGTCAGGCCGTCAACTCCTTCTCTACCGCGGCCGTTGTCACCGCCGGCTGACGACGCGTCAGCTCGGTTCGTGTCGCGCCCGTAATCCTGCCTATCAACGTAAGCGACTGCGCGACCACCTGATCCATGTTGTAGTACTTGTAAGTTCCCAGCCTTCCGGTAAAGTATACGCCCGGAGTGCTTTCGGCAAGCGCCTGATATTTGCGGTACAGAACGTTGTTCTCCGGCCTGGGGACGGGATAGTAAGGATCGCCCTCGGCGGTCGGGAATTCGTAGACGATGCTCGTCCGCTGATGATTCTGCCCGGTCAGGTACTTGAACTCAGTGATGCGCGTATACGGGACCTTCTCGTCCGGATAGTTCACCACCGGCGCCGATTGAAAAACCGCTCGATCGATGGTCTCGTGCCGGAAATCCAGGGAGCGATAGGGCAGCTTGCCGTAGCGATAATCGAAAAACTCATCAATCGGCCCGGAGTAGATCATCTCTCCGAACGGAATCTCATCGAGAACGTCGCGGTAGTCCGTATTCAGCAGGATGCTGATATTCGGGTGGTCAAGCATGTTCTCGAACAGCCGCGTGTAGCCGTGCAGGGGCATGGCCTGATAGCTGTCGGTGAAATACCGGTCGTCGCGGTTGGTGCGGACGGGGATGCGCGCCGTCACCGACGCGTCGAGCTGCGAAGGATCGAGGCTCCACTGCTTCCGCGTGTAGCCGCGGAACATCTTCTCATAGAGTTCCCGCCCCACGCGGCTGACCACCACGTCCTCGGAAGTGCGAATCGAGTCGCGCTTTTCCGCAATGGACTGGAAGAAACCTTCCAACTCACTGGAATCGAGGTTCAATCCGTAAAGCTGGTTCACGGTGTCCAGGTTGATGGGAATGGGGACCAGCTTGTTATCCACCAGCGCGCGCACGCGGTGCTCGTACGGCCGCCAGGCGGTGAAGCGCGACAGGTAATCGAATACATCGCGCGAGTTGGTGTGGAAGATGTGCGGTCCGTAGCGGTGAATCAGGATTCCGTCATCGTTGTAGTGATCGTACGCGTTGCCGCCGATATGCGGCCGCCGATCACAGATGAGCACGCGATATCCAAAGCCGCGCGCCAGCCGTTCGGCGATGACGCTGCCGGCGAATCCGGCTCCGACGATTAGATAATCAAACATTTTTCGTGTCCTCTCCGTTTCAGGCGACGGCCTGCTCCGATTCCGCTTCCGTCTTCGACAGGATGAGATTGGCCATGCGGCGCTGCGTGCTGTCCCACGAAAGGCCGCTGAGAAACTGCTGCACCTGCCGCGCCCACGCGGCGTCCGAGCGCTGTGCGAAGGCCCGCTCAACGGCGCTCACGAACGCCTCCGGAGTGTCGGCGATCTGCACCAGACCCTGTTCCCCATACGGCCGCACCACATCGCGAATGGACGTGGACACGGCGGGCAGACCGGCGGACAGATATTCCGGGGTCTTGGTGGGACTGATGAACCGGGTCGATTCGTTATGCGCGAAGGGCAGCATGGCCGCGTCCCAGCCGCTCATATAGGCCGGCAGTTCGGCGTATTTCTTCCCTCCCAGCCAGTGGATGTTCTCGTTCTTCGGCAAAGCCTCGGGGTCGATCTTCACCACCGGCCCGAGCATCACCAGATGCCAGTCCGGACGCACGGAGGCCACGCCGGCGATGAGGTCCAGATCCATGCGTTCGTCGATCACGCCGCAGTAGCCGATGCGGGGATGGGGAATGGACGCCTGGTCGGCGGGATCTGCGGCATGCGCGAGGGCCTGGGCGAAATGCGCCACGTCGACGCTGCTGGGCAAACAGTGCACGTCGCGGTGCTGCGTACGCTTGGCCTCGTACAGCGATTGACCGCCGGTGAAGACGAGATCCGCGCGACGAAACAGATCCGCCTCTCGTTCGCGCAACGCCGGCGGCGCGCCACGGAACAGCGACAGTTCGTCCATGCAGTCGTATACCGTGACCCGGGGCCGCAGATGCGCGGAGAAGCCCAGCATCATGGGGGTGTAGTACCACGCAACAGAATTGTTGATCTCGTGAGACTCGATCAGGTGGTCCAAAAAGACCCGCTGCAGGCGCTCGGCGTCCTCGGGCGCTGTTCCGTGCTGCAACCGCGGAACCACAATCTGCACTCCGGATTCCGGGTCGGCGATGACGTCGCAGCGGGGCCCCTCGTCATGAAACGTCGGCTCCTCCATGAAGAAGACTCGCGTCTCGCGCGCGAAGCGGCTCAGCAGATGCTGCGGCCTTTGGTACACGAACCCCCATCGCAAATGACAAAAACAGATCAGATCCAGTTTCATGTGTAATTACTCCAGGGCTGTCAATGAGCGCTTCTCCGAAAATTCGCTGCTGCCGCCGCAGTTCGAGGGCCAGAGGACGGAATACCGGACGGCGGCCATCCTCTCCGGCGTACCCGAGCAGGCCGTTCGGACAATGCCGCTCGTTGTCCCATCCGGGATGATTCGCCACCGGATAAAGGCAGATGCCATGCAGAGGCACGCCGCTGTCCATGGCCGCGGCGGCTTCGCCGCACACATAACGAAACCAGCGCGGGCGCTCGTCGCCTTCGCACCCGGTTTCGGCGATCAGCATGGGGCAGCCATACCGCTCGTGATACTCGCGCAGGATGTCGCGGAACGGCCGGTAGCATGGCTCGCCCAGCCAGATGGTCGAGCTGTTGTGGCGCCACTGGTTGTTGTTGTAGTAGTTCAGTCCAATGATGTCGAGGTATTGGGCATGACCGCCGAGCTCCGGGCACAAGCGCCCCGCGAGCATATCCAGGCTCTGGAACTGGAACAGGCGGTAGTGTTCCGCTTCATCGGCGTCCTGCGGACGCGCGGGGTCGGCGATGATGTGGATCGCCGGCTCGCAGTGCACGAACCGGGCATCGGGCAGCACCGAACGCACCGCGTCCATGGCGGCAATGGAGGCCCGCACCAGCTGACATTTCAGCTCGAACCCGCGATGGCTGTCGAAGGGATTGATGTACGTTGCCTCTCCGCCCGCCCACGAAACGAATGAGATCTCGTTGACGGGGCACAGGAACGGACGAGCGTGATCCTGTTCACGGAGCACATCGGCGGCGGCCCGAGTAAATGCCGCGAACCTGTCGATAAATTCCACGGAATATATGTCGATATCGTCAGGCCACCCGTAGTGGAAAAGGTCCCATATGACTTCCACGCCGGCATCACCGGCGGCCCGCAACATCGGAATCCAGGAAGACCAGTCGTACTCGCCGGGCCGCGTTTCGATCAAGTGCCAGCGCAGGCCGTCGCGGACCGTGCCCAGCCCCAGACGGCGAACCGCATCATAGTCGGAGCGCGCAAACCGTCCATGCCCGCTGGCGGCAATCATATCCAGACGGCGGCGGTCCACCGAACGGCGGTGCGTGGAGCACTCGAAACCGGCCTGAAAGAACGATTGGAACAGGCCTGCCCCTCGTGTCATCACGGCTTCAGGACCACCTTGACGCACTCATCCTGCTTATCGCGAAAGGTACGGTACATGGAAGGGGCATCGTCCAGCCGCACGCGGTGGGTGATGATGAAGCTGGGGTCGATCTCGCCGGCCTCGATGCGATCCAACAGGGGCTTCATGTAGCGATGCATGTGTGTCTGCCCCATGCGAAAGGTAAGCCCCTTGGAAAATGCGGCGCCCAGCGGGAATTTGTCGAGAAATCCCGCGTAAACACCGGGAATCGAAACCACGCCACCCTTGCGGCATGCCTGGATCGCCTGGCGCAGCGCGTGCGGCCGGTCGGTTCCGAGCATCACGGCCTGTTTCGCGCGATCGAGCAGCGCGTCGGGGCTCGTGCCGTGCGCCTCCATGCCAACCGCGTCGATACACTTGTCCGGTCCCATGCCACCGGTCTTCTCCTTCAAGATTTCGACGACATCCACCTGGGTGTAATCGAGCGTCTCGGCGCCGGCTTCGCGCGCGAGCCGCAGGCGCTCCGGGAACCGGTCGAGCGCAATGACGCGCTCGGCGCCGAGCAGATATGCGCTCCTGATCGCCAGCAGACCAACGGGCCCGCAGCCCCAGACGGCGATGGTGTCGCCGCCTTCAATCTCGCAGTTCTCCGCCGCCATATACGCCGTCGGGAAGATGTCGGAGAGGAACAAAACCTGTTCGTCGGTGAGAGAGTCGGGAACCTTCAGCGCTCCGTAATCGGCGAACGGCACACGCACGTATTCCGCCTGTCCACCGGCGTAACCACCGAATAAATGAGAATATCCAAAGAGTCCAGAGGCCGATTCGCCGAACAGCTTCTCCGCCATCCAGCGATTGGGATTGGAATTGTCGCAGAGCGAAGTGAGCGACTTCTGACAGAAGAAGCAGTTACCGCAGGCGATGGTGAATGGAATGACAACGCGGTCGCCGCGCTTTAGGCCGTTCTCTTTACCGATCTCGACGATCTCGCCCATGAACTCGTGGCCCAGCACATCGCCGGACTCGAGTGTCGGAATGTAGCCATCGTAGAGGTGCAGATCGGAACCGCATATCGCAGTGCTGGTAATGCGCACGATGGCGTCTCTGGGATTCAGAAGTTTGGGATCGGGAACCCGATCCACGCGGACGTCTTTGGCGCCGTGCCAGCAGAGTGCTTTCATTGATCGCTGATCGCTCCGATTGAGTGAAAGATCGCCCCAACCCGCGCTTGCCAGCCGCAGGAATGGAAACTGAAATGCCCGACAGCAGGTTGACGACCCCGCAACTGTGGGTCGTCAGTGAGACTACAGAGGGGCCGTTGTTGTTTCATTCTTTTAAAAAACAACAGCTTACGGACAACGGAAGCGAGACGCCGCGCGAAACTGTGCGCCGTGTAGGTTTCTTTTTTTCACTGCACGGCGATGAGATCAGGCGCATTGTAAAATCTACGCTCTCGGCGTGGTCCGATGATAAAGTGCCTCGGCTGGCGGCCTCGCTCGCCTACTACACGGCGCTTTCTCTGGCACCGCTCATCGTGGTTTTGCTGGGCATCGCGGGACTCGCGTTTGGCCGCGCGGCGGCGCAGAGTCAGCTGCTCTGGCAAATCCGGCAGACTGCCGGCGATCCGGCGGTGCGCGCTGTACAGGGTCTGCTCGGCGCCGCGCACAAGCCCACCACCGGCCTGCTCGCAACAGCGATCGGCCTTGTCACGGCCTGCTTCGGGGCCACCTCGGCGGTCGTGGAACTGACGGATGCCCTCAACACCATCTGGCATGTTCCCGGCGCGACGGGCTCCACGGGAATGCGCAGCATACTGGCGTATTTGAAGCAGAGAACGCTGTCGCTGCTTCTGGTCAGCGGAGTCGGCCTTTTCCTGTTGCTCTCGCTTTTCGTGAACACATGGCTGGCGGCCGTGGGCAAATACTTTGCGGGTCTTCTGCCGTCTTCCGAGCTGTTGCTCGAGATCGCCAATTTTATTCTGTCGTTTGTTGTTATAACGGTGCTTTTCGCCGTGATTTTTCGAATGTTGCCCAGCGTGCGGCTGAAATGGAGTGACGTGGCCATCGGGGCGGCGGTCACGTCTCTGCTGTTCACCGTCGGCAAGCTTCTGATCGCCCTTTACCTGGGCAAAAGCACGGTCGGCAGCGCCTACGGGGCGGCGGGGTCTTTCGTCATCCTTCTGGTCTGGATTTACTATTCGGCGCTGGTGTTCTTCCTTGGAGCGGAGTTCACGCGCGTCTACACCAGGGAGGTTGGATCGCACTCGGACGCGCAGCCATGCCCGCCTGAGCCGCCGCCGCGTCCCGATGTCGTTCTTGTCGATTCGGCGGGGAAGCCCGTCGACACGTCCGGTTGAAGGGAGCGTCGAACCAGTATGAACGTGGTCGGAGTGTTCGCACACATAATGCAGGCCGAGGATGCGATCGGCGCGCTGGAACGCGCGGGAATAAACCGCGATGACATCAGCCTCGTGGCGCAGCGGCAGCCTTCGCAGGAGGCAAGCGGGACGAAGAAGGAACGGACCGCCGGGTTTGGCGCCGGCGCCGCGCTGGGAGGAGTCGCCGGCGCGCTACTCGGACTGGCGGCGTTTTCCATTCCTGGCATCGGCCCGATCGTCGCCGGAGGTCCCATCGCTGCGGCATTTGGAGCGGCCGGAGCAGGCGCGGCCGCCGGCGGCGTGATCGGCGCGCTTACCGGATTGAACGTGCCGGAGAACGATGCCCAGTATTACGCCGAGCAGGTGCGGCGCGGCAGTGCGCTGGTGATTGTCCGCGCGCTGGACAATGGAGCCGCGCAGCGCGCCAGAGAGGCGCTTGACGCCGCCGGCGCCCGCAGCGCATCCGATGTTACCGAGGCGTCGCCATCGGGCTCGCGGCTCTACGACGTGGATGGGCTGGAGTTCGATACGCCGGTAAGCAGCTTTGAAGACTTCAGGAAGAGCTAATGCGCACCACAGCGGTTCTCGCCATCAGTGTTGTCCTTTGTGTCTCGGGCGCCGCCGGGGCGCGAACGCACCATGCCCGCGCGCGCCGGCCGGCGAAGACAGTCGAGGCGCCCGTCAGCTTCGACGTGAACGCGGTGAATAACCCCGCCACTCAGGACGAAATCAAACAGGGTGACGCCGGAAACGCGGTGCTGCGCGCGGAGATCCTGCTCGACCGGCAGCACTTCTCCCCCGGCGAGATCGACGGCCGTTTCGGCGACAACATGCGCCAGACAGTGCTCGCGTTTCAGAAGGCTCGTGGGCTGCAGGCTGACGGCGAGGTGGATCAGCCAACCTGGGCGATTCTCAACCAGGATCAGAAGCCGCCGCTCACGCAATACACGATTACCGATGCGGACGAGGCCGGTCCATTCGTGCAGATTCCGAAGGATCTCGACAAACAGGCAAAGCTGGACTTCGCCGGCTACGAATCCCCGCTGGAAGAGCTGGCCGAGCACTTTCATTGCAGCCCGAAGCTGCTGCAGACGCTGAATCCTGATGCGGATTTCAGCAAGTCGGGTACAACGATTACCGTCCCGGACATCGGCCGTACGCCGCTGTATGCTTCGCAGGCGGCGCGCGTGGTGGTCAACAAGAGCTGCAGCTGTGTTGAGGTGCTGGACTCACAGAACAAGGTGATGGCTCATTACCCCGCAACCATGGGCAGTCACCACGATCCCCTGCCGCTGGGCAAATGGAAGCTCGATGCGCCGCGCATGAATCCCGATTTCAACTACAACCCGAAGCTGTTCTGGAATGCGCCGGCACACGATTCGAAGGCGCACATTCGACCCGGTCCCAATAACCCGGTGGGCACGGTGTGGATCGGGCTAAGCAAGAAGCACTACGGGATTCACGGCACACCGGAGCCTTCGCTAATCGGTAAAACGGCATCGCACGGCTGTATCCGGCTGACGAACTGGGACGCCAACGATCTGGCCAACCTCGTTACGCCGGGGATGGAAGCCGATCTGGTTGCGAAGTGATGCGGGCCGCGCTTCTTTTCCTCTTGCTGTTCGCAGCCGGCGATGAGGCTTCATTGCGCGATGAAGTGAGGACCCTGCCCATGAACGGCCTCCGGGCTGACCAGATTCAGGACACGTTTCATTCCACGCGCGGCGGCGGAACGCGCGAGCATCGCGCAACCGACATCCTGGCCCCACGCGGAACACCGGTGCTGGCTGTAGCTGACGGGACCATTGCAAAGCTCTTCCTCAGCGTTCCCGGCGGCAACACGATTTACGAGTTCGACCCGTCGGGCACATGGTGCTTTTACTACGCTCATCTGGACGGCTATGCGCCTGGCCTGCACGAAGGAATGGCGGTCAGGCATGGCGACACGATCGGATTCGTCGGCACGACGGGAAACGCCGGAAACACGCCGCATCTGCACCTCGAGTTTTCGCGTCTTGGTCCAGAGAAGCACTGGTGGCAGAGCACGCCAGTGGATCCCTACCCGATCCTGATGGCGCTCGCCGCCGGCGCGCGGTCATGAGGGTGCTCCGGCGCGCAAAGGATCAGGGGCAGTCCCTCGACAGTGAGGATACGCTAGGGGTGGCGGGTTGCGGCAGCGGCCGCATCGGCGCCAGATACCAGGCGCGTTCTTCTCCCCCGCACCGGAACATGCCCAAACGCCGCGCCTCGTCGCGCCACGGCTGCAGGAATCCGCTGGTGCTGCCTCCCGATGCTGCCGTCATATAGCGCGCGCCGAGGCTGCGGCCCAGCGTATTCGTATGGACCGACAGACGCGGCAACAGCGCCGAGGTGCGCCATGGCGGACGCACGCGCGCATCGCGCACGTGTATGACTTCGTCCAGGGGGACCAAACGCCCGAGCGCGAGGGCGACGTCGTGAATGCTCGCGGGATCGCGCTCGCTCGCCTCATCGTAGAAGAAGAATTCGATCATCGCCGCCGGGGTTCGATCGTCGTCAACGTAAGCGAACATGCACAGCGCGTACGGTAGCGGCGCCTCCTCGCGAAACAGATGCAGCAGATGACTGCAGTCTCGTAACCAACTGGTTGTGACTTTCATCGACGCCTCGGCCGCAGGCGCGAACGCCTGCTCCATTCGGTATTGCGTCGAATGGCGGTGGAATTTGCGCCAAAGCGGTCGGAGCTACCTGTTTATGCAGGGCCGAGCGCAGGAACAGGCGCGAGGCGGACCTCGCGGGTCCTCTACCCCTGTACTCCGTTCTCCGGCTGAAAGCTGGTGACCCCCGCCGCGAGCGCGAGCTGCGTCAGGCTGGCAACGTTATTCACGCCCAGCTTCTTCATCATGGTCTTGCGATAACTGCGCACGGTCTGGAGCCCGAGATCCAGCATTACCGCAATCTCTTTGCTGGTCTTTCCTTCAGCTACCAGCCTGAGCACCTGAAGCTCGCGCGGCGACAGCCCTTCCAGCATTGACGACGCCGGCTTCGCCTCCAGATCTCCTCGCTGAATGCGGAACAAAAGCTTGTCCGAGACCTGCGGGCTGAGATAGGAGCCGCCCTTGGCCACGGTCCGCAGGGCATCGACCAAATCGTTGTCCGAAGCCTTCTTCAAGACGAAAGCGCGCGCGCCGCATCGAATCGCGCTGACGACGGAGTGCTCGTCATCATACATCGAGAGGATAATGACGCGAGTTTCGGGGCAGTGGCGCAGGATTTCCTGCGTCGCTTCGATGCCGTTCAGCCCCGGCAGGCCGATATCCATCAGGACGATGTCCGGCGCTTTCCGCCGGCAGGCCTGAATCGCCTCGGCCCCTGATTCGGCTTCCCCCTGAATGGAGAACTCACCGCTGCTGTGGCGCAGGATGGCCTTGATGCCATCGCGCATGATTTTGTGGTCGTCAACAAGCAAAACGTTGAACGCCATGCTATATAGACCCCGCTGGCGGAGACTGTTGCACCGGGCAAGTGGCTTTCACGATCGTACCCTTTCCTCGGGCGCTGTGAATTGTAAGGCGGATACCGTTCTGAGAGGCATAGTATCGCATAAGCAGAAGCCCGAGTCCACCCTGAAACCGCCGCTCGGTCTCGTGGACCGGAAATCCGACCCCGTTATCCCGCACTTCCAGCACCGCCCGGTCGCGCGCCAGCCGAAACAAAACCTCGGCAGTGCGGAAACTTGCATGCTGGACCGCATTGTCCAGCGCAAACTCGGCGATCTTGTACAAAACCGTGCCCTGGTGCGCGTCGATGCGGACGTCTCGCTCGGCCGCCAGTCGAATCGACCCCGGAGCGGACTCGCGGAAACGGCCCACCAGACGCTCCAGCGCGAAGGACAGGCCGGCGCGTTCCACCACCGACGGGTTCAGCTCGTAACTGAGCCCTCGGAGTTCCTCGATCACCCCTTCGAGCATGGTTTGGATTTCCGTGGTGCGCTGCACGATCCCCGGCGCCTGCTCGCGAAAATCCATGCGCAGCACATCCAGCTGAAGCCCCACGGCGCTCAGCACCTGACTGGCTCGATCGTGCAGGATACGCGCCACCCGCGCCTGCTCGCGCTCGCGCTCGTTGATGAGCGCCACGAGTTTTTCAGTCAGTGGGTTGGGGGCGGGGGGCGTCGGGCCCGGCGGCAGCTGGTTCGAGTCAGCGATGGGAAGCGGGCCTCACTACGTCCTTTATATCCTGGAGCCCGCGTCGACCTGGCGTACGCGCCGCCCGGGACAGCATGGCCGCGACTCCGCTGAGCATTACGACCAGCAACAACGATACGCGGAGCGTGGCCGCGTTCGCGATTACCCCGATCAGCGGTGGGCCCACCAGAAAGCCGAGATATCCGGTGGTGCTCACGGCGGCGATCGCCACCGCCGGAGTTACTTTGGGCTGTTTCGCGGCCGCGCTGCACATGTTCGGAAATATGGAGGCAAAGCCCGCGCCGACTATGCCGAACCCGACCATCGCCGCGGTCGTGGTCCCCGCAATCAGCGCGCCTGCCAGGCCGAATGCCGACATCAGCGCGCCGTAACGGACCACCGCGACGGCCCCTATCCGCGCGGTCAGCGAATCGCCCGCCAGGCGGCCCAGCGCCATTGTGGCTGAGAACACCGAATATCCAAGTCCGGCCACGCCTGCGGACGCGCCCGCGATGTCCCGCAGGTACACCGCCGACCAGTCGGCCATAGCGCCTTCCCCGAGCAAAATGCAAAACGAGATGACGCTGAGGCCGAGCAGCGCGCCGCGCATCGCGCTCAGCCGGAATGGACCTTCCCACGCCTGATCGTGGCCCGGGACCAGCCACGGTCCTACGGCCGCAACCACCGGGGCCAGGAGGATCGCGGCAAGCGCCAGATGATCGCGGGGCGCTATGTTCCGCTGCGCGGCCAAGGCGCCTGTAGCCGCGCCGATCATGCCGCCAATGCTGAACAGGGCGTGAAAGAAGGACATCGTCGGCTTGCCCCGCAGGCGCTCGACGTCGGCTCCCTGCGTGTTCATGGACACGTCCATTGCGCCCGCCGCCGCCCCATAAACGATCAGCGCTGGGAACAGCAGCCATTTCCATGCCACCAGGCCCGGTAAAACCAGGGAGGCGCAGAAGGCAAGCGAGGCGAGGCGCGTAACGATGCGGCTGCCGTACGCATTGCACAGACGAGCGGTCAGCGGCATGCCCCCCAGCGCGCCCACGGCGGCCCCCAGCAGTGAAAAGCCCAGAAACGCCGGCGACAGGGCCAGCTTGTCGCGCACCGCTGGAACGCGCGCGATCCAGTTGCCCACCACGATGCCGTGCACCAGGAAGGTAACGGCCACCGCAACGCGATGTTTGCTGGTGTGCTGCACTCGCTTCCGTCAGCCTGCCGCGAGGGGCGGGAGAGCAAAGCGGCCGCGCAATTCGCTCCACGCCTGCGCCGGATTCTCGAAGAGGATGGCGTGCATGCCTACTTCGCGCGCCCCTGCCACGTTCTCCTCTTTGTCATCCAGGAAAAGTGTGTCGCCGGGTTGCAATTTCAGGGCGTTCAGCGTGTGCCAGTAAATGGCCGGCTCCGGTTTCACCGCGTTCACGTCGCAGGACCACGTGGCGTACTCGAAATCGCGCAGCCATAACGCGTTCTCCGTCAGGTAACGGCGCAGCGTGATCGGCATATTCGACAGGATTGCGGTGCGGATCCCGCTGCGGCGGATCTCGCCCGCCCACGTCACGACCACCGGATTGGGGCGCGACCAGCTTTCGTTGTCGAGGCGGATGATCTCCTCCATCGTGCCGTTCCGCAGCACCGCCCCTCCCTCGCGCGCGATGGTCTTCCAGTAATCCTCGATGCTGAGGTCGCGGCGATCGAAGGCCAGACGGTATTTCCAGTAGAGGTCGTGCATGACGGGCACGTCGATGCCGGCCACGCGGGCCATCGCTTCCATGTCCGATGGCTGCTGCGAAATGGACAGGACTTTTCCGTAGTCGAAGATAACGGCCGCGGGTTGGATCATTGAGTAATTCTTCAGGCTAGCAGGCGCGCCGCTTCCTTCGCGAAATAAGTGAGGGTGAAATCGGCGCCGGCCCGGCGGATGGCCGTAAGCGATTCCAGCACGGCGCGATTCCTGTCCAGCCAGCCATTCTGCGCCGCCGCCACGATCATGCTGAACTCGCCGCTCACCTGATACGCCGCCAGCGGCAGATCGAAGCGCTCGCGCGCCTGCCGCACAATATCGAGGTACGGCATGGCGGGCTTCACCATGATCATGTCCGCGCCCTCGGCGATGTCCAGCTCGATCTCGCGCAGCGCCTCGCGCGCGTTCGACGGATCCATCTGGTAACTGCGCCGGTCGCCAAACTGGGGCGCCGATTCCGCGGCCTCGCGGAACGGACCGTAGAACACCGATGCGTATTTCGCCGCGTAGGACAGGATCGGCGTGCTGGGAAAGCCGGCTTCGTCAAGAGCTTTGCGAATCGCCCCGACGCGGCCGTCCATCATGTCACTCGGGGCCACGATGTCCGCGCCGGCGCGCGCGTGCGATACCGCCGATTTGGCCAGCCACTCCAGCGTGATGTCGTTGTCCACCTCGTTGCCCCGCACATACCCGCAGTGCCCGTGGCTGGTGTACTCGCAGTTGCAAACGTCGGTGATCAGCAGCAGCCCGGAAACTTCGGCTCGCAGCGCCTGCAGCGCGCGCTGCACGATGCCGCTTTCGGCGTACGCGCCGGACGCCATCTCATCCTTTACCTCCGGAATGCCGAAGAGGATGATCCCGCCGATGCCCAGCGATTTGACTTCCGCGCATTCCTTCACCAGTTCATCGATCGAAAGCTGGAAATTGCCCGGCATGCTGCCGATTTCTTTCCGCACTCCCTCGCCGGGACACACAAAAAGCGGCAGGATGAACTGCGACGGCGCTAGCCGCGTTTCGCGAACCAGCGAGCGCAGGGCTTCGGTGGACCGCACGCGCCGCATGCGGTGGACGGGAAAGGACATGAAGCTACAATTTCAGTCTAATGCACAGGGCGCGCAAATATATCGTTCGCGGACGCGTTCAGGGGGTTGGGTTCCGCTGGTTCGTGGAGCATTCAGCAAACGCAATCGGCCTCCGCGGCTGGACCCGCAACCTGGACGATGGCAGCGTGGAGGTGTACGCGGTCGGCAGCAAAGACCAGCATGACGAGCTCTGCGCCCGACTCTGGAAAGGCCCCCGCAGCTCCGAGGTGCACGGAGTCGAAGAGCAGGAAGCCGCGCTGGAGAAGCTCAGCGGCTTCCATATCCGCCACTGAGTTGTGGGAGGCAGGCGCTCGGATGCGGCGGGCTAAAGCCCGAGGCCGCAGGCCAAAGCCACCTCCAGAACGTGCAAGCCAAAGGCTCGCACCACAACCGGCATTTCAGGAGAATGTCCAAGGTTCAGCCTGCAAGCCCTAGGGTTGCACGAAACTTACGCGTTCGGCGACCTCTGCGAGTCGGCGCTGAAGCGTGTGGGTTGCACCTGCTCAACCCCGCTGAGGGAATCCCGGGCCGGATGTCGCTTACCTCGGCATGAGGCGCCTTCTTCAACTGTCCGCGATCCTGGTCGCAACGGCCGCGGTCAGGGCCGACATCATCACGTCGCTTAGCTTCGCCGACCCGACCGCCGGCTCCGAATTGACCGTCGCCGTCGGCTCCAACGTCACCGTGAACCTCGGGATCGCGTTTAATCCCCTTCCTGCCACGATGCCCAGCACCCAGTTCGTCGATATCAACACGTCCAGCCAGGTCGGTAGTTGCACGACCGACCCCAATCCCTGCGTTGAGACTCAGACCTATACGAATGCTTCCTCCCTGGTGAATACGCCGAATAACCCTTTCGTCGAGATCATCGCCAATCCGAACCTCACGCGCGTGCCTGATTTCTTCCCATTTACCGGGGTCGGGACCTTTCCGCTGACGCTTACTTACCCCAACACCGGCCTCTTCGAGGTCGACCTCGCCGGTCCGTCAACCGATCAGGAACAAATCCCGGAGATCCAGTGCGAGACGCTGTTCACCGCCGGAATTCCCGGTTCTCCGACCTGCAGCACCATAGCAATCCTCCCCGTCGCCGGCACGGTTACGGGTCTCGGTCAGCAGCTTTTCGTTAATGTCGTGGCTGCGCTGCCACCCCCAGCGGCGGTACCGGAGCCCCCGACGGCGCTGCTCGTCGTTGCAGGCAGCCTCGCCGCGCTCGCTTTCACCGGCATCGCGCGACGATCAGCGTAATATCGTCCTGCTGCTCCACGGGACTGAATGCGCGTACTTCATCGAGCACCGCCGAGACGACGTCGGCGACGGGGCGCGAGCGGGCGGCCTGCAGCGCTTCGGCCAGCCGCCGCTCCCCGAACTGCTCCTCGGCATCGTCCTCGGCTTCGGTGATCCCATCCGTGTAAAGCGCGACCACGTCGCCGGAACACAGCTCCCGCTGGCCGGCTTCGCAGTCCCATTGATCGAAAAGCCCGAGCACCGTGCCGGTCGACTGCAGCCGCTCCACCGCGCCGCCCGCGCGCAGCAGCAGGCCCGGGAGGTGACCACAGTTGGCGTAGCGCAACCGCCGCGAGCGGTCATCGTACTCGGCGAACAACAGCGTGGCGTACGCGCTCTCGGCCGTGTTGCCGAAGAACAACCGGTTCACGCACTGGAGAAACCGCGCCGGATCGTCGGCCGCAAGGGCACACTGGCTCCGCAGGTTGGCCTGGAGGTTGGCCATCAGCAGGGCCGCGGCGATCCCCTTCCCCGAGATGTCGCCCACCACCAGACCCAGCCGGTCCTGCCCCAACTCCAGAAAATCGTAATAGTCTCCGCCCACCTGCCGCGCCTGGCGGCACACGCCCGCGTATTCGAGCGTGCGCAGCGCCGGCGC
>Ga0070739_10003877_pt1 | contig 18197 bp, 15 predicted proteins | sample Coa_R1_7_FD_66445 | JGI IMG/M metagenome (GOLD analysis project Ga0070739, IMG submission 66445) | Surface soil microbial communities from Centralia Pennsylvania, which are recovering from an underground coalmine fire - Coalmine... | ecosystem: Environmental > Terrestrial > Soil > Unclassified ... | reverse complement strand
AGAATGGCGAGATCCCGGAGCTTGTTTTGCGTCGTATCGAAAAGGAACTCGATCTCCAGCAGGCCCTGCTCGAAGCGCGCGCAGAGCCACCGACATAAACGATAGTGTGGATCGGCTTACCCCCGCGGCTGAGCGAGCATCGACCTGCAGCGATTATCGCTGCTGTCACGTGCCTGCTTCTGGCCTCCGGTGAGAATCCCGCTTGCTCGCCCAGGCGGCGGTTGTGTATTCTTGAACCAGCGGTGGAGTTCGCTTAACGCCACTCACGCAGTTCTCAGTGGCCAATGACTCCTGGTGGATTGACCCAGGGGTTTGGCCGTCCCCGGTTCCCCTGGCAAATCCCTGAAATTCTGTACAATTCCGCGAGGAGCCGTGGTGATGAAACACCTTCTGGTTTTTGTCGGCGGCGGAGCGGGCGCACTGGTCCGCTACATCGCCGGGACCGCGATCATGCAGCGATTCGGCGGCATCTTCCCGCTGGGCACGCTGGTCATCAACGTCAGCGGCTCGTTCCTGATCGGGGTCCTGATGACGTTCCTCACGCAGCGGCTGCATCTCAGTCCGAACTGGCGATTTCTCCTCGTGATCGGCTTCCTCGGTGGCTACACGACCTTTTCCAGTTTCGAGTACGAAACGGCGCAGGCCTTCCGTCAGGGCGCGCCGGGGACAGCCCTCCTGAACATCGTGCTGAGCGTGGTTGCGGGCTACGCGGCGGTCTGGCTGGGAATGCTGATTGGCGATCGGGCGTAAGCTGCTAAGGAGGTCTCCAGTGCTGACGCAAGGGCCGGCAAAGAAGGTCACCATCTACCTCAACGAGGACACGCGCCATCATGCCGGCGCGCTGCACGACGCCGTTATGACCTTCCTCATGCACAAGGGCGTCACCGGGGCCACCGCCACGCGCGCCATGTCAGGGTTCGGCTCCCACCGTGTACTGCACACGCCGAAAGTCGAGGTCCTGGCCGAGCATCTGCCGGTGGTAATCGAGTTTGTTGAAACCGCGGCGAAGGTGGAAGAAGTTCTGCCGACCCTGTATGACATGGTTTCGGACGGGCTGATTGAAGTTCAGGACACGACCATTGTGAAGGTGGCGCGAAAGGAACGGAATCAACCCCAGCCCAACCCCGCTCACGACAGGAAATCCGGGCCGGCGAAGCTGATCCGCGTGTTCTTTGGCGAAGCCGACCGCTGGAATGGCGAGCCGCTCCACGAGGCCATCGTGAAAAGGCTGCGGATGATGGACGTCTGTGGCGCGACCGTGTATCGCGGCATCCTGGGGTACGGCCACAAGGGACACACTCACAAGAGCGGGCTCCTGCACATCAGCCGCGATCTGCCCATTATGATCTCGATCGTGGAGGCCGCGGACAAAGTGGAGCAGGTCACCGCGGCGATTGAGGAGATGCTCGGCGACGGCCTGATTGTCGTCTCGGACGTGGAGATGACGCGTCTGGTGCGGAGTCGGCCGGAAGGAGGCGCAAATGCCGGCGCGCACTCAGGGTAAGATCCTGCGGCTGCATTTCTCCGAGCGGGACCGCTGGCAGGGCCAGCCGCTGCACGAAGCCATCGTGCAGAAATGCCGTGAGATGAATATCTCCGGGGTGACCGTTTTCCGCGGCCTCGAAGGCTACGGCGAAACCGGCGAGATGCACGAGCGTCACCTGGCCGGCAGCGATCGGCCCGTCGTCGTTGTGGTCGTCGACACCGACGAGAGGGTGCGAAACTGCATTCCCGTGTTCGAGGGGATGATTACGACTGGCGTAATCGCCATGTCGGATATCGAGATGATCCGCGTCCGCAAAGGCCTCACTGCCTGAATTGATCTCGATACTGCTCCAGCGCGACCTTTACGAGCTGCGCGCGGGTTCTCGCGCCCAGCTTATCCGAGACCAGCCGCAGCGAGGCCTTTACGGCAGCCTCCGAGATGCCGAGGCGCTCGGCCATTTCGCGATTCGTCAAGCCGTTAAAGACCAGGCGGAGTACTGCCTTATCACGCTCGGTGAGCGCTTTCGATCGCGATTTCCGCGGACGGCTGGCGGCCTGAAACAGCGCCCTGAGATATCTCTGCTCCAGCGCTACATCTCCGGCGGCGATGTTGCGAATGGTTTTGAACAGAGCATCGGTGGAGTGCTCTTTGTGCAGAATCCCGGAGACGCCCACCTCCACCAGTTGGATGCCTTCCTGCTCACTGATGCCGGCGGTCAGGATCAGAATACGCCCTGCAAATGACGTGCTCCGGGCGGCGGTGATGAAGTCGAGAGCGCGCGTGGGGCCCAGATCCACGTCCAGCAGCACGAACGCCGATGGGTTCTCCTGAATCAGCTGCAGCGCCTCGTCGCAGGATGAACACTGGCCGACAAGCGCGAGGTCCGGCTCCTTTTCGATCATCTGCGCGAGTCCTTCGCGAAACATCGCGTGGTCGTCAACGAGAATGAGCTCGATCGGGTTTGTATGCGATGGAGTAACCGTACTCATTCGGCGGCCTGTAACTCGATGGTAAACGCCGCCCCCGGCTGTTGCTGTGGTGTGAACCGCAGGTCGCCGCCGTAACTTCGCACCATCGCCCTCGAGATATACAGACCCAGTCCCGTTCCGCCGGATCCTGACCGGAAGGGCTGGAACAAACTGGCCGGATCGTCTACACCCGTTCCTGTGTCGCTGAACCGCACCTTCACTCGCCTCCCCTCCGGCAGGACGGAAACAGTCATCATCTTCGCGGCGCTGTGCTGCACAGCGCGGTAGCTGTTTTGAGCGAGGTTAAGAAATACCTGCAGCAGTCCGTTCCTTTCGCCGACAACTTCCGGGACCGCGTCGGGTATCTCCCAATGTACTGTGGCGTCGACATCCCGCCAGGCGGGTTCAATAATAATCCGCAAATCATCTAACAGCGGCGGCAGCGCAACGTCCTCGAGCGCGTCGTTCTCCGTCCAGGAAAGCTCGACAGAGGTGATTCGCTCCAGTCCGCTGACCAGCGTTCTCATGCGCCGCAGGCCGTCCGCGAACCGCTCGGGCGCGGCGTCATCGAATCCAGCGGATAGAAGTCCGATCGCGGCGCAAAGATTCCGCACCTCGTGAAATACGGCGCCGGCGGCGATCCGATTGCCGCGGTTGAGTTGCCGAAACGCCTCCTGCTCACGATCCCGCATCTCCTCTGAGGCGTCAGCGACGATGGCGGCGAGGCGGACGCCGTCCGGCGCGGACCAGGATGAGAACCATGCGTGCGCGGAAAAGATCTCGCCATCATCGCGGCGGCCCTGACAGTGCGCATCCGTGCAGAAACCGTCCGGACCGGAAACCTGAAGGGCGTCCGCGAGCATGGGCAGATACCTTCGGATCCGACGTCCGGAAAGCTGCTGGCCGGACGGGATACGAAACAGGTTTGCCGCGGCTTTATTCGCGGCAATAACGGCGCCTGTGGCATCGAGGGTAATGATTGCGGCCGGGCTGCTCTCAACCAGCAGCGATAACTGTTCCTCCACTGCGCGACGCAGGTCCCTCTCTTTGCCGATTGCATCCAGATGCTCCGCCATTAACCTCCGGTTCCGCATCAGAGCGGTGATGAACAACCCCGTTCCGACATACGCGGCAAAAGCGAAGACCGGCCGCAGCATGACATCGAGCGGCGGTCCCGGAATATCGAAGATGGCCTTCAGACAGGCACAGATTGCGGAGACGACGAAGGCCCCCACCCTTCCCAGGACAGCGGAAACAAGGACCACGGGAAAGATGTAGAGCACGCCGAGAGACCCGCGGTTTCCGATGTACCAGTCGGCCACAGCGATGATCGCAATCATCGCGGCCGCGACGCCGAGAAGGGCAGTGCGCCGCAGCCGTAAGAAAACTGTGATCACGATTCAGGATATCGTCGGCCTGGATCCATCGGCCACCCCCGGCATGGCCGAGAGATAGCTATCGTTCGGTTATGCGCAATTACTTTGTCAAAGAATCAAAATTCCTGATTGGACACTGCAATGGGCGAACGGTAGACTGCCAACAACCCGTCCCGCTGCTCGCCAGGTTCCGCCAGCCGCAGGTTAACTCAGCCCTGAACAAGTTACACGGTTTGTAATTGCCGTTCCGGGGTTCAGACAGACACCGATCGCATGATTACGCAGCGAGCCAGACGTGTGCTTGTCGCCGTCACTGCGGCGCTGGGGTTTGCCGCCGGGTTTCTGATCGCGCAGGGCCGCGCCATGCTGGCTGCGGCAATCATCGGAGGCCTCGCGTTCGCCTGGGTGGCATTCGCCGGCATTGCAACCGCGGCGGCCCGGCGTATGGCAGTGAGACGAGGAAGGGATCAGATAATGCTTCAGCCAGGAGACGCACATCAATGAATAACAGACTGAACTTCGCGCAGAAACTCGCCCGCCTGCGAGCGCGCATGCGCGACGCCGAGTGGCGGCGCTATGCCGCGCTTCTTCTGTCGGGAAAGCTGACCGCGATCGGCCTTTTGCTGATAGTCGGCATTCTCGTCAACCCGGACCTGTTCGGCTTCCGCACCTTCGCCGCGGATCCCGCTCTCAAGGGCAACGACATCGTGAACCCCATCAACACGGTGTGGACCCTGGTCGCGGCTTTCCTCGTCTTCGGAATGCAGGTGGGCTTTACCATGCTCGAGGCCGGGTTCTGCCGGTCGCGCGAGACCGTCAACGTGCTCATGGAGTGCATTGTCGACACCTGCCTCTGCGGGCTTCTGTTCTATGCCTTCGGTTTTGCTTTCATGTTCAGCCACGGCAACGGATTCATTGGCTACCACTGGTTCTTCCTCCAGGGCGCCCCGGCTACTTACGAAACCAGCGGCGTAGCGTTCCTTGCCTTCTGGCTGTTCCAGTTCGCCTTTGCGGATACCTGCTCCACCATTACCTCCGGCGCCATGATCGGCCGCACCGGATTCGTCGGCGATCTGCTTTACAGCGTGGCTGTGTCCGGATTCATTTACCCTATCATCGGCCACTGGGCGTGGGGACCGGACGGCTTTCTCGCCACTATGGGCAGCGCGGGTAATTTCCTGCCCTCGCTGGGCACGAGCTTCCACGATTTTGCTGGTTCCACTGTCGTCCATACCATCGGTGGATTTATCGCTCTGGCCGGATCCATCGTGCTCGGCCCTCGGATCGGCCGTAAGTTCAAGCGCGACGGCGGCGGCCCTATGCTGCCTCACGACCTCACCATCGCCGCTTCGGGCGGTCTCCTGCTGTGGTTTGGCTGGTATGGATTCAATCCAGGCAGCACGCTCTCGGCAATGGACTTCGAGGGCATCGGGCGGGTGGCCACGAACACCACCCTCGCGGCGTGTGCGGCGGGCCTGTCGGCCATGTTCGTCGCGTGGTTTATGAGCAGGAAATGGGACGTCAGCTTCACCGTAAACGGATTTCTTGCTGGTCTGGTCGCCATCACCTGCCCGTGCTACTGGGTCAGTCCCGCCGGCGCGATCCTCCTCGGTCTGGTGGCCGGCATCATCGTCGTCGCGGGCGTCGAGCTGTTGGAATGGCTCCGTATCGACGATCCCATCGGCGCCGTTCCGGTGCACGGCATCTGCGGCATCTGGGGCACTCTGGCGCTCGGCCTTTTTGCCTGCGGCAAGTACGGCGCCACCGGTCCGATCTCGCCCGACAACTCCGCACCTCTGCGCGGCCTGCTCTACGGTGGCGGTGTGACGGTGCTTGCGGCACAGGCGATCGGCAGCCTGATCATCACTGTGTGTACCTTCGCGGTGGCGATGGCGGTTATGTACGCGGTCAACGCGCTCGGTGTTCTCCGCGTTTCCGACGAGGGAGAACGCGAGGGACTCGATCTGCACGAGCATGGCATCTCGGCGTATCCCGAGTACGTCATCTCGTCCATCGGGACGCCGGCTGCGCTCACGATTCCGCCCACGGCCGACGCCGTGAAAGCTTACAGCCCGGCAGGGTCGCATGGCGCATTGCGTCAGGGCGCCGACTAACTTTCAGTCAGCCAAACCTCAACCTTGGACCGCGCGCCAGAGATCGCACGCGGTCCGCTTTCTTAAGAAAGAGAGTCAATGATGAAAAAACTTGAAGCCATTATCCAGCCGAACAAGCTGGATGAGGTGAAGGCCGCACTTACAGCCATCGGCGTGGACGGCATCACTGTATCCGAGGTGCGGGGTCATGGTCGGCAGAAGGGCCACACCGAAACTTACCGCGGCAGCGAGTACAAGGTGGACCTGCTTCCGAAACTGAAGCTGGAAACCATCATCGGGGACGGCCAGATTGAGCAGGTTCTGGATGTGCTCGCGGCGGCGGCGCGCTCCGGCAAGGTGGGCGATGGCAAGATCTTCGTGTCGTCTATTGAAGAGGTCGTACGCATCCGCAACGGAGATCGAGGAGAAGCGGCGCTGTAGGGCCCTACTCGCCAACTGCCATGGTCACGTCCGCCGGCGTGGTGATGCCGCCCTGAATGATTTGCACCGGCGCCGTGTCGCTGGGCGGAATGCCCGGGATGACGATGTTCACCTGGTATACGCCGGGAAATTGCGGGCTCAGGCCCGCGAATTCGACGCGCGAATGCGCGCCCCCTACCTGCACGATGGGCAGCACGTTCACCTTCCGCAGATGGTCGGCGGAGCCGGCGCCGGTCACCGCCGCGGGCGTGACCGCACCGAGCCCCGTGGCGTAAAAGAGGCATACGTCGTTGGCCTTCGCCCGCGCCGTGGTGAGGTGGGGAATCGTCCCCGGCGGCGCCGCAATGAGCCCGTACCGTGGGTCGGTCGGATCGGTGGCGATGATCACCAGCGCGTGGTTCAGGTACTGGAACACGCCCGGCGAATACGGACCGACAACCACCGTCTGTGGCTGGGACGGCGTGCCGTTCGTGGTCACCACCACATTCACGGTTTTCGTCGTTCCTTCGGTGATCGCCTCCCACGGAACCTGCGCATTGATTTGCAGCGCCGACACGTACAGCAGCGGAGCGGCGACGCCGTTAATGCTGACCGATACGTTGCCCAGCTTCGTGGAGAGCGGCACGGTATCGGCCGGGGCCGGCTTCGATGCGAGGTCCGTGCCGAAGATGGAGATCAACGCTCCCGGCGCCACGGGTTCGCTCCCGGAAAACGTCGCGCCATTCACGATGCCGCCTTTGTTGATCACCGGAGTCTGTGAAAATACCGGGGATGTCAGCGCGGCGGCAACCGCGGTCAGCAGGAAGAAGCGGTGGTTTCGCAGCATGATCGTCCCGAGTATGCCACCCCTGCGCGTGGGCTTCTTCGGCGCGGGGTAAAAGCTTTGTAAACGCGCCGGCTATCGCGGAGCGAGCGCCGCGGTCTGCGCCAGACTCTGGCCCACCTCAGGATCGTGCCCGGCATCGAGCGCCAGCGCAACCGCCGCTTCGGCCTGCGCCTCCGCGATCCGGCCCTCCATGCGCAGCAACCGCGAGAGCATCCAGTGTGGTTTGAACCACCTGGGCGAAACGGCGGCGGCTTCTCGCAAACAGCGCTCCACGTTGCGCGAATCGCCTTCTGTGGCGCTGATGATCGCCAGATTATACCAGGCGTTCTGTCGATCTTCCGAATATCGGACCGCGTTTCCACCAGCGACGGCGGCGTAATGCCAGATCTCGAGTCGGTCCTGCAGTCGCGGCGTCCGGATGGACTCGGACAAGAGCCGCCGCGAGCAATACAGATCGCTGGCCGCTCCGGATGGAGACCAACGCTCCGCACGCTGATACCAGGACATCGCCGTCGCGGTACGCTGTTGGCTCAGCGCCTGATCGAATCGCTCCAGCAGAACGTCGGCGCCGAGCAGGCGCACCGCGTACACCGCAAACAAGATGGCCGCTGCGGTGGCGGGAATGGCCATCCAGCGCGGCCACGGCGTTCGCTCCTCGAGCCGCGCCGGCGCAGTGGAAACCGCGAGCGCGGCGAACAACGCCAGAAACACCGCCCCGCTCACAGTCAGAGACGCGAACTGCAGACTGACGAACTGCGCCAGCAGTCCACCAAACACGGCGCCGCCGATTCCGGGCGACACGCGGATCGCCGACCATGCCGCGGCCAGCCCGAGCCCGGCAAGCGCCAGGGCCAGTGCTACCCCCGGCAGGCCGGTAGAAGTGCCCGCATCGAGCAGCGCGTTGTGCGGCGATTCGTGGTACCAGTCCGGATAAGCGCGCGCCAGAGCCATGGATGCGAACCGCGGAAACTCGGACGAGTACGACTCCGGCCCAAACCCCTGCACCGGACGCGCGGCGATCATGCGCAGCGAATCGCGCCACAGCAACAGCCGCGCCCCACCCGCCGGCTCATCGAGCGACCAGTGTACGCGCGCGCGGAGCGCGGCGCCCGCCGGAGAAACGATGAATGCAATGGCCGCGGCTACCGGGAGCGCCGCGGCAGCGAGGCGTCGCGGCGCAATCCGCGGCCGAATCAGCATCGCCACCACGATCGCGCCGGCCGCCAGTCCTGCCAGAGCCGCGCGTGTTCCGCTAAGAACAATTGCGATCGCCGCCAGCGTTTGCGACGTGTATCCCACCCAGCGCCATCGGTCCGTTTCTGTTCGCGCCAGCGCGAATGCCAGGAAGAACACCGATACCAGCCAGAGCGCGAAATAGTCCGCCTGGCCCAGCGTTCCCGGAGACCGCACGATGCGAAAAACTCCCTCGCCAGCGTGATACGCGGACGCAGGAAGGAACGGATCGAATCCGAAATACTGAAGGATTCCGTACACGGCGCCGATGATCCCGCTGGCCGCCGCGGCGCGCAGCACGGGGCGTGTGAGTCCCGGCGCCTCGACCAGCGCGCCCGCCGCCACCACGGCGAAAGCAATCAGCGAGACCCACGTGAGTGCGCCCAGTGCGCGCCAGACGCTGCCGTAGACCGAGAGATTGCGGTCCGTGGATGTCGCCGCGCAGCTGACAATCCAAATCGCTGCCGCCGCGCTGAGACCCAGCATCCCGCGCCCATAACCCGGCCGCGCAAGCCGCCGCACGCCGGGGATCCACGCGGGCCAGCAAAGCAACATTCCGGCGAGCAGCAATTCGAAGGCCGCCAGCCGCGGAATTACGTCGTAATGCAGCGTCAATCCGGGCGCGATCAGCAGCGGAACCAGTACGACAACGGCGGGCAGCAGGTACTTCATTACCTGGCAGAGTAACCCAGACTGGTCACCTGTGTACCAGACCTTACGGAGTTTTCCCCAGGTTTTTACAATGAATCCTTCGCAACACAGAGAGATTCCGCGGCGCGTCGGACAAAATGTGCCGCTGGCTTCAGCCTCCTCGGCGAAGCGCTGAGTCACTTCATGACCAGCCCGTGGGGGCGCGCCCGTCCGCTGGCGAAAGCGGTATTGAAATTCAGTCGGAATCGCGGGTCCGGATGCATGCTGTCGCGTGTCACGGCGATGACGTGCACCTTGTGATCGCCCTCGGCGTGCACCTTCCCGGCCGCGTCCTCATTCAGGAAGTAGTCGGAGACGACGAGCCGCCGTTCGTCCGCGCTGAGCCGGAGGTAATGCGGTCCTGATTCCGCGCCCAGATCCAGAACACGAAGCACTTTGGGCTGGTCGGGATCCGAGGTATCGAACATCACCACTTTGCCCGCCTGGTTCATGGTGATGAACAGCCGCCTGCCGTCCGCGGTCATGCGCATCAGCTGTGGCCATCCACCTTTCTGAATGGAAGCGAAGTCGAAGACAGGTTTCGCCGTGGCGTCATTTGGGTCCACCAGGTACAGCTTGTCATCCAGCATGCCTGCGGTGTACGCGCGGGCGCGGCGGTCTCCAGGGATGAGATGGACGTCGATGGTTCCCGCGGCGTGCGGTATGGCGATGGTCCGCACGATCTGCCGTTCCCGGAACTTCCAAACCCGAATACTGCCCCTGAAATCCGGATTGCCGGGCATTGCGTGCAGAGTGGACAGCGGGCAGATGAAGTCGCTGGTGAGCATGAGGTTCAACTCCGGCCGCACGGAGATGCCATGCGGATTGAAGCCATCTTCCGGGGGATTCGCCGGATGCTCCGCCACGAGTTCGAGTTTCTGGTTGAACTCCGCGACCCGGCCCGGCGCATGCCCGTTCGCGCCACCCATCATGGTCACCAGGAATCCACCTTCTGGCAGCGGGTAGAAATCGTCGGTGATGGCAGATTGTGGCGGATCGTCCGACGACAGAAATCGGGGCGCGCGCGGATTGGAGATGTCAAAGAAGAACACTTCCTTCTGGCCTTTCAGAACGCTCAGCAGTCCGCCGGCGGCTAAGACCCTGCCGTCGGCCGAGAGCCCGACGTGATGGGGCTCATTTCCCGTGGACCCTGGGTCCGGTAATGGAACCGTGGCGATCACCGCGCCGTAACGCGGCGAGTGGTCGTCGAAATCGATCACCGCCAGAAAATCCGGTTTGGTGCGCGTCTCGTCCCCGGCCCAGATGAAGAGAAACCGCTCGCGCGCGTCCTCGTGCCGCTCCTCGGCCGCGTCGATCGGGCACGAATTCGTCAGGAGCACCGCGCCTATAAGGGTGGCGAATGCTGCAGTCAAAGCTCTCATAAACATTCCTCCGAGTGGCTAACTGGAGCCCGATCCTGGCACGGCGTGAGGCGAGACGTAAGTGAGTTACACGCGTTTTTCGGTGACGGTCACCGTGACGCCGGCCGCGGGCCGCTGTATACTTGCGCTGTTACGCAGCAGGGGTGGAAGTGCAAAGTAACACGCCAGACACATCGGCAACTTCCGCGGATGCCGTCCTTGCGCAGCTCAGCAGAATCCTGGAGCATCCGTCCTTTGCGGCCGCGGCGAGCCAGCGCCGGTTCCTCCGTTTCGTAACGGAAGAAACGCTCGCCGGGCGCGGAGCGCAGCTCAAAGAGCAGGTCATCGGAGTGGAGGTCTTCGAACGCGGCCCCTCGTTCGATCCGCGCCTCGATACAATTGTTCGCGTCGAAGCGCGGCGTCTGCGCGCGAAGCTCGCATCGTATTACAGCTCGGACGGCGCAGGCGATCCGCTCATCATCGAGCTTCCGAAAGGCGCCTATGTTCCATCGTTCCAGCCGCGGGCTGTTGTCGCCTCGCGCGATTCCGTGCGCTGGCGCGCCACTGGGGCCGGCGTCGTGGCGATAACTGTGTTCGCTGTTGCCGTCTGGGCGCTTACGCGCGCTCACGTGGCGTCATCGCCGCAAACCGCGGCTGCGTCCGTGGCGGTCCTGCCGTTCATCAATGTCGGCGGCGATCCGGCCATGGATTACTTTGCGGACGGGCTCACAACGGAACTGATCAGCAGCCTGGCTGAGGTCGATGGGCTGAAGGTGATCGCGACATCGTCTGTGTTTCACTACAAAGGAAAAGCTCGCGACATCCGCCGCATCGGAGCCGACCTGAGTGTCCGCACCGTCGTCGATGGGAGTGTGCGCCGCTCCGGCTCACAGATTCGCGTGGCGGCAAGCCTCGTCGACGTCAAAACCGGGTTTCAGATACTCTCCCGGTCCTATGATCGCGAACTCAGGGACATGTTCGCCATTCAGCGCGATATTGCGGGCTCCATAACAGACGCTCTCAGAATTCAGACTGCTCAACCACATGCCGCGGCCGCCTGCGCCGACAACGCGGAGAGTTACGATTTGTACCTGCGAGCGCTTTATTCCGAATCGCGGCGCGACAGCGCCGACCTGGAGCGAAGCCTGACCCTGCTGCAGCGTGCGGTCGCGCTGAACCCGCGCTGTCCGGCCATGCTGGCGCGCCTTGCCGAATGTTACGTGCTGCTCGGGTTCTACGGGCTCCGCCGGCCCGTGGACGTGATGCCGAAAGCTAAGTCCGGGGCCGTGCGCGCCCTGGAACTCGATCCTTCGCTGTCCCAGGCGCACGCCGCGCTCGGAGCGGAGCTTGCGCTGTATGAGTGGAACTGGAACCGCGCCGAGGAGGAGTTTCATGCCGCGTTGCGCCCATCGCCGGGCTCGCCGGAAAGCCATCAGTGGTACGCGGCGTTTGTCCTCACGCCGGAACGCCGGTCAGCGGAAGCAATCGCCGAAGCCCGGCAGGCGCAGCGTCTCAGTCCGTTGTCCCTGTTGGCGCGTTGCACCGAGGGATATTCGCTTTTCTTTGCCGATCGCTGGGACGAGGCCATCCGCCACGCGCGTCAGATGATTGAACTGGATGCGACGTTCTATCACCCCTATCTTTACCTCGGCTGGAGCCTGGAGAATAAGGGCCGGCTGTCGGACGCGCTCGACGCGCTCCTGACCGCCAATCGGCTGTCCGGATCAAACAACATCACGCGGTACGAACTGGCGGTCGCGTATGCCAGGCTCGGGGATCGCGGTAAGGCTGTATCGATCGCCGGCGAGCTCGAGCGCGCGGCTCAGGCCGGCGCGGATGTCGATGTACCGCTGGCGCACATTTACGCCGCGCTCGGAGAACGGTCGACGGCGCTGCGATGGCTGTCGAGAGCCTGTCAGTACCGCTCGCCAATGCTGGTTTATATCAATGTCGCGCACGACTACGACGGCATCCGCTCGACGCCGGAGTTTCTTGCGATTTCGCGTGCGGTTGCGCTGCCGGACTGAATGACTCGGGGCGGCAGGCTCGGACTATGTCGACAGAACCGGCAGTGACGTCCGTCGACGCGATCTACTCGAACAGGTGCCCCAGCTTCTCTTTCTTGGTCAGCAGATACCCCGCGCTGGCGGCTTGCGGCTCCACCACGCACGCCACTCGCTCGGCAACCTCGATGCCGGCGCGCTCCAGCGCGGCGATCTTCTCAGGATTGTTGGACAGCAGCCGCACCGAGCGGACGCCGAGATGGCGCAGAATCTCCGCCGGCAGCTCGTAATTCCGCAGGTCCGCCTCGAAGCCCAGCAGCTCGTTTGCTTCCACGGTGTCCGCGCCGCCGTCCTGCAGCTCGTAGGCGCGCAGCTTGTTCAACAGGCCGATGCCCCGTCCTTCCTTGTGCTCGTATATGATGAGCCCGCGGCCCTCTTCGGCAATCAGCTCCAGGGCCATCTCCAGCTGCGCGCGGCAGTCGCAGCGCAGGCTGTGAAAGACGTCGCCGGTCAGGCACTGGGAATGAATACGCACCAGCGGAGGTGCGCCGCCGGAGACGTCGCCCATCTTCAGCACTACGGCTTCGTCCACGCCGTCGTTCATCTCCGCGCGAAATCCATAGATGCGGAAATGCCCGAAGCGGGAGGGGAAATCGGCCTCAGCTACCTTCGTGAGTGACAATACAGGAGGGTATCCCGTCGCTAAGTGAATTGACTGCTTTCATTATAATGTTCGGCGTACCCGGCCCATGCTGCAACCGCAGGACCTGCTGACGCTGCTGCTGAAGGTGGCTGTCGCCGCCTCGCTCGCCAGCATTCTGTCCCGCTTCGGCGCGTTCCAGCGCATGCTGGTCAGCGAAGAGCGAACTATCGGCCAGCGCACTCGCCTCGCGCTCAGCATCGCCGCCCCGTTCGCGTTCGGCGTGGGCACACGCGTTTTCAACCCCACATACCAGGCGGTGGACCTCGGTCTCGAAGGCAGCATGGTTGCCGGCCTCATCGGCGGGTATTACAGCGGCCTCCTCTCGGGCATTCTGATCTCACTGCCCGCCATGCTGAACGGCGAGCTCATGACGATGCCGCTCTACGCCGGCATAGGCGTGCTCGGCGGTCTTCTGCGCGACGTTGCTCCCGACAAGGAAGACATCTGGCGGTTTTCACCGTTCCTCGACCTCAGCGTGTATCGCCTCCTGCGCCGCCGTTACGACGTACGGCGCTCCGCGTTCCACCTCGCCTGCCTGCTGTCCATCGTCGCCGCCGATCTGCTGCGCTTCGCCGTGGCCAATGTATTCGAAAAGCCGCGCCCGGTGTTTTGCCTGGCGCAGCTCTGGCACAGCAATGCGCGGCCGCTGGAAATCCTCGCCATCTATATCGCCAGCATCTTCGCGGTTACGCTTCCGCTGAAGATCTGGAATAATTTCCGCAACGAAAAAAAGCTGGAATCGCAGCAGCTGCGGCTGAACGAAGCACGCCTCGCCGCGCTGACCCGCCAGATCAACCCCCACTTCCTCTTCAATACGCTGAACACCGTGGCCTCGCTCATCCGCACCAACCCGGAGGAGGCGCGCCGTGTCATTTATAAGCTCTCCAGCATCCTGCGCGCGCTGCTGCGCAAGACTGAAAATTTCAGCCCGCTCGGAGAGGAACTGGCGTTCATTGATAACTATATGGCCATCGAGCTGGTGCGCTTCGGTGACAAGCTGCGTTTCGTTAAAGAGATCGATCCGGCGACGGTCGACCTGCTGGTCCCCAGCATGCTGCTGCAGCCGCTCATCGAGAACAGCCTGCGGCACGGATTGGGCAGCAAAATCGAAGGCGGTACGGTGCGCCTGCAGTCACGTATCGAGGATGGCCGCTTGCATCTGCTCGTGGAGGACGATGGCGTCGGCATTCCGGAGAACCGGCTTGCCAGCCTCTTCGATCAGGGCATCGGAATCAGCAATGTGAACGAACGGCTCAAGGTCCTGTTCGGCGCGACCTACCGTATGTGGATCGACAGCCGGCCCGGCGAAGGGACCCGGACGGGGATCGAGATCCCCGAGCTGAGTCATCCCCTCGCCGCCGTTTCGTAACCTGATAAGAGGATGCGCTCCACCGATACTGCCGTCTTCATGCGTGAGGCGCTTAGGTTTCCGGTCTCGACAGCTTCCGTGGTGCCCAGCTCGGGCCGCCTGAGCGAAGCTTTGATCCGCCCGATCGATTTTGGCCGGGCGCGCACCATTGTCGAGCTGGGGCCGGGCACTGGACCCGTTACCCGTCATCTGCTCGGGCGGCTGCACCCCGCCGCCAGAATCATCGCCATCGAGATGAACGCGGTGTTCGCGTCGCGTCTGCCCGACGGCATCGGCGATAAACGCCTGACCGTGGTGCATGGGCGCGCGGAGCGCATGCGAGATACACTTTCGCGCCTTTCGGTGTCCCGCGTGGACGCTGTCGTATCCTCGCTCGGGTTTACAGTCATGTCCGAACGGCAGCGGACGGTAATACTCGATCAGATTCGCGAGGCGCTCGTTGAGGATGGCGTCTTCAGCCAGTTTCAGTACCTCACGTCACTGCTTCGCTTCGACGCGCGCCGCCTGCTCGAGGCGCGGTTCCGCTCGGTTTCCCACTCCCTGGTCATGCGAAACCTTCCTCCCGCCTGCGTTTCCGTCTGCCGCCGCCCGAACTAACGGTTGTTACTTACCGTAAGGAACGAACGCCTCGGCTGTAGTTTTGTCCGTCGCGACACGGTCCGCCGGGGCGCTGCTCGCATCCGCGCTGATACGCCTGCTCGCCGGGTTGTGGCGCGCGTCCCACGAGGACCCGCTGTACACGCTGCGCCATGAGTGATAACATCATCTCGGGTCTGGACATTGGTCCGGGCCCATGGTCGCTTTAATCGTAGTTCGGTTCGCCGCCGGGGGCTGTTTCAAACCGGCTCGCTGCTCGCGATCATTGGAACGCGGACATCGACGCTGCGCACGCAGGCGCGATCATTGGATCGCGGAAACAGCCCCACGGCGGCTCATCATGCGGCGCGATCCAGCAGCTTGTTCTCCAGCACCGCCGCCAGCGACAAGGTCTTCCGCCCAACGTCATCGAACAGGACGATGATCTTGTCGCCTTCGTAGTTCTCCACCACGCCCTTGCCCCACTCGCTGTGGACCACGCGCGTTTTCAGCGGAAACGGGCCTGCCTGTTGCTCGGGCGCGCGCTTCGTCGAGACTCGTTGCGTGCGCGGCTTCGGCTCCGGAGCCGCCGTCTTCTCCTGCGCCTGGCAGCGGTCGCAGTTGCCGCACGGCCCGGAGACATCCTCGCCGAAGTAGTTCAGCAGGTACTCGCGCCGGCAGTCGCGCAGTTCGGCGTACATGCGCATCTTCTCCACCCGCAGGTGCTCGTATTCCTTGTACTCCTGCTGCGCCTTCGCCGCCTCATGAACCGCTTCGTCGATCTTCTCCGGTTCGGTGGCGGCGACAACTTCGCCGTCCGGCAGGACCTCCACCGCGCCCGCCTCCTGAAGACGATTAAGCGCCTTCGTGAGCTTGCGATCCGATACGCCGACCTTATCCTTCAGCTCCTCGGCATCGACGGGCCCATCTTCTTCGATGACCGTCTCGGCCACCTGCTTGAGCTTCTCCTCTTCGAGCTTGCCGCCGCCTTTGAAGAAGTTCTGCAGCGCGAGGTCTTCCGGGCGATAGAAGAGGAGGGCGCGCGCAGGGTTGCCGTCGCGCCCGCCGCGGCCAATCTCCTGGTAGTAAGAATCGATGGAATCGCTGATGTCGTAGTGGAACACGAAGCGGACGTTCGGCTTGTCGACGCCCATGCCGAAGGCCGAGGTGGCGACGATCACGCCTGCATCGCCGCCCATGAACTCTTCCTGGATCTGTGCTCGTTCGGCCGCCTTCATCCCGCCGTGATACCAGGCCACGCGCACACCGCGCTCCTCGAGGGCCTTGGCGATCTCTTCGGCGTGGCGGCGCGTGGCCGTGTAGACGATACCGGGCTTCTCCGCTTCCTCAACGGCGTCGAGCAGCGCGTCGCGTTTGGCGGCTTCCGACTCCGCGTAGCGCACGCCGAGCCAGATGTTCGGGCGATCGAAGCCGCGCACGATGACACGGGGCTTTTTCATGCCCAAACGCTCCACGATCTCTTCGCGCACCCGCGGCGCGGCCGTCGCGGTGAGGGCCAGCACAACGGGATGACCGAGTTCTTCGACGACGCCGCCGAGCTTCAGGTAATCGGGTCGGAAGTCGTGGCCCCATTCGCTGATGCAATGCGCCTCGTCCACCACGAACAGAGATGGTTTGGCGTCCTTCACGCGCTGAAGCATCTCCGGGTTGTGGAACTGCTCGGGCGCAAGGAAGAGGAAATCGAGACGCCCCTCATCCAGCTTCTCGAATGCCTCCTTGGCCTCAGAGACACGCAGCGTGGAGTTGACCACCGCGGCCTCGCCTGCTTCGGCCTCGGCGATGGAATCCACCTGATCCTTCTGGAGCGCGATCAGCGGTGAGACGACGATCGCGGGACCGGGCAGCAGCGCCGTCGCGATCTGGTAGATGGCCGACTTGCCCGAACCGGTCGGCTTCACGACGAGCGTGTCGTGTCCGCTGAGGACCGATTCGATCGCCTCCTTCTGGCCGGGCAGAAAGGTCCTGAAACCGAACTGGTCGCGCGCGATCTTCGCGATGCGCGCGGCGAGGTTCTTCGTATTGGTTTTGGTCATGCTTCGGGTGTTACCGCCTCGGGCGGAATGATTCCGAGCTCGGTGTAAATAGGACGCACGACGCGGCGCAATGTAGGCAGTCTCACAGCAAATAATCCTGCGCCGGCAATACAGAGGGCCCCTCCGCCGGCGATGGTCCAGGGCGCACCGATGCGGGCGGCGATGGCGCCTGCCGCGAGACTCCCAAAGGGCGCGAGGCCCTGGAAAGCCATGGAGTACCATGCCATCACGCGGCCGCGCTTGTCCTCGCTGACGATGGTTTGAAGGATGGTGTTGATGGATGCGAGATTGCGCATCATGCCGTAACCGGCCACGGCGACCATGAGGTATGACAGCCACAGCAAGCGCGAGAAGCCGAAGCCGATCAGGCCCGCGCCGAACAGGGTCGCGGAGAGGACTATCACCTTGCCGAGGCCGAGCACGCTGGGGCGCATGGCCAGCGTGAGGGCGCCAATGAGCGCGCCCACACCGGCGGCGGCCATGAGGAAGCCGAGAGTGTGCGCGCCGCCGTGGAGGATCGAGCCGGCGAAGATGGGCATGAGCACGGTGTATGGCATGCCCACCAGGCTGACGAGGGCGAGCAGGAGCAGCACGGAATGGATGGGCGTCGAACCGCGGACGTACTCCCATCCCTCGCGAAGCTCGGCTATCATCGGGCGGCGCTGACGGCGCGCTGCCGGCGGCTTGACGCGCATGGCCAGCAGGGATGCGATGACGGCGATGTAGCTGATGCCGTCGATCAGGAAGCAGTAACCCTCGCCCACGCCGGCAATAATCAGACCGGCGACCGCGGGCCCGATGAGCCGCGCTCCGTTCACCATCGACGAGTTGAGCGCGATGGCATTGCCCAGGTCTTCGGGGCGATCGATCATCTGCACGACGAAGGCCTGCCGTGTGGGCATATCGAAGGCGTTGACCACGCCCTGGAAGAGCATGAGCCCGATGATCTCCCAGACGTTGATGATCCCCGCCAGCGCCAGCGCGGCGAGCGCGAACGACTGCACCATGGAGAGGATCT
>Ga0070739_10003875_pt1 | contig 18204 bp, 18 predicted proteins | sample Coa_R1_7_FD_66445 | JGI IMG/M metagenome (GOLD analysis project Ga0070739, IMG submission 66445) | Surface soil microbial communities from Centralia Pennsylvania, which are recovering from an underground coalmine fire - Coalmine... | ecosystem: Environmental > Terrestrial > Soil > Unclassified ... | reverse complement strand
GCGCGTGATCGGCGAGCTGCGGATGGACGTGCCGGTGAGGGCATCGGCGCCCCGGGCCAGCGCGGCCATCTCCTCCTCGTTGTCGCCCTGGGGCGTGTGCCAGCCGGCCTTGCCGAGCGTCAGCTCGCAGCCGGCCTGCTCTAGCTTGCGGTGCATCTCGCCGGTCTCGTCGGCGGGAGCAAAGATGAAGACTTTGGCGCTCATACGCTCCCCCTTCCGCAGCGTCTCCCCGCGGCCGAGCCGCCCGGGCGCCCGGCCCGTTCGGCAGTCTACCAGGAACGGCGGGCCGGCGCGATGGCACCGACGACCGCGCCCGACGGAGGCCAGCGGCATAGCCTGGCGCCCGAGCCAGTGTGTATGATTGCGGCGCGCTCGATGGTGGTCGGGAAACGGGAAGGGGAGAGGCCATGACGCTCGCGGTGGTGGGACGCCCGGTGCTGCGCGACGAGGGGCCGGCCAAGGTGACGGGGGCGGCGCGCTTCACGGCCGACCTGCCGCTGCCCGGCGCCCTCTGGGCCCGCTGCCTGCGCAGCCCGCTACCCCACGCCCGCATCGTGCGCATCGACACGAGCCGCGCCGCGCGCCTGCCCGGCGTGCGGGCTGTGCTCACCGGTCCCGACTTCCCGCCGCGCCTGCTCGGCCGCCGCCTCAAGGACGAGCCGATCGTCGCCCGCGACCGCGTGCGCTTCGTCGGTGAGCGCGTGGCGGCCGTCGCCGCCGTGGACCTCGACACCGCCGACGAGGCGCTGGCGCTGATCGAGGTCGAGTACGAGGAGCTGCCGGCCGTCTTCGACCCGCTGGCGGCGATGGAGCCGGACGCCCCCATCCTGCACCCCGAGCTGCTCAAGTACGAGGGCCTCCACGGCCGCCCGACGATCCCCAACGTCCACTCCCACCTGATCACGGAGTGGGGCGACCTCGAGCGCGGCTTCGCCGAGAGCGACCGCGTCTTCGAGCACACCTTCCGCACCGCTCCCCAGCACCAGGGCTACCTCGAGCCCTACTCCGTGCTGGTGGCGATCGACGCCAGCGGCCGCCCGGACGTCTGGATGTCGAACAAGGGCCCCTTCCACCTCCGCGCCCACCTGGCGGCGGCGATGGACCTGCCCGAGGACTGGGTGCGCTGCAACCCGGCGCACATCGGCGGCGAGTTCGGCGGCAAGGGCTCGCCGATGGACGCCCCGGTCGCCTACCAGCTCGCGCGGCGCACCGGCCGGCCGGTGCGGATGGTGATGACCTACACCGAGGAGCTGACGGCCGGCAACCCGCGCCACGCCTCGGTGATCCGCCTCAAGACCGGCGTGAAGCGCGACGGCACGATCGTCGCCCGCGACTCGCTGGCGATCTGGAACTCCGGCGCCTACGGCGGCCACAAGCCGATCCCGACCGTCCACATCCTCGGCGGACTGGAGGCGACCGGCGCCTACCGCGTCCCGAACCTGCGCATGGATAGCCGCTGCGTGTACACCAATCAGGTGCCGGGCGGCTTCATGCGCTCGCCGGGCCGGCCGCAGATGGCGTTCGCCGTCGAGTCGCAGATGGACATCATCGCCGAAGCGCTGGGCGTCGACCCGGTCGAACTGCGCCTCCGCAACGCGCTCGGGGAGGGCGACCTGTCCGGCCGCGGCCACCGCTACTATCAGGTCAAGGGCGCGGAAACGCTGCGCGCCGCCGTGGCCGCCAGCGACTGGGCTGCGCCGAAGCCCGGTCCCTACGTCGGCCGCGGCCTGGCCTTCGGCGACCGCCCGATCGGCGCCGGCCAGACGGGGGTGCTGCTGCGCCTGCACGCCGACGGCCGCTGCGAGCTGCACTATGGCCTGCCGGACCAGGGCGTGGGCATGGGGACGATGCTCCGGCAGGTGATCGCCGAGGCGCTGGTGCTGCCCGTCGAGCGGGTGTCGGCGGCGTCGGCGGACACCGACCGCGCGCCGTTCGACGCCGGCGCTGGCGCCAGCCGCCACACCTACATCGCCGGCCGCGCCGCCCTCCAGGCGGCCGAGGAGCTGGCGGCGCGCCTGCGCGCGGTGGCCGCCGACCTGCTCGGCGCCAGCGCCGACGACGTGGCGCGCGACGACGACGCCTACGCCGGCGGCGGGCGGACGGTGCCGTTCGCCGCCGTGGCCGAGCGGGCGGCGGGCGCGGCGCCCGGCGGCGTGCTCGAGGTGCGCGCCGACGTCAACCTGCCCGATCCCGACCAGACCTGCTTCATTGCCCAGGTGGCCGAGGTGGCGGTGGACCCGGAGACGGGCCAGGTGCGCCTGCGGCGGCTGACGACGGCGCACGACGTGGGCACGGTGATCAACCCGCTCAACCACCAGGGTCAGATCGACGGCGGCGTGGTCCAAGGGATCGGCCAGGGGCTCATCGAGGAGCTGGCCGTCGAGGACGGCCGCGTCCTGACGCCGAACCTCGGCGAGTACAAGCTGCCGACCATCGCCGACATCCCGCCGCTGACTACGGTGCTCGTCGAGGCCGGCAGCGGCCCCGGGCCCTACGCCTCGAAGGCGATCGGCGAGGCGAGCCTGATCCTCACGCCGGCGGCGATCGCCAACGCCGTCCACGACGCCTGCGGCGTGCGCATTTACAGCCTGCCGATCACGGCCGAGAAGGTCTGGCGCGCGCTCCGCGAGCGCGAAGGAGGCTCCGATGACCAGCGCTAGCCCGCTGCCCCTGGTCAAGATCATCGCCACCGGCGGCACGATCGCCAACACCGCGGCCGGGCGCGTCCCCTTCGAGCGGGTCATCGAGGATGTCCCAGCGGCGACGAAGTACGCTCGCTTCGACGTCGAGGAGGTCAGCCGCGTCGGCGCCGACGCCTTCACGCCGGACAACTGGCTGCAGATCGCCCGCGCCGTGGACCATGCCCTGCGCACCCAGCCCGAGATCGCCGGCGTGATCGTGCCCCACGGCACCTTCACCGCCGAGGAGACGGCCTACTTCCTGAATCTGACCGTGCGGACGGAGAAGCCGATCGTCGTCGTCTGCTCCCAGCGCGCGCACGGCCGCGTCGGGAACGATGGGGACTTCAACTTCGTCTGCGCCACCCGCGTGGCGGTCGATCCGCAGGCGCGCGGCCAGGGCGTCCTGGTCGTGATGGACGAGACGATCCTGCCCGCCCGCGAGGTGCTCAAGGCCAGCGGGCGCGCGGGCGGCTTCAAGACCCGCGACCAGGGCGCGCTGGGCTACGCCGACGAGGACGCGGTCGTCTTCTACCGCAGCACGCGGCGCCGCCACACGGCGCGCTCCGAGTTCGACATCGGCGCGATCGAGACGCTGCCGCGCGTGGACGTCGTCTACTCCTACCCGGGCGCCGACGGCGTCGGCATCCGCGCCTTCGTCGACCAGGGAAAGGCGCAGGGCCTCGTCGTCGCCGGCTACACCTTCAGCGGCGCCCCGGCCGTCGGCCAGAAGGCGGAGCTGCAGCGGGTGATGGCGGAGGGCATCCCCGTCGTGCTCACCGCCCGCGGCGGCGAGAACCGTGTCCCCCTGCCGCGCCGCGATGCCGAGCCGCCCTACGTGCCCGCCCCCGAGGACTTCAACTACCTCTACGGCGACAACCTCAGCCCGCAGAAGGCCCGCCTGCTGCTGATGGTCGCCCTGACCCGCACCCGCGAACACGCCGAGCTGCAGCGGATCTACAACGAGTACTGACGAGGGGCAGCTGGGCCACGGCAGCGACGCCGCCGACGAGTCCGAGCTACCGCGGATCTACGACGAGCACTGATACGGAGGTGCCGCGTGTGGGCTGGCAGAGCCCGTCTCGGGCCACTGTTGGTCGGCGCTCTGCTCGTGGTCGGTGCGTTCCCTGGCTCTAGCTCGGCGGCGCTGGCCCAGCGGGCGCTGCCTCCGATCGACCAGCCCGTTCCCGTGCCCGCGCCCGCCGGCGCGGCCCAGCAGAGCTGGCTGGATGCGCCATTGACTAACTGGAATCCGGCCGGCCGGCCGCTGCCGACGGCGCCCCGCCCCGACAGCGGCAGCCGCGACCCACAGTGCGCCAGCCGCGAGCGCGAGCCGGCCACCGCCGAGGACCAGCAGGTCGTCGCGGCGGGCTGGGGCCTGTACAGCACCTACCAGGCGGGCTGGGACGTCACCATCGTGTCGGGCACGAGCGACTACGACGGCATGTGCCGGCCGATGGGCTATCAAGTGTTTGTGTTCCTGCGCGGCCAGTATGCCGGAACGATCGCCCCGGTCCCGATGGCGTCGCGCGCGGATGGGGCGCTGAGCGACGTGCACTACTTCGGCGGCGACCAGCTTACCGGGACGTTCGTGCGCTACGCGCCCGACGACCCGCTGTGCTGCCCGTCGCGCCCCTCGGTCTTCGTCACCTACCGCCTGGTCACCACCCCCAATGGCCCGTCCCTGCAGCCGGTCGACCGAACCTAGCCGCGGGTTAGCCCATCCGGCTCCGACATAAATACCACAGGAGCGCCATCACGGCGGTCAGCTGCACCCCGAACGGGCGCCGCGGGATGCTGGGCGGCAGGTCCACCACCTGATGGCGCCAGACCCGACCACGACGGCGCCCGGAGGGTTCAGGAAACGGCTACTCACCCCGGGCGCTGGCGGCAGAGTGGTCTCGACCGTGCCGCAGTTGTCGCGCGTCGCGGGCGTCGTGGCAAGTCAGCGCCCGGGCCCTCCAATGAGCGGGTGGCCCACTCCCTTAAGTCCGCGCGATCGCGACTAGCAGCTCGATAGGGAACACTAATTCATCACCGACGCGATAGGGCGCAAGCAGGGCCCGCGCGTCCGCAAACAGCGCCGCGTGCTGCTCGGGACTCAGCGTTTTCAGGGCGCTTGCCAGGCGCGTCGTGAGCGTGAAGCCGAGGAAGTCCTCGGCCGAGGGGCAGCGCGCGGTGATAGTCGCGCGCGCGATGTCTATCGCGCGGAACCCAACCCCCTCGAACAAGCGCGTCAACGTATCGACGTCGCCCAGCGCGAACGGCTCGCCGTACAGGGCCACGCCATCCGGCCCCAGAAACCGTGTGACTGCCGGCTCCAGCGCCCCGGTCGCCGCCTCGCGCGCAAGCACGTTCAACACCAGCCGCCGCTCGGGTCGCAGCACGCGCCGCATCTCCCACAACGCCTGGCGCTTATCGCCCATAAACTGCAAGCCATTCTGGCACAACACCGCGTCGAACGACGCATCGGGGAAGGGAAGCGCCTGCGCGTTGCCGTGCCGCCACTCGATGGGCGCCCCCAGCGGTACCGGCCGCGTGCGGGCCACCGCGAGCATCGCCGCGTTGAGATCTAGTCCGACGATCTGGCCCCGTGGCCCCAGTCGCGGCGCCGCGAGCCGCGCGACGATGCCCGTGCCACAGGCCACGTCCAGCACGCGCTCGCCGGGTTGGAGCGCGGCGAACTCCAGCAGGTTCAGCGCCTCCGGCGCCAGCATCGCGGGCACGGCGACTCGCTCGTAGGTTTCGGCCAGGGCCGTGAAGGGCGTGCGCGCACTATCCACCGTCATCCGCTCACCTTTCCGTCGTGTGGCGGTGAGCGTAGCGCCCCATGGGCCGCGCGTCAACCGCCGGCGTCGGCCGGGCTACGGCACCACGAACCGTGGCGCCCCGGGCGAGCAGACGACGCAGGGTTTGCACGCACACCTGGACTGGCGTTTTAGGGCTGGTACTTGAAGATGGAGATGCCCTGGGTGCGCTCGAGCTGGCGGCCGAACTTGTAGGTCTGCTCGATCGGGTCGGCCGGGTAGAGGTCGTACTGATCGCCGCCGAGCTCGGTCTCGAGGATCACCATCGCGTATTCGTCGCGGCGGACGATGGCGCCGATCTCGCGCTGGAACGCCCCGACGTCGTCGAAGGTGTAGGCGTTCTTGATGCCAGCCCCATTGGCGAGCGCCACGTAGTCCGTGCGGGCAGCGTTGACGATCGGCTGGTCGCCGGTGCTCTCGTAGCAGCGGTTGGAGAACACGAAGTGCTTCAGGTTCGGCGGCTGGTTCTCGGCCAGGGTCAGCAGGCTGCCCAGGTTCATCACGAAGCTGCCGTCGCCGTCGAAGGCCCACACGGCGCGGTCCGGCAGCGCCAGGGCCAGCCCTAGCCCGAACGAGGAGACCATCCCCATCGCCGACTTGAGGTAGAAGCTCTCCTCCTCGTCCTCGGTCAGCACCAGCCACTCGGTCGCCGTGGCACCCATCTGGGTGACCACCAGCTCGCCCTGGCGCAGGCGGTGCAGCTCGCGCAGGCAGTCGATGCGCTTCATTACGAAAATCCCTCTTACCTGTTCCCATCCAGTCGCTTCAGGGCGGCTTCCCAGTATTGCAGGTCGACCGCCTGGGTGAGGTCGGCCTTCTGCTGGATGTGCCCCTGGCTGGCCCAGAGATTCTGGTCGGCATCAAGGCTGGCCACGTTGAGCGCCGCGTCGGGGTGGATGCCGGAGGGGTGCATCACCGAATACATTGCCAGGTCCTTGATCGGCGTGTACTGCGCCAGGATCTCGTAGACCGGCGTGCGGTCGTCGCTGTTGATGATCGAGTTGTACTCGCGTGCGCCGCGGATGTAGGCGACCAGGAAGCGCACCGCGGCCTCGTGATTCTCGCGGAAGCCCGGCGAGTAGAGCAGCGCGGTGATCTGGTGATCGGGGTAGATCTCATCCGCGCCCTTCCAACGGACGCCTACGCCGGTCTGCACCAGGCGGGCCACGAACGGCTCGGTCAGGATGCCCACGTCGATCGCGCCGTTGGTCAGGGCGAGCGCCGCATCGGGGAACGAGAGGATCTTCAGGTCGACATCCTGCTCGGTCAACCCGCCCATCTCCAGAACGCGGTAGTACTCGGCCCCGAGCCCCGACGTCGCGCTGACCAACGAAATGCGCAAGCCGCGCAAGTCGGCGTAATCGCGCACTCGCCCCGAGTCGATCAACTCCTTCCGGACGACGATCGCCGACGAACTCATCCCAGGCATATTGCGGGAGACGCCGGCCACGATCTTGATCGGGAGACCCCGCCCGATAGCGCTGAACATGGCTGAATTGACGCCCCCGCCGCTGACGTCGAGCTGATTCTTGGCCATCAGCGGGATCATGCTCTCGGCGTTGGCGAAGGGCTCCAGCGTGACATTGAGCCCCTCCGCCTCGAAGTAGCCGTGCGCCTGCGCGATGTAAACGGCCGCGAGGGAGGTGCTCGGAATATCGCCGAACGAGACGTTGACGGGCGAGCTGAGCGGCACGGCCTGGCCGACGGGCACCACCGTCGTGCTCACGGCGGTGGCAGACGCCGTACCGCCCCCAGCAGGCTTGGTGGGCGCGCCGCCGGTGCTTGCCCCGGAGGCGCAAGCTCCAAGAAACGCGACAATCAACAGGACGACACTGCTACACTTCCAGCTCATCTGGTGTCCTGTAGGTAGATCGACACGACCAGCCAGACTGCGTTCGTTCCCGACCTGCCAGGACTGGTCCTGGCAGGTCGGGAAATCGCCGGCCCCGATTCGGCATCTAAATCGTGCCCGGCTTCAGGAAGCGGAAGCCGCCGCTCTCGTCGAAGGCGTCGCCCTCGAGCAGCACCGCCGCCGCGCGCTTGTACAGCCGAGAGTACTTGAACGCCTTGGAGACCACGCCGGCCTGGCTCGCCTCGGCCACGGTCCAGGTGCTGACGCCCATGGCCTCGAGCATCTTGTGCGTGAGCAGCCCCTGGTACTCCTGGAAGTGGGCGTTGTCGCCGAGCGTGCCGCGGTTGCCGATGAGCATGAAGAAGGGGATGCGGTGGAACATCGACAGCGTCGCCAGGGGATAGCAGCTCACCATCAGGCCGGCGTTGGCCATGAACAGGCAGGAGTGGACGCCGCCGAAGTAGGCGCCGCAGCAGATGCCTACCCCCTCGTCTTCCTTCGCGACGCGCACGGTCTTGATCCGCGGGTCGCCCGTGATCAGCCGGTACAGCGTGTTCGTCTTCGAGTCCGGGATCGTCACCACCAGCCGCACGCCGGCCTTGACCAGCTCGGCATGCACCAGCTCGGGCGTCGAGGCGCCGGGCGCCGTGGCGGACTGCTGGGCCTGCTCCGCTACGTCCATGCAGACTCCCTCTCCCCTGGACGACTGCCGCCGGCCCGTGGTGTAGCACGGCCCGTAGCGGGTGTCAAATGCGACTTCAGCGCAGGCCGAGGTCGCGCTGGGCCTGGTGGAGCGGACCGTAATCAGTCACGTCCTCGACGGTGATCTCCCGCGCCTGGCCCTGCTCGGTGCGCTGGATGCGAATGAGCTCCTCGATGGCGCTGGCGTCGATGTCGCCGTCCGTGCTGTAGGCGCGCACCATCGTGTCGTAGGCGCCTTCGGCCAGGCCCTCGTCCACGCCAAAGTCGCGGGCGATCCGCTCGGTGGTCTCGGCCTTGTGCTCGCGGACGTAGCGCAGCGAGCGCAGCATGCCGCGAAGCATCCGCCGCACCTCGTCGGGCTCGTCACGGAGCCGGTCCAGCGACGCGGACAGGCCGGACTCGGGCGAGCTGGTGACGTCGCCGGCGTAGAGCAGTGGATAGTAGCCGTCGCGCTCGGCCTGCACGTTAAACGGCACGGACAGCACCGCCGCGTCGGCCTGGCCGCTGACCAGCGCCTTGTAGGCGTTGGCCGTGGCGCCGGTGGCGAGGATCTGCAGGTCCGCCTGCGGGTCCAGTCCGGCGCGGCGCACGGCGAGGCGGGCGACCTCGGTCGTGCTGGAGCCGAGGCTGCTGGTGGCGACGATCTTCTGGCGCAGGTCGGTCAGGCTGTGGATCGTCGGCTTCGACATAATGTAGAAGGTCGGCTGAATGCTCATGAAGCCGAGGGCGCGCACCGGCGCGCCGCTCACGGCGGCGCGGATGGCGGCGGTGCCCGCGGCCGAGTAGTCGAGGCTGCCCGAGACGAGCCCGGCCATGCTGACCTCGGCCGGCATCACCTCGATCGTCAGGTCGAACCCCTCCTCGCCGAACAGGCCCGCGTCCTGGCCGACGTACAGGGGCAGGAAGTTCAGGCTCTTGACCGGCACGGCGAGCACGATCGGCTGCGGCGCGCTAGTCGGCGCGGCAGCCGGGCCGCTCGCCGCCGGTGCGGGAGCAGAGCCAGACCCGCGGTCCGCGCCGCCGGCCGGCGCCGCGGCGGCCGGCGCGGGCTGGCTGGCCGTGGGAGCGGCGCCCCGGCAGCCGAGCGCCGCCAGGACCAAGCCCAGCAGCCCCAGCCAGCGCCAGCCGCCGAGCCCGGCACGGCTGTGTCCCACGGCGAGCCCCGCGCCGCCCCGTGCTCCCAGCCGGCGCCCGCGGCTGGTCGCCGGCCCACCGGCTGCCCGCGCGTGCCCATGCGTCGCCATCTCCCACCTCCAACCCGATCGCGGGCCGCGCGCCGCTTCCGGGTCCCGTCCCCTGCTGACGCCATAGAGTGGAGCACGGCGGTCGGCAGCCTACGCCCGCGGCGCGGCCAGCGCCGCCGAGCCCAGCCCGAACAGCGCCGCCGCGTTGCGGTAGAGCAGCTTCTCCTTGGTCTCGCGCGACAGCCGTGGGTGGTTGCGGATCTCCTCCAGGCTGCTCGGAAACTCGTTGTCCCAGTGGGGGATGTCCGAGGCGTACAGGAAGTGGTCGTCCCCCACGTAGCTCACCGTCTCCGGCAGCAGGCCCTCTCCGGCCTCGATGCTGACGTAGATCGGCGAGCGGCGGAAGACCGCGCTCGGCTTCTCGGTCAGGTGCGGCATCTCCTCCTTGCCGCGCTTCTCCCAGTGCTCGTCGAGGCGGTCGAGGTAGTAGGGCAGCCAGGTCGCGCCGTTCTCGAGGAAGGCCAGCCGCAGGCCGGGGAAGCGGACCGGCACGCCCTGGCAGAGCATGCTCGTGAACTGGAGGAGGATCCCCACCGTGAAGCCGTAGGCGTGGACCTCGCCGAACGTGGCCAGGCGATCGCCACCGATGTCCGTCGAGGGGCTACGGCTGCCGTGGATGCACAGCGCCACGCCCAGGCGCTGCGCCTCGGCCCAGATCGGGTCGTAGCGGCGGTCGCCCAGCCCGGGCGCCGGGTGCAGCGCCGACAGCTCGAAGCTGATCAGGCCCAGCTCGGTGACGGCGTAGCGCAGCTCCTCGGCGGCGCGGATAGGGTCCTGCAGGGGCAGGACGCCGACCGGTCGCAGCCGCGGTGAGACGGTGGCGTACTCGCGGGCCACGCAGGTGTTGTAGGCGCGGGCGACGGCCACGGCGAAATCCTGCTCGCGCAGCCGGGAGAGGCTAGGGGCACGAGTGGGGAACAGCACGGCCGTCTCCATCCCGTGCTCGTCCATCAACCGGAGCCAGGCCGCCGCTTCCTCGGCCGGGCTCATCTCCCCGAACTCCCCCTGCTGGGTGAACTTACCGTACAAGAGCTGGTCCCAGGGCTGGTCGGCCGGGGGGAAGAGGCCGCCGGTGCGGCGGTTCCAGGGGCTGGCCAGGTGCCGTAGGACGTCGCCCTCGCGCTCCACGATGTGGCCGTCGGCGTCGATAACGGGTAGGTCGTGCGCCATCGGAGAGCCTCCTCCCAGCTCGTCGCGCCGCGGACACGGCGCGGAGAACGGCCTGGCCCAGCCGGCCAGGGCGGCGGACGCGGCGCCCCGGACGCGCCGCGGGCCGGGCTGCGCCTATTCTGCCACAGGGCGGCGACCGGTGCAGCCAAAGGAGAGCCCGTGCCAAACTAGGCAGCGGTCGCGGGTACGTGCCGCGCCGCGGACCGGTCAGGCTGGCGGGACGACCATCTGGAGCGCATCCGCACCCAGTGAGCGGAACTGCCGTTCGTTGAAGGTCAACACGCTGTCGACGCCGGCGGCCAGAGCGCAGGCGACGATCACGGCGTCGTAGATGCGCCCACCGGCGATGCCTCGCTCGGGAGCGCTATCCAGGAGGTGCCGATAGGCGACCGCCTCCAGCGCTATCACCTCGGTCCTCCCATCCATGAAGTTCGCTACCAGTAGCGAGCGGCTGTCGCCGGGCGAGAGGCGATGCGGTGGGGGGAGGCGAGTGAGGACCGCATACGTCTCAATGAGCGCCGGAGCGGCCACGACCAGCCTCTCGCCGCGGTCCAGGCGTCGCTCGATTTCGCGCACGGCCCGCTCGTGGTGCTCGTGCCAGCCGAGGAGGGTGGCGACCATGCAGCTCGTATCGAGCAGGAAGCACGGCATCCGTGGCTAGGCCGGCAAGCCGCGCTCGTCCGCGAGCGCTCGTCGCGTCGCTTCCACAGCTTCGGCGGTGAGTGGTTCCGTCGCGGTCTCGCCGACGGCGACCAGGAGGCGGCCCTGTCGGACGAGCTTGACGGGCAGCGCAGCGGGCTCGATCTCGATGCGACCGTCCTGCCAGCGCACCTCGAGCAGGGTCCCGGGCGCGAGCCCCGCGCGGCGGCGGATCTCGCGAGGGATCACAAGCCGTCCGGCCGCGTCGATGGTAGCTTTCATGGTAGGAATTGTACCATGTCACTCCACCGGGAACGGACGTCCTGCGCCGTGGCGGCTGGGCTTGCAGGGCTGGCGGCGGCGGGGCGGTTGCGTGTAGCGTAGGAGGCCAGCAGCGCGGCCGGTGGGAGGACCAGGGATGGCACAGCGGAACGCGATCCTGGTGGACGGCAACCCCCTCAAGCTGGGGCTGTTCGGCGCGAACTGCTCTAGCGGTCGCTCCTACATCACCGCGCCCGAGCGCTGGGTGACGAGCTGGGAGCACAACGTCCAGCTCGCCCAGCTTGCCGACGAGGTCGGGCTGGAGTGCATGGTGCCGATCGCCCGCTGGAAGGGCTACGGCGGCGCGACCAACCCGAACGGCACGAGCTGGGAGTCGATCACCTGGGCCTGCGGCCTGCTCGCGGCGACCCGCCGCATCAACGTCTTCGCCACCGTCCACGTGCCGCTCAACCATCCTGTGGTAGCCGCCAAGCAGATGGTCACCGCCGACCACATCGGCCAGGGTCGCTTCGGGATCAACGTCGTCTGCGGCTGGAACGAGGACGAGTTCCAGATGTTCGGCGTGACCAAGAAGGAGCACGAGGACCGCTACGAGCAGGGCGCCGAGTGGTGGACGATCGTCCGGCGGATCTGGGCCGGCGAGGGGCCCTTCGACTTCCTGGGCCAGCACTACCAGCTCCGTGGCGCCGAGGGCTCGCCGGGGCCCTACGGCGGCGAGGCGCCGATCATGATGAATGCCGGCAGCTCGCCCACCGGGCGCGCCTTCGCCATCCGCTACTCGGACATGCACTTCGACGGCGTGCGACTGCCCGAGGACAGTGTCGAGCGCATCGCCGAAACCAAGCGACTGGCGCGGGAGGCCGGCCGCGCCGTCCAGGTCTGGACTCCGATCGGCGTCGTCTGTCGACCGAGCCAGGGCGAGGCCGAGGAGTTCACCCGCTACATCGTCGAGCATGCCGACCTCGGCGCCGTGGGCCACCTGGCCGAAATGCACCGCCGCGACGCCCGCGACCGCGACGACGCCGAGGGGCTGTACCGCCGCGAGGGCGGCGGCCCGTTCGAGCGCCGGGTGCTCGCCCGCGGCAACTTCTGCGCCATCGGCGATCCGGACCAGGTGACGGCGCAGCTCGTCCGGCTGCACGACGTCGGGTTCGATGGCCTAGTGCTCAACTTCGTGGACTACCTGGCCGAGTTCCCCTACTTCGCCCAGGAGGTCTTGCCGCGCCTGGAGCGGCTGGGCCTGCGCGACCCGACGCGGAGCGCCGCGGCCTCGGCCTAGCGCCGTGCCTGGTGGCCCCGGACGCCTCGCCCCACACCGAGTGTACGCAAGAAGTGGCGATGGCCTGGACCAACCTCACAGCCCGTACAGCGCCTTCGCGTTGTCGTAGGTGAGCTGGCGGACCTGCTCGGCAGTGATGTCGCCGGCCGCGGCGCGCCGCTCGAGGAGGCGCACGAAGTGGTGCTCCTGCGACGGGTCGCTGTGGCCGTAGTCGGAGCCCACGACGAGCTGCTCGGCGGCGGTGAAGCGCAGGATGTAGGGCAGGTCCTCATCCACCTGGCAGGTGACGAAGCAGCGGTTGGCCCGCAGCAGGTCGTCCTGCACCTCGAACTTGACCCCATCGATGCTGCCGCCCTCAGGCTGCTTCTCGCTGCGCCGGCGCAGGTCGTAGCTGACATAGGGGATCCAGCTCGCGCCGGCCTCGACGAAGCCCCACCGCAGGCGCGGGAACCGCTGCGGCACGTTGTTCGCGATCAGCGAGTACAGCGCGTTGACCACCGAGAGCGGCAGGCGCTGAAACCGCCCGAGCGAGAAGTCGGCGCCGGTGCGGATGTCGGTCATGCCGGTGCCCTGGTGGAAGCAGATCGGCAGGTCGAGGCGCTGCGCCTCCTCGTACAGCGGGAAGAAGTACGGGTCGGCCGGCCACTTTCCGAACTCCGGGTCGCCCTTCTTCATCACCCCGACCGCGCCGTGCTCCTTCGCCCAGCGCACCTCCTCCAGGGCCGCCTCCATTACGCCCAGCGGTGGGACGCAGACCCAGCGCAGCCGGCCGCCGGCTGCCGCGCACCGCTCGCCCACCCAGCGGTTGTAGGCGCGGCGCACGGCCAGGTCCACCTCGGGCCGCTGGGCGGGCGCGAGCAGCAGCAGCGTCGGGTAGATCACCTGGATCTCGGTGCCCAGCCGGTCCATGTCCGCCAGTCGCGCCGCAACGTCCTGCAGCTCGCGGGTCTCGACGGTGGTGCCGGTCTTCTCGAAAGTGCGGGGGATGCGCAGGAACCGGTTGCCATCGATCAGCCAGTAGCGCTTGCCGTCGCGGTCGTCGACGACGCAGGTGGGGCGGAACGCTCGCTCGGCCGCGCGCAGGTACTCCCAGGTCTCTTCCGTCTCGTCGACGTGGGTGTCCGCGTCGATGATCGCCATGCCTCGCTCCTCCCTCGCGACCCGCGGCGCGGGTCGGCGCTCCAGCGGATGCGCATCCTCGGCACGCTACCGGGACGGCGACTGGCCCTGGCGTCCCCGCAGCACCTCGACTATACTCCGCGCCAGCGCGCCGCGCAGCCGGGTTTTCCGCGCCGCGCAGCGCGCCTCGATCCGGATGGCCGAGCGGAGGACGGGCGTCGATGGCGGTCGGCGAAGCGGGGCTCTCGGCCGAGAGCCAGCAGGCTGCCGTCCCGCGGGCCGCGGCGATCTACCTCGCCGTGGTGCAGTTCTTCCTGGCCACGACCTGGGTCGTCTACGCGCTGTACCTGCCCGGGCTGGCCGAGATGGTGGGCATCGGGCGAGAGCGCATCGCCTCGGTCCTCCTGCTCGACCAGCTCGTGTTCGTCGCCACCGACTTCGCCATGGGCGTCGCCGCGGACCGGGTCGAGCGGCTCTTCGGTCGTCTAGCGCCGCCCATCGTCGCCGCCACGACGGTCTCCTGCCTGGCCTTCCTGCTCATCCCCCAGGTGCCGGCGCTGAGCCAGGCGCTGGGGCCGCTCGCCCCGGCGGTGTTCCTCGGCCTGGCCGTGGTCTGGTCGGCGAGCTCGTCCGCCCTGCGCGCGCCGCCCTGGGCGCTGCTGGCCAAGTACGCCGCCGCGCCGAGCGTACCCTGGCTGGCGGCACTGTACCTGGTCGGCCTGTCGGTCGCCAGCGCCGTCGCGCCCTACCTGGGGCTGGCGCTGCGCGACGTCGACCCGCGCCTGCCCTTCGCCCTGTCGAGCCTGACGCTGCTCGCGACGACCGTCGGCCTCCTCCGGGTGGAGCGGGCCCTGCGGTCGAGCATCGCTTCCGCCGGCCGCCCGTCCCCGCTGCCCGAGCCGGGGCGGCTGGGCGGGACCGACGGCGCGCCGAGCGGGACCACCGCGCCGCCCTCGCCGCCGGGTAAGGCCGCGCGCCTGCTCGGCGCGTTCGCCGTGGCGACGGCGATCCTGGCCCTGGGGTTCCAGGCGCAGAGCTCGTTCAACGCCGCCGCGCAGTACCTCCGCTTCGCTAGCCCTGCCGACCTGCCGCTGCTCCTGCCCATCTTCTGGATCGGCTTCAGCCTGTTCTCGCTGCCGGCGTCGCGCCTGACCGCCCGCGCGGGTGAGCTGGCGGTGATGGCCTGGGCCGCGGGCCTGGGGACGATCGGCCTGCTCGTCGCCGCGCTCGCGCCCAACCTCGCCCTCACGATCGTCGCGCAGCTCGTCGCGGGCGGCGCCTGGGGCTGCGTGCTCACCGCCGGCCTGGCCGCGGCGGTCGACCTGGGACGGGTCGGGCGAGAAGGCGGTGTCCTCGGGCTCTGGTTCTCGGTGCAGGCGGTGGCGGCCGTGCTGCGGCTGGCGCTGGTCGCGGGCGCGCTCGACAAGGCGCCGCCGCTCGCGGCGCTGCTGCCCTGGGCGCCGCCCGCGCTGTGGCTGGCCGGCGCCGTGGTGCTCGCGCTGGCGATCAGCCGCGCCGGGCGCGGGCGGAGTGCGTGGCTGGCGCTCGCCTGACCAGGGCCGAGCGCGAGAGGAACAGGGAGGTACGAACGTGACGCCGAGCGACGCGAGCGGCCGCGTGGCCCTGGTGACGGGGGCCAACCGCGGCATCGGCCGCGCCATCGCCACCGGACTGGCCGAGCGCGGCCTCACCGTGCTGCTGACCGCCCGCGACCCGCGCCAGGCCGAGGCCGCCGCGGACTCGCTGCGCCAGGCGGGGCGGGCCGTGGCGTCCTACCCGCTCGACGTTACTGACCAGGCCGCGGTCGACCGGCTGGCAGCGTGGGTCGCGGCGACCTATGGACGGCTGGACGTCCTGGTGAACAACGCCGGCGCCTACTACGACACCGATCAGGCCGCCGCCACGGTCGACCTGGCGATCGTCCGGGCGGCGTTCGAGGTGAACACGCTCGGCCCCTGGCGGCTGTGCGAGGCGGCGATCCCGCTGATGCGTCGCCACCGCTACGGACGGATCGTGAACGTGTCGAGCGGGAGCGGCGCCTTCGCCGAGGCGGGGGCCGGCACACCGGCCTACAGCGTCTCCAAGGCCGCGCTCAACATGCTGACCGTGAAGCTGGCGGCCGAGCTGCGCGGCAGCGGCATCCTGGTCAATGCCGCCTGCCCCGGCTGGGTGCGCACGGCGATGGGCGGGCCGGGGGCGCCGCGCTCGCCCGAGGAAGGCGCCGACACGCCGATCTGGCTCGCCACGCTGCCCGACGACGGGCCGAGCGGCGGCTTCTTCCGCGACCGCCGGCGCATTCCCTGGTAGGAGCCGCCGCCTGCGCCCGCCCACGCGGCGCGTCGAGGCCCGGCCGGCCGCAGGGTCCCCCGCGCAAGTAGAGGTTACGAGCTGGCCCCAAGGGCCGCGCCGCGAGAACTGGAGGCGAGACCGTGCCCGAGCGAGACGACCGGCACTGGGTTGGCACCTGGACCACGACGCCGGCGCCGGTCGACGGCGTCGCGCTCCGCGACCAGACGCTGCGGATGATCGCTCACGTCAGCATCGGCGGCGACACGCTGCGCGTCCGCCTGTCGAACGCCTGCGGGACGCGCAAGCTCGTCATCGGCAGCGCGCACGTCGGGCTGCGCGGCGAGGGCGCGGCCGTCGTCGCCGGCTCCGGCCGCCCGCTGACCTTCAACGGCTCGCCGTCGATCGCGATCCCCGCCGGCGCCCTCGTCGTCAGCGATCCGGTCGAGCTGGCGGTGCCGCCCCTGGCCGACCTCGCCGTGAGCGTCTACCTCCCGGGCGACGTGCCGGCCAGCTTCCCGGTCACCGGGCACGGCAACGCGCACCAGACCGGCTACCTCTCGCCGCCCGGCGACTTCGCCGCCGCGGCCGAGCTGCCGGTCCAGCAGACGACGGAGGACTTCCTGATCGTGAGCGGGGTCGAGGTGCTGGCGCCGCGCGAGACCGGCGGGATCGTCACCCTCGGCGACTCGCTGACCGACTGCAACCTGTCGGCGCTCGACGCCAACCACCGCTGGCCCGACCAGCTCGCGCGGCGCCTGGTGGCACGGCAGGGCGGCCGCCCGCTGGGCGTGATGAACCAGGGTATCGGCGGCAACCGCATCCTCCACGACGGCCGCGGCGAGAGCGGCCTGCGGCGCTTCGACCGCGACGTGCTCGCCCAGCCCGGCGTGACGCACGTCATCGTCCTGCTCGGGATCAACGACATCCGCAACCGTAACGGCAACCCCGACGAGGTCGTCACCGCGGCGGAGATGATCGCCGGCCTGCACCAGCTCGCCGTGCGCGCCCACACGCACGGGGTGAAGATCTTCGGCGGGACGCTGCTGACCTTCGAGTACGAGACGTTCAACCCCGGCTTCTACACGCCGGAAGGGGAAGCGAAGCGGCAGGCGGTCAACGCCTGGATCCGGGAGAGCGGCGCCTTCGACGCGGTCGTCGACTTCGAGGCGGCGCTGCGCGACCCCGGCCACCCGACCCAGATGCTGCCGATCTACGACTGCGGCGACCACCTGCACCCGAGCGACGCCGGCTACCTGCATATGGGCGACGCCATCGACCTATCGCTGTTCGACTGACGTCAAGCCGGCGGTCCGCGCCCCCAGCCTCAGCCAGGAGCCATCGACGCGGCCCGGCCTACCCGGCTGAGGCGACGCGGGTCGAGGCTTCCGGGGCGATCTCGCCCGGGTGCACGGCAAGGTACTCGCGCACCTCCAGGTTCATGCGATCGACCTCGGCGAGGAAGCCGGCCGCGCTCAGCCGGTAATTGGTCGGATCGGTCTCCACCTGGCGCAGGTGCTCCAACTGCTGCTGGAACGTGGCAATGCGCTGGAGCGTGGTGTGGAGCTCCGCGTCACTCCGAATCATCGCTAACCACCTCTACGATGCCGCGCCGCGTCCCACCGCGCTTGATCTGCCAGTGCGCGATCGCGGCGTCCTCTCCGTCCAGCGCCGCCAGGCGACGCAGCCAGAACACGCTAGCGCCGAAGTAGGCCTGCGCGGCAGCATGATCGAACAGTATCTCTGCTTCACCGCGCAGCCGCCCTGCCTCGAACATATCGGCCACGAGCAGGAACACATCCACGTCGTTGGGCGCCGGCTCGTTCGTGATGAACGAGCCGAAAACCACGAACCGAGCGAGATGGCCGGTTGCTGCGGCGACCGAGTAGATCCGGCGGAGCCGCTCGCCAAGAGCATGCCGTCACGCCGAACCGCTTCCGAAGGCTCGGATGATGTCTTCGAGTCTCGCCGGGTGTACCCCCACTGGGAGATCGCCCACCTCGTTGAAGTCCGGTAACAGGCTCACAGAGATACTGTTGGCGAATGGGCGGCCATCATGCAGCGGGCTCCAGCGCCGCGAAGCGTGAGCGGCGGGTCTGCGCCCGCGGGGTCTCGTCAAGCCAGTTAACGAGCCGGTCCACATTTA
>Ga0070739_10003874_pt1 | contig 18205 bp, 20 predicted proteins | sample Coa_R1_7_FD_66445 | JGI IMG/M metagenome (GOLD analysis project Ga0070739, IMG submission 66445) | Surface soil microbial communities from Centralia Pennsylvania, which are recovering from an underground coalmine fire - Coalmine... | ecosystem: Environmental > Terrestrial > Soil > Unclassified ... | reverse complement strand
TACGGCTCCACGCTGACGCACAAGGCCAACGCATCGGGCCACATGCTGATCGGGGCCGGCGGGCTGTCCAGCGCACCGCTCCGGCTGCGCATCTTTGGCCTGACGCTGGACGGCAATTACACCAACCAGACTACCACGCGGAACCGGACCCTCGTCAGCACGTGGCTCCAACTCGGCGCGACGTTCCGGGATGTGCTGTTTACCCACTGGAGCAGGCACGCGCTCGAAGTGATCGAGGCTACCCAGAACGTGGTGGTCGACAACTGCCGATTCATTGACGGTGGCGAGTGGTCGAACACAGCCCCCGGTTCGGGGTCAGGCAACGACAACACGGCCGTCACGTTGAACAACCAGGCCAACCGCTACAACGCCGTGTTCACCAGCTGCCAGTTCATGCAGACGAGCGTGACCACAGCTGGCGCCACCCCCGGCGGGATCAACGTGGCGGGTACGACGAACAACACGCAGCCACTGATCGTCACGGTGGACGGGTGCAGCTTCACGAACACCGGCCTGCGCAGCTCGGTGGGCGGCAACGCAACCTCAGCCCAGACAGCGAGCGGTGTGTACTTCTACCGCGTCGGTGACGGATCGAAGGTCACGAACTGCACCTGGACGAACCCCTACTTCACGTGTGTCGCGGTGACAACCTCGGCGGATGTCGAAGTCAGCAATAACGTGGTGTTTGCCAACAACCTGCTGAGTGATTCCGGTGGCGGGTACGGCTTCAGCGTGCAAGGTGACGACCACCAGAACACGCTGACGGCGAATGGCCCCAACATCGTCAAGCGGGTCACGTTCCACGACAACGTGCTGACCTACCGCACGGTCAACGGCGGCACGAGCGCGCCAGCGACACAGGCGTTCTACGTGGACGCGACCTCCACTGACGCGGTCTCCGAGATCAACATCCACGACAACCACGTGGACGATTTCGCGACGGGCGTGCAGCTTCTCTGGACGACAGGCTCGGTCAGCATCCACCACAACACGTTTCGTGGGCTGACGGCAAACGGTGTGACGATCACCAACACGCTGACCGGCCATCTGGAAATTGGGCACAACAAGTTCATCAGCACAGCAGGTGCACCGATCAACTGGTTGGTCAACCAGTCGTTCGCGAGCCTGGATGTGAACGTGAGCGGCAACTTCTTTCAGGACACCAGCGGGGGCCTCGTCCTGATGGGCAACCGCGTCCTGCTCACGAACAACACCTGGACGGGCACACCGACCAGTGCGCCGATCGCCACCATCGGCCAATCCAACGGTGTGACCTCGGTCGCCATCGTCACGGGCAACCTGAGCTCGCTCAGTTCACCGATCACCCACACCAACACCACGACGTATATCCAGGCCAACAATCAGGGCGCCTGGTAGAGAGGCATTCGATCATGGCGCTCCTTCAAACGATCATCCCGACGGTCACGGTCAGTAACACCACGGCGGGTCCGTCATCGGCGTACACCGTTCCCGGCGCACCCGATGTGCAGTCGTTCGTGCACGTGTACCTGACGAATGCCTCCGCGCTGTGCCAGACCTCCATCGTGGTCGAGCAGTCCACGGACGGTGGCGCCACCTGGACACCCTGGCACACCTACACGTGCAACTTCCCGAGCGCACCGCGACACGGCGGCAGCATGGGCAGCACGACCACCATCGGCGTTTTCGGCGGCCAGGTGTTCCGTGCCTCGGGCAGTGTGACCGGCACTGTCACCCTCAAGGTCACGCTCGACAGCACCCCGTAAAGGGCCGCTATGTCCCTGGCGTTCAACACCAGCGGCACGGTCGGGATCGCCAGCGGCTCGGGCAGCATCTCGCTGAGCAGCGTCACCACCGGCGCCTTGATGATCGTCTACATCATCGAGGCCGGTGCGGAGGCTCCGAAGGTTTCCACGACTGGCTGGACCCTGTTGTTCAGTACCGCAGACTCATCCAACTTCGTCGGTCACTGCGCGTACTGGCGGGTCAAGGCGTCTGGGGATAGCAGCGTCTCTGTCACGTCCGGCACGGGCGGCACGCCAATCCTCGCGGAACTGGTGTCCTACACCGGGCAGGCGGCCAGCAACCCCGTCGACATCTCGTCCTCGGCCACCGGCAGCAACTCCGCGCCGACCGCGCCCAGTGTCACCACAACCGTTGCGCGCGACTGGCTCGTCGGCGTCCAGGGTCAGGATTCTGCTACCGCGGAGAGTGGGCCATCGGGCTTCACCCAGCGCGTCAACGTAACCAACTCGACAGCGACGTGCCAGATTTCGGCATACGACGAGTCGCTCGGCGCCGCAGGCGCGACGGGCAGCACTGCCTGGGCCAGCACGACCGCTGACTGGACCGCCGGCAACATTGCCATCTCGCCCGCTGCTTCGTCCTACGACCCGAGCTCGTCTCGATTCCCGGACGACTACGGAACGACCGACGCCGGCATGCTGTCGCACTTCCTGATCCTTGGAGGCTACTAATGGCGAAATTCGCGGCGTCCGGCGTGAGCGGCGCGCTTACCACCACGCTCAAATCGGCTGTCGGCATCGGCCAGCCGTCCTCCAGTCTGAAGGGGCCACTTGCCGTCTATACGGTCGTGCTGGGGTCGACGGACACCACCACGGACGCGAACATCGAGTGGACAGCCCAGCTCTACAGCTCGGCTGGCACGAGCACGGCGGTCACGCCCACCGATGTTGAGGACTACGGCGACACGGCGATCGCTACGGCCGGTCAGACGTATACGGCCGAGCCAACGGTCGTCTCAAACACCGTGCTGTTCGACATGGGCCTCAACCAGCGCGCAACGTACACGCTGGTCATGGGGCCTGGGTACGAGTGGAAGGTGAAGCCGACCGCGTCGCGCAACCTCACGCTCGCGGCCAAGCACCCGAGCGCCACCCCCAAGGTTTCAGGCGTCTTGTTCTGGACCGAGTGACCCGTGCTCGTTCTGCCGTCGCATAGCGTGCTGAAGCCCGAGGCGGGGCTGCTCGCGGACGGTCGACAGATTGCCGACTGTCTGCAATGCCGGCACTGCCAGCATACCTGGGTGGTGAAGCCCGGTTCGGGACGACGCCGCGGCTGGTGCCAGCGGTGCAGTGGCCCGCTCTGCGGCAAGCCCGTCTGCATGCAGAACTGCACCCCAATCGACGCACAACTGGAGCTCGCAAGCCGAACAGTCGCGTAACGCGGAGGGTCGATGTATCAGACGATCCTCGTCCCGGTTGGCAGCACGATTGGCTGGATCACCGCCGATCTGCCGGTTCCCGCGAGCGCCGCGGCACCGGCTGTCCAGGCCACCATCAGGACCGGCGCGCCGAGCGCGAGCACGGCGGTGGCCGTCAGCGCGCCGGCGGTCCTCATTCGACAGAGGACGGGTACTGCCACCGACAGCTCGGCCGTCTCCGCAAGTGCCCCGACCGTTCTCGTTCGGCAGCGCACCGGCACGACCACGGCGGGGGCTGGTGCAGCCACTTCCGCACCCACTCCGGGTGTCCGCCAGCGAACAGGCACCACATCCGCAGCCACCGGCGTCAGTGCGACCGCCCCGCCGACTACCATTCGTTTCCGTACTGGCACGCCGACTGACGCGGGTGCAGTCGCAGTCAGCGCACCGACGACAGGCGTTCGACAGCGAACAGGCGGCGGCGCGTCGGTGGCTACCGCCGTCAGCGCCACGGCTCCACTGGTTGTCGTCCGCGCGCGCACCGGTACGCCGGCGGATGCGAGCGCGGTAGTTGCTACCGCGCCGGCCGCTCTGCTCCGAGCGCGCACGGGTACCCCATCGGCCACCGTCACGGTCGCAGTCGCGGGACCTGCGGTCCTGCTGCGCCAGCGCGCGGGCAGCCCGACCACCAGCGCGGGCGTCTCGACCACGGCCGCGGGCCTGGTAGTGCGACAGCGGACCGGCTCGGACTCCGCCACCGCCGGCGCCGCAGCCGCAGCGCCAACCACCCTCGCGCGCCAGCGAACAGGCTCAGCCTCAGCGAGTGCTGGCATCGCGGTTGCGCCGAATCCCGTCTCAATTCGCCTGCGGTCAGCCTCGGCAACGGACGGCGCCGGCATCGCCGTATCGGCTCCCGCGGTTCAGCTCAGACAGCGCACGGCTACGGCCTCGGCAACGGCCGGTATCGGCGCGGCCGCGCTCGCCGCAGGCATCCGTGAACGGGTCGCCACTCCGTCAGTGGCTGCCGGCGCGAGTGTCACGGCACCCGCCACGGTCTTGCGCGTCAGAGCTGGCATCCCCGCAGCAACCCTCGGGGTCGCAGCAAACGCGCCGAGCGTGGGTGTCCGTGTCCGGGCCACCGCGCCGACGGCCACCGTCGGCGCCAACGTCTCCGCGCCTGCCGTCGCGCTTCGTCTTCGACCGGGGGCACCCGCTGCCAGTGCCGGGCTTGCTACCACCGCACAGGCAATCCTCACACGACAGTGCCCAGGCGCAGCGGCGGCGTCCGCGGGCGTCGCAGCCTCGGCGCCCGCGCTCGCGGTTCGCCAGCGGACCGGCACGGCGGCGGATAGCGCGGGTGTAAGCACTTCGGCACCCGCCTCGCTGATCCGCGAGCGCACAGGGGCGGCTACTGCAGCCAGCGGTGCGAGTGTCACCGCGCCGGCCGTCCTGGTCCGACAACGGACGGGGACGCTGACCGACGCGGCAGCAGCGAGCGTCACCACAGCCGCCGTCGCGATTCGCGCACGGACAGGAGCAAGCCCGTCTGCAGTCGTCGGCATCGGTACCACTGCGCCGGCCACGAACGTCCGACTGCGGTCGGATGCGCCGACGGTTGCGGCAGCGGCGAGCGTCACGGCGCCAGCCACGGTGATCCGTCAGCGCACGGGCCAGGTGGCCGCGGGCGGGGCTGCTGGCGCGACTGCGCCAGCCGTGCTCACTCGAGCTCGAGTCAGTGCCCCATCCATCGGGGCCAGCGTCAGCACCACCGCGGCGCCGACCTTTTGCCGTACACGGGTTGGGAACACGACGCCCGCGGCCGGAGCGGGCGTATCCGTCAGCGGCACAGCCCTGCGATCGCGCGCCGGTGGGTCCACGGCTGGCATCGCCGCCGCGGCAACCCCGCGGCCCCTCGGCATCCGGCAGCGAACGGCCGCAGCGGCGCTCACGGCCGCGGCGAGTGTGTCGTGCAGCGGTCTGGGCGTCCGTGTTCGGACAGGCACGCCGAACGCGACGGTTATCTCGACGGCCCGTTCGCTGGTGCTGACGGTCGGGCTGCCAAGCACCAGCTGGCATGCGGGCGAGCCGCAGACGCGCTGGACCGCGGGCGCACCGGCCTCACGCTGGCGCGCAAACCAGCCGACCACCCGCTGGCACGCCACGCCGCCGTCCACTCGATGGGCTGCCGACCCACCTACCTGATCGAAGGAGTAGCCCTGATGGCCCGAGAGCGGTTCGTCTTGCAGATCGTGCAGCCCGCGCTCGCCGGCCTGATGGATGGCAGCGTGTCCACGCTCGCCCCTCTGTTCGCGACAGCTACCGTCACACACGAGACACACGCGGCGTTCGTGGTCGGACTCGCGGCTGCGCTCGGCGCGGGGATCAGCATGGCCTTTGCCGAGGCCCTGTCCGACGATGGCTCCGTTACCGGCCGCGGCGACCCGTGGCTGCGTGGTCTGGCCTGTGGCCTCATGACCACGCTCGGCGGCGTTGGTCACACGCTGCCGTTCTTGCTCGGCTCGGTCAGCATGGCACTCACGCTGGCGTGCCTGGTGGTCGCGGTCGAGCTCGGGTTCATCAGCTACCTGCGACATCGATTCTTCGGCATGCGCTGGACCGCATCGACGGCCCAGGTGGTCCTGGGTGGCGCGCTGGTGTTCGCCTCGGGCGTTCTGATCGGAGGAAGCTAGCCAATGGCGCTGCTCGAACTCTCGGCCCTGAGCACCCAGTACGTCTCCGTGGCTGTGTCTGCCCAGGTGGCCGGGGTGGCCATCAACCCAACTGGGGACACCGTGCAGATGGCGTTCACGGCTCAGAACGTGGCCCCGCAGTCGGGCGACTGGAAGACGGCGAGCTGGGATACTTACAGCACGACGCCCGTGTCGTACGCCGCCAAGTGCCTCGTCGGCCCGAGTGGCGTGGTCAGCATGACTGCCGGCTCGACGTATGACGTCTACGTCAAGGTCGCCGACAACCCAGAGACACCGGTTCTGAAAGCCGGGTCCATCCGCGCCTTCTAGGGGGCGGAGGGCTGATACGGCCATGAGCACCTGACTCCGGCGTCCTCACGCGCGCATCTATCTTCCTCAACCCTCAGATCGGAACGCTTGCATATGCCTACGACGGCAGACAGATTGCTCGCCGTCGAACGGCAGCTCGCCAACAACACCGTGCTGCTGCAGGAGATGCACGTGGCGTTATGTGGCGATGGGTCCAAGCAATCGAGCCTGCGCGAGCGCGTGGCGATGCTCGAAACGTCCAACGACTTCCGGCACCGCGCGGTGTACTCGATTCTGCCGGCGATCGTGACGGCGCTGCTGGCGCAGCTCGGCCTGCACATCCATCCGGGAGGCTCGGCATGAGTGCACAGGACGCCACCCCGGAGACGCAGGGGACCAAGGATCGCCTGATCGGCTCGTACTTCAGCACCGACGGCGGCATGATCGAAGTCGGCCACATAGGCGACCACGACGACGCGTACACCTTCGGCCGCTGCCGGTCCTACATCGTGGCCCAGTACACGCTACATGGTCAGTCCAGGCTGCTCGTGCTGAAAGCCCGCTTCAGCGAAGGCGTGCCCATGGATTCGCCCAAGCCGACAGGCTGACCGACAACCAAGTCCCGACCCTCTCGCCAACGACCCGGTGTCACCCCGGGGCGTTCTTGTTTGCCCACGAAGGAGCACCACCATGCCAACCGACAACTTCAGCGTAGGCCAGGGCATCCGCGACAAGATGAGCGCCGCCGGCGACCAGCCTTTCGGCAACAGCGTCTTCGACATCGTGGCCGGCCACAACCGCGAGCAGTGCCAGGGCCTGCTCGGCAACTACCGCGCGCTCGAGGTCACGCCTGGCAACTGGAGGGTCGAAGGCCCTTTAGCGGTAGGCGAGTAGCGCCGCCGCCCCCTGCCGCTACCACCCCGACGCTCTGGGTCGACGCATCCAACTACACGGGCGCGCTCACGGACCAGATGTGCTCCGACCTGAAAGGCGCGGGCATCGTCGGCGTGATCGTCCAGGCTATTACGGGCCTCGACGGGAACTCCTACACCCGCCAGCAACTCGACGCCTGCCAGCGCAACGGCCTGCGCGTCCAGGGCTACGTCTGGTGCTTCCCCGGCGCGGCCGGCAACCCCGTCAGTATGCGGTCCCGCCTCGCCATGTTCGACGGGTTCTCGATCGAGGACCTGTGGCTGGACGTGGAGCAGGCCGGCCTCGACCGCGCCGACGTGGACGCCGACTTAGCGCTCTGCGACGCCTACCTCGGCCGAGCCGCAGGCATCTACTCAGCACACTGGTTCTTCGCCAGCCAAGGGTGGCTGGGCGTGAACTGGTGGGCCAGTCGCCGCCTCTGGGAAGCCCTGTACGACAACAACCGCAACGTGACCGCCGGCTTCGTGCCCTACGGCGGCTGGACGGGGCCAACCATCAAGCAGTTCTGGGGCACGTCCACCATTGGCCATGTCCACCAGATCGATCAGGACATTGAGCAAGGCTAGGGGTCGGCCCGTCGTACGTGATGGTAGGATGGGGATGAGAAGCCCCACGCTGGCTAGGACGTGGGGCTTCAGCACCACGAGGAGTGAGCTCGCGATGCCCCCGCAGTTTAAGTACTGCCACGGTTGTGAGCAGTCGAAGTCCCGCTCAGACTTCTATTCACGACCAGGCCGGTTTTGCCGAGCGTGCGTCAAGACTCGCTCGCGAGCTTATCGCGAGTCGCACCTTGAGCAAAAACGAGCGGCAGATATCAGGCGCCGCCATCGGGACAATGAGCTCGAGAGGCGACGTTACCGTGACCGTCACGGCAGAACAGATGCTGAGCGCGAGTATCATCGCAATTGGGCGAAAGCGAACCGTCACAAGCAACGTGACTACAACTTGCGGCGCGACTTCGGGATCTGCTTAGACGATTACGAACAGATGCTCCACAGGCAGAACGGAGTCTGCGCTATTTGCGGAAGAGTCTATGAGAACCGGGTCTTGCAGGTAGACCACGATCATGCAACGGGTGTTGTTCGTGGACTGCTGTGCCACGTCTGCAACACGCGGTTAGAGTGGGCGCAGACGCATATGGATCGTATCGCCGCATATCTCGGGCGAACTTAGACTGCGACAACTAGCCCTACGCTGATCAACCTTGTGCCCCCGGACCTTACCCGTCGCGGGGGCTTTTCTGTGCCCACTCTACCCGGACGACCGTTCTAAGGAGACCCCCTGCGATGACACCCCTGCAAATCCTCGTGCTCGCGCTGTTCACGGCCGTCACGTTCGCGAACACGTTTCTCGTGCAGCCTGACCTGATCTGGGCGCCTGTGGTTCATGCTGCCGTCGTCAGCACGGACGTGGCCCTGTTCTGGCTGGCCCTCAACCTGCGTGCGTTCAGCGAGCTGGGCAAGTCCGCCGATATCGCCGTCCCGCCCGCCCCGATCGACGCCGTGCCGCAGGTGCTGCAGGCCGAGAAGCCGGTGCCAGTGGCGCCCGCCGTCCCGGCGCCGTCCCCAGTCCAGCCACCGGCACCGGCAGCGCCGGCCGGAGAACCGGCGGCACCCGCGCCAGTGGCGTAACAGCCGCGTACAATCGAATACGGAGACAGACGGGGTCGGCTCGTGGCCCGCTGTTCTCTGCCCGATTGAAGTGGGCCGTGTCCTCTCAGCCGTTTGGGAGACGCGGCCCGCTTTTTGCGTTGTCCCCAGCTCGGCGAGGCACCTCCTCAGACGGGGTTACCTCTGCCGACGGCCCGCGCTTATGGTCGGTGCGCCGCTCAGCAGGGGTAGTTTCGTATCCTCCGGCATGGACCGACGTGGCTTCCTGAGACTGGCCAGCGTGGGCGGCACCTTGGCCGTAGCCGCCCCAAGGCTGATCCTGCCGGCCGCGCGAAAGGTGGCTGAGTCGCCCGAGCGCCGCATCTTCCTGCCGCCGGTGGGCGGCAGGCCGTGGGCACCAGCATCCCTGATGATGACGGTACGGTTGGAAGGTCTGGTCGACGGCACTTGGCAGACCATCTCAGAGCAGTATGTGAAGCCTGGTAAGTGGCTGGATATGCCCGTCGTGTATTTCCAGCTCCCGCCAGGGCTCGACAGTTCATGGGTGCGTGCTGTGACTACTGGCACTATCCCGACTCGCACTATCCCGACTCGCACTATCCCGACTCCCCCTTTGTGGGTGGTCGTCGAGTCAACCGCCAAACCTGTCCCTCGCGTAGTGTCATAAACTAGGCTGATCCAATGGATACGCAAGGGAGGCTGGCGTTTATGACGGCTGTCACTCAGGGTGGCTCTCGATCTGCCGTTGCCACGCTGGAGCGGGTCTATGATCAGATCGAGGCGTGGGCGTACGGCAAGGGCGAGCTGCTGGACTGGAACGCTACCCTCGACACGTTCCGGTCCAGTCTCCGCAGGCTCGAATCGGAGGCCGAGAACTCGTCGGCAGGCCAGCAAGCGGCCTGAGTCGACACGCAGGGTCCATCAAAGTTTCACCCAGGCGTTCACCCAAAGAGACGGCCCCCTCGCCACGCTAGGCAGAGGGGGCCGTCTCTTGTTGTGTTCGGGCACGGCCCGCGCCGTGCCTCTGCTATGACCATCCGTCCGCAGTGACACGTCAGTCCGATGGGGGGCACGCCCGACCAGACCCCGTCCATGTTGAATACGTGGTACGGGCTTGCCGGGTCGATCTCTGCGCCGCATTTGCCCCAGTCCCTGTGACGTGTCCATCGGCTCAGTCGCCCTCATTAGCGCGGCTTAGCAGGTGCCGCCGTGCTGTCGAGCGGCTTACCGAAGACGCTGGTGGGGTCGATCCGATAGATGAGGTCCATCAATTGCTCTGACTGCCACTGTTCGCCGCGCGGCCCTTCATCGCGGTGCGCCTCGAGATAGTCCAGTGCTTCCGCGAGCAGGCCGCGTAGCCGCTTGTCGTCCTCGATAAGCCATTGAACCGCGGACTGAGCGATTGGCCCATAGTGTTGCCAGTTGATGTGCTCGATCTCCGCCAGCTGATCGCCCATGCTGTCCTCCCTTCTACTCGATCACGAGGTCAATGCAATTACAGCCCGAGCCACGACCCTGCGCCGCACACCCCCGCGCGACTCCGCAGCGGCGCCCGTGGCGGCCCTGCACCTGCTAGCCGATCACGTGCCTGCTAGGGCATCGATCATCTGGCGCAGCGCCTCCGAGGCGCTGGTGCAGCCATGCTTCTGCCACCAGCGCTCGATGGCCTCGGCTCAAGAGCCCAAGCAGCAGACCGAAGCTGATGATGACGAGACAGAGCTTCAGCAGCCCGAACGTGAGCTTGCGGATGGCTGGCACGTACACCAGGCCCCACAGCCACACCAGCAGCAGCCCCACCTCGAACAACGCGGGCGCTGTCGCGACCCACGCGCTCAGCAGCGCATGCGCCAGGCCGAGCAGGCCGAAGCCACCCGTCCACCAGGCGAGAGCGGCAACTACAACAACGACAATCAGGCGCAACATGGGTTTCTAGACCACCATACGCCGCGCGAGCAGCCGCGCCAATGGAATACGTGTCGACTGCCTCGACACACTCAGCCGTGGTGCCACAGCCGCACCCAGCGCCACGCGCGCCGCACGTCCGACACGACGCCAGTTGCGAGCAGCACGACCAACACCGGCACAACCCACAGCGGCACACCCGAAGCCATGCTGAGCATGTGCCGCCCTATCTCGGACGCCACCCGCTCGATCACCGTCTGCTCCACCCCGGCCCTCCTCATTGTCTCATTCCACCGTCGCCGCTTTCGCACGCCCTCGCTTGCGACGCGCGACGGGCGGGTTATTCCGGATGTACTCGTCGGCCGCCTGGCACACCGTGCTCGGCCAGCTCACCCGCTCGCCGCTCAGCCACATCTGGCGCCGCGTCTCGTGGATCTTCTGCCGCCAGTATTGCTGCCGCGGGCTGGCCCACTCGTGGTGCGCCCCGTTGCCACACCGCCGATGCGTACAACCCCCCGGATTGCTCGGCGTCTTGTCCCCGCCCGGACAGGTCAGGTCTTCCGTGTGGCACACGTGGTCCACCGTCCAGGGCTGCACATCCCCGAACTCGTTCGGCTCCGGCGGCGGCGGCTCTCCGTGCGCGGCTTGGCAGATGACGATGTGCGCCAGCACGTACCCGCCCTCCGCCTCGACCTTCGCCCCGTACCCGCGTGTGCCTTTCGGAACCCAGATCTTGGCCCGGTTGGCTTTACCATTGGTCTGCTGCGCAGGAAACAGCCAGTCGCCGTTCGGGTCATACGTCCCGCTCAGCTTGGGCCACTCCTTCGCTAACAGCGGGTGGCGCGCGTAGTAGCCCGGCATAGATGGCCGACTGGCCGACGGCAAGGCTGGCGCCTGCTCGCACGCAACCCACTCCGCCTGCTCCACCCCGTAGCGTCGCAGCATGGCCAGGTCGTCCTCGCTCAGCTCCCCGTCTTGCCAGTCCGCCAGCGCCAGCAGCGCGCCAGTCCCGTCGCCTCCGTCCTGTCGCGTAGTCCCGTCGCTCCACTTCCCGTTCGCCCTCGTGCCGGCCGGGGCCAGCGGGACCACCGTATACGGGACCATGTGTTCCCAATCCACCTGCGTGACTTCGTAGCACCGGCCAGCGTCCGCGTTCTTCACCGACGCGATCGACCCCCACGGGTAGCGGTCGTTAATGCTGAGGTCGATCGGCCGCACGCGCACCTTCTCCAGCCGCCCGTTGTGCAACAGGTAGCCCTGGAGCGCGCGCAGGCCGCGCTTGTGGCTCCAGAACGCCAGCCGCTCGCCCCAGCGCACCGGCTGCAACAGCTCGAAATCCGGCGCCTCCACGTCGCTCTTCGTGACCCTGGAGGCCCAGTCGGCTGCCTCAGGCGAAGCGGCAGCCGTGCCGCACAACAGGATGGTCGAGCACATCTCGCGGATGGTGTCGTCGAACTGGGCCGGGCTCTGGCCGCCAGCCGTGATGCGCACCCCCGCCGCGCGCGTGGCCTGGAACACCTTGGCGTACAGCGTCGGGTCCATCGCCCCGGCCTCGTCCAGCACCACGTCGAAGTCACCCTGCGTCGCCACCAGCCACATCACGAACGTCACGAAGTAGGCCGACAGTGGGCCGGTCTTGGTCGGGTCCGAATACGCGGACAGCTCGACGAAGAGCGACCCCCCGCGCGCCAGCACCTCGCTGATGCGCAGGCCGGGGCCGATGTTGGGGCCAAACTGGCGGCGCAGGGTGCGCAGCCGCTCCAGCCAATCGTCCATGCCGGCGACGCCCTGCAACGACAGCTCGCCCCGTTCCCGCAGCCGCATCGCCACCCAGCGCGCCGCCGGCTCCAGCGTCTCGAACGTGCGGTCCACACCCAGCCTATCCAGCAGCTCGATGGCCGCCACCAGCACGCCTTCGACCGCCCCGGCGCGCAGGCCGGTCGAGCCCATGCCGACCGGGTGCATGGCGATGATCCGCCCGGCCACGTTGTCGGGCGGCCCCTCCAGCACGTCCAGGATCACCGCGGCCCGCTCGCCCTGGTTCTCCCGCGTGCCGGGGTTCCAGATCCACGCCTCCTCGCCGTTCTCGCGCAGGCGCAGGAAGGCGGCCCGGAAGGGGTCGCTGCGATTGCCGCTCAGCACCAGCCGGCCGCGCTTCGGCTTCGGCGGCCGCAGTCCGGGCGCGAACGCGGCCACGATGGCCGGCAATCCGACCGACTCGGACAGGATGCGGCTGTACATAAACGAGCTGTTGTGGGTAGGGACGCAGGTGCGGCCGATCAGAAACAGGTGCGACGGCGATTCGACCGCGATGCACCGCACTGGCACGGACGAGACTGGCCGCACGTCCACGACGTAGCGATGCCGCTGGGTGGCCCGCACCGTCAATGGTTGCCGTACCAGCTTGCGGGACAGGCGAAAGACCGGCTGCTCCGTCGTAAACGCCACGGTGTATGCGGTGGAGCTTGCGGGCGACCGCCCCTGGCACGGTCTGTCGCGGAGGGTAGCCTTCACACCCAGGCTCGACACCAGGTGCAGCACGTCCTCAGCTAGCCCACGACTCGTGCTCGTAAATTCGCACGTTCCTTCGATCCCGCACGTCCCGTCTGTGTCCATCAGCCCTTCCAGAAGCGCCAGCCGTTGCTCGACATGAGCCCGCAGGTATTGCTCTGGAATGCGCTTGACACCACGCACAGTGCGCGCCTGGCTGTGCCCTGACAACAGCCCCAACGTGCGCAGGCGACCTGATAGACGATGAACCGTATGAGCGTACCGAGCCTTCATTTTCGTGGTGGCAAACCCCGCCCGTTCAATCTCGGCCAGGATCTCAGGATCCGCCGTAGTGAGAGCACCGCTAGTGGCCGTCCCGTCCCCCAGCCATGTGCCGAGCACGTACGGGTCAAGTGGCAGGTTCACCCACGGGAGTTGCAACGCGGCGGCGACCGGGACCGAGTGATTGGCACGCCCATCGCGACTGATGCGCACCGTCGCGGCGATCTGCTCAGTCGTCCTCACACCCGGCAAGACACGCTTCCAGTCCTGCCCACAGCCCTGCCCGGTTCCGCGCTTTGGCCGACTCGCCCTCAGCGCCGACTTTCGCGCCAGGTCCGTCCATGTCAGCCACTGATGGTCAGCGTCCGCGACGAACCGCGAGCCGTCGGAGAACTTGACCTCGTAACACGGCCTGTCAATCCGCACCTCGCTAACCGCCATGACGCGAGTCGGACACCCTTGCTCGTCAAAGACTGTGTCTCCGACGCGCAGATCACCCATCGTGCTCCAACCCTCGGGCGTGGGCACGATGGTGTCGAGCGCCAATGCCTTGCCCGAGCCCGGTGCCCCGAACACGATGGCGTGCGGGTGCCAGTACAGGCCGACGATGACGTCGCCGACCAGCCAGTGCACCTCGGGCGGCCGGAGCCACAGGTCCAGCCGCTCCACCCAGGTCTGCGTGCCATGTACGCGCTGGCGTGTAGGCTTGCGGGACTGCGCGCCACGGCGACGCATGCACTTGGCCCACACGAGCACGGTCATGGGCGCCAGCACGGTCAGCACTCCCCATGGCACGGCGCTGTGGTAGCGCGGGCTGAGCAGCAAGACCGCCACGTTGTGCGGCAGCCACGCGGCAACCGCGCGGTCGTACAGGCCCGTAAACCACAGGCCGATGCGCAGCCATACGCCAGCCCAGGTGAGCAGCGCCAGCAGAGCGGCCAGCACGCCCAGCGCCAACAGACGCTTCATGGCTGCTGATGAGGGACCGGGTGCAGCGCGCCGTTGATGGCCAGCTCGCGCACGTGGCCATTGGTGTCAGCCAGGGCGGCGTACTCGGCGATCTCGCTGGCGAGGTCGTCCGGCTCGAACTCCAGGTCCGCCTCCGCGTCCAGGTAGTCGTCGCTGAGCAGACGCGGGTTGGTCTGGTCGAGCAGCGCCGCCTCGAAGCCGAACCGCCGGAACTGCATCTGGGTGCGCAGCCCGTGCGCCTCGAAGATGCAGCGGCCCTTGACGGCCGCGATCCCACCGCTGAGCGTGTTCGGCTGCGCGATCTGCGCCAGGAACTTCATGCCCTCCTCGCCAATGTCGAACATCTCCTGCAGGATGGCCCGCTCACCCTTGCGCAGCCGCATCAGGGCGAAGCTGCCGCACGTGCGGATCACGTCGCGCGCGTCCGAACGGAGCAGGTGGTCGACGAACTGTGTGTCCACGATCAGGCCGATCTGCAGTGCGCGCGCGTCCTGCAACGCGAGCTGCTGCAGGTGGCCGGGCTTCATCGCCCACGCCTCGCCCACCACGTAGATGAGCGGGTATTTCTTGCGCCGGCCGCGCTGGTGGCGCGTCACCCAGCGTTCGAGCGCATCCAGGAACTCGCCGCGCTGCTCGATGCGAATGCCGCGCATGTTGAAGGCGACGACCGGCGAGTCCAGCGGAGCCTCGGCCAGCGCCTGTCGCCAGCTCTCGGTCGTGAGCGCGTAGTGGTGCCCGCCGTAGTGCTTGCAGAACGCCCACCACTCGTGCCAGGGCTTCACATAGGCGACCACGACGCGCGGCGGGTGCTGGGCCAGCCAGTGCTCCGGGTGGGGTCGGATGTGCCGGCCAACGAAAAGCTGTTGTCCGTTGGTCTTCCCTGATCCCGAGCGGCCAGCCACAAACATGATCGGAGCCTCGTCACCCTCCCACCACAGGTTGCAGCCGACCGGCTCATGCGACCGGATCGACTCGCCGATCAGCGTGCAACCGGGCACCCAGATGCCGCCGGTGCCGGGCCACGCCATGGCCGCCACCTGCGAGTCGGTCCAGAACTTCTGGTCGAGCGGGTCGCGCCCGGTCGGCTCCGTCGCGATGCGCGCCTGCAGTTGCTCGTACGTGGGGACGCTGAAATTGTCCTTGCCGACCATCTCCTTGAGCGCCAGCTCGGCGGCCGGCGCCTGCGTCTCGGCCACGGTGGCGTACATACCGAAGCGGATGGCGGCCGAGCGGCGGCGGCGGATCAGGTTGAGCGTGCGCAATGCCTGCGTCGCGGCGAGCGCGTACTTCTCGGCGCCCAGGGACAGCCCGCGCCACCACACGGCTTTGAGGCCCAGCACGGCTTCGGCCCAGCTATCGCTGATGGGCTCGACGTGCATCACCACGTCGCCGTGGATATTGCGGCCGGTCAGCGCCTCGGTCCAGCCAACATAGATGCGGTCGAGCAGCCCGCGCACCACGTACGTGCGGTGGCGGCGCACACCGGGATTGCCGGCCGCCGGCTGCTCGGGCGCATCCCCCAGCGGCGCGGGGTCCTGGCCACCGGTCTCGACTTCGATGCGGTTGGGCGAGATCGCCACGGCCGGGCTCAGGTCCGGCCCCCAGGCGTCGGCCAGCAGCGTGAGCACCTCGTCCCGGTCCAGCACACGGCCGGCCAGCCCGGCACGCGACAGCTTGCCCCCCTGGTCGCCCACGCCCAGCAGGTCCAGGAGCCGCCGGTTCAGGATGGTCCGCCGCGCGGCCGGCACGGCCAGCAGCACACGCCGCTGCACCTGGGTCGCGGCCCAGGCCAGTATGTCCTCGCCACCCCCGAGCAGCGCCTCCTGGCGCTCGGAAGCACGCCCGTCCTGAGCGGCATCGGCCGCCGCTCCGACCTCTCCGGCCGCGAGCAGCAGCTCGCGCACCGGGAACGGTCTGGTGCGCAGATAGATGGCCAGGCGGTGGTCGGGGCGGCGCAGGAGCTCGTCGCGTGCGGCCCACACCCCCTCGCGCGCCTCCGGGTCGAGTAGGTCCAGCGAGCCGGTGTCCGAGACCCACACCAACCGCACCAGCCACTCCTGGCCACGCGCCAGCGCGAACAGCCAGCGCACGAAGCGTACGGGTGGGTTCGCCCGCGCGCCGGCGCTCGCGTCGATCACCCCGTCGTCGTCGACGGTGACGTTGGCCAGGCGTGTGCGGCCCTGGTCGCGCGAGAGCAGGATGGTCCAGCGGCCAACCACCCCGCCGCGGTGGATGCGCCGCGCCCAGCGATACGGGATCGGCCGCATCAGCCACGGCGCACACGCCCACAACGCGAAGTACCGCCACAGGACCGGCAGCCAGGCCAGCAGCCGCCGCCGCTTGGGACGCACGCACACGTGCACCAGCCACAACAGGCTGGCCGCGCCAACCGCCCACGGAAACCACCACGGCAGCGAGGCGTGCCAGCCGCGGTAGTACAGCGTGGCTTCGACCAGGAACACCAGCAGCGGTCCCGTGTCGAACACGCTCAGGTCGACCACCACCGGCGGCGGGAACGGCAGGTGCCGCCACAGCTGGGCCGGGTCCCACTCGTCGGGCGCGAAGCTGTCGTCAGCCAAACGGGTTCAGCCCCACGCCTGCCCGACGTAGAACAGCACGAGCAGCAAGCCGACCAGCGCCCACGCCACGAGCAGGAGCGCCCAGACGAGCCTGCCGCGTGTGGACACGCGGGCTAGCAGGAGGGCGCACCGGCCGCGGCCAGGGCGATCGGGGCGAGGTTCGGGAGCTGGGCGACGAGTGACAGCAGCACGCCCACGCCGGCGATGGCGACGATGCCACCCCACGGCCCCTCGGTGTGCAGGTTCCGAATGCCGAGGACCGCCGCGACCAGGAACAGCACCAGCGACAGACCGAAAATCCAGCGGCTGATGCCGTCGAACCAGGTGGTCGAGAACGCACACGCGCCCGTCGTCACCTTGCCCGGATCGGACGGATTGCTCGGGGCAGCCAGGGCGGTGCTGGCCAGCACGAGCGCCAGCAGGAACACCAGCAATAGCAGAGCGGGCAGGTACACACGAACGCGGGACATACAGGCCACCTCCTTCAAGGGGCGAGGGCTGAGAACGCCGGGTCGGAGCCGATGTCGCAAACTCCGCTGGCATTGCGTGCGCACGGCTCATCCGCCGTGCGGTCGATGTACGCCGAGCACATCAGGCTCTGCACCCCGCCGTCGTTGCCGCTGGCCAGCGGGTCCGGCTGGCCAGCGGCGTCCAGCGGCGCCAGCACGGCCTGGTCGGGCTCGCCAGCCACCGGCCAGAAAGCAACGTTGCTGCCGAGCGCGATGGCGTCGCAGTTGTGCCCGAAGCTGAGCGCGTACTGCGCATCCTGGGTTTCCAGCAGGCCGCCCGGCGTGGTGTACGCCTGCGATGGCGCACCCAGCGCCTGCGCGACAAAGACCGCCAGTCCAACGATGAGCGGCATGCGTCACTCCCCCTGGTGCATCTGCGCGTAGAGCGTGCGCAGGAATGAGACGGCATCGAAGCCCGAGCCGGTGCCGCCGTAGGCGTCGGCGCCCAACAGGATCGAGTAGCCGATCCCGAGATGCAGGTGTGTCGGCCCTCGATCCGCATCGCCCGTGTTCCCCACCACGCCGAGCTGCTGGCCCGCCACCACCTGCTGCCGCGCCGCCACCATGGGCGCGTCGCGGAAGTGGGCGTAGTAATACTGGAGCCCGTCGGTGCCGCGGATGAGGACGGCGTTGCCGCCAACGCTATCCCAGCCGGCCTCGAGCACCGTGCCCGCGCTCACCGACACGACCGGGAAGCCGGCCGGCGCGAACAGGTCGGAGCCACCCGGAGCGACGCCCCAGTGCAGGTTGATCGGGCCGGTCCAGCCAGGCAGCGGGAAGACGTAGCGTT
>Ga0070739_10003873_pt1 | contig 18208 bp, 15 predicted proteins | sample Coa_R1_7_FD_66445 | JGI IMG/M metagenome (GOLD analysis project Ga0070739, IMG submission 66445) | Surface soil microbial communities from Centralia Pennsylvania, which are recovering from an underground coalmine fire - Coalmine... | ecosystem: Environmental > Terrestrial > Soil > Unclassified ... | reverse complement strand
CGCATCTGCGGGACGACGTTGGGCGCGGGCGCGAAACCGAAGGTGAACAGATCGGACGCGGCGACACCCGTGTACGACTTCGCTCGGCCGGCGAAGTCGCGGTAATCGGGATAAGAGAGGCCTTCGAAGGGGTTGCTGGGCGAATCGGAACTGATGCAGACTACCTGCCCTGGATGGGCGATGGGGAGCGGTCGCAGGAGCAGCGCGTCCACAAGACTGAAGATCGCGCTGTTGGCCCCAATCCCCAGGGCAAGCGACAGAGCGGCAATGACAGTGAATCCGGGATTCTTCGCAAGAACACGGATCGAGCGTCGGAGGTCCTGAAGCGCCATACCTCTGCCGGAAGCAGATGAGGCGCCACAGGCAATCCCGCTGTTTTACAAAACGTTACGCCGCTCTGTCGCAATAACCGGTTGTTCGTTCGTGGGACGCCGTGCCCGTTACGGAGCCACGCGACGGCCGGCGACCAGACTCACGACAAACAGCACCAGGAACAGGATGAAAAGGATCTTCGCGATGCCGGCGGCGGCGGCGTAGACACCCGTGAAGCCAAAAATCGCGGCGACGATCGCGATCAACAGAAACACCAGAGCGTAATACAACATGCTTTTGTCCTCCCGGGGCGTCTGTTGCATTCTCACAGCCAATTCGTAACTTGTTAAATGCAAAGGGCGAAAAGCGCGCGCACCATCCCAGCAGGGTAGTTCGTACGCGGCGGGGCGAGTCATGTTTGCTGAAGGTTCGTTCACGCTTACTGCACGCAGTTCCCCACCCGAGTACGTGGAATTTCACCCAGTCGACATCGCTATCTTGTTGAAAGCTATGCTTCCTCGATTGGCGACAGGCACGCATGGTACGGGGCACTGTGCCCGTTCTGCTCTACTGCGAGTTGTGTCCGGCATCGCTTAGCATCCCGAGCACGCCCCGTAACTTACCAATCGAGAAGACCGCGGCATCGTACGGCTGGCAGTCGAGTCCGCGCGGCTGGCGCTGCCCGAAACACGTGAAGCCGGAAGCCCCGAAAGGGGTCCGCAAAGGTCTGCGCACACCAGAAACGGATTCCTCGTAAGCGGCGAATCAGGAAACTGCCGGAAGCACGAGCCGGATGATCGATCCTTCGCCCGCCGCTTCACTCTCAACCGTGCCGCCGTGGCTGCCGATGATCTGCCTGCACAGGGGCAGCGCGTCGAGATCCGCCCGTTGCCCATTGTCGCGAAATTCGATGCTCCAGTCGCCGTCGCGCCGCTCCGCGGAAAGGTGAATTCGCAGCGGTTCCTCGCCCCGGCGCTCGACTGCGTTTGCCAGCAGAGCTTCGAAAACTCCGCGCAGTCCCGCGGCGTCGCCGCGCACCAACGGCAGGGGTGTGCGGGTCAGCTCGGCTCGCGCTTCGTTCAAGCGATCGCGCATGGCCAGGACCACCGCGTCCACCACATCATCGAGGGGCACGGGTTTCCACTCCAGCGACCCGGCGCCCGATGAGCCGGCGCACTGGAGTTTCCCCAGCAGTTCCCGCATGGGCTGAAGCGTATGTTCCATCTCATCGATAACTGACCGGGTAAGTGGATCGGATGCCTGCTGGCGCTGCTCGAGAAGCTGGAGGTAGCCGGTCACAGCGTCTATGGATTTCCGCAACTCGCCCGCGACCGAGGTAGCGAACTGCCCCACTTCCCGCAAAGCGAGCGCTTGCCAGGTCTGCTGCACCACTTCCGGCGAAATACGGATCTCCAGGCCCCTGAGCTTTGTCGTGCCAGACTCCTCGCGGACAGCAACGCCGGTTGCGACTGCGAATCCCGCCGGCCCCTCGCCACTGGCGCGGCGGTATCCGACTTCGACGCGGGACGTTTCGCGCAGAGCCCGTTCGAAAGCGGCGCAAACGCGCTGGCGATCCGCGGGTACGATGCCGCTGATGAATTGCTGGGGGTCATCATCGCAGTCCGGCAACAGACGCTCGCGGGCGCCCTGCGCCGCGCTGGGCCACGGCGCCTGGGGATCACTCACGGCCCATTCCCATGACTCGATGCTGGCGGTCTCCATGGCGCTGAGCAATGCGTCGATCCGGCTCTGTTCGCGAGCCGCCGTCGCCTCACCCATTTCACGGCCGCGGCGGCTGAGCGCAAGCTGCAGCACCCCGTGCAGGTGGCGCGCCTCGAAGGGCTTCAGAACATACCCATACGGCTCGGCCCCGCGGATGTCCTCCAACACGACGGCATCGCTGAAGGCGGTCAGATACACGACGGGAATGTGCCACCGTTGCCAGATTCGCCGGGCGGCTTCGGTGCCGCGCATCGGCCCGGAAAGGGCGATGTCCATCAGCACCAGATCGGGGCGCGTCTCCTCCGCCGCTTTGATGGCGCCCTCGCCTGTGGAGGCGGTGCGAACCACGCTGTAGCCGAGGCCCTTGAGGCGGTTCTCGAGATCGCGCGCCACCAGACGTTCGTCCTCAACCACGAGGATGCGGGCGGAAAGCGCGGGACCGGCGCTCTTGTCCCGTGCGGAGGCCTGCGCGAACCGCGGAACGTAGTCGCCGCGCTGGAAATAAATCACCAGCGGATCGAAGCGCCCCTCGGCGGCGTAATAGTCATCCAGGCGCGCCCGCAGCCGCCGTGCTTCGACGCGAACGATCGGATCGACGCGCGGGTCAAAGGAAGCGGAGCGGCGGAAAACCTCGGTGCCGAGGACCTGCTCCTTGAGTTCATCCTGGCGGCCCAGCAGAACGCGATCGACGCAGAACCGCAGGAACCGGCTTAACTGGGGAGACTTGAGGAACAGTTCGCTGGAGAGAATGCGGTGCAGTTGCTGCTGGACCCGGCCCGGGTCGATCTCGGCGAGAGGGGCCGACTGCACGTCATCCGCTGGCCTGAAAACGTCCATTTCGCTCCGCATATTCTAAACTCACCCACATTGACGCCACTTGACACGGAGAGTAACTCGAAACTGCGAAATCCTCCTGCTACGAATCGCCGCGGACCAGAGCCGGCTGCGGCTTCGCCAGTTCGCTGCGCCCGGCGCTGTACAAGCGGTAAATGACCAGCCCTATTACCAACCATAAGACAAAACGAATCCACGTCTCAAGGGGCAGGCCGGCCATTAAAAGGAAACAACAAAGAATCGACAGAATCGGAGTCAGGGGCACCAGGGGCACGCGAAACGAACGCGGCCGGTCCGGTTCCGTTCGGCGCAGCACGATCACCCCCGCGGAAACGAGGACGAAGGCGAAAAGCGTGCCGATGTTCGACAGCTCGGCAAATGTATCGATATCCCAGACGCCGGCGGGAAGACCCACGAAAAGGCCGGCGATCCAGGTACTGACGTGCGGAGTCTTGTGTACCCGGTGCACTGCCGCGAAAACCCCGGGAAGAAGCCGATCCCGTGCCATGGCGAACCAAATCCGGGCCTGACCATACTGGTAAACCAGCAGCGAGGACAACATACCCATCAGCGCGCCGGCCGTGACAATCAGGCGCAGATTGTTGTACCCGAGCGCTTTCAGCGCATTCGCGACAGGCGCATCGTTGCCCAGCGTCTTGTAATTGGCGATGCCGGTCAGCACCAGCGAAACCGAGCCATAAAGGATGGTGCAGATCACCAGCGTGGCCAGGATGCCGACGGGCATGTCGCGCTGCGGTTTCCGGCACTCCTCCGCGGCGGTGGAAACCGAGTCGAATCCGATGTAGGTGAAGAAGACGATGGAAGCCCCCGTGAGCACGCCGGGGAATCCGTTCGGCGCGAAGGGATGCCAGTTCCTGGAGTTGATGGCGTGCGCGGCGCCCAGGCAGAAGATGGCGATGGCCGCCACCTTAATGATCACCATGGTCGTGTTGGCGCCGGCGCTTTCCTTGACCCCGCGCACCAGAAGCCACGTGACCAGCATGGTGATTACGAGCGCGGGCACGTTGAACCATCCGGCAGGTCCTCCCGCGGCGGGAAATGGCGGATACGCGAGTTGCGGCGGGAGATGCCAGCCGAACAGGTTATCGCACAAGTCCTGCATGTACGCGGAGAAGCCGACGGCCACGGACATATTCGAGACCGCGTACTCCAGGATCAGGTCCCAGCCGATGATCCAGGCGAAGATTTCGCCCAGTATGGCGTAAGCGTAGGTATACGCGCTGCCCGCAATGGGAATCATGGAAGCGAGCTCGGCGTAGCACAGTGCGGCGAAACTACAGGCGACGGCCACCAGCACGAAGGAGAGGGTGATCGCCGGGCCGGCGCCGGGGCGGCCCATCGTTGAGCCCGCATGGACGCCGTGCAGCAAAAGATCCAGCACCGGGGCGTGCAGGATGGAGCGGATGTTTTCGGTCTTGCCCGCCGCTGCCGTGCCCGTCAGGGTGAATATGCCCGAACCAATCACCGCTCCTACGCCGAGCGCCGTCAGGCTGAGAGGTCCGAGGCTCTTGCGCAGCCTGTGCTCCGGGTCCTCTGAAGCCCGGATCAGCTCGTCGATGTTTTTTCGGCGCAGGAGTTGAGTACCCATAATGCGTCGGAGTACATCTGATTGTACGTTGAAAGATATAGAAGAGATGAGCCAATGCGCTACCCGATTTGGGTTGTACTGGCCGTCGCCGCGGCGGCGCTGTCCGTCGCGCAGCCGAAGTCTCCCGCCGTCGAGACGCTTTCACAGCCGCTGCACTTCGATGTAGATCTGGTGCAGGTGGACGCCGTTGTTACCGATGCTCGCGGCGCTCGCGTGGCCGGCCTCCAGTCCTCGGATTTCCAGGTATTTCAGGACGGCAAACGTCAGACCATCACGCATTTCCTGTACGTTCCCGCGGCACATACGGCGGCGCTGAAAGGCACCTTCCGGCAACCCACGCGCGAGCAGGCGCGGCGGGCGTTTGTTGTTTATGTCGACGATCGGGTCATGTCCTTCGCCGATTTCGTAGCCGTGCGGCGCGCGCTCCGCCGCTTCGTGGATGAGGAACTTCAGCCCGGTGACCTCTGCGCGTTTTACCGCACCTGTGGCGGCCCGGGCGCGTGGCGCCATTTCTCCTCCGATCCGCGTCAGGCGCGCGCCGCGGTAGATCATCTCACATGGCTTCCCGCTCCGCCCATCCTCCGCGATCCGCTCAGGATCCAGCAGCAACTCTCGGGCGCTCTGCGCGCGCTCGCGGTCCTGCCTGGCCGCAAGTCCCTGGTCCTGGTCAACTCCGGAGTCGCGTTCCACCCCCAGGATCGTAGTTTGCAGGGAGCTCTTTTTGACCGCACCGCTCTGGTTCTGTTCCCCATGGCCCGCCATCTGGCCGATGAAGCGAACCGGGCTTCGGTGGCCATCTACGGGATCGACGCCCGGGGACTCGCCGTACTCGGCCCAATGGCCGTCGACAACTGGCCCCTCGGACCGGATAACGTGCCGCGCTCCGGCCCAGAGTTCGCGGAACTCACCCTTGGCGAGCAGATCCGTTACAACGCATCGCAGACGGTCCCCGAAATGCTCGCGGGGATGACCGGCGGACTCGCGTTCCACGACACGAATGACCTGTACGGCGCGCTCCATCGCGCGGCGGACGACCAGCACGAATATTACCTGCTGGGCTGGAATCCAGGCGATGGCGCATTCGACCTCAAAGGCCGGGAGGTGAAGTATCATTCCCTCCGCATCCGCGTGCGCAGACCCGGACTCAGGGTCCGCTCGCGCGCCGGCTACTTCGGAGTACCGCAGGGCGAACCGTCGCACGTCTCGGCGCGCTCGCGCGTGCTTTTCGCGCTGGAGTCGCCTTTTCGCGAAGAGGATATCCCCGTCGACCTGACCGCCACAGCGCAGAACTCGGCCGAATCAGGGCCGTACATCGAATGCCTGCTGCACCTCTCCTCGGAGGGCATCGACTTTGTTCGGGACGACAACGGGTGCAGCGTCGCGCACCTCGATGTCGCGCTGTTGCCGCAGCGCCTCGATGCCGATGTGGACATCTCCAGGGTCCACGGCCAATTGGCCACGCTTCAGGCCTGCGGAACTCCCGCCGCGGTGGATTCCACACTGCGCCGCGGTTTCGTTTTCACAGCCCGCCAGAAGGTCCCCGCCCCGGGGCCGTATCTGATGCACGTAGTGGTGCGAAACATCGAAGCCGGCGAGGGACCGGTGATCGGTCCGAAAGAGCTGGTCACGGATTCCGATCCAAATGCGCCGAAGCATCCCGTGCATCTGGGATCGGCATCGCAGTTCGTCAACATACCCGATCTGCGCGGGAGTGGGCCGGCGCTGGCGGGCATTGCCCTCGGCCTCGAAGGCGCTGCGCCGCCCGCAATGGGCGATGGGACCTGGCGCCGCCCGGTTCCCGGTGATCCGGCGATCCGCGAGTTTCACCCCGGCGATGTCATCGCCTGGCGCGCGGCTCTCCTGAAACCGGCCAGCAGCAGTGAAGGCCAAATGCGAGTTCTATACGAAGGCGCGCCGGTTTACTCGCAACCGATACAACTCCCCGGCGATAACCTCCACGGGTCTTATCGCATCGACCCCAACGCGCCGCCGGGCGAATACCTGCTGGGCATCGTCCTGACGGCTAAGAAAACGAGCACCGACCAATGGATCAACTTCCAGGTGGTCCGCTAATCCGGTCGGCCAGGCCCGCGCTGCGCTGACGCACGAGCCCGAGCGCCCGCGGCCTGTTACCGCTTCCTCTGTCCTTTTGACATGTGGCGGATCTTCTTCTTCATGGACCCGCGCGCCGTGCCGGCGGGGCGCTTCGCTTTCGGAGCGGCCTTCTTCCGCGCCGCGCGCTTTGCCTTTTTGCGTTCTGTCTTGTCAGTGATGTGCCTGGTGTTCATTCGTCGATTCTGATTCCTGCGTATTTCTGAACAATCTTCTTCAGGCCGTGGCCTGGGAACGATACCGTCAGTTTAGCGTCATCGCCCTCGCCCTCGCGGCGCAACACCGTGCCGCGTCCGTATTTGGGGTGGTTGATCGCCGATCCTGGGCCGAACGGTTTCACAGTGCGAGCCGTCGCCGGACGGACCGCGGGCGGCCTCTGTTGGGGCGCCGCCGGCGCGGGCGGCCTTTGCTGCGGCGCCGCCGGCGCGGCCGGCCGTGGAGCGGCGATGCCCTTCTCGGCAAAGTACTGGGCAATGTTCTCCAGCGAGTTGTACGTCTTTCCGGTATACAGATTCTTCTTCACCGATTCCCGCACTTCGTGCCGCTCGCCGAACAGGTCCACGTGACGCGCCGGCGCATCCTCACGCAGCGGTTTGACCAGCTCCTTCGGGACTTCCCGCAGAAAGCGCGAGGGGATACACGGCTCCTGCCCGCCTCCGCCGAAACGCCGCCGGAAGCGCGCAAACGTAAGGAAGAGCTGCCGCCGTGCGCGGGTCATCCCCACATAGCAAAGCCGGCGCTCCTCTTCCATCGCGTCGGCGGAGGAATCAAGCGAGCGGCTGTGCGGGAAAAGACCCTCTTCCAGGCCGGCGATGAACACCACCGGGAATTCCAGCCCTTTGGCGTTGTGCATGGTCAGCAGCGAGACCGCCGCACGCTCGTCCACGTCGTCTGCGTCGGAAACCAGCGCCGCGTGGTCCAGAAACTCCGTCACGCCCTCGCCGCGTTCGGCCGCTTCGGCCGCCGCGTTTACCAGCTCCTGCAGGTTGCCGAGCCGCGATTCCGATTCCGGCGTGTTGTCCGTCTCCAGCATTTTGCCGTACCCGCTGAGATCGAGGATGCGCCGCAGCAGTTCGTCGACCGGCTCCTTGTGCAGCAGCTCGCGCAGCTCGTCGATGAGCCGCTGGAAGGCCCCGATCGCCGCTTCGGCGCGCGCTCCGAGCGCCTGCTGCTCGGTCATGCGCTCCATCGCAGACCAGACGCTCAGATTGTTTTCCAGCGCGAACTTCTCGACCATGTCCATCGTGCTCTTGCCGATGCCGCGCGCCGGCGTGTTCACGATGCGCATCAGGCTGATCGAGTCATGCGGGCTGACTACCACCTTGAGGTACGACAGCAGGTCGCGAATCTCCGCCCGCTGGTAGAAGCTGAAGCCGCCTACCACCGAGTACCTGCGGCCGTAACGGCGAAGCGCTTCCTCGATCTGCCGGGACTGGAAGTTGGTGCGGTACAGGACCGCCACGTGTTCGTCCGGGCGCTCGGTAAGAATACGCTCGATGGTGTCGGCGATGAACAGCGCTTCGTTCTCGCCGTCGAGCGCTTCATAGACGCCGATCTTCTCCCCCGCGCCCGAGTCGGTCCACAGCCACTTGCCCTTGCGCTGTTTGTTGTTGGCCACCACCGCGCTCGCGGCTTCCAGAATGTTCTTCGTGGAGCGGTAGTTCTGCTCCAGCCGGATCACACGGGCATTGGGGTAATCGCGCTCGAAATCGAGGATGTTCCGAATATCCGCCCCGCGCCAGCCGTAAATCGACTGGTCCTCGTCCCCCACCACGCACACGTTTTTGTGCTCGTCCGAAAGCAGTCGCATCAGCTCATACTGCGAGCGGTTGGTGTCCTGGTATTCGTCGATGAGCAGGAACTCGTAGCGGCGATTGTACTGGCGGCGGAGAGCCTCGTCATGCTGCAGCAGGCGCACCGATTCCAGCAGCAGATCGTCGAAATCGAGGGCGTTCGCCTGGCGGAGGCGGCCTTCATACTGGTCGTAAATGGAGGCCAGGCGGCTGCTGTTCGGGTCCTTCGCCGCGTTGTAAGCGTCCTGCGGACTCTGGCGATGGCTCTTGGCGTGACTGATCCAGGAGCAGGCCCCGCGATAGGCCATGAATTTCTCGTCCAGTCCGAGCTGGCGATAAATGGACTTTATGAGTGAAACCTGATCGTCGTCGTCGTAAATCGTGAAATTACGCGTAAAGCCCTGCCGAATATCCGCCAGGCGGCTGCCGTCGCGCCGCAGCATGCGCACGCAGAAGGAGTGAAACGTGGCGACAACCGGGGCGACGTTGCGGTCCGGCAGCCCGAGCAGCCGCAGAACGCGGTCGCGCATCTCCTCCGCCGCCTTGTTGGTGAAGGTGACTGCCAGCACGCTGGGTCCCGGGACGCGATGCGCGTCGACCAGGTGGGCGATGCGGTGCGTGATCACCCGGGTTTTGCCGCTCCCCGCCCCCGCCAGCAGCAGCAGCGGCCCTTCGACGTGCTCTGCCGCGGCCCTCTGTTCGGGGTTCAGTCCTGCGAGGAAGTCCATATTTTTGTGTAGCTTACATATTGTAACACGGGCTACGCGCGGAGCCGTTCCTCATCTGCAGTCCCGAAATGGCCGCCCTGTCGCCGATCGCCTACCGCACGGTGTAGTAGCCGTCGCGAGCCTGCACGGCGAAGCCCTGGGTGGTGCTCAGCCGGAGCCGATGAAAGCCGTCCGCGGGACGATCCGGCGCATATCCGATGCTGTACTGGCTCCGAAGCTCTTCTTCGATCCTTTTGTAGATGCGGTCGATCGGTTCGCTTCGCGAAACGGCGAAGAAACCCCCGCCGGTGGATCCCGAGATCTGCTGGAGAACCTCTTTGCCGCTGGGCCCGCCGTCCCGGTGATGCTCGTAGAAACTCGCGTCGGCGAACAGCACGGAATAGACCAGCGTATCGGCGCGTAACGCCGACCGCACGGCGTCATCGAGTGAAACCCTGCTGCCGATATCCACTCCATCGGTGAGCAGGATCAGCGCCTTGCGCCCCTGGCGTTTCTGCATGAGTTCCTGGCAAGCGAGCAGGATGGCGTCGTACAACGCGGTGCCACCGTACCGGCCCCGGCGCCAGCTGCCCGCGGGGATCCAGGATCCGTGAGGCTCGGGATCGGAACCGCCCAGGGAGGCGAGCGCCGCTTTCAGATCCTCAGCCGATGAAGTGAAGTCCTGAAGCAGTTCGACGTCGCGGTCGAAATGGATGACGTACGCCTGATCGCGGCCTTGCCGCCGCATCGTGTCGAAGAATTCATAGCTGGCGGCGCGCTCCACCCCCAGCAGACGGCGCTGGCTCAGGCTGGTATCGACCAGCAACCCGAGGCTCAGGGGCAGATCGGGTTCGTGGCCGAAATACCGGATCGTCTGCGGCTGGCCGTTATCTTCGAGGACGAAGTCCTCACGGGTGAGATCGGTGATGAGATGCCCTTTGCGGTCGCGCACCGTGGCGAGGATATTGACCACTCGGACGTCCGTCGAGAAGCGTGCGTCGTCGGCCGCGCGGACGAGGGAAGCCGCCGCGAGAAGGAAGCTCCGCCTGTCGATGGCCATTGTCCTGGCAGACGGATGCGCGCCGGGCGCACCCGGTTACGTGAGCTGTTCGAAGAAGGAGATGCCCGCGATACCGGCCGCCCCCGCGGCGATGCACGTTTCAGCATTCGCCGGCGTTACACCGCCCAGCGCGTAAACCGGCAGGGACACGGTCCGCACGTCGGCGGCGAAGCGAGCGAGGCCCAGCGGCGGCGCGCCCGGGTGTGACCGCGTTGGGAAGACCGGGCCATAGACCGCGAAGTCGGCCCCTTCGCGCTCGGCTCGCCGCAGGTCATCGAGCGAGTGGCAGGAGGCGCCGATGAGAAATCCGGCGGGAGTAATCCGCCGCAGACGTGCGGGCGCCGGCGAGTTGGACGGCAGGTGCAGGCCCTGAGCGCCCGCCGCAAGCGCAATATCCAGGCGGGAGTTGACCAGCACGCGAGCGGGCCCGGCGGCGCGGAGGATTTCCGTCACCAGGTCCAGAAGGGCGCGGGCAGGCAGTCCTTTCGCGCGCACCTGGATCATTGCCGCTCCGGCGCGAGCGGCGCGCGCGGCGACCGCCGCGGAATCGGTAATGCAATAGAGGTTCACAGCGCGCGCAATTCCGTCGGTGGGAATTCGAGCAGCCATTCCCTGAAGCGGCGGCACTCTTCCACGCTGCCTCCGGTATCGACTGTGAGGCCGCCAGTGAAGTGCAGGCGGACGCCACCCGGCGTCTCGATAGCCTGAACAAGAGAGACCGGGACCTGATTCGGGCCGGCGCGGGTCTCGCGCGGGGCGGCGGTGAGGCGGTCGGGGCGGACACAGACGGTCACACGATCGCCGATGAGCTTGCCGGGAAGATAGGGGCCGGTGAGGTCGGACTCGTTGTAGCGCAGACGGCTGGTGTTGCGGGCCGGATCGAGGGCGCGCACTTCCATCTGAAGCAGGTTGTAGATGCCCAGCAAACGCGCGACATCGGCGCTGGCGGGGCGGTTGACGACTTCTTTCGGCGGACCGCTCTGCACCACCCGGCCTGCCGCCAGCACGATCAGCGTGCCGGCAAGCGCGAAGCATTCATCCAGATCGTGGGAGACCAGCAGCACGGGCACCCGCAGATCTTCGCTGACCTGACGAATGGCGCCGTAAAGGTCCGCGCGCAGCGGCGCGTCGAGGCCGCGCGCCGGCTCATCGAGAAGAAGGATGCGCCGCTGGCGGATGATGGCGCGGGCAATGGAGCAGCGCTGCTGCTGACCTCCCGAGACTTCGTGCGGGCGCCGGCCAGAGACGTCGGCCAGCGAAAACCGCTCCAGCATTTCGTTCACCCGGCGATGCCGCTCCAGCCCGGGCGTGCCCTGCAGCGCGAACTCCAGATTGCGGCGCAGCGTCATGTGCGGAAACAGCGCGTAGTTCTGGAATACATAGCCGCAGTGGCGCTGGCGCGGCGGCACGGACACGCGACGCTCGCCGTCGAACAGCAGTTCGTCGTCCAGCAGGATGCGCCCGCTGTCGGGAGCGACGAAGCCGGCAATGCAGTCGAGGGTCAGCGTCTTCCCTGCCCCGCTGGGGCCGAACAGGGCCGTGACGCCCGGGCCGGTGGTGATGTCGATGTCGAGCGTGAATCCCGCCGAATCGGGGCCTGACGGGAACTGCCTGCGGATGCGCGTGTGCAGCATGTCAGAACTGGTCGGCGATGGGCGCGCGGCGTCCGAAGCCGCGGGCTGCGATGCGATTCGCGGTCCAGAGGATGATCAGCGCCACGGCGGAGATGACCAGCACGAGAGCGCGGGCCAGGCGGCCGTTGCCCGATTCGACGGCATCGTAGATCGCCACCGCCAGAGTCTGGGTCCGCCCGGGGATATCGCCGGCCAGCATGATCGTCACACCGAAATCGCCCAGCGAGCGGGCGAAGGCGAGGACCGCGGCGGCGAAGATGGAGCGCCGCGCCAAAGGGATCATCACCTGCACGAAGACGCGGAGGTCGGAGGCGCCCAGGTTCTGAGCGGCGCGGATATAGCTGGGATCGATGGTTTCGAAGGCGGCCCGCGCGGATTTGATGAGCAGCGGCGTGGAGTGCAGCAGCGCCGCGACAACCGCGGCCTGCCAGGTGAACACCAGAGGCGCGCCGAAGATCCACTCGTACAGCCGGCCAAGAGGCGTGGCGCGGCCCAGCAGAACCAGCAGGTAATACCCGAGCACGGTCGGCGGGAGGACCAGCGGCAGAGTCACGGCGGCATCAAGCACTTCGCGCCCGCGGAAGCCGCCCCGCGCCAGGAGCCATGCAATCCAGAGACCGGCGAGGAGCGCGATGGCGGTGGAGACGGCGGCGACGCGGAGGCTCAGCCACAGCGGGAACCAGTCAATGGTCATGGGGAGAGGCCGGGCGCACGCCCCGCGTCAGGCGAAGCCGGCGGATCATGCACTCACCGGGGCGAAGCGGGCCGTGAAATGGCGCAGGAACGGGGGCTCGGATTCGATGCGCAGCCCGCGGATGGAGCTCTTTCGTTCATTGACCTCGAGGATGGCTTCCACCAGGTAGTCGATGTGGCTCTGGGTGTAGACACGGCGCGGGATGGCCAGCCGCAGCAGCTCGAACCGCGCTTTGTCGCCGAACATCACCGATCCGATCTCTACTGAGCGCACCCCGGCGTGACGGTACAGTTCCACCGCCAGCGCCTGCCCTGGAAACTGTTCGCGTGGGATGTGCGGCAGCATGCGCCCGGCATCGATATAGATGGCGTGGCCTCCAGGCGGCTCCACAATGGGCACACCGCGATCGGCGATGTGGCGGCCCAGGTACGCCGTGGAGGCGATGCGATATTCCAGGTAATCGGGGTGCAGCACTTCCTCGAGGCCCACGGCAATGGCCTCCAGATCGCGGCCTGCCAGGCCCCCGTAAGTCGGGAACCCCTCCGTGAGGATAAGCAGGTTCGTCTCCTGTTCGAAGATGCGGTCATCGTTCGCGCACAGGAAGCCGCCAATGTTGGCGAAAGCGTCCTTCTTGGCGGAGAAGGTGCACCCGTCGGCGAGCGAGAACATCTTTTGCGCGATTTGCTTCGGCGTCATGGCGCCGTAGCCGGGTTCGTCGCGGCGGATGAACCAGGCGTTTTCGGCAAAGCGGCAGGCATCGAGGTACAGCGGAATGCCGTGACGGCTGGTCACCGCGCGCACTGCTTCGATGTTGGCCATGGAAACGGGTTGCCCGCCGCCGGAGTTGTTGGTGACCGTGATCATCACCAGCGGGATGCGGGCCGCGCCTTTATCGGCGATCAGCCTTTCGAGCGCTTCCACATCCATGTTGCCTTTAAAGGGGATGCGCGCCTGCGTGTCGGCTGCTTCGGGGATGGGCAGGTCAACGGCTTCGGCCCCGTTGAACTCGATGTTCGCGCGCGTGGTGTCGAAGTGCGTGTTGCTGGGCGCCACGTGGCCCGGGCGGCACATCACGGCGAAGAGGATTCGCTCGGCCGCGCGGCCCTGATGCGTGGGGACCATGTGACGGAATCCGGTGAGGTCGTCGACCACGCGTTTCAGGCGGTAGAAGCTCTCGCTGCCGGCATAGGATTCGTCGCCGCGCATGATGCCGGCCCACTGCGCGGTGGACATGGCGCTCGTGCCGGAATCAGTGAGCAGATCGAGCAGGATGTCCTCGGCGCGGAGCTGAAACAGGTTGTAGCCGGCCGTGATCAGCAGCCGTTCCCGCTCCTCGCGCGTGGTCCGGCGCAGCGGCTCGACGCTCCGGATCCGGAACGGCTCGATGATGGTTCGCACAAACCGTGAGTGTAGCGAATGCTCAGCTGTGGCTGGGGGTGCGGGGCTTATCGTGAGCAGCGGCAGCAGGCTTCGCGGGTTCGAGGTCGGCAGGCAGATACTTCACAATGATGGAGACGCGGCGGTTGGAGGCGTCGGTGGGATTCTCGGGTTTACGCAGGCGCTGATCGGCGTAGCCGCGCACCTCGGTCACCTGGTCGGCGCGGAGGCCGCTCTGCTGCATGAGCTTGCGCGCGGAGTTGGCGCGATCGGCGGACAGCTCCCAGTTGGAGTAGCCGGTGCGCGAGGTGATGGGGCGCGCATCGGTGTGGCCTTCCACCAGCATGTGGTTGGGGAGTTTTCCCAGTTCAGCGGCCATCATTCTGAGCATGTCCTCGCCGGTTCTGCTGGGCTGCGCATTGCCGCTCTCAAAGAAAGTGCCGACATCGCTTTCCAGCAGTTCCACGCGCAGCCCTTCGCCGGTGACCGTCATCTGCACCTGGTTGCGCAGTTTTGCGAGTTGGGGCGTCTGCTTCATCGCTGCGTCGAGCTTGTCCTTCAGCCTGCTCATGTCCTGTTTGCCGACGCCGACGCCCTCGCCCACGCCGGCCTGGCCGCTGCCCTGGCTGGCGCCATGGCCGGAAGGATCGCGGAAGTAACCGGCGATGGCCTTTTTCACGTTGTCGCTGGTGTTCATGAGCCAGAGCACGATAAAGAGCGCCATCATGGCGGTGACGAAATCGGCATAGGCCACCTTCCAGGCGCCGCCGTGATGTCCGCTGTGGACGATCTTCTTTTTAATGATGATGGGCTGCGGATCCGGGTTTTCGGGCGTCATGAGCCTCCTACTTGCCTCCGCTTTTGGCGGCCGCGCGGCAGGCCTTTTCCAGCTCCGCGAAGCTCGGCCGCACGTGTCCGGGCACGGCGCGGCGGGCGAATTCGATCGCGACCAGAGGGGACGAACCTTTCAGGAACGCAATGATAGCGACCCGCGCGACGTGGAAAAAGTGGCCCTCCTCTTCCGCCGCCCTGCCCATTTTCTGCGCCATGGGACCGAGCAGGCCATAGCAGAGCAGGATGCCGAGAAACGTGCCCACCAGGGCGGCGGCCACTTTGTGCCCGATCTCCTCGGGCGGGCCGCCGAGTGCGCCCATGGTGATCACCACACCCAGAACGGCGGCCACGATGCCCAGCCCGGGCAGCGAATCGGCGACGGTGTTGAGAGCGGCTACAGGCTGCTGGGCGTAGTGATGGTGAATCTCCATATCCAGCTCCATCATCTGGTCGAGCTCCAGCGGCGTGGGACCGCCGGTTACGGCCATGCGCAGCGTGTCGCAGACGAAATCACGGAAGTGGTGATCCCATTTGGAAAAGAGCTCGCTTTTCGCGGGCTCCTCAACATCCTTCTCGAGGTTGGAGAGACCCCCTTTTCGCGCTTTCTGCATGACCGCATAAAGGCCTTTCAGGGTCTCCAGGTAGCGCTCCATGGTGAACTTCGAGGAGCCGAACACCGACCCCAGCGCGCGGGCGATGCCCTTCAGAACGGTGGGGGGATTGGCGATGAGGATAGTGCCGGCGGCGGCCCCGGCAATGATGATCAGCTCCGCCGGCTGCAGGAGCACTCGGATGTTGCCGTGCTCCATCAGATAACCGCCGACAATCGCGCCGAAAACGACGAAAATGCCGATGATGCCGAACATGCCGGTTACTCGAGCAGCGCCGGATTGACGGCGGCGAACTCGACAGCGCCGGGATGCCGCAGCGCGGCGCGATTCCCGCCGCCGGACTGGCTCGCGGCCAGGGCCTCAGCCGCGCGTGCTTCGAGCGCGTGAAAGGAATCGCCTCGTTCGGCGAGGGCGGCGCCCGCCGAGACGGTCACTTCGACCGTGTCCCCCCACCAGGCCACGCGCGAACACTGCGACAGGACCACGGCGCGGCGGCCGGTTTCCAGCAAGTCGTAATTCTCGCCGCGCCGGATCAGGACACGGAATTCGGTGCGGCTCCAGCGAGCGATGATGTCCAGCGGCCCGAGAATATTGTCCAGCGTTCGCGAGATCACGCGGACCGCGCTGTCGATGAATCCGTGGCCGTTGCGCTGCTCCAGTTCCGCGCTCCTGTCGAGGGCGATGGCGATCCAGCCGAACGGAATACCGAAGCGCTCCAGACCTTCGATCGCGTGGTTGGCTCGCAGTTCGCCATAGGCGCGGTTGGCGACGCCGGTAACATCGTCGCAGCAGCCGAAATTTTCGATATGGGCGATGTGAGCGCGGGGCGGCGATGTCGACCCGAAGACCTCGACCGCGCCGGTGATGGCCCCGCCGGAATCGCGGATCGCCCGGGAGCGGACCCGAACCGGCATGCGGTGACCCTGCTTGTGACGCAGAAACACGTTGCACTCGCGCGGCTTGCCGTCCGCCATGACCGAGAGTAGCGGGCAGCGGTCGCCGCAGATCGGAGTCCCGTCGGCATCGCAATGCGCGAGAATGCCGTCCGAGCACGAGCGGCCGGTTACCGACATCGCTGTGTATCCGGTGATGTGCTCGGCGGCGCTGTTCCAGTAGAGGATGTGGCGGTGGTTATCGACGATGTACAGACCTTCCTCCATGTGGTCGAGCAGAGCCCACTGCAGGTCGGAATCCTGCAGGGCCTGCAACAACACCGGAGGCGGGGATAATTGGCCGTCGGTCATCGTCTATACGGCTTATCGGCGCCGATGGGAATAATTGAGGGTCAGTCCGATTGTCGAGGCTGAGTCCGGAGCCTCGCGTTTTCAGAACTACTGGACGCCGCTCTTCTCGCGCGCGGCCCGGAACTCGTCGCCGGGTCGCCAGGTCGGCATCTTCGCATCATTGGCGACGTCGTACCCGATCCTAAGGCCCAGTCGCGCGGCTTCTTCGAGGCCCTCGAAGTTCCAGTCGGGGCTGTACTCGTCGGAAGGCTGATGGTAGTGCTTCTCGTTGAAGTCCTGGAAAGCCTTCTCGCCGAAATCCGCTGGCTTTCCGACGAAATCCTGACCCAGGCTGATCGAGAACGCCGGCACCCCGGCGCGGGCAAACGAGAAATGGTCGGAACGGTAATAATGCCCCTGCTCCGGGTGCGCCTCGGGCTTGATCACCAGCCCCATGCTCTTAACGGCCGCCTGCACTTCCGGCCAGACAGTGGTCCGCTCCGCGCCGGACACCGAAACGTCCCGCGTCCGGCCGAATGGATAGAAAGCATCGAAGTTTACGTCCAGCGCGATCTTGTTATCGGGAATGAGCGGGTGTTTCGCGTAATAATCCGAGCCGATCAGACCGGCCTCTTCCGCAGTCACCGCGATGAACACCGCCGACCGTTTCGGCTTCTCCGGCAGATTCTCCCAGGCGCGCGCCATCTCCAGCAGGATTCCGCAGCCAGTCGCGTTATCGACCGCGCCGTTGTAGATCTTGTCCCCGTTCACCGGCGTGCCGATGCCGAGGTGGTCCCAGTGCGCGGTGAACACCACGGCCTGGTCTTTCAGCATGGGGTCGCTGCCTTCCACCATCGCCGCCACGTTCCGCGATTCGATGGGCCGAATCCGGGTGGGGATATCGCCGGTGATGTGGATTCCGAGTGACATGGGACGGAATCCGCGCGTGTTGGCGGCGGTGAGCAAATCGGCCACCGTGCGCCCCGACAGCGCCAGCAGTCTGGTCGCGGCATCCTCGGTGATCCAGGCCGCAAAGGCCAGCGCGTGCTGTCCTGGCTCGAGCCGAATCTGCGGGTTCTCCTTGCCCCATGAACTGCGGACCACGTCGTAGCCGTAGCCGGCCGTCGGAGTGGTGTGAATGATGAACACCGCCTGCGCGCCCTGACGCGTCGCTTCCTCGTATTTGTAAACCCAGCGGCCGTAATAGGTGAGGGCCTTGCCGCCAAAATACTTCGGATCATCGGACGGAGGTTCGTTCGTGAACAGGAAGACAATCTTTCCGCGAACGTCCGTGTCCTTGTAGTCGTTCCAGTTGAACTCCGGCGCGTCGATGCCGTGGCCGACAAAGATCACGTCGCCATCCAGCTTTACATCCGTCTTCTGCTCGTTCGTAACGCCGACGTAATCGTCGAGCCAGCGCAGCGCCACCGATTGATCGCCTTTCGTGGCGCTGACTCTTGCCTCGGGCAGGGTCTCGGCGCCCACCAGCGGGACCCGCTGGAAGTACGTTCCGTTGTCGCCGGCGGGCTTCAGACCTTCGAGCTCGAACTGCATCGCGATGTATTCGGTGGCAAGATCGCCGCCGCGCGTGCCCACCCCGCGGCCCTCGAGAAGATCGCTGGCGAGGAACTGAACGTGCGGCCGGATACGCTCGCCGGAGATGTCGAACTTCTGTGCGAGCATCAG
>Ga0070739_10003872_pt1 | contig 18208 bp, 16 predicted proteins | sample Coa_R1_7_FD_66445 | JGI IMG/M metagenome (GOLD analysis project Ga0070739, IMG submission 66445) | Surface soil microbial communities from Centralia Pennsylvania, which are recovering from an underground coalmine fire - Coalmine... | ecosystem: Environmental > Terrestrial > Soil > Unclassified ... | reverse complement strand
GATGAATGCCTTGGCCCATCTGGTGGCCGGCTTGATCGCCTACTGCCACCGACCCAACAAGCCGTCTATTCTCAAAACGGCCGTCCTGAGACTACCGGCTTAACCCGAACTCACGTTAAAGATAATGAAGAAAGACGGTCAAAAACTATTGCCGTCTTTTCCGTTTCCTCACCCTCGCGCAGCAACGCGACCCGCACGCCCGCCTCTGCGGTCGAGGTTAGACACAGATAGTAGTCCCGCATCGGAGGAGTCACAAAAAGCCTCCCATCTTTACACAGGCGCCTTATCCGCTGAGGCCGAACGCATCCAAGAAGAACTCCAGCATCCGGTCGAAGTTCAGTCCCGAATGCCCCTGGTCCGGCCCTACCTGCACGTCGAAGCTCTTCTCCGCCTGCTGAAGCGCGTGGACAAGCTGGAGCGTGTTGGACGGATGCACGTTGTTGTCCGCCGTGCCATAGTAGAGCATCAGGTGGCCCTGCAGCTTATCGGCGTAGGTCATGGCGGAGCCAGCATCGTAGCCCGCCTTGTTCTCCTGCGGGATCCACATATACCGCTCCGTGTAGATGGAATCGTAGTTGCGCCAATCGGTCACGCTCGAAGCGCCGCTGGCGGCCTGGTAGAGATCCGGATACCGCAGCAGGCACATCACCGAGGCATAGCCGCCGTACGACGTGCCGAAGATGCCGACGCGCTTGCCGTCCACATAGGGCCGCTGGCGGAGAGCGCGGATGCTTGCCGCCTGATCGTCGATCTCGGTGACGCCGAGCGTGCCATAGATGGTGTCCTTGAAGCGCTTGCCCCGCCCATCGCCGCCTCTGGAATCGAAGGAGGCGACCAGAAACCCGAGCTCGGTCAGCGCGTTGGGCGGCGAGAAGGTCTCGTGCGCGCTGGAAGTCTCCGGGCCGGAGTAGATCGTGACCAGGACCGGATACTTGCGGCTCGGATTGAAATGAGAGGGTTTATACAGCATGCCATATAAAGGGGTCTTTCCATCGGCAGCCGTGAAGGTGAGCAGCTCCGGCCGCTCCAGACCGAGCTGATTGAATTTCGTCAGATCGCTCTTCGCCAGCTCCGCCAGCACTTTGCCGCCGGCATCGACCAGGCGCGTGGCCGGTGGCGTATCGTGAGTTTCGTACACATCGATGAAGTGCTGGCCGTCCGGCGCAATGTCCACGCGATGGGTGAAGGCCGGATCGGTCAGTCGGACATCTCCTTTGCCGTCCAGGCCCACGCGATGCAGCTGCAGCTTGAGGGGATTATCGCCGTCCCGGCCCATGTAGTAGACCACGCCGGCTCCTTCGTCTACCCGCACGATATAGTCCACCTCGAACGTGTTCTGCGTCAGCGGCGCGATCAGTCCGTTATTCAGATCGTACAGATAGAGGTTGCGCCAGCCGTTGCGCTCCGAGGTGAGAAGGAAACGGCGGTTGTCGGAGAGCCAGCGCATGGGCGGCTCGTTTTCCGTCCAGCTTGCCGGCCACTCTTCCCGAAAGACGACGCGGCACTTACCGCTCTCCGGATCGGCCGCCGCCAGCTCCAGAATATTCTGCCGCCGGTTCGTGCGATGGAAGAGCAGCTCCTTCCCATCGTGCGACCACAACACGCCATACACATAGTGACCGACCACCGAATCGTCGAAAGGCTTGCCGTCCCGCACGTCCACCTGCGTCGTCTGCTTGCTCGCCAGGTCGTAGATGAAAATATCGACGACCGGATTGGGCGCACCTGCCAGGACGAACGGCTCGACGTCCATCTTGCTCTGCTGCTGCAGGTTGTCCAGCTCCAGATAGTAATCTTTAACCTTAGACTCGTCGAATCGATAGAAGGCGATCTTGCGGCTGTCCGGTGACCACCACATCGCCGATCGCTGCCCCAGCTCCTCGCCGTAGACCCAGCTTGCCGTCGCGTATTTGATCCGCGTTTTCTCATCGCCGTCCGTGGTGACGGCAAACGCGTTGGCACCGTCGGCATCGCTGAGCCAGAGATTGCGGTCCTTGTAGAACGCTTTGTGCTTGCCGTCCGGCGAGAGAGCCGTCGTCGCCTGCCGCCCACGTTCCAGGCGGACCTGCGGCCCTACAAGCGGACCAGCCTGCCAGGCCATCTCGATCGGCTTATGTTGGGCAGGCATCGCACGACCGATCTGCACGGCCTTGCCGGCCGCGATGTCGTAGCGATACCGCTTGCCATCCTTGTCGTATTCGAACGCCTTGCCGCCGTCCACCCAGGTTACCGAGAGCGCGCCGCTGGCATACGAGTCCTCGATCTGCGGGCGCATCTGTTGAAACCGCTGATACGCCGGCACGTTGCGCAGGCGTTGCTGGGCCGGCAGCGGCCCCACCAGGACGCTAATCAGGCACGCGATAAGCACGGCAGTCAGTGATCTTCTCATCATGTCTCTGGTCTACTCCATCCTATGAGCTTCCCGCTCGGAAATCGGCTACCGTCGCTCAAAAAGGCAACACGGTCGCTTTCTTCTCATTAGCGGCTTCCGGCAGAGTTCCCTCCTTCTGTGACCGGGTGAGAAGCCCTAATTCCCCCTCTGCTTACGAAGGAGAGGCAGGGCCGCAAGGCCCGTGGTGAGACAGGGGGTGAGGTCCTTCAGTTTTTGCCGTGTGGCAGGACAGATTTCCTGGGAGGCGGTATGGAGATGAGCGCGAAGACGTTCCAGGTCCGCAGGGGTATCGACGTCATACCATTCGGGTAGCAGATGGATCCGCAGACCGAGGGCGTCTGCCTGCGCCAGCGTCCGGTCGAGGACCTGCCCGGTGCTCCAGGGGATATCTTGGAAGAGAGCGGGCTGCGCCGCCCGCAGGCCGATCAGCGTGTAGCCGCCATCCTCTGCCGGCCCCAGCACGACGTCGGCGCTTTCCGGACCGGGGCGCAGCGCCTCGAAAGCAGCGCGCAGGAAATCGGGAGGCAGGTCCGGGCTGTCCGCGCCGATGGCGACACAGCGTCGATAACCCCGGCTCCAGGCCGTCTCAAACGCGGCGACCAGGCGCTCGCCCAGCGATCCGCCGGTCTGTGGGAAGCATGTCATCTCCGGAAACTGCGCTGCGAACCATTCCGCCGCCTCCGGGGGCGCGTGCGACAGGAGTACGTGAGCGCCGTCGATACGGGCCGCATTAGCGAGCGTATCGTGAAGGAACGCCTCGGCCAGCCCGGCAGCCTGCTCGACCGCCAGCGGCGGGCACAGGCGTGTCTTGACCTGTCCGGCGACCGGCTGCTTGGCTAGCACGAGGATCACTTGCTGGACGCTTTCCATACCGCTCCTTCCTTGACAAGCCTGACAGAAACCATTACAATGTTTCTGCGTTCGATAGTTTCCTGCGCCCGTAGCTCAGAGGACAGAGCACCTGACTTCGGATCAGGCGGTCGAGGGTTCGACTCCTTCCGGGCGCGTCCTGTAAATCGGTGAATGGCTGTGAGATCGACGCCATTTGATCTCACAGCCATTTTCGCAGCGAAACACGTTCCCCTCTGATCGCGTCTAAATCAAAGGCAGCAAGCTTTTCGGTTCGCAACATCTCCATCCGATCCACAGGGAGGTTCTCACATGGCTCTTATTGTCTCAACGCCCGATCCGGCAGTTCTCCTGAAAGCCTTCAAGGACAAGATCGATCAGGGGCGCATCCGCTCCTGGAGCTACGATGCCGACTCCGACTTCACCATGACCCACCCCGACTGGAAAGACCTGGCCTGGATGCGACCGAACGTTATGTCGGACCGCATCGTCTTCAATTTCCTGGCTACCCAGGACCGTCCCACCACACGCGAGGTGTACGCGCTCTATCATAGCCGGATGATCGAGACACTGCTCGCCTCCCTGGACACCTTGTTCGAAGCGGCGCGCATGTCCTCGCAGCCGGTCCCCGGCGACGTGATCACCAAAGGACAGGGAGAAGACTGATTCGCAGGACTTCCTCGGCCCTCCTTCCGTGCTCATTTTAAGGGCCAACAAACTGGACTGTTTCGTCTTTTTGGTGTACAATAGTATGGGTGAAAGGCAGCCACCGGTAGAGGCGGCTGCCTCGTTTTTGTTCATCGGCGTAGTCTCCAGGCGGTGCTCACGTCCATGCGGAACGCCTATTCCGTTATTCTGAAAGGTAATGAAGATAAGATACTTCTGGCTACTGGTTTTCTGCCTGCTGGCTGTTCTGGACGGTATTCCTGCAGGCCAGGCGCAATCCATTGCTCATCGTGAACCGGCGGTCGCGCGGCAGGTCGAAAACTACACGCAGATCGACCGGCACGCGCTCGATGCGCCGAAGCCGGCGGAGCGCTCCATCGCCGGCCTGGCGGCCTATCTCATCCAGCCCGCACGCGGCGACCGCGAGAAAGCCCGCGCTATTTTTCGCTGGATCACCGCCCATATCGCCTATGACGACGTCGCCGCTCTGACGGGGCGGCGACGTCCTTCCGATCCGAACAGCGTGCTCCAGGGACGTACCGCGGTCTGTACCGGCTATGCCGGCCTCTTCGCCAGCCTGGCGCGGGCGGCGGGGCTGGAAGCGGTCGTCCTTTCCGGTTATGGGCGGGGCGCCGGCTATGTCGCCGGCGCGGCCTATCCCCACGCGCGCTTCACCCGAAGAAGCGGCGCCAGTACCGGCGTGCTTGCCAATCATGCCTGGAACGCAGTCAAGATCGACGGGCGCTGGCAACTGCTGGACTGTACCTGGGGCGCCGGCGGGGCGTTTGCCGGGACCGGAATCTTTACGCGCCGGTTCGAGCCGTTCTTCTTCCTGACGCCGCCGGACCAGTTCCTCTACACGCATCTGCCCAGCGATCCGAAATGGCAGTTGCTGGACCCTCCGGTCTCCACGGCCCATCACGAGCGGCTGCCCTATCTGCGGGCGGCTTTCTTCACCAACGGCCTGACGCTCGACAGCCACCGGGAGACGATCATCTCCTGCGGCAGCCGCGTGGCCATCACCTTCGGCGCGCCGGAAGGGACCGACCTGATTACCGAGCTGACGCAGGCCGGCCGGACCGTGGGCCCTCACATCGAGTCGGAGCGTGGGGGGAATGGCCGCTGCGCGCTCTTTGTGGACCTGCCGCGTCCGGGCGACTACATCCTGCACATCTTTGCCGGGAACGCGCAGAGCGGCGGCCTCTACGATTGGGCGATGGACTACCGGATCGAGGCCCGTCCGGCGGAGATAAATTCCGCAAAAGCGCCGAAAAATTTAAGGGACGGGTCTTGACGGAATGGCGTTACGCTTGTTATAATAGCATGTCATTCTGCATTCCTCTTTCCACCCCTTGCCTTCCTCCAGTCGATCTCTGGCAAGGGGTCTTTTCATGCCTGCGAAGCAAACGACACCCCCAGCACCGAAGGTGCTGACACCCCCACCCGCTACGCGAGTGCCATTCCCGTTTGTGTTATGGCAGGCAATCAATGCGACAGCATGAAAAAAAAGAAAGGAAAAACTAACAAAGAGTGTGGGAACTTCCTTCGATCTCATGGGCGTATAGATAGATGTGTGACGGTAGTGTAAACCTCCTTTCTGAACTGGGTGAGAGTGCCTAACAGGGAAGATCGCCGCAGACTGCGTTTCAACGCGCTCTGCGGCTCTTTTTTTCGGGAACCGGCCTCGCTCTCTCCTCGTCTATCCGGGCAGCAAAGAGCAACAGTCCTGAGACCTCCTTGAAAACCCCTGGCCGTGCGGCCAGGGGTTCTTTTTGCCGTTCTTACAGCTCGACCGGCTCGGAATGGCCTGAGGGACGCTTCGCCGTCTTGAGCAGGAATATCAGCGGCAGGCACAGGAAGAAGAGCAGCCCGATGAGGAAGAAGCAGTGATCGAACGCCAGCATCGCCGCCTGCTGGTCGATCTGCATATCCAGCAGCTTGAGCGCCTTCATCTGGGCGTCCATGGCGCTGGAACCCTGTGCCACAAACGCCTGCTGGAGCATCTGCAAACGCTGCGTGAAGGCCGGGTTATAGAGATTGATGTGCCCGACGAGCACGGCGCGGCCCACGTTGGTCTGGGTGTCGAGCATCGTAGCGAAGATGGCCGTGCCGAAGGAGCCGCCCAACTGACGCACCAGATTGTAGAGGCCGGTCGCGTTGATCATCTTCCGCTTATCGATGCCGGCCAGGGCGCTGGTAGAGAGGGCAATGAAAATCAGCACGAAGCCCACACCCTGGATCACCTGCGGCCAGAAGAGGTCCCAGTAGCCCGATTCCAGGGTGAAATGGCTCATCATGAAGGGCGCGAAGCCGGCGATGAACAGGCCGCTGCCGATCATCAGCTTGGGACCCAGCCGGTTGTAGAGCGAGCCGGCGATGGGCATGAGGAACAGCATGACCACAGATCGGGGCATCAGCACGATGCCGCTTTTCACGGCGGGATAGCCCAATAGCTCCTGCATATAAAGTGGCAGGAGAAACATGCTCGCATAGAGGCTGACGCCGAGGATGCCGCCGATGAAGGTGCCGGTCGTGAAGGAGGCGTTCTTCAAGATCCGCAAATCCACCGCCGGCCGCTCGATCCGCAGCTCCCACCAGATAAACAGCAGCAGCGTGATGCCGGCTATGATCGCCATGCTGAGGATAAAGCCCGATTCGAACCAGTTATCGGACTCGCCCTGCTCCAATACTACCTGCAGGCAGCCCAGCCCCACTGAGAGCAACGCGATCCCGACGGCGTCCACGCTGGTCCTGCCCTGCCTCCGCGCGTACTCCGGCTCGTGGACGAACTTGTTGACCAGGAACAGGCCGCCGATGCCGATGGGAATGTTGATATAGAAGATCCACGGCCAGTTATAGTTGTCCGTGATCCAGCCGCCCAGCGTCGGCCCGACCGCCGGGCCGAGCATGACTGCCAGACCGTAGAGGCCCATGGCGGTGCCCTGCTGCTCGACGGGGAACGTCTCTCGCAGGATAGCCTGCTCCGTGGGCTGGAGCGCGCCGGCGCCAAAACCCTGCAGGATTCGGAATACCACCAACATGGTCAGGCTGTGCGCGTTGCCGCAGAAGAAAGAGGAGGCGGTAAAGAGCGCCAGGCAGGACATATAGACGCGCTTGCGTCCGAAGGTCGCGCCCAGCCAGGCGGTCAGCGGCATGACGATGACCAGCGCAATGATATAGCCGGTAGAGACCCAGGCCACCTGCGTGATGGTCGCGCCCAGGTTGGCGCGGATATAGAGCAGCGCAACGTTGACGACGCTGGTGTCCAGCGCGCCCATGAGCGTGCCGACGGTGACGGCGAAAGTCACCACCCAGGGGTTGACCGCCGGAGCCGCTCCGGCCGCCGCTCTCGCCGCCGCCTGTGTACGGTTGGCGGGCACGGTCGTCATTTCCGCTCCCCATCTCGGCAGAATTGGTCCGTTCTCATGCGCTGTTTTTCTCGAAGCTTTAAGGTGACACTACTCTTAATTTTACTACGCAACGTGTCTGGCTTTGTCTTAATCCGCAAAGAGGGAATAGAGGCGGTATTCGAGGCGGGCGGCAGAAAGGCGCTCAAAGGCCGGGCGAGAGGCGTCCACAGACAGACCGTCCGATGAGGTCAGCAGCCCGCTGCAGATCAGGAGCTGTGCGCGACGGACCAGAGCCTGTGCCGCCAGGATCGCCTGCGCTGCCGATCCCTCCTCTCGGACATACTCCTGCAGCGCGCGGTACTCCCACGCTTCCAGCGGCGTATCTCGTCGCACCATCCTGGATTTCCTCCCCTAATGGGCGTTGAGCGTTGGATCTTTGGCGCTGGGATCGGGCTTTTTTCCGAACGCCCAACGCCTGCCCCGAAGGGCAACACGCCCAACGCCTACTTTTTTCGGTTTTGGCCGGTCGTCTTTCTGGAATCCGCGGGCGCCGGAGGCGCCTCCGAGCTATCCTGTGCTGTTTCCGCCGGCTGCGCTGCCTGAATGATACGCTCTAAAGCCAGCAGGTAACGCTGGAAGGCCTCCCGGCCGGCCTCGGTGGGTGTATAGGTGGTGTGCGGCTTGCGCCGAATGAACTCTTTGCGCGCCTCGACGTAGCCGCGCTCCTCCAGCAGCGCCAGGTGCGTGCTCAGATTGCCGTCCGAGAGCGCCAGCGTCTCCTTGAGCAGCTTGAAATCCGCCTCGCCCAGCGCCAGCAGCGTGGACATGATGCCCAGGCGCGCCTTCTGATGGATCGTGTTGTCCAGCGTCTCCAGAGCTTCCAGCGCCGCGACTGCGTGTGGCGCGTTCGGGTGGGTGGACAATATTTCCAGTGCCATCGATCGCCCTCCGTCTTCCTACCAGCCATCCTTGCGGGATACCGCGATCCCATACAGGATATGGAAGCCACCGAAGGCAATAGCCATCATCAGCAAGCCGAGATGCGGCATAAACAGCAGAGTAAGCGCCCCGGTCAGCAAGAATGCCGCGCCCAGATAAGACACTTCCCGCTGCGAGAACAGCCCTACCGCGCACACCGCCACGCCGTAGCAGAGCATCCAGAAGGGATAGATGTCGGTCAAGGCGCTGTGCTGCAGGAAATAGAGGGTCAGCAGCGCCCCGGTGCCCAGACCGGGCGCGGAGGCGATCAGCATCTGCTTGCCCAGCCGGGACAGGATGTGCTTCCCTACGCGCGCTGCCCGCCGCTTCGTGAGCAGGTAGTCCGCGCCGATGGCAAAGACGATCACCAGCGACCAGGTGAGCAGAAAGAGATTGCGGAAGGCAGCGGGGTCCGGATACGTCTTTTCCAGCCATCGTGTCACCAGACAGCCCACGATCGAAGCCGCGCCGGCCAGCACGCCGGAGTAGCCGGAGAAAGTGGAGTACTTGGTGGAGCGCTCCATGAGTTGGCGGATAACACGCAGGTTCTCTTCGGCCTCGCGGGCATCGGGCATGGGGACATCGCGCAGCAGCGTCATTGGTCTCTCCCAGAATTTTCCTTATTGTCGCTTTGAATATCAAAGCACTTTGCTTATTCAGTATAAAACGGGAAGCGCGGTTTGTCAATAGGCTCGCATACGATCGTCACGCTGGGTCGTGCTCTCGCGTCGCATGGCTCGCCGCTATTATCCTGGACGAAGCAACCTGGATGAGGAGGGTAACAGCTTCTAACAAAAGTCTCCCCTCCCTGGAAATGGGGAGAGGTTGGGGATGGTAGCCTTTAAAAGTGGATGAAGGTGATGGCCTGGATGGCCCAGCCGCGCGCATATTCAGCGGGAGCGATCCCATTGCCCCAGACGCGCGTTAATTCTAGCGTCAGCAGGGGAGAGACGATCTGCTTGACCCCTGCGGTATAAAGCTGCGACCAGCCGGTATCGCCTCCGGTGGCAGACATCCCCTCCAGGCGCGCCAGGAAGGTCGTCCGGTACAGCTTGACCGGATGATAGAACAGATCGATGTAGTACCCTTCGGCATGGCGGCCCTGTGCCTGTCCGGTCAAGAACTCTCCGCGCGCCTGCACCTGCGGGACCGACCAGCGGAAATCCAGGTCGAACAGGCGCGTTCCTGCGGCATCCAGTTGATCGGGCTTGAGCAGAGCATTCAAGCCCACAATCAGATTTCCCCGGTAGGTCTGCACGCGCCCGATCAGGTGGTCCGGATGATTGGGGAGCAGCGCATACGTGCGCGGAAAGGGGTCGATCCAGCCGATCTGATACTCGACCGCTTTCTCTTCGCCCCGAACACTCAGGCCGGTATCGAAGCGGGTAAGGCGAAAGTTTTTGCCCAGGGTCGTCATCCGGATCAGAGGAAAGCGCACGAAGCCGGAATAGTAGAGATCGGACCAGTCGGAGTGACCGAACGCGGAGCGGAAACGGCCCACCTGCCAATGGAATTTATCTTTGCCTAGCTCCAGATAGTTCTCGTCCAGGACGTTGTGACCCCGGTAGAAAAGCGTCCCGGCTACAAAGCGCAATCCGGGCCGGATATGGCCCTGCAGGTGGAGGTAGGTGAGATACGCCTGCGTCTGCATCTGCTGCGGCTGCGGATAGACCATGACATAGTTTTCCAGGACCCCGGACACGCGCGGCGTCTCCGCCTGTGCCCCGGCAGCCTGCGCGCTTCCCAGCAGCGCGATAGCAAAAATCCCCCCGATTTTCTGTTGCCAATACATAAAGCCCCGCTCCCGACCGAAAATAGTTCTGGCAGGTTGTGCCATATCGCGCCGGTTTTTTCACCGGTTTCAATGTCCGTATATGCCCGATTGCTTGCAGACAGCAAACGTCAGATAGCAAACGTCTCTCAAAATCCGACGCGGGTATGGAATAACGGAGAGGAACGCACTTTTACGAGTATCTCACTGATGGAGTGAAGCAAGAATGCGGCGATTTATGGCCCTCCTGATGATAGCTATCGTTCTGCGGCTCGGCGGCACGCAAGCGCGTGCGGAAGAGGTGTCCGGGCAGGTTCTTCTGGCCGGTCGGGGAGCCGCGCGGCAGGCGGTGGTCACCCTGCAAGGCGACAAAAAAGCGACGCCGATGGCCCATGCCGTGATGGACCAGCGCGACAAGACCTTCCTTCCCCACGTCATGGTGGTGACACGGGGAACGACCGTGCAGTTTCCCAACAACGACACGGTTTTTCATAACGTGTTTGCCACCTTCGAGGCCAAGCGGTTTGACCTGGGACTCTATCCGCGCGGCGCGACCCGGAACGTCAAATTCGATAAACCGGGTCTGGTGGCGATCATGTGTAATATCCACTCGGAGATGAGCGCCTACATCATGGTGGTGGACACGCCTTACTTCGCGGTGACCGATAAACAGGGGCGCTTTCACCTCAACAATGTGCCGCCCGGAACCTATATCCTGCACGTGTGGCACGAGAGCGGCGCGGTCCTGACGCAGACGGTCACGGTCAAGTCGCAGCAGACGCCCTGGACGCTGACCCTGGCGCGAAAGTAACAAGCATGCAATTCTCTCTGAGAACCAAGATCTGGCTGCTGCTTGTCGGGACGGTGACCGGGCTGACCTCGGTGACCCTGGTCGCACTGACGATCCTCTCCGGCTGGGAGATCGACAATGCCGTTCGCAATGACGTGCGCACCACCGGCAGCGTGCTAGGGCAGTTCCTGCACGAGCGGAGTCAGATGCTCCAGGACGACAGCCTCCTGCTGGCGCGACAGACGGCGACCCGGCAGTTGATTGGCTCGGATGCCGATCGGGCGACATTCACGGACTATGCGCGCAGTTGGCTGAAGCAGTTGCATGCCGACGCCGCGCGAATCACGGACGGGCAGGGGCGCTTGCTGGGGGAAACGGATACCCGGACGGCCTTTTTAGCCGATCAGACGCAGGACTCCGGCGTGCTGGAGGCGCTGCAAGGCCGCATCTATACCGGTGTCCTGCAGCGCAAAGGGCGGCTGATGCTGGCGGTAACGGTGCCGGTGGCCGACCCCGCCAGCAAGATCGTGCAGGGGACCTTTACGGCCTACAGCGCTATCGACACCCAGATCGCTCCCGAACTCAAAGAGACCCTGAGCACCGACCTGGCCTTCGTTCATGAGGGGCGTGTGATCGGAGCGTCGATCCTGCTGCCGGCGCGCCTGCCGACCCCGGAGAGCGCGCCTCAGGTCGTTAAGCTCGGAGGCCAACGCTTTTTCGTTCTGTATGCCCCGCTGCCTTATGCCGATCCGAAAGCGCGGATGGGGTTCGTGGTGCTGCGACCGTATGACGCGGCGATGGGCATCTATGCGCCGTTTCAGTTGGCGCTGGTCGGGGTTTCGGCGCTAGCCCTGATGCTGGCTCTGGCGATCGGGACGGCGGTGGCGCGTAACCTGACCCGACCGCTGGATGGCGTCCTTCGGGCTGCCAGGGTGGTGCGGGAAGGCGGCTGGCCGGAGCGATTCGAGGTGCGCCGCCAGGATGAGCTGGGCTTGCTGCAGTCGGCCTTCAACGAGATGACGGAGGCGATGCGGGCCAGCCAGGAGCGGCTGCTGGCGCTGATCGATACCGATCCCCTCACCGGCCTGGATAACCACCGGCGTTTTCAGGAGCGGCTGGCGCAGGAGGCCAAGCGCAGTGCGGCTTCGGGTGAGCCGCTCTCGCTGCTCTTATTCGACCTGGACGAGTTCCAGCAGTTCAACCAGCAGTACGGCCACGCGGCCGGCGACGAGGCGCTGCAGCGGGTCGCGTTGATCCTGCGCAGCTGCCTGCCGGAGGTGGCGATTTTGGCGCGCTTCGGCGGGGAGGAGTTCGCGGCCCTGCTGCCTCAGCAGTCCTGCCGGCAGGCAGAAGAGCTCGCTGAGCGCGTGCGCGCCGTGGTGGCCTCGTCGCGGCCGGCGGACGTCATCCTGACAGTCAGTGTCGGCTGCGCCGAGCTGGGTTTGCACTCCGCCCAGCCGGAAGGCCTGGTCCTGGCGGCGGAGCTGGCGGTCTCCCGCGCCAAGCAGTTGGGGCGCAACCGCGTCTGTCGCTTCGACAGCATCTCCGGGGACAACGAGATGGCTGATCCATACCAGTTGCACGCGTTCCTCAAAGACGGGAGCCTGGCGACCATCCAGGCGTTGGCGGCAGCGGTCGATGCCAAAGACTCCTATACGCAGGGCCACTCCCGGCGCGTGGCCGAGTATGCGGCGGATCTGGCCCGGTACGTAGGGCTGCCGAAAGGCGAGGCGGACTTAGTCTATATCACAGGGACCCTGCACGACGTGGGCAAGATCGGCGTGCCGGATGCCGTCCTGCAGAAACCGGGGCGGCTCACAGCTGAGGAGCGGGCCATCATCGAGACACACCCGATCCTCGGCGAGATCATCGTTCGCAAGGCGCCTCAGTTAGCCCCGACGTTGCCCGGCGTGCGCCATCATCACGAGCGCTGGGACGGGATGGGCTATCCGGACCGCCTGTCGGGCAGGGCTATCCCCTATCTGGCGCGCATCCTGGCCATCGCGGATACGTTTGACGCCATGACCAGCGACCGGCCCTATCGTGCCGGAATGCCGCGGGAACGCGCTCTCGAAGAGATCGCCCAATCTGCCGGAACGCAATTCGACCCCGACCTGGCGCAAGCATTCGTAGCCATGATGCGGGCACACTCCATTCTGGCCCACGCCGCTTAAACATCCAATTTGTCCCACGCCTGAATTGATGAGAGAACCCTGTAAAGCAGATCCCAGATTTTCTATTTTTGGAGTGCGGCGGCTCGCCATCGTTAGTAGATAAAGGCGGACAGCCATCCAAAACTTGCGTGGTGACAAGCCACCGCACTAAAAAGCGGGAGCAAGTTCCCGCGCTTCAAAAAGAGCAACCGTCGAGAACAGCGGCTTTCTGTTTCCTTACGATAAGCGTGTGACTGTCAACCTGGCACCAGCGACGCACGCCAAGCGGGCCGCGTCTTGATTTACCCGGTAAGGAGGTTGCGGAGGCAGAAAGAGAGAAGCATAAAGGCATATTCACGGAGGGCTTGAGAGGACAATGACCAGGGCGGTGGTGCTGGTTTCCGGCGGCATGGATTCGTGCGTCACGCTGGCGATGGCACAGGCGGAGGGCTATACGCTCCACCTGCTGCATCTCAACTACGGCCAGCGGACGGAGCGGCGAGAACTGCAGGCGTTTTCCGATCTGGCCGATTTCTACGAGGTCCCTCGGTCCGACCGCCTGGTCGTCTCCATCGCGCATCTGGCCGCCATCGGTGGCAGCAGCCTCACCGATCCCAACATTCCCGTCTCCCCAGCCGACCTGGAAAACCCCGACATTCCCACCTCGTACGTTCCCTTCCGCAATGCGCACATCCTCAGCGTCGCCGTCTCCTGGGCCGAAGTGATCGGCGCGAAGCGGATCTTCATCGGCGCCGTCTACGAGGACAGCAGCGGCTATCCCGACTGTCGCCCGGAGTACTACGCCGCCTTCAACGAGGTCGTGCGGCTCGGCACGGCGGCCGGTGACATCCGGATCGAAACGCCGATCATCCACTTGACCAAAGAGGAGATCGTTCGGAACGGCCTCGCGCTGGATGCGCCCCTGCACCTGACCTGGAGCTGCTACCAGCGCGAGGACGTGGCCTGTGGGGTCTGCGATAGCTGCGCCCTGCGTCTGCGCGGCTTCCAGCGCGCCGGGATCCCGGACCCGATTCCCTACGCCACCCGGCCCCACTACACCTGAGTTTTCTCCGCTTCGCCGGGATACGGCCCCAGCCGTTCCAGGTCCTCCATCTGCGCCCACGCTGTCTCGTACTTGATCTTTCCGCTTCGATAGAGATCCAGAAGCGAGTCGTCCATAGTCTGCATGCCCTGATTGCGACCGGCCTCGATAGCCAGGGCCAGTTCCGACCTGCCTTCCGCGATCATGCGCCGGACCGCAGGCGTGGTGAGCAGAATCTCGTTTGCGGGAACCCGTCCGGGCCGATCCGCGCGTTCCACCAGGCGCTGGCTGACGATCGCGACCAGGGTGCGGGCCAGCATCCCGCGGATCGTGTTGTGTAGCCCGGCCGGAAAGCTGTCGACAAGCCGCTCTGCCGTTTGCTGCGCGTTCTCGGTGTGCATCACCGTAAAGACCAGATGTCCCGGCCGCATGTAAGGCGATATGCGCTACTTCCAGCGTGCAGAGCTCCTTGATATAGAGAATATCCATATCGGGATCCAGGCACGATCCTCTCCCGCCGTGTTGCCGCGAAGTCCTTCCGGGCGTGGTCCAGGCAGAGGTTGCGCACGATGCGCAGCAGGTAGCTGCTGAGGCTGCCCTGCGGCCGATAGGTGGCGCGCGTCCGCCATAGGCGTAAAAAAGCCTCCTGGGCCGCATCCTCCGCCGCCTCTGCGTCGCCGGTCATCCGCTCCGCGAAGCGCACGAGCCGCCGCTGGTACGCCTGTACCAGTTGCCCGAACGCCTCCACGTCACCTGCGGCGGCTTTTTGCATGAGAAGATCGTCCTCCACCGTGTGGCGCCTCCAAAAGAATAACGTAACCGGGCAAAACTTGATTCCGTCTATTTTGCACGAGGGGTCGGCAAAGCGCATTTTCCCACCATAAGAAGGCGCGCCCCTTCTCATTTGCCCCCTACCGCGCTGCAGGAGGAACTACCGGATCGGGAGCAGAAATACCCCTCAACGAGGCCGGCAAAATCACCGGTTTTCCTGCAGACGGCTTCTATTCCCATCCCATCACGCCAATATTCGATTTCGGGCGTGCAGCGGCCTTTTCGGGACCTGCACGACCCCAACGGAGCGCTGTACGCCAACGAGGGCAAAGCCATCGTAAGGAGGAACGGTAGCCTTGATGTGCTTTGGTCAACTGAGAGCGCGTTCTCTTTTTCCGATCGCCATCGGAATCGCTACTTGTTGGGGGCTGGGCGCAGCCAGGCCATGCGCGGCGGCCAGCATCGGCTTCAGCCGCACGACGTCTGCCGGCGTGCCCGTCATGGTCATCACGGTCGATCTAAACGATCCGGCGGTGAAAGTGACGGGGATGCTGGCGCAATACGGTAGCGGCCACTCTGAGCGCTTCGATAGCATGATCTCCCGCACCCATCCCACGGCGGCCGTCACCGGGACCTTCTTCGGCGAAGGCTCCCTGCTTCCGATCGGCGATATCGTCGTCGATGGGAAGATGGTGCATCAGGGCGGGGTCGGCACCGGCCTGTGCATCACGCCCGATAACGATTGCCAGTTCGTGCATCCCCCGCACCGCTACACGAACATGGACTGGAGTCCCTTCGATTTCGTCTGCTGCTCCGGCCCATGCCTGGTGCGCCACGGCCGGGTCGGGGTCTATCCGGCCGCCGAGGGGTTCCACGACCACGATCTGCTAGGCATGGCCACGCGTCTGGCAGTGGGCCGCACGCGGCATAATAAGCTGCTGTTCGTCACCACGCGCTGCCGCATCTATCTGAGCCGGATGGCCCGCGTGATGCGCAAGCTCGGCTGCCTGGACGCCATCAGCCTGGATGCCGGCTCGTCCCTGGGTTACTATTACAAGGGCCGCATGCTGGTGGCTCCGCACCGCAAGCTGACGAATCTCATCCTGATCTACAACGACCGGAGCCGTTACACCCGCTTCAAGTCGCGCCTCTTTCCCACGCGCCAGGAAACCGCGCAGCAAGAATCGCGCGGCGAGATGGCCTCCCGGCATCTGCCCTTCACCCAGACGGACCGCTTCCCTGACGCCTATCCGGCGGTGCGGAAGGAAAACGGCACATGGTGGGTCCGCTGAGACCTGCCCCCGGTCCCCTAGGGACTTCCGAAGTCGTAGAGGATCGGGCTGGTGTCGGTGGAATTCTGGGAGGGCGATTCCAGCGGCAGAATGGCGTGCGGATCGAGGACCAGGCGCGTGGGGTCGGAGGGGACGCGCAAAGAGATATGGGCGCTCGGCTCGGCATCGATCTCGACCGTCTTCGAGACCGCATCTCCGTTTCGCTCCGTGCAGGTGACGGGCAATTTCAGCCGGTAGGGCGTGCCTTCCTGCACCACGTCGGCTTCCACCTGCGTGCTCGCATTGCCGGAAACGGCCCGGACGTTCGATAGCTCCAGGATTGGCAGGCCGGGTCGGTCCACCCACTCCGCAAAGAACCAGCGATAGTCCTGGCCGGTCACCTTATCGACCGCCCGCTCGAACTCCGGCCACTCCGCCGCCTCGCCGCGCTTGTGATCGGCAATAAACGCGGCCATGGCGCGCAGCATCGTCTCCTGGCCGATCTGCTCCTCCAGGACCCGCAGGACCCTCTGTCCCTTCTCATAGCCGACAGCCGACTGCTGGGAGTTGCTGGTATCGCACGCATCTTTCATGGCGTAGGCATTGCAAGCGTCGACAAAGCTGCCGCGGATCAGTCCTGCCTGTCCCTGGTCGAGCCGGGTCTCCTTATCCGCTCCCAGCGGCTTCTGGGTCACGCGCTGGAACAGGTCGTCGGAGTAGTTGGCGAACGATTCGTCCCACATCGAGTGGGTATAGGTGCAGGGCACCAGCCCACCCCACCAGGTATGCGCCAGCTCGTGCGGAATGACGGACGGCAGCGTTCCCGGTCCGAACGTGGCGAAGGAATAGGCTTCCAGGGCGCCATCGAAGGGACCTTGCGTCTCGACGATGGTGTAGTGGGTAAAGGGAAAGGCGGCGAAATGGGTGTCGTAGAATTCCAGCGCGCGGCTCAGCAGATCGAGGCAGCTTCGGGCGAGCGTGGGGTTGGGTGTGAGCAGCCAGGTGGAGAGCGTGCGGCCCTTGACCGTTCGGGACGTGATAGTGTATGGCCCGGCATCCAGGGTATAGAACGAGATTGGCAGGTCGTTGCGGTAGGTGAAGGTCATCGCGCCATCCGCCGCCTTCCGCTCCTGAACGCGATCCCCGGTCGCGATGGCCGTCCAGCCTTCCGGAACCGTCGCGGTAACGGTCGCCGTGGCGGGCAGGCGCGCGATGTGAGGATACCAGTAGGAGTCGAGGGTCGCCTCGGTAGCGCGGATATAGTCACTGCCCCGGTGGCTGACGGCGCCGGCATAGCGCATCCAGAGCGTGAAGGTCCTGGCGGCAGGCGGCGTGAAGGCGATGATTCCGCCCACTTGCTGGAAGGGAACGGCCGGGCCGTCGGGACCCTTTTGTGCCATCTGCCGAACGGTAAAATCCTGGGAAAGGCGGATCAGGGCGAAGGAGGGAACGGTATCGGCGGTGCGCTCGATCTTGACGCGGTCGGTGATGGCTGCCGCCTGCTGGGCAACATGGAGCGTGACGTTCAGATCGTGATCGCGTACGCGAAAGCCGGCCGGATCGGTCTCCGGAATCTCTGCGCCGAGCCGCCAGCCCTCCGGGGTGTGTAGGAGCGTATAGACGTGGTCGCCGTCGCTTTCGCAGGTATGCCAGGCATGGAAGATCGCCAGGTAGGTCGGAGGTGTCGTGCCCGGCGGGATCAGCACGCCGCCCGACCAGGTGCTGGTCGTGTTCTTCACCCAGGCGAAATCGCGTCCGGCATCCCCGGAGGCCAGCGGCGCCATCTCCGCCGGGCGGCGGGTATTGGCCGCTAAAGTCGCCCGCCGGACCAGCAGATTGATCCCTTCCGGGACGTCCTGGGGAATGGCTGCAACGGCGGCGGACAGGGCTTGCTGCCGGCCGGCCAGGGATTGCGACGCCAGACGCCCGGCGCAGGCGGTCAGCAGCACGCTCCCGGCGATAAACAGCAACAGGCCGCACAGCCGGCTGCCGGTATAGGGTGGTCTCTTCATTCTGCTCCTCTATTTTAGCCGGGTGTTTTTCAACCTCTGGCAAGCTTAGAGCACCTAACAAAACCCTGTCAGCCAAGCGTTCCAGCAGAGGAGCACACAGCCCAACAGCAGGAACGCTTCGTGGATGTCGTCTCGGCGCTCGTAGCGGATACGCAAGCGGCGC
>Ga0070739_10003870_pt1 | contig 18221 bp, 8 predicted proteins | sample Coa_R1_7_FD_66445 | JGI IMG/M metagenome (GOLD analysis project Ga0070739, IMG submission 66445) | Surface soil microbial communities from Centralia Pennsylvania, which are recovering from an underground coalmine fire - Coalmine... | ecosystem: Environmental > Terrestrial > Soil > Unclassified ... | reverse complement strand
ACGCTCCAGACCTGCACGTCAATCTTCGGCCCGTAAAACGCCGCTTCGTTCGGCACCTCGATATAATTGATCTTCGAATCGATCAACACCTGGCGCACCATGTCCTCGGTTTGTTTCCAAAGCTCCGGTTCGTTGACGTATTTCTTGCCGAGACCTTCCTTGCCGTGCGTGCTGAAACGCATCACATATTTTTCGATGCCGAAAATCTTGAAATATTTCAGGTACATCTCGTTCACCGCATTGAACTCGGACGCGAACTGTTCCGGCGTGCAATAGATGTGCGCGTCGTTCATGTTGAGCGAACGCACGCGCATGAGGCCGAACAATTCGCCCGACTGCTCGTAACGATAACAAGTCCCGTATTCCGCCAATCGCAACGGCAAATCGCGATAACTCCGCGGCTCCGCCGCAAAAATGCGGTGGTGATGCGGGCAGTTCATCGCTTTGAGGTAGTAGCGGTCGACATTTGAATGTTCCGCAGGCTGAGATTCGGTCAGTGTTTGGGGAGCACACGCGTCTCGCGTGTTCTCCTCGGCGTCTCGCCGAGGAGTGTTAGGCGTCCAAAGCCAGGGATAATTCTCATCTTGCTTTGCCAGACCTGAATCCCATGGATTTCTGCAGATGTAATGGAATTTTTCTTCCATGTCAGATTCCCCGCGAATGATCCGATCGAAAGATTCTTTTTCCCAAATCGGGTTGCCTTTTGTGTGTTCAGCGGCGTTGATCTCGTGCGCAGTAAACGATTTGATTGAATGCAGAATATCTGAAAGCGGCCAGAAAACCGGTTTGCCTTCCTTGTCCTGTTCTTTAATCTGGGGTTCGAATAATAAATGAACATGATCAGGCATCACACAGGCCGCATAAAGCTCGTAACGGCGCTGTTCGTGCGTGAAGAGCAAACTTTTCAAAACAATGTCACGCGCTTTGGGAGAAAGCGCCTTGCGGCCTTCGGTCGAAAAAGTCACAAAATATTTGGCCCAAGGACGCTCGAAATGAGGCAGAGCGCGTCTGGAATATTTTGCTCCGCTTGAGGTTTCCGGCGAGACGCCGGAAACAGCACGCGAGACGCGTGCGCTCCCCTTTTCATCGTGTTCTCTCAACTCCATCGGCGGAAACATGCTCTCTGCATAATACGGCAAATGCCCGCTGGTCTTGTACATCTTCTCCCGTGCCAAATGCGGAGTCTTAACGCGTACATATCCCGCCGCGAATTCAGTTTCCTTTGCCAGCTTTTCCAATTCCTCGATGATCGCTCCGCCTTTGGGCAGCCAAAGCGGCAATCCCGGCCCGGTGTAATCCGGGTCCATCGCGAACAAACCCATCTCGTGCCCGATCTTGCGATGGTCGCGGCGCTTGGCCTCTTCCAGCATCTTGAAGTAGGCCTCCATCTCGGTCTTGTTCTTGAACGCGGTGCCGTAAATGCGTTGAAGCTGTGGGTTCTTTTCGTCGCCCTTGTAATAGGCGCTGGCGACGCTGGTGAGCTTGAATGCGCCGATGTTCCCGGTGCGCATCACGTGCGGCCCGGCGCAAAGGTCCAGGAAATCGCCGTTGCGATAATACGAGATCGGCTCGCCTTCGGGGATGTCCGCAAGATTGCCGAGCTTAAACTTGCTCGGGTTGCCGGGCCGTTCGGCCAAGCCGCCCAAACGCCCGCTCTCGGCGTCCTTGATGGCCTGTGCGCGCTCGACGACGATTTTTTCGAACGGATGGTTCGCCTTGATCTCCTTCTTCATCTCGGCCTCGATCTTCTCGAAATCCTCCGGCGAGATGCGATGGCTCAACTCGACATCGTAATAAAAACCGTTCTCAACCGGCGGGCCGGCGGCGAATTGCGCCTCGGGCCAAAGCCGCAGGATGGCCGTGGCCATCACATGCGCGGCGGAATGCCGGATGCGCTCCAGCTCGGTCATCTTGTTGCGCTCGTCGAGGGACTTGCGTTCAGCAGGTTGTTTTTCAGGTTCGGGCATAAAAGATCAAAAATGGAGTGTTGGAGTAGTGGAGTAATGGATGGAGAATTTCGCGCTTTTCAGGCATTCCAATATTCCATCACTCCATCACTCCAATCATCGTTCTGCGTTTATCTACGGTTAAATTTGGTTTTTGCGGTTTTATCACCAAACAAAAACGCCCCGAAAGTGAAATCGAGGCGTTGGCGTTCACGTTTTCGCGTGAACGCTACAGAGTGGTCGTTGTGTCCTGGCTAATTGCCATGATTAAAACGTAGTGAAACCGGGCGTTTTTGGCAAACGTTTTAAATACCCGTTTTAAATACCCTTAGATAAATACCCAATGACGACACACCCAAGTACCCAAAGAAATCCCAAGCGCAAAATCTCCCAGTGCTTGGGTATTTGGGTATTTTCTTACTGGTTGCTTAATCGGAAGAACATCCGGTTTCCAGAAATCGAATTGGACACGACGTTCTGCCCGTTCACAACAACTGGCGGCGTGCTGACCGGCGTCCACACCGCCGCCGAACCCAGATTTGGGGAGGATTGCAGGGTAAACCCGGTCGCGCTAGTGGGCCATGCCAGGACCACCTTCCCGCCAGAAACGCTGATTCCGAGGGTCGGTGAAGGGAGTGAAAGAGGCACCACGCTAACACTGTCGAAACCCAAACCCATGTCGAAGCCATCATCTCGAAACCCGAAGGAAATGGGCGTGTGGCTGCGGGTTGCGGTGACGGTGAATTGGAAATTGGTGAAGTTCATGGTCGGCGAATCCACCCAATCAACCAGGTTGGTTCCATTCCAGGAAGCCGTAAACTCATTGGGAGTGTCGCCGTCCGAGTCCAGCCAGAACGAGAACAAATATTTCGCTCCCGGCGTGGTGGGTATGTTTTGCGAGAGGAAGCCGAGGGTACCAAACGGAAAGGCATTCACACCGTAATTGCCGGACTGGGCGAAACTTGGATCCACGACAATTTCGTTCGGGTCGGAACACGTCCAGCCAAACAGGTTGCCTGTTTCAAATCCGCCATTCGTTATCACCCCAGTGCTCTCGAACACTGCTATGGAGGGGCCGGAGGCGGACACGTTGAATCCCTGTGCATTCAGGGCAGTGAGACGCACCAGATAATCGCCGTCGCCTGAATAGGTATGCTGAGGATTCTGGGAAGTGTCGGTCGAACCATCGCCAAAATCCCAGCTCCAACTGACAATCGCGCTGCCGGTGCTGTCCACGTTCGAAGTGTTAAACTGGACTGTCAATGGAGGAGCGCCAACATTGGGAGTGGCGGTGAAATCGATGGTGGGAATCAAAACGGTCTGTCCCAGGCTGACGATTGTTTGCCCGAGAGCGTTGACAACCGTGACAGTCGGATAAAAGAACCCGCCGAAGTCATAAGTATGCGCAGGACTCTGCTCGGTGCTGATTGAGCCGTCGCCAAAAGTCCAAAACCAGTTCGTGATGGTGTTCCCGTTATTGTCCGCGCTCGGGGCGGTGAATTGAACGCTGAGAGGCGCACCGCCGTTGGTGGGCGAGACGGTCCATGGATAGAGATTTGTGAAGGTTTGCGCGGCCACAGCCGACGGGCCAAGGTTGATCTGGCCAGGCGAGAGGACATTCAACGCTTTTGTGCCTTTCAGGTCGAGAGGAGTTTCGCGGGTCCCGTTCATCGCGTACGAGCGAACTGTGAGGTCGTAACTTCCCGAATTCGACCCGCACAAATAGAATTGATACTGGCCCTGTGCGGGCTGGTAAAGTTGGACGATGTGCGCCGTTTCCGAGCCGGGCGCGCCGGTCAGATCATTGTCCTCGATGCAATCGGAAAAATGAACGGACTGGGGGATTTCCTGAAGAATGTTGCCCGAAGAAGGGTCGTGTCCGGTCTGTTGCCCCAACGGTCCCACGACGAGAATATCCGCGGCCGTCCCGACAATGAAATCCAATCCGCTGATGTTGCCGGCCGGATCGCCGACGTATCCGCGGGTTTCAAAATCGTTGTTGTAATAATCGAGCGTGGTCGCATTGGCATGGCCGGGGTCATCAATCACGAATTTGCCGTTCTGCTCTCCGATAACGAGCACAAAGTGGCCGGGCGCGTCCTCATCGTTCAAATTCACACCGACAATGACCGGGTGGCCTTCAGAAAGCATTAGGCTTAGGAACTGGGTGTCGCTGGTGCGGAACGCATGGAATTCGAGGGTATCACCCGAAGCATCACGAGTGGCTGGGTCCCAATCAACGCTGTTTCCCGAATAATCGCCGTTCGCGTTCATCAAAGTATTGAGGGCGCCGGGATCGGTGGAGATGCCCGCGTATTTGAGCGCCATCGCCAGCGATGTAAGCGCGCATCCCTTTTGCTGAATGGTGAAACTGGATTTTGCGTAAGTGTTGTTTGCCCAACGCGAATCGCCCTGGCTGAAACGTTGCACGTTAAGGACGGTGTTGGTGAGGTTGACGATGGGAATCACATAACGCCCCAGCACATTGGTGTTGAGTGAATTGTGAATGAGTCCGCCGGGGTTGATATCCAGGAACGAGCCGGGAGTCGCGGAACCGCTCAATTGCATGGAGGTGCCGGGATCGCCGCTTCCATTGGAAAATCCCGCGACTGCCGAATCACCTCCAAGACCGTCCTGGCCGCCACTGGCGTCGCCAGTTTCCCATTGAACCTGGTCATAGTTGAATTCAATGTCGAAATCGCCGGGATTGCGGTCTGAGCGATCAATGAGGATGAGCTGAAAACTGTTCAGCTTGTCGGTCTTCTGGTCAAAGTAACCGACGCCAATCCAATCGACACCAAACGCCTGATGGCCATCCACCACGTCGTTGCCGAAAGTAGTGAGGTTTCCGACTCGGGTGTCCACGTCGGCAAAAAAAGGCGCGATGATTTCGGTGCTCACGCCCACCAGGCCGAACGGCGTGTATTCCCCGAGCGGCGAATCAAAGGTGACATTGCCGTTGTTATTGACGTAGAGCTGGGTGTAAGTCTTTCCGTAAAAGTTGATGCTGAATCCGATGGGCTGCGGCACGCCGCCGGATGAATCAGTGCCGGGGAAAGTGCCGTCGTCGTTCCCCTGGAAAACATTGTTGGTAAAGCCGGACAAATTGCGGATGGCTCCGGCCAGGGCATTCGGAACCGCGCAGGTCAAAGCGCAAATTAGGAGGGTGCAACCGAGGAAGATGTTTCGTTTCATGGTGATGGGGTTTGGGTTTCGATTAAACGGCAATTCATCCCTCCGTTTCTGAATCAAGAGCACATGGTCGAACGATTGAAACGACAAAAATACTGCGAAAAAGAGAACGAATATTTCCGCAAGCAACCAACGACCTTACATCGGTTTTGGACTTATGCCGCGACTACCAATAGCAACTTTGAAAAAAAAAGCAAGACCGTTTCTTTGATTTCGCGAGCGTTAATTAGGAAAATAACAGGAAGTGATTCGAGTCTTGCGCAGCCAAATAACAATCATCTTTGGCTGCAATCGCGAGGGAATGTTCACATTCGCAGCGAGAACATTATTGCCCATTGTAAAACGCAGCAAAGCCCTTCAAATCATCCGTGTTGATCAAGTCCACGCCCTGTTCGAGCATCGCCTTCCAAAAATCCGGACGATCCGGCGAGTTCCAAAAACGCACGCGCCGGCCTTGTTGATGCGCCTTGCGCAGGATCTGCTGGAGGCGCGCCAATTCATCGTCCGGCATCGGCCCTTTGGCCCGCCATTTGAAAATGGTCTGCCAGTTCTCGCTGATCCACGGCACCAAATCCGCCGGCGGATCGCTTTCCAAATCGGCGAGCTTGCCGTCACCCGCCGCGTAACGGACCGGATTGGCCGCGAGGGCCGCGCGCGGATAATTCCCGGTAAGAATGCACACGACGGCGTTGGTTTCTTTTTTGCCGTTTCGAAAAACGCTGAGGATGTCTTTGTATTGTTCCAGCACGTCGCGGAGTTTGTCGTACATCGCCAGGCTGTTCACCTGGTTGGTGGCCTTGAAATCGATCAGCAACGTGCATTCCGGCCCATTGCGATAAACGCGCCCGCCATTTTGCTTGATGCGTTTGCGCAATGGGTCGAGATAAAGCGATTGGAGCGTGCGGTCGGGTTTCACGTCGCGCAAATCATGCGCCACAAGCAGATTGCCATCGACGAGATGGATGTCCGCTTCCACGCTGCAAAAACCCTGGCTCAATGCGTCGAACAACGGGTGTTTGTGCTCGTAATCATTGTGCGCATGGACGCGCGTAAGCGGAATGACAGGATCGGCCGCGCATGAAAATGCAATCGCACTAAAAGCCACGACGGCGCCCAGAGAAAAAGTTTTGAAATTTTGGCGCATCAATTTTGGTCCGAACCAGCCGCAATTTTTCAATTGGGTCGCGGCCGATTTTTATATTTTTCGTAAAGGCGCGTGTGGCGCGTTTCGAGGCTGACTTCCTTGCCGGCGATCCAGACGTGTTGAACGTTCGCGCGGATGTCGAGGATGTCGCCGTCGCATGCAAATAGCGTGGCTTCCTTGCCGGGCTCAATCGAGCCGAGGCGCTTGTCCACGCCAAGGATTTGCGCGGGATAAAGCGTGAGGCCCTTGAGCGCTTCGCTTTCCGGCAAACCGAACGCAACGCACTGCGACGCGAGATAGGGCAGATTTTTGGCGAGTGGAGCATTGAAGCTTGAAGGGCCCATGCTGAAGGAAACCTGCACGCCCGCTTCGCGCAGGACCTCGGGCGCTTTGAAGTTGATGTCATACGAATCGAAATCGCGGTTTGGCTGCTCGAATGTGGATTCGTAAACGACCGGTATTTTATTCGTGGCGAGCAAGCCGGCGCAAAGACGCGCGTCGCGTCCGCCGACGATGATGATCTTGAAAGCGTTTGTTTGGGCCCATTTCACCGCGGCCTTCATCTGCCGCAGTTCATTTGCATGCACCATGATGGGAACTTTGCCGCGAACCACCGGCAGCATTGCTTCCCAGGGCGGATTGACTCCGGGATCGGGCGTGCTGCCCTTGGCAACGGCGTCGCGCAACCTGGCATAAGCCTTTGCCTCCTGGAAAAAATCATCAAGCTCCTTCACCTTCGCCTGACGTTCGCGGGCTTGTTCTTCGAGCGGTTTGGTTTGCGTTGTCTCGCGCCTTCTTCTGCGCGGTGAGATGCTGAGTTCCATGCTCGGCCAATAAACGTGCAGCGCGGCAGCATGTTTGATGACCATTTGTTCCGTCGTCCAGCCATCGAGTGCCATCACGCCTGACAACCCGGCCACAATCCCGCCTTGTGGGACCGGCTCGATATCCGTGATGCCGTTGGCGCGCGCAACGGGAATCAGTTCTGAATCGGGATTGACGGCGATCCAGGATTCGACGTCCGGCGTGAAATCCCCGACTTCGGTGGTGTCAATCGTGGCGCGAACAGCTTCGATTTCGCTCAAACCCACCGCGCTGTCCAAAGCGATCAACCCCGGATAAAGATGCTCACCTTTGAGGTCGATGGTTTTGTCCGCTTGAAATTGCCCGACAAAAGGGCGAATGACCGATTTGATTTTACCATCCTTGATCAAAACCCCGCCATTCGTGATGGTCTCGCCAGAAACTGTGTGCACAATGGCGTTTTTGAGATAAATGGAGTCGGCACGGAGATGCGTTGCGGGAAAAAATGCAACTCCAACCAGCAGTAGTCCGAAAAGCAATTTTGGGATGAGTGGGCATGACGAAGCCCGCCGTGAATTTGAAATTTCAAATTTCAAATTTGGAATCCAAGAATGAGCCTCCTCACGTCGGCTCCTACAGACAAAGGAGAACTCCGCACTCCGCACTCCGCACTCCGAATTTCTACTATTCATCTTCGTCCTCCGTGCAGTGGCGGACGATGCCGTCGTATTCATGTTCAAGTGAACTTTGGAAAAAAAGGCTGTCGCTTGAGCTGGAATCGCTGCCGCTGTCGCCTTTGGAAGAAGAAAGTTTCTTTGCCTTGGCGATCAAATCGGCGCGTTCCTTTGCCAAAGCGGCGGCGCGGGCGGGCGCGAGCGCGATATCGAAATATTTTTTTCCTTCAATCCAGGTTTGCTGGCAGACGGTGAATGAATCCAGCGGCGGTTTCGACCAGATGACGAAATCGCCGTCCTTGCCCACTTCGAGCGAGCCCACGCGGTCGTCCACGCGAAGCTGTTTCGCAGGATTGATGGTGACAAATTTCAGCGCCTCGTCTTCCGGTGTGCCGCCGAATTTCACGGCCTTCGCCGCCTCCAAATAAAGATGCCGGGCAAGGTCCGACGAATCCGAATTGTAGGAAACGACCACGCCGCGTTCGCGCATGAGGCTGCCGTTGTAAGGAATCGCGTCGTAAACCTCGAATTTATACGCCCACCAATCCGCGAATGTCGAAACGCCCGCGCCATGCTTGGCGATTTCATCGGCCACCTTGTAACCTTCGAGCCCGTGTTGAAACGTGCCGATCTTCACGCCGAACTGCTCCATCACGCGCATCAACATGAGAATTTCATCCTGCCGATAAGAATGGCAATGGATGAGCCGCGTTCCATTCAGTATCTCGCCGAGCGCCTCCAGTTCGAGGTCGCGGCGCGGCGGCACACCGCCATGTTTTTTGTAATCGTCCCACGCCTTGAGATACTCGCGCGCGGCGGTAAAACGGTTTTCGTAAAACGTCCGCACGCCCATTCGCGACTGCGGAAAGCGCGTGGAATATTTCTCGCCCCAGTTGGACTGCTTCACATTTTCGCCCAGCGCAAATTTGATGCTGCCGATTGCACCCTTAAATTTGAGTCCTTCCGGCGGTTCGCCGTCGCGCAACTTGATCAGGCAATTCTGCCCGCCAATCGGATTTGCCGAACCGTGCAGCACGTGCGCCTCAGTCACTCCGCCGGCAAGCTGCTCATAAATGTTTTCCGTCTCGGAATTGATGACGTCGCCGATGCGCACCATTGCCGAGGAAGGAATTGTCCCTTCATTGACGTCGCCCAAAATAAAGCTGTGGCTATGGCAATCAATGATGCCGGGCGTGACATGCTCGCCCGTTGCGTCAATGACCAGCGCATTTGGAAAGTTGCCCTCAAACTTTCCCACTTTGGCGATTTTGCCGTTGCGGACCAGCAAATCCGCATTCGTCAAAACACCCTCCGGCCCGCAAGTCCAAATCGTCGCGTTGCGGACCCAAATCACCGGCGCATTGGTCAGCACGCCGCGTCCTTCCAGCGGCGGACGCGCCACGCGCTTTTGCAATTCCTTCTGCTTGGCGAGCTTCGCTTCCTTGTCTTCCTTCTTTTTCTCCGGCTTCGATTTTGTTGTTTCCGCAGTTTCTTTCGTTTCCTTCGGTTTCTCCGTTTTTTCTATGTTCTCCTTGGCCTGATGCGGCTCGCCAGCTTCTGCATTTTCGGTTTTGGCCGAGGTTTGCCCCGCGACTTCTGCGCTCGTGGTCGCATTCGTTCCCGACGCTTCCGCCTTTTCTTTCTCCTCGCTCGGAATCCGATAAAACCGTCCGTCAATCCAGACGGAGCGCACTTTGGATTCCGGATCGAAATATCCTTTGCCGTCCACAATCGTGAGATTGGCCTGTTTGCCCGGCTCAATCGTGCCGAGCATCGAATCGAGCCCGCACAATTTGGCAGGAACAATCGTCAACGCCGCGAGCGCATTGGATTCCGAAAGCCCACGGTCCAACGCCAGCCGGAGATTTTTTCGAAAATCTTTTTTATCATCGAGCCCGTATGTGGTGAGGGCGATTTGCGCGCCTTCCTTTTGCAGCACCGCCGCATTTTCCGGCGCCCAATCCCATGCGCGCAATTGGTCGAGCGTAACCTGTTCCCAATCGTCATCGCTCGGCAGCTTCGGCAACGTGGGAAAATTCAAGGGAACGATGAACGGCACGCCGGCTTCCTTCGCAAATTCCGGCCTGCGCCATTCCTGCCCGCTCGACACGATGCAAAAATCCACATTCAATTCATGCGCGATGCGCGTCGAACGATCCACCAGCAAGGCATCGCGTGGGTCGAATACCACGCGCATTTTTTTCTCAATCACCGGCGCGAGCGCTTCCATGCCGAGATTGTAAGCCGGACGCACGCGGCCGGTTGGATGCTTCGAAAAATCAGCCTGGTCGAGCGCATAATGTTGCGCGTCAAAAATTGTTTGCCGCACCACCGCAATCGCGCCCATCAAAGAAGCAGGATACAGATCGGCGTGCAAATGCTCCTGATTGTAAGCGATGTGCTGAAAAACATCGGGCTTGATGATGGCGCGGTTCGCGTCGGCGTCGGACAAAGCAACAAACACGCTCGTGCCGCGGAAAATGCCTTTTTCAGGGACGATGTTGCCGTCGGTGAAACCCAATTCGCGCAATTTTTCCAAAGCTTTGGGATCCGGTTGATACGATTGCGCTTCGCGATGTTCGGGTGAGACCGCACCGACCTCATACACTGGCCCGGTAACTGGTCCTCCTTCGCTTGATTGCTGGCTGACGCCAAAAAATTTTATCGTGCCGGCGGTGAGATCGACAGCTTCTTCGGCTTTTTTTGGTGTTTTGTCCGCGCCTTTGGGGCCGAGCGTCAGGTAGGCATCAATGAAGCCCGGATAAATCGTAAGTCCGGTCATGTCCCACACGCGCGCGTCCGGTGGAATCGTTACCTCATTTCCAACTTTCTCGATGAACCCGTCACGGATGATGATGGTGGCGTTGGTCAGGGTCTTGCCCGGCTTGACCATCATGTGAGCATTGGTGAGTGCGTGAACGCCGGGCGGCAATGGTCGAAAACCGGGCGGCAAAATTTCCGTCGGCTCGGCTTGGACAATGCGAACCAGCAGGAGCAAGCAACCCAGGACCAAACCAGCGCGACATTGGTGAAAAAATGAAACAACCAGACGCATCAGTAAGCGCGTATTATGACAGGGAGCGCGGGTTGTTCAAGGGAAGGTTTTGCCAGATTGAGGGTCAGCCTTATTTTTGCGGATGCGTTCCTTGACCTCGTCCCATGAAGAACCAATATCCGGCTCACGTTGGAACTGTTCCAGTTCGCGATCGAGGAGTTCCTTTTCGGCTTTAATCAAAGATCCTTCTGTTCGGCGTTTCATGATAAAGCTTGTGCGCTTCGTAAAGTTTTAATTGTTCGCCCGTCACAGCGCTCCTTGCCGGATGCTTAATATTTCAGTGCAATATTAACTTTTCGGTTTGTCCGGAGCAGAACCCGTCCCATTAAGCTTGATCGCGAGGCAATCGTACATCTGCCGTTTGGCCTGGTAATTGGTGACTCCACGGAAAAGCACGGTGTAACCGGCATGGTCGAATGGCATTTGCTTGGCCAGTATGCCGGGGTCCATGTCGCCGCCGGATTCCATTTTTGTGATCAATTCCGGGTCTTGCGAAAGCACCATCGGCTTGACGCCCGGCACCACCAAAATCGAAAGCGGCACCACAACGTGCGGCAGGTTGGAAAGGGTTAGCGGTCCGGCTTCGGGAACAGATGTGACTGCGGCCTGTTTCGCCTCCAGATGGATCATCCGCGCCTTGACGTCGGACATCTGGGCTTCCAAAGCGGTTGAAACCAGCTCTAGAATGCAGTCGCGGGCCTGGGCCAATGTTTGGATTTTCGAAAGGTCCTTGTCGCCTTGTTTGGCTTGTATGGCCCTGGCGAGGCCGGAAATTTCCTTGAGATAAACGTGCTTCTGCGAATCGGGCACGTAATACATCACCACAAAATGCACAGGCTTGTTGTCGCACGCCCCGTAATCAATCCCTTGCGGGCTCCAGCCTGCGGCGCAGATGATGTCGCCTTCGCGCGACGTGCGCATGTGCGGGCAGGCCCATCCCTGGCCGATGCCGGTATTGAACTGCGCCTCGCGCGCCAGCACCGCGCCCGCCACGTCTGTTCCCGGCGGCAAATCAGGCATCGCTTCGATCAAATTTGCCAGGTAATTCAAGGCCTTCTCCTTGTTCGTCTCGGGTAACTCGACGAACCGGCCTTCCTGCAGGGCGTTGATGAGGTTCTTCATGCTCAGTCAGCGCCAAATTTACGGTGAAACCATACCTTTACATAATGGCACAAGACCGAGTAACTGAGCAAAAACAAAACCATCCATCCCCAAAAAGAAAGCGGCAGCGGCACGAGCCCGAGATGGCCCGCGAGGAAGGAATATGGCAGCCATGCCGCGATGCCCATCACCACCAGCGTGCCCAACAACAGCGTCGCGCTGGGCCGGCTCTGGATGAATGGGATTTTGTTCGTGCGGATGATGTGCACGATCAACGTTTGCGTCAGCAATGACTCAACAAACCAGCCGGAATGGAAAAGCTGTTCGTAATAATCGCCGGCCACCCGGTGCGCCGCACAGTTGAAGAAAAACCACATCAGCGCAAAAGTCGCATAGTCGAAAATCGAGCTGATCGGCCCCACATAGATCATGAAATTCCTCACGTTGCCGATGTTCCATTTGCGGGGCTTGCGGATGTATTCCTCATCGACGTGATCGGTTGGGATTGCCAATTGCGAAAAATCGTAGAGCAGATTGTTCACAAGCACCTGGATGGATAGCATCGGCTCAAACGGCAACACTAAAACCCCGCCGACATAGCTGAAGACGTTGCCGAAGTTCGAACTGGCGCCCATGCGGATGTATTTGATGATGTTCCCGAAAACTTTGCGCCCTTCAAGGATGCCCTCTTCGAGCACGAGCAGGCTCTTTTCCAGCAAAACAATGTCAGCCGCTTCCTTCGCCACATCCACCGCTGTGTCCACCGAAACGCCCACATCCGAAATCTTCAACGCGAGCGCGTCATTGATGCCGTCGCCCATGAAACCGACCACGTGCCCGCGCTTTTGCAATGCTTGGATGATGTCCGACTTTTGCGAAGGTGAAAGGCGCGCGAACACATTCGCCTTTTCGACCGTCTCGGAAAATTGCTCGTCGGTCATCGCGCGCAATTGATCGCCGGTCACCACTTTTTCAACCGCCAACCCCACGTCCCGGCAGACCTTCTGCGTCACCAGGGCATTGTCGCCGGTCAAAATTTTCGTGCTCACGCCCATTTTGGCCAGGCCGTCGAGCGCTTGCGCCGCGGATTCCTTGGGCGGGTCAAAGAACGCGATGTAACCGAGCAAAATCAGGTTCGTTTCATCGGCCACGCTGAAGACCTGCTTCTCGCGCGGAAATTCGCGGTAGGCAATTGCCACCACGCGATAACCATCCTTGCTCAACGTCTCGTATTCTTCCATCAAGTCGTTCTTGATGACATCGATGAGCGGATTGATCTCCTCGTCCACCTGATAACGATCGCAAACGCGATAGATTTCCTCGACTGCGCCTTTGCAAATCAAAACGTGGTCGCCCTCGTAATCAATCACCACGGACATGCGCTTGCGACTGAAGTCGAACGGGATCTCATCCACTTTCTTGCAACTGCGTTCCACGTCCAGGTCGGTGTGCGACAAAATCGAGCGGTCAAGCAGGTTGCGCAAGCCTGTCTGGTAATAACTGTTCATGTACGCGTATCGCAAGACGTCGTCACTCGTGCGATTGGTCACGTCCACATGCTTTTCAAGGATGATGCGGTCCTGGGTGAGTGTGCCGGTTTTGTCGGTGCAAAGGATGTTGATGGCGCCGAAGTTTTGGATGGAATTGAGTTTCTTCACGATGACCTTCTTTTTGGACATCGCCATCGCGCCTTTTGAAAGATTCACCGTCACGATCATCGGCAACATTTCCGGCGTCAGGCCGACGGCGACCGCAAGGCTGAATTTAATTGCCTCAAGCCAATTGTGGTCCTTTAAACCGCGGATGACGAACACAATGCCGACCATCACCACCATGAACCGGATCATCAGCCAGGTGAATCCGGCGATGCCGCGGTCAAAGCTGGTGACGACAGTCTGCCCGGCCAGTTTTTCAGAGATGGACCCGAAATAGGTGCGGTTGCCCGTATTGATCACGACCGCGCGGGCCGTGCCGCTGACGACGTTGCTGCCCTGGAAGCAGGCATTCGGCAATTCGATAATGCCCTTGTCGGCGAGGTCGCTGGCCGCGGCATTTTTTTCGACCGGCATTGATTCGCCCGTCAAGGCGGATTGGCCCACGAAAAAGTCTTTCGCAGTAATCAGCCGCAAATCCGCCGGGATGATCGCGCCCGCATGGAGCACCACAAGGTCGCCGGGAACGATTTCAGCCATCGGGACCTCGACCTCCTTGCCATCCCGGATCACCACGCAATTCGTCTGAACAAGTTCCTGCAATTTCTCGACTTCACGGCCCGAACGGCGTTCCTGGAAAAAGGCCAGCCCGACGCTCAAGAAAACCATGATGCCCACCACCACCGCCGATGCCATGTCCCCGGTGAGCAGCGACACCACCGCGATGATGAGCAATTGGATGACCAGCGGATTTTTGAACCGCAGCAGGATTTCGACGATGACACCGTGTCGCTCGCCAACTTTGAGTTCGTTCGAGCCGAATTCCGCGCGCATCTCCTCGACCCGTTCCGCGGTGAGGCCCGATGGCCCCGTTGCCAGGCGTTTCTGCACCTCCTCAGGGCTTATCGCGGAGAAATCAACCAACCGCTGCTCATTAGGCGTGATTTTTTTCGCGCCCGCTTTCACTTCCTTCATGATCAGGAAGGGTGAAATTTTTGAGAACAGGGATTTAAGCATACGGCCGCATGGAATGGAAATTGGCGGGACAGCCCGAGGGCTGCCGACACCGGTCTGTCACTTTTAGTTCCATCAAAATCGCAGATTCGTTTTGGGTTTCAACTCTTGGAAACCATGGAGGTCGGCACCCATGCCGGAAGGACATTCGCCGCCAACTCGCCCGAACTTTTACACCGGGGTTGCTTGCGAAGACCAGCATTTTTTACCGTTCGACCGATTCACAAAATCACATGTCGCCGAAGGATAAAATTGGTTCCAAACCCGCCCTCATTCTAACCCGCTTTTTGAGAGGTTCAAATCGCCGCAGACGAATTCAGAAAAAAACCGATTGGATCGAAATAGAGTGGTTTTTACGACGCCCTTCTACAACCATTGCTAATCGTGCCCGCCCGAACGCCACAAAATCGTGCTCAGAATTTGTAGGCAATATTTCCGATGAGTTCGTAGGAGTTGCGAAGGCTGCCGCCTAGAATTGTGTCCGCTGGATTGATTGCGCCGTACGCCCGGCCAGTTCCGTCGGCTTGGTGGTCCCAACGAAATTCGACGCGGCTCAGGACATTTTTCCAAAGGTCGTATTCGGCAGTCAGTGTTTCGCCAAAGACCTTCGATGGCAAACCGTCCAAAGGCGAACCAAACGCGCTGTTATGCTTCGTCTGCCAGAAATACTCTGACCGCGCGTGCAGGCTGAACTTGTCCGTGACCTGATAAGCCACATAAATGCCGGCGGCGTTGGCGCGGGCCGCATGAACTCCGTATTGGTGCTCCGTGTCAACCCATACATAATCGTAAGCCGCTCCAATTTTAAGCGCCTCAATCGGCGTGTTCATGGTGCCGCCGATGTAAATACTGGTTTGGTCCGCATGGGCCGTCCCCTGGGTGACCGGTGAGCGGACATTGAAACCGTTGATGACACCGCCATTGACCGTTGAGCCGGAGAACCAGCCCATTTGCTTGGGAGCCGTGAGAGCAATCGCGCCCATCCAGGTTTTATATTGTTCGGTCTGAAAATTAGGCGCGCCCGTCAGCGAAAATTCCCGCGCGTTGATGGCCGGCCCGAACGTGTTCGCCACGCCAAGGGACCCTGTCGCGTAATCGCAGAACCGATATGTTCCCAAGACCCCGGTGTGCGTGGTCGGCTCGATGGTATAGCCGTATGAGCGGGTGAAGTTCGGATCATTGACCGATTCAAAGGATTCATAACCAATGATGGTGTCCCAAACGCCCACTTTGAAATCAACCCCGTTACCCACCGGGACTCTCAGGTCCACATACGCCTGCTTGATGCCGAAATCGGCTCCGACGCCCGTGGACTGCGTGGCCAGTGTGTTCGCGTCGGGTCCGAACAACATATCGACTTTATAACCTGCACCCCAACCCTCCGGGTCCGGCGTCTTCTCCAAGGTAAGCTTCACCACGTTCAGGTTGAATCCGTCCGCCTTGCTCGCGCCGCCAAAGGCATATCGGGGCGCGTTGGCATCACCGGTGCCAAGGTTCCACTGCGCGGACGTATCCACGTAACCGCTCAAGGTGGTGCTGGAAAGCACGGCGACCGCCGAGCCATTATCGGCCAGGGCAACTGAAGCCATGCTGATGGTTCCCATTGCCACAAGCCCTTTGGTCCATAGGTTCATTTTCATTTTTTTGGTGATTAGTCGAAAAGCCTTTAAACGAATTACCCGCATGCACCCGTCATTGATGCGCGAATCATGCGCAACACTTCCAATTCACGCAAGGATTTTACCGCCGTTCAATCAAACCTCTAAAGCTGCGTTGTCAGCAACGGCGTACCCACTTGCCTGCCCGTCGGGATATCCACGAAGGTCGTCAGCGAATTGTCATCGGCCACCTGGTTTGTGAACAAGTTCGCGTAGTTCATCAAACGGTTGCTGGTGCTGTAAATGTAGAGCGAGCTGTTAATGCCTTGCAGCGATGGCAGACGCAACATATCCACCGGCGGAATCAGGGTGGTGCCTGGGCCAAGGAGATTGGAGAGAATACCGGGATCCAAATGTGAACCCACCACGTTCGAAACCGCTATCGGCAATCCGTTCGTGCCAAGCAACGTGCCGAACGCAACAGCCTCGATGCCGCCCACCGTGATGACATCCACCGGAATCGAGCCGCTCGCTTCAACGCCGGCGATATCTTCCTGCGGCAACACGACCCCCGGCTGGCTGCGCGCATCAAGCCCGAAGAACGCCAGCGAAGGAGCGTTGATGAAGTTCAGGATGTTCCCTTCGACCGTGATGTTGCGCAAGCCGGCATTGCCCGAAGCATCCAGCAAGCAAAGGTTGAATTTCGCCGTCGCGCTATAGGTCACCAATGCGAGGTCGAAACGAACCACCCCTGGATTCGTCACCCGGATGGCCAGTTGCGGACTGTTTCCAACCGACCCAGCGTAAAGAAACTTGAATGTCACCGAGGATGGCATGGTGCTGCCATATACTGGCGACGCCTGGATTTCCCGCTGCACACCGCCTTGAGTCACGTTGAGTAACACATTGCCAGAGCCGTTGTTCACGCCAATGGTGCCAATGGTGTTGGCGATGATGTCACCCGGCGAATTGCCGCCGATGGTCAAGGTTCCCAACGCACCGACATTTAAGGTGCCATTGAAATTGCGACCGATGGTCACCTTCTGCAATCCGCCAGTGTCCGTAAGCGTCCCATTGAAATCGCGGCCGACAGTCAATGTGCCGTTCTGGAAATTATACAGGTTCAGCGTGCCATTAAAGTCCTGCGCGAAATGCACAGTAGCCGTATTCACTCCACCGCTACCATCAACAGTTGTCGCTGTCGCCGAATTGATATCATTGATGGTGAAGTTGTCGTTGTATCCGCCCAATGTGATGTTCAGCAGAGCCATGCGCGTATAAGTGATTCCGGAAGCGCCCATGCCCAGGCCGGTAAGTTGCGTCGGGGTCAATGTGCCGCTTTGGCCCGAAGCCGCACCACTATTGTCAATGTAGAGATTATCGGCGCCTGAGCCGTTTATGATCAGGGGACCCTGGATCCCAGAAAGAACGGTACCGTTTGCCCCATCGTACCCAACGATATAATCAACCCCCCCACCCAAAGTTGTTACTGTCGTGGTTGTACCAGCGTTGGTGGAAGTGATATCAACTGAGTTGCCCACCCCTGGACCGCTTACAAAAAGATTCAGCGCGGACAGGCCTGTGTAGTCGATTCCGTCCAGACCACCTAGTCCAGTCAAATTAACCCTCGAACTACTTAACGTCACTGGCGATGCCCCCGCATACACGTTCATTATGTCCGAACCGTTGCCGTTCACGTTCAATAGCGCATAAATCGCATTAAACGATACATCCACGGTATTGACACCTGGGCCTGTGTTGATTGTGGTGGGAGTATTGATTCCCTGCACATCGAACGTATCATTGCCGCCCGTGCCATCCACAATCACAGCGGTCATGCCATTATACGTAACCGTGTCCGCGCTGGTGATGCCGACGGTCGAGTTCGTGATTGCAATTGTTTCACTGGCGGAGCTGCCGTAAACCGTGAGCACGTCCTTGATTCCGCCGCCTTGCACAGACGCTGGCGCAGTGATTCCAAGGGAGATGTTGAACGCGTCAATGCCGGTTCCCGCGTAAATCGCGATGATGCAACTGCTGT
>Ga0070739_10003868_pt1 | contig 18229 bp, 18 predicted proteins | sample Coa_R1_7_FD_66445 | JGI IMG/M metagenome (GOLD analysis project Ga0070739, IMG submission 66445) | Surface soil microbial communities from Centralia Pennsylvania, which are recovering from an underground coalmine fire - Coalmine... | ecosystem: Environmental > Terrestrial > Soil > Unclassified ... | reverse complement strand
TCCGCCAGCGGCCGGAGCGCGCCGGCCGGCTCGTCCTTCTCCGCCAGCAGCGTCCCGTCCGGGAGCGCGACGAACTGCACCATGTCGCCATGCAGGGACGGCGCAGCAGCCGTGACGACGGTGTCCCAGCGGCGCGCCCTTGGGACGCCGTGGATACCAGCCTCCCCGCGCGCCTCGCCGTCCCAGCCCGGCGGCAGGGCCGCCGGTGCGGGCTCGCGGGAGCTACGGTCCTCGGCCCCCGCCCCGAGAGCGTCACCCAGGCCGCCGAGCTCGGCCAGCCGCCGGTGCAGCGGCTGGCGACGGCGGAACAGGGCCATCGTCCGCTACGGGGTCTCGCCGTTGTGGGCCGCGTGCCGTCTCGGCTCGACCCTCCGAAGCTCGCGGTACCGCTTCACCTGACGCTCGAGCTTGTCCACGAGCTGGTCGATGGACGCCTTCATGTCCGGGCTCGCCTCACGGGCCCGCAGCGTCGGCCCCTTGGTGAAGATCGTCCCCTCGGCGACATGGCTCGCCGCGATCGACGGGTTCCGCTGCTCGGAGAGCTCCAGCTCGACCTGCGTCTGCTCTGCGAGCTGCTTGGCCAGCTTCGAGAGCTTGCGCTCGGCGTACTCGCGCAGCGACGGCGTGACCTCCACGTTCTTGCCCTTCACCTGCAGTCGCATGACGCCTCCCCCGACAGGTGCAGAACCGAGAGACCAGCGTAGTCGATCAGCGAACGGCACGGGCGAAGGTGATCGCGTGCACCGTCACGGCTCCGGCGGCGCGGAGGGCCGAGGCGGCAGCGGCGACCGTCGAACCCGTCGTGTAGACGTCGTCGACCAGCACCACGCGTTGTCCACGGCACAGGGACGCAGCCTCGGCGACGGCGACGAAGGCGCCACGGACGTTCCGTCGTCGCTCGGCGAGCGGGAGACCCGTCTGGCGGGCGATGCGTCGGGCGCGAGCGAGCGTCGGCGCCGTCTCCAGGCGCCAGCGCCGCCCCAGCTCACGGGCGAGGTGCTCCGCCGGATGTCCCGAACGCCGCAGCTGTCGCTCCGGATCGGGCGGGATATACGTGATGACGTCTGCCGGCGGAGGCTCGACGTGCGCGACGACGAGCTCCGCGGCCAGGAGAGCAACCCGGCGGAGGCCGCGCTCCTTCCAGGCCCGAACGAGCGCGGGCACGGGACCGGCATACGCCAGGGCGGCCCGGGCAGACGCGAAGGCGAGCCGGCGGCCGGCGCACTCCCGGCAGCGCTCGACGGGCCACGCGGTGGGCGCCCCACAGCGCCTGCACCAGGGCGGGACGACCGGACGTAACGCGTCCCGACAGGAGGGGCAGAGGAGCTCCGCGGAGAATCCGCAGGAGACGCAGCGCCGCGGAAGGATCGTGTCGATCAGCCACGCGACCAAGGCTACGGGCGCTCGCGTCACGTGTCTGTCACGGCTCAGTGCCAAGAGCGTGACAACTCGTCCACAGCGCTCACCCCCACGCTGGCGCGGCGAAGCGCAGTGGCGACCGGCTAGGGCTCGGGGACGTACTGGGTGCGCAACGGCAGCCCCCGCCCGGTGCGCAGGTGATTGTCGGCGACGAGCAGTTGCGCGAGGTCGCCGACGTCGAACCACGGCTCGTCGAAGACCCAGCCGTACAGGGGCTCACGCTCGGACAGCCATGCGGCAAAGCGGCCCGGCTGGTCGGGCTGGTTGCCCAGGGCGAGGTACGTCGGGACGAGTGCCGCGTGCTCCCGGGCGTACAGGTACGTGGCCGTCGCGACGAGCGTCGACTTCGGCCGCTCGGGCTTCTCGACGAACTCGACGACCCGTCCGTCGTCGTCGAGCGCGATCACGCCGTAGCGCGCGGCCAGCTCCAGCGACCCCACGTCGCGCACGGCGATCGCGCTCGACCCCGCGCGTTCGCGCCAGAATCGGACGAGCGCGCGCAGGCTGAACTCGAAGAGGTTGTCACCCGCGATCACGAGCACGTCATCGTCGGTCCCTGTGCTCTCGAGGAAGAACGCGAGGTCGCCGATCGCCCCGAGGCGGTCGTCGTTGCTCGTCGTGCCGTCGTCGTGGATCGTGACGTCGCGCGCTCCGTGCGCGGCCCAGTCGCGAAACGCGGGCGCCTTGTGCGCGTTCGTCACGACGTGGACGGCGTCGATCTCCTGCACCTCGCGGATCGCGTCGACGATCCAGTCGAGCATCGGCCGTCCGCCGACGGGGAGCAGCTCCTTTGCCCACGTATCGGTGAGCGGCCGCAGCCGCGTCGCGTACCCCGCGGCAAGGACGAGCGCCTTCACGCTTCCACCTGCGCAGCATCGAGCGCGACGTCGTACGGCGCCCGATGCACGCCGGTCTCCGTCACGATCGCCGTGACCAGCTCGGCGGGCGTGACGTCGAACGCAGGATTCCGCGCCGGGAACCTGGCCGTCACCTCGGCGGGGTCGCGCTCCTCGATGGGGATCGAGGCGCCGTCGGCCGTGGAGAGGTCGACGGTCGAGCTGGGAGCAACCACGTAGAACGGGATGCCGTGATGGCGCGCGAGCACCGCGAGCGAATAGGTGCCGATCTTGTTCGCGGTGTCGCCGTTGCGCGCGATGCGATCCGCGCCGGTAACGACGCAGTCGACGTCGCCGGACGCCATGAACGACGCCGCTGCCGCGTCGGCGATCACCGTGTGCGGGATCGCCGCCGTCTCGAGCTCCCAGGCCGTGAGCCTGGCACCTTGCAGAAGCGGCCGCGTCTCGTCCACCCAGACGTGGGCGAGCACACCGAGCTCCCAGCCGGAGAGCAGCGCGCCGACCGCGCTGCCGTAGCCGCCTGTCGCGAGGCCACCTGCGTTGCAGTGCGTCAGCGCCCGCGTCCCGGGTGCGAACAACCCTGCGGCGTGAGCCGCCATCTGCCGACAGCGCTCGACCTCGTCGGCGTGCAGCTGCCGGGCGTGGACGAACGACGGGGCCTCTCGCATGGTGTCGAGTGCCCAGCCGAGGTTGACGGCGGTCGGCCGCGACGAGCGGAGCACCGCGTCCGCGAGGTCGGCATCCTCCCCCCGCGCGACCGCCAGCGCGTAGCCGTAGGCGGCGGCGACTCCGATCGCCGGTGCGCCCCGGACGACCATCGAGCGGATCGCCTCGGCGACCTCGGCCGCGGAGCGACACTCGACCTCGACCTCCTCGGCCGGTAGACGCCGCTGGTCGAGGAAGACGACGCGGTCGTCCTCGAGCCGGAGGATCCGCTCAGGGTCGAGCAACGCAGGAGCCGGCCGCGCAGGCGGCGATCAGGTGCCCTCGCTCCACGACGCGAGGTAGCTCGCCTGCTCGTCGGTCAGCGTGTCGACGCGAACCCCCATCGTCTCCAGCTTGAGGCGCGCGATCTCCTCGTCGATCTCGCTCGGCACCGGGTACACCTTGTGCTCGAGTGTCGACGCGTGCTGGACCGCGTATTCGGTCGCGAGTGCCTGGTTGGCGAAGCTCATGTCCATCACGATCGCAGGGTGGCCCTCGGCAGCCGAGATGTTGACGAGCCGTCCCTCGGCGAGCAGGAAGATACGGCGGCCGTCTGCGAGGACGAACTCCTCGACGAAGTTGCGCGCCTCGCGCGTCTCCGTCGCGAGCGAGCGCAGCGCGGGGATGTCGATCTCGACGTTGAAGTGGCCGGTGTTGCAGAGGATCGCGCCGTCCTTCATCGACTCGAGATGCTCCTTCGCGAGCACGTGCTTGTCGCCGGTGGCGGTGCAGAAGACGTCGCCGACCTTCGCCGCTTCGCTCATCGGCATCACCTCGTAGCCCTCCATCAGCGCCTCGAGCGCTCGCATCGGGTCGACCTCGGTGACGATCACGTGCGCGCCCATACCGCGTGCACGCATGGCGACTCCGCGTCCGACCCAGCCGTAGCCGGCGACGACGAACCGCTTCCCGGCGAGGAGGACGTTGGTGGAGCGGATGATCCCGTCGATCGTCGACTGCCCGGTGCCGTAGCGGTTGTCGAAGAAGTGCTTCGTGCGTGCCTCGTTGACCGCGATCACCGGGAACGCGAGCGCGCCGTCGGCCTCCATCGCCTTCAGCCGGATGACGCCGGTGGTCGTCTCCTCCATGCCCGCGATGATGTCGCCGAGCTGCTCGCGGCGCGCGCTGTGCAGCACGCCGATCACGTCGGCGCCGTCGTCCATCGTCAGCTGCGGCTTGTGATCGACGGCGGCCTCGATGTGCGAGTAGTAGGTGTCGTGATCCTCGCCCTTGATCGCGAAGACGGAGATGTCGAACTCGCTGACGAGCGCCGCGGCGACGTCGTCCTGCGTCGAGAGCGGATTGGAGGCACAGAGCACGACGTCGGCGCCGCCCGCCTTCAGGGTGCGCATCAGGTTCGCGGTCTCGGTCGTCACGTGGAGGCACGCCGAGATGCGGTACCCCGACAGCGGCTGCTCCCGCTCGAAGCGCTCCCGAATCGCGGACAGGACCGGCATCTGCCGGTCGGCCCACATGATCCTCCGCACGCCCTCCGGGGCGAGCGACCGGTCCTTCACGTCGTGTCGCAGCGTCTGCGCCATCAGTCCTCTCTCTCCGAGCTGTCGGGTCGGTCTCTTCTCGTGCGTGTCAGGCGGCCAGCAGCCGCTCGTGCTTGCGCTGCTCCCAGTCGATCCAGGATCCGGCGTCGTCGCCGGCCGCGAGCCACGCGTCGACGGCCCGCCGTAGGTCGGCGTCCCGCCTCAGCCGCCGCGCGAACGCCAGGTCGGACGGGTCGACGCCGAAGCGCCCGCGCAGGTCGCGGAGCGTCCGGAGCCTGTTGAGCTCGGCCAGCCCGTAGAGGCGGTAGCCGGCGGGGGTGCGCTGCGGCGTCACCAGGCGGTGCTGCTCGAGATACCGCAGCATGCGCGGCGACCAGCCCGTCTCGGCGGCGGCTCTGCCGACGGTCAGCGCGTCCACGGCAGAACCTTAGCACGAGAATGTCAAGGTCAGGCGGCGGACGTGCCCGCCCGGCCGTACGCGTCCTCGAGCCGGACGACGTCGTCGAGCTGCGGTGTCGACACCTCCAGGATGGTCGTGTCCTCGAGGGCGGTCACGCGGTGCACCGTCCCGGGGGCGAAGTGGAACGCGGCCCCGGCGGCGACCACCTCCTCCTTGAGCGGCCCCTCCCCCGCATCGCCCAGCTCGAGCCTGATCCGCCCGGACTGCACGAGCCACGACTCGTCCTTCTCCCGGTGGAACTGAAGCGACAGCGAGTGGCCCGCCGCGACGACGAGCAGCTTTCCGCAGTAGGCGTCGGTGAGAGCCCAGATCAGCTCGTGGCCCCACGGCTTCTCGACCCTCCGCACGTCGAAGCTCCAGGCGTCCAGCGAGTCGATGTTCGGGGAGTCGAGCGACATCACGCCGATGTTCTCACGCGAGCCAGTCGGGATGCTCGGCGACGTACTCCGCCGCCACCCGCAGCTCCTTCGGCGTGTTCACGGTCAGCCACACACCCTCGTGCCGGAACGCATGGAGCGACCCCTCGGCCGCGAGCGCGGGGAAGGTCGTCGTCTCGTGGTCACCGCGCTGGGGAAAGCGCGCGATCGCCTTATCCGTGAGGACGTAGATGCCGCAGTTCACCCAGTACGGCACCTGCCCCGCCTCGTGGAACCCGCGGACGACGTCGTCGTCGTCGACGTCGACCATCCCGAACTGGGACCGCGGGCGCGCGACCGTGACCGTTGCGACCGCCCCCGACGAACGGTGCTGCCGGAGCAGCGCCCCGAAGTCGACCGCCACGAGCTCGTCGCCGTTCATCGCCAGCACGTCACCGCCTTCGTTTCGCGCAGCCGCGGCGAATTTGATTCCTCCGCCTCGACCCAGCCGCTCCGGCTCCTCGACCGCCTCGATCTCCGCGCCGAGACCGGCCAGCTCACGCTCGAACAGCGTCCCCTGACCCGCGGCGCACGAGACGAGCACACGGTCGACACCCGCACGCGCGAGGCGCGCCACCTGATATGCGGCAAGTGGACGGCCGCCGACGTCCACGAGCGACTTCGGCCGTCCGCCGGCCGCATCGCCGAGCCGCTCGGCCTTCCCTCCTGCGAGGAGGATCGCCTCGATGCCTAGCTCCTGGCGGCGGGATCGGGCTCCGGTGTCTCGACGAGGACGTCGGTCAGCGCGGTCGGCCGGCCGATGCCCTCGTAGGCGAAGCCCGCGCGGCGCGTGGCGGCCGGATCGAGGAGGTTGCGACCGTCGACGATCAGCGGCGTCCGCATCGCTGCGCGCACCTCGTCGTTCGCGAGGTCTCGCAGCTCGGGCCACTCCGTCACGATCACGGCCGCGTCCGCGCCGGTGACCGCCTCGAGGATGGTCGCGGTGACGCGGACGCCGCCGGGCAGGCTCTCGCCGTCCGCAACCGGATCCCAGGCACGCACGTCGGCGCCTTCGGCGAGCAGACGCGACGCGAGCACGATCGACGGCGCCTCGCGCATGTCGTCCGTTCCGGGCTTGAACGCCAGCCCGAGCAGCGCGACCGTCTTGCCGCGCAGGCTGCCGAGGTGGCGTTCCAGCTTCCCGATCACGCGGCGCTTCTGGAGCTCGTTCACCTCGATCACGGCCGCGAGCAGCTGGAAGTGGTAGCCGCTGTTCGACGCCAGCTGCTTCAGCGCGAGCGAATCTTTTGGAAAACAGCTGCCGCCGTAGCCGATGCCGGCGCGCAGGAAGTGCGGCCCGAGGCGCTGGTCGAGACCGACGCCCTCGGCGACCTTCACCACGTCGGCGCCGGTCGCCTCGCAGACGTTCGCGATCTCGTTGATGAACGAGATGCGCGTCATCAGGAATGCGTTGGCCGCGAGCTTGATCATCTCCGCCGAGTTGACGTCGCAGCGCACGATCGGCGCGTCGAGCGACGAGTACAGCGCGGCAACGGCGTCGCCGTCCTCCGCGGCGAAGGCGCCGACCACGATCCGGTCGGGGTGCATGAAGTCGCGCACGGCCCTCCCCTCGGAGAGGAACTCGGGGTTGGAGACGTAGCCCACGTGGCCGAGGCCGCGCTCGTCCAGCCCCGCCCGCACCTTCTCCCCGGTCCCGACCGGCACGGTCGACTTCATCACCAGCACGGGGCGGCCGGGCAGATCGGGGAGCTCGTCGACGACCGTCCAGACCCGCGACAGGTCGGCGTCGCCCGAATAGGTAGGGGGCGTGTCGACGCAGACGAAGAGGAAGTCGCAGCCGACGAGCTCGCCGACGTCGAGCGTGAACGTCAGCCGCTCACGGTTCCGCTCCAGCAGCTCCGGCACGTCGGTCTCGTGGAAGGGGACGTCGCCGTGCCGGAGCGAATCGACCTTCTCGCGCACGACGTCGCGCACGACCACGTCGTGTCCGAGGTCGGCGAGGCACGCGCCCGTGACCACACCGACCCAGCCCGCACCGAAGATGCCCACCCTCGCCACGCGCGAGACCTTACTTTGCCCCGAGGGGCTGGAGACCCTTGGCGATTGCGAGCATGGTCTCGTTCGAGAGCGTGTCGAGGAGCGTGTTGACGACCCAGTAGGTCGCGCCGTTCGCCTGCAGGACGACCATGTGCAGGTGCGAGCCCGCGTAGTAGAGGTCGAACTCCCGCCCGCCGAGGTCGTGGCGGAAGCTCCGGTCCGAGAGGATCGGCGCGCCCGTCCAGTCCGTCTCCTCGACCCCCCAGTAGTCGCCCACCTGGCCCGTCGAGAAGACGAGTCGGACCGCCTTGTGGTGCCCCTCGATCGTGTAGAGCCGGACCGCCTGGTCACCCGGAGCCGTGTCGGGATACGAGTTGCGCTCGAGCACGGTCGGCACCTCGAGCTTGAACGGCACCTTCGAGCGCAGGGGTTGCAGCAGCTGCAGCGCCGCCTGCGGGTCGCTGCGAACGAATGGCGGCTCGTGCTTCGGCGCCTGCGTCACGACCGGCTGCGCGACGTCGCCGTGGAAGGTCGTCCCGAGCACGACCATCAGCATCGACCCGGGGTCGAGCGAGAGCAGCCACGGCGTGCGCGGCAGCTTCGCGACGTCGGCCGGCTCGACCAGCTGCTGGAGCGCGAGCGCCGCGGCCTTCGAGCGCGGCTGGGCCGGGTCGTAGTAGATCTTGGTGTGGAAGTAGTTCTGGTGACCCTGCGGGACGTTCGGCTCGAGGTTGTTCGGCGGCTGCACCGTCCGGTAGCCGCGCTGTGCGAGCAGATAGGACGCGTTCGCGGCGGCGCCCGCGACGCCGTTTCCGTTCAGGACGGTCAGCGTGACGCTCGACGGCGGCGGCGCCGTCTGCTTCACCTTCTTGCCGAGCGCTGCCGCATTCGCCGCCTTCGACGACTGCACGTCCGGGTTCACGAACGTGTTCACCGCCTGCTGGACAGCGGACTGGGGCGCAAGCACCTGGTCGCCGACGACCTGCGTGGCGATCGAGGGCTGGAAGAAGTGGCCGCCCGGCAGGTCCTTCGCGAAGAACGCCCACTGGACGACGTCGCCGCCCGAGAGCTTGTGGCCGCCGGCGACGACCTCGACGTTGTGGACCATGTCGTTCACCAGCGCGAACACGTCCGTGTACGAGAACCCGTGCGAGATCTGCTCCTTGAGCGCGCGGACGAACTCCTGCTGCCGCGCCACCCGGTGGAAGTCGTCGTCGGTGTGGCGGAAGCGGACGAACTCGAGCGCATCGCCGCCGCCGAGCCTCTGGTAGCCGGGCTGGATGTCGATGTTCGCGTAATTGTCGTACGACGACCCGGTGTTCTTGTTGTAGTAGGTGCGGTCGATGTCCATCCAGACGCCGCCGAGCTTGTCGACGACCTCCTTGAAGCCGTGGAAGTCGACGGTGATCACGTAGTTGATCGGCAGCCCGGTCAGGTGCCGGACGGTGTCGAGCGTTCCGCGGGGGCCGCAGTCTGCGTATGCGGAGTTGATCTTGTCGGAGCTGCTCATGACGGTGCTTCCGCAGTAGATCGGCACCTGGAGGTCGCGCGGGAACGAGAGCAGCGAGATCGTCTTGTCGACCGGGTCGGCGCGGATCAACATGATCGTGTCCGACCGGGATGGGCCGCCGATGCCGACCCGGTGGTCGTAGCCGATCACGAGCGCGATCGCCGGATGGTTGGCGACCGGCACGTCGAGCTCCTTCGCGACGCGCTTGAGGTCGGGGTGCGACTGGATGTCGGCGACCGACTGGTGGAACCAGAGATACGCCCCGCCCGCGACCCCGAGCGCGAGCGAGCTGAGCACGACGAGCGTGCCGACGAGGATGCGCTTGAGGATCGTGAAGCCGGACGGGCCGGACGGCGGCGGCTGCGCGTAGCGCGTGACCGCGCTGACCGGCCCGGGCGGGAAGACGGCGCGCCCGTTGCCGTTCGCGCCCGCCCCGCGCCCGACGCCTCTCTTCAGTGTCGTCCGCATAAACGAAGCGCGGCGCCCCCGCCGGGGACGCCTGCGGGGGAAAGGATAGCCGCTTGTCCAGCGGGCACTTCTAGCCGAGGTTCGGGCTCAGCCACCGCTCCGCCTCGGGCACGGCGACGCCCTTGCGGGCCGCGTAGTCGGCCAGCTGGTCGCGGCCGACGCGCCCCACCGCGAAGTAGCGCGAGCGTGGGTGCGCGAGGTAGAGGCCGCTGACGGCGGCCGCCGGCGTCATCGCAAAGCTCTCGGTCAGGGCCAGCCCGGCCCGCTCCGCATCGAGCAGCTCGAACAGCTTCGGCTTCTCGCTGTGGTCGGGGCAGGCCGGGTAGCCGAAGGCCGGACGGATGCCGCGAAAGCGCTCGGCTCGCAGCTCCTCCTGGCTCAGCCGTTCCTCGGCCGCGTACCACTCGCGGCGCACGCGCTCGTGCAGGTGCTCGGCGAACGCCTCGGCGAACCGGTCGGCGAGCGCCTTCACGATGATCGCGCGGTAGTCGTCGTGCTCGGCCTCGTGACGCGCCGCCGCCTCGTCGGCGCCGTGCACCGAGACGGCGAACGCGCCCACCGCGTCGTCCTCGGGAGCGACGAAGTCGGCGAGGCATGCGTTCGGGCGGTCGTCACCGTGGTCGGCCTGCTGGCGGAGGAAGCAGAAACGGGTGCTGCCGACGAGGACGTCGTCGCCCTCGGCGTGCGCCGGCCAGAAGCCGTAGACACCGCGGGCGGTGAGCGCACCGTCGCGGAGCAGGTCGGCGAGCACGGCCTGCGCGTCGTCGTAGAGCTCTCGTGCCGCGGGGTTGTCGAGGATCGCCGGGAACTTGCCGCGCAGGTCCCAGGCGTAGAAGAAGAACTGCCAGTCGACGTACGGCACGAGGTCGGCGAGCTCGGGCTCGACCAACCGTGTGCCCTCGAACGGCGGGTCCGGCCGCTCGTCGTAGTCGAGACGCGGCCGCCGGGCACGCGCTGCCTCCAGCGGCAGCAGCGGACGCTTCGTCTTCTCTGCATGCTGGATGCGCAGCCGCTCCTGCAGCTCGCGGTTCTCCGCGTCGAGCGCGGCGCGCCGAGCGGGGTCGAGCAGCTGCGAGACGACGTCCACGACCCGGCTCGCGTCGAGCACGTGCACGGTCTCGTTCTCGTATTCGGGCGCGATGCGAACGGCCGTGTGCTGCCGCGACGTCGTCGCGCCGCCGATCAGCAGCGGCAGCCCCAGCCCGCGCCGGCTCATCTCGCGCGCGACGTCGACCATCTGGTCGAGCGACGGGGTGATCAATCCGGAGAGGCCGACCACGTCCGCCTGCTCGCGCTCGGCGGTGTCGAGGATCGACTCGGCGGGGACCATCACGCCGAGGTCGACCACCTCGTAGCCGTTGCAGCCGAGCACGACGCCGACGATGTTCTTGCCGATGTCGTGGACGTCGCCCTTGACCGTGGCGAGCAGCACCTTGCCGGCGCCCGTTCGCCCGTTTCCGTTCTGCTCGGACTCCATGTACGGCTGCAGATAGGCGACGGCGCGCTTCATCACCCGGGCCGACTTGACGACCTGCGGCAGGAACATGCGGCCGGAGCCGAAGAGGTCGCCGACGACGCGCATGCCGTCCATCAGCGGCCCCTCGATCACGTCGAGCGGCCGCTCCGCGGAGAGCCGCGCCTCCTCGGCGTCGGCCTCGACGAAGTCGACGATCCCGTGCACGAGCGCGTGCTCGAGCCGCTTCTCGACCGGCACCTCGCGCCAGGAGAGGTCCTGCTCCCGCCTCGTGCCCGCGCCGCGCACGCGCTGCGCCAGCTCGAGCAGCCGCTCCGACGCGTCGCGTCGGCGGTTGAAGATGACGTCCTCGACGCGCTCGCGCAGCTCCGGGTCGAGATCCTCGTACACCGCGAGCTGCCCGGCGTTGACGATGCCCATGTCGAGCCCGGCGCGGATCGCGTGGTACAGGAACGCGGAATGCATCGCCTCGCGCACCGCGTCGTTGCCGCGGAACGCGAAGCTGAGGTTCGAGATCCCGCCGGAGGTGCGCGCGCCGGGGCAGCGCTCCTTGATCAGCGGCAGGCTCTCGATGAACGAGCGCGCGTAATCGTCGTGCTCCTCGATCCCGGTCGCGACGGCAAGCACGTTCGCGTCGAAGACGATGTCCTCCGGCGGGAAGCCGACCTCGTCCACGAGCAACCGATAGGCGCGCTCGCAGATCGCGACGCGCCGCTCGCTCGTGGTCGCCTGGCCGTCCTCGTCGAACGCCATCACGACGACGCCTGCCCCGTAGTCGCGGATTCGCCGAGCCTGGCGCAGGAACTCCTCCTCGCCCTCCTTCAGCGAGATCGAGTTGACGACGCCTTTTCCCTGCAGGGACTGCAATCCCGCCTCGAGCACCGACCAGCGCGAGCTGTCGACCATCACCGGCAGGCGCGCGGCCTCCGGCTCGGTCGCGAGCACGTTCAGGAAGGTACGCATCGCCTGCTCGCCGTCGAGCAGGTCCGCGTCCATGTTCACGTCGAGCAGGTTCGCGCCGCCGCGGACCTGCTCGAGCGCGACGTCGACGGCGCCCCCGAAGTCGCCGGCCTCGATCAGCCGCCGGAAGCGCGCCGAGCCGGTGAGGTTCGTGCGCTCCCCGATCAGCACGAAGCCCGTGTCGGGGCCGATCTCGAACGTCTCCAGGCCGCTGAAGCGCGTCGCCGGCCGCGGCGGCGGCACCTCGCGCGGCGGCAGGCCCCGAACGGCGGCGGCGATCGCCCGCGTATGCTCAGGTGTCGAGCCGCAGCACGACCCGGCGACGTTGAGCAGCCCGTCCTGGGCGAACTCGCGCAGGAGCGACGACGTCACGTCCGGCGTCTCGTCGTAGCTGCCGAACGCGTTCGGCAGCCCCGCGTTCGGATGGCACGAGACGAGGCACGGCGCGAGCCGCGCGAGCTCGGCCACGTACGGCCGCATCTCGCGTGCGCCGAGCGAGCAGTTCACGCCGACGATCAGCGGCTGCGCGTGCTCGATGGTCGTCCAGAACGCCTCCATCGTCTGGCCGGTGAGCGTGCGGCCGGAGAGGTCGACGATCGTGACGCTGATCCACAGGGGGAGACGGGGCGCGGCCTCGCGCGCGGCGACGATCGCCGCCTTCGCGTTCAGGGGGTCGAAGATCGTTTCGAGCAAGAGCAGGTCGACGCCGCCCTCGGCGAGGGCCCGGATCTGCTCGGCGTAGGCCTCGCGCACCTGGTCGAAGGTGTGCGCGCGGTAGCCCGGGTCGTCGACGCGCGGGCTCAGCGAGAGCGTGACGTTCAGCGGGCCGACCGAGCCCGCGACAAAGCGGTCGGGTCCCGCCGCCTCGCGGGCGAGGCGGGCGCCGGCGAGGTTCATCTCGTAGACCGCGTCCTCGAGCCCGTAGTCGGCCTGGGCGATCGAGGTCGCGGTGAAGGTGTTCGTGGTGGCGATGTCGGCACCGGCCTCGAAATACGCCTGGTGCACGGAGCGAACGACGTCCGGCTGCGTCAGGTTGAGCAGATCGGGGTCGTTGAGCAGGTCGCGCGGGTGGTCGCGGAACCGCTCGCCGCGGAAGTCGGCCTCGCCGAGGCCGCGGTTCTGGAGCAGCACGCCCCACGCCCCGTCGAGCACGAGGATCCGCTCCCGCGCCAGCTTCCGGATCTCCGCCGCCACGTCACGCACGGCGTCCATGGTCGCAGACAGAGCTTCGGACAAATCGAAAGGTGTCTGACACCGATGGTGTCAGACACCTGACGGCGCTACGCGCGGTCTTACAGCGAGCCCACCTGGGCCAGCGCGCGCATCGGCTGCCCCGTCACCTCCCCGATCAGCTCGAAGTCGCGGTCGTAGTGCAGCAGCGGCACCTCCGCCGACTCGGCGGCGGCCGCGATCAGGAGGTCGGGGATCTTCACCTGCCGGTGGTGCAACGGCCCCCGTTCGGCGAGCGCCTGCATCACGTCGGCCGCCCTGTCCCATTCGCGGCGGCGGACTGGCAGGTCGCGGAGCCGGTCGAGGTCGGCCCGCCGTCGGGCGCATTCCGGCGCGTCGCGCGCTTCGACGAGCAGCTCCAGAACGACCGGTCGGCACGTCGCGATCAACCCTTCCTCCAGACGTTTGTCGAACTGCGCAAGGAGGTCGGGCGAACGGCGGGACGCGGTCCAGGCGCTCGTATCCGCGAGCTCTACGGCCCCCACGCGGTGTCCTCGATCCAGTCGTTCCAGTCGTCGTAGCCGTCCGGAGGGGGTCTGCTGAACGTTTCGGTCAACGAGGCGCTGAGCCTGCGCATGCTCGCCTGGAAGACGACGCGATCGAGCGCGGCATGCACTGTGTCGGTCATGTTCTTCGTCCCGAGCTCGGCTCTGGCCTGCTCGACGAGCTCGAGGTTGAGGTTCAGCGATGTTCTCCGCACGTTCGCCACGATATACCTCCTCTCGGACGGACGAAGCATACCGTCCCTCCCGGACACGGCATATCGAGACCTACGAGAACGTCACCAGCGGCCCCTCGTACGCCGCCGCGCCGACCGCGCAGGGGCGCCGCTCCGCCGCCGTCCCGAGCGCGGGACAGCCGTGCTTGGCGAAGCGGCCGTTCGTGACCACGTTCAGCGACAGGCCGAGCCACCAGAAGCAGCCGTACTGCGCCGACGCGGCGAAGGCGCCGCAGGCGCTGATCAACCCCATCCGCTCGCCGCCCGGCGCGAGCGCGACGCCGGGAACGCGCACGCCGCGGGCGCAGGCCACCTCGAACCGCGCCGGCATGCGCGAGCAGGTCTGCATCTGCTGGAAGGGATCAGACGAGCGGATGAGCGAGGCGCCGGTGACGCAGCCCTTCAGCTGCACGCCGCCGAGGCCGGCGCAGACGGCGAGGATCGCCTTCGGCGAGTCGACCGGCCGGCGCGGCGGCCGCTCCAGGAACGCGCGGTACCAGCACGCGCGCGCGAAGTTCCCGGAATAGCGGCCGCACAATGCCCGCGGCGACGTCGTCATGCCGGCGTGGCGGTGCGCGGCGTCGAGGCCGTCGACGGCGATCCAGTAGTCGTGGAAGACGCCCTGCGCGCAGTCGGGCGCGTCGTCCGGACCGAGCAGCTTGCACGAGGCGAGCGCGGGCAGCGGGTAGTCGAGGTAGAGCCGCGCGTACGCGTGGCCGAGGCCGTGCACGCAGCTGTAGCGCTCGTAGCGCGTCGTCGCCTTCGCACACTCGGCCGCCGCGCCCTCCGGCCCCATCTTCTGGATCGCCGGCCCGAGCGCTATCAGCATGCCGTGCGCGAAGCCCGCGGAGCAGCCGGGATCGTTCGACTTCGGCAGCGAGTGATAGAGGTTCTCGAGCGTCACGTGGGCGGCGACGGCGTACTCCCGCCCGACCGTGTGCATGAGGATGTGGCAGTTGTTCGGCAGCCAGCCGCCGACCGAGTGCGCGTACTTGTCGATCCGCGGCAGCTCGTCCGCCGGGTCGTGGGTCGCGAGGATCAGGTGAAGCAGCTTGCTCTCGAGGCACGTCCGGTAGCGGGCGACCACCTTCGCGTCGGGCGCGCACGCGAGCACGGCGCGAGCTTCCTGCTTGTACGGCCCGTAGCCGAACTGGCCGCCGCCCGGGCCTCCGCCCGCGAGCGCGGCCGGCACGGCGAGGAACGCGCAGGCGAGGACGACGAGCGCCGCGAGGCGCCGCATTGGGTGGCGGAGGCTAGCCGCGCCCCGCAACGACGAGCTGGTTCTCGGCGTGGCGAAGTCGTTGCTCCACCTGCCAGCGGTCGGCGGTCGACTCTCCCCGTTCGATCGCCTCCAGCTCCGCCTCCGCGGCCTCGAGCTGCTCCCGCGCGCGGGCGTCGTCGATGCGCGAGGCGTCGACGGCGTCGTCGACGAGCGCGATCGCGCGGTCCTCGAGCACCTGGAAGAAGCCCGGGCCGGTCGCGTACTCGAGCACCTCGGCGCCGTCGCCGCGGTGGATGCGCGTCGAGCCCGCCTTGAGCGTCGCGATCAGCGGCGCGTGGCGCGCGAGAACGCCGATCTCGCCCGAGGCGCCGGGCACCACCATCATCACCGCCTCGCCTTCCCACGCCGGACCCTCCGGCGTCACCAGCGAGATCGAGAAGCGCCTCCGCTCGGGCATCTACGCCGCGGCCCCGGCCATCTGCTGCGCCCGCTCGACCGCGCCCTCGATCGGGCCGACCATGTAGAAGGCCTGCTCGGGCAGGTCGTCGTGCTTGCCGTCGAGCACCTCGCGGAAGCCGCGGATCGTATCCTCGAGCTTCACGTACTGCCCCGGCGTGCCGGTGAACTGCTCGGCGACGAAGTTCGGCTGTGAGAGGAAACGCTGGATCTTGCGCGCGCGCGCCACCGTCAGCCGGTCCTCGTCCGAGAGCTCCTCGATGCCGAGGATCGCGATGATGTCCTGCAGGTCCTTGTAGCGCTGCAGCACCTCCTGCACCTCGGTCGCGACCGCGTAGTGCTCGTCGGAGACGATGCCGGGCTGCAAGGCGCGCGAGAACGACTCGAGCGGGTTCATCGCGGGATAGATGCCCTGCTCGACGATCGCCCGGTCGAGCACGACCGAGGAGTCGAGGTGCGCGAACGTCGTCGCGGGCGCAGGGTCGGTGTAGTCGTCGGCGGGGACGTAGATCGCCTGGATCGACGTCACCGATCCCTTGTTCGTGGTGGTGATGCGCTCCTGCAGCTGACCCATCTCCGTGGCCAGCGTCGGCTGGTAGCCGACCGCGCTCGGCATCCGGCCGAGCAGCGCCGACACCTCCGAGCCCGCCTGCGTGAAGCGGAAGATGTTGTCGATGAACAGCAGCACGTCCTGGCCCTGGTCGCGGAAGTACTCCGCCATCGTCAGGCCGGAGAGCCCGACGCGCAGGCGCGCGCCCGGCGGCTCGTTCATCTGGCCGTAACAGAGCGCGACCTTGTCGAGCACGCCCGACTCGGTCATCTCGAGCAGGAGGTCGTTGCCCTCGCGCGTGCGCTCGCCCACGCCCGAGAAGACCGAGACGCCGCCGTGCTGCATCGCCACGTTGTGGATCAGCTCCTGGATCAGCACCGTCTTGCCGACGCCGGCGCCGCCGAAGAGCCCGATCTTGCCGCCGCGCACGAACGGCGCGATCAGGTCGATCACCTTGATGCCCGTCTCGAAGATCTCGATCTGCGCGGAGAGGTCCTTGAACTCCGGCGGGTCGCGGTGGATCGACCACCGCTCGGTGTCCGCAGGCGGCGGGTCCTTCTCGTCGACCGGCTGGCCGAGCACGTTCCACACGCGCCCGAGCGTCACGTCGCCGACGGGAACCGAGATCGGCGCGCCGGTGTCGACCACCTCCGCCCCGCGCGGGATGCCGTCGGTGGCGTCCATCGCGACGGCACGGACCCGGTCGTCGCCGAGATGCTGCTGCACCTCCGCGATCAGCTCCTCGCCATCGGGCTTGCGGATCTGCAGCGCCGAGTAGATCTCCGGCAGCCGGTCCGGGAAGACGGCGTCGACCACGACACCCTTGATCTCGAGCAGCTTGCCGGTGTTCTCGCCTGCGTTCTTCGACACGGTGTTCAAGCTCCTGACGACGCGGTGGCTGACTGGATGCCGCGGCGCCGGCTGCGGAAGGCGCGTGCCAGCAGGCCGGGCAGGCGCAGGGTACCCGAACGCTCCGCGGGCCGGCACGCTGCGCGGAGCTCCGAGCGCCTCAGCGCGGCCGACACACGGTCGGCGTGGTCGAGCGCTCAGACGTACGAGCTGATCGGGCTCGGCAGCATGGGTTCGCAGGGGCGCAAGCTCGCGAACCTGGTTCACGTCGTGAACCAGGTTCGGGCGTCGTCGCCCTCAGTCGACCTCGATCACGCGGATGCGCACGTTCGTCGGCCCCTTCGCCAGCGGGCGGAGCTGCTGGCTGCGGACGAGGCGCATCGAGGGGATCTCGGCGCTCGACGCCGCCTGCGCGGCCGGGCTGCCGACGACCTGGTTGCCGCCGGTCAAGCCGCTCGTGCTGAGCGCCGCCACCGCCGCGGCCGCGGCGGCGACGACCATGCCGGTGCGGGCGACCAGGGTCGTCCCGACCCTGCGCGGCAGCGCGACCTCGATCGGCGCCGAGGGGTCGAGCGGCTCGGCGGCCCGCAGCAGCGCGGTGGCGCCGCGGACGTCGGCGGCGAAGACGGCGCAGTCGGGACAGTCGTCGAGATGCCGGCGCAAGAGCGCCTGCTCGAACTGCGACAGCGGCACGTCGAGCCCGACGGAGACCCATTCGCGGCAACGCCGACACTGTTCCGAAGGAACCATCATCTAGATGAGACGAACACCCGCTCAGAAGTTAGCGGTCGCGGGTGCCCCGCCGGAACCGGTTTCAGGCGCTCAGACGGCGGCGCGGCGGTCGTCGACCCCGGCGCCGATCAGGATCAGCACCACGCCGAGCGCCAGCAGGAGCGCCGGCGCGTTCATCGCCTCCTCCCGCTCGGAGCGCGTCGCGAACCGGACGCCTCCTCCGACCCAGCGGCCGAAGCCGGCGAAGCCACCGTCCTGCTTGCCCCGTACGGGCGGTGCGACGCCGAGCAGCAGCGCGAGGGCGCAGAGCCCGGCCCCGCAGAGGTAGAAGCCGACCGCCAGGCCGCGGCGGACGTGCTCGTGCCCCGCGAGCGCGATCACCAGGCCGAGCAGCGCAGCCGCGACGACGGCCGAGAGGACGACCGCCGCGAGCCTCCGCAGCGCGGTCCGCATCCCGGCCCCTCAGGCGGCGGGGTCGGCCACCGGGCCCGCCCGCCGCATCTCCTCGCTTGTGAGCGGCCAGCGCTCGAGCGGGTAGTGGCAGCGGACGACGTGGTCGGGCGGCGTGCCCGCGCGCGGGATCAGCTCGGGCGGCTCGACGTCGCAGTGACCCTCGACGAACCGCGGGCAGCGGGTGTGGAAGCGGCAGGCCGAGGGCGGGTTGAGCGGGCTCGGCACGTCTCCCTCGAGCACGATCCGCTTGCGC
>Ga0070739_10003865_pt1 | contig 18248 bp, 16 predicted proteins | sample Coa_R1_7_FD_66445 | JGI IMG/M metagenome (GOLD analysis project Ga0070739, IMG submission 66445) | Surface soil microbial communities from Centralia Pennsylvania, which are recovering from an underground coalmine fire - Coalmine... | ecosystem: Environmental > Terrestrial > Soil > Unclassified ... | reverse complement strand
CCTCCCTCGCGGCGCGTCGCCGCGGCCCCCCCATCTCGGCCGCCACCGCCGCCCCTGGTCTCGCCTTCCCGTGGCTCGGCGCGCCCCTCCGCTGCAGACAGTATGCCTGCCTGGGTCCTCCGTCGCCGATGGCTGTGGAGGAATAGCGTAGCGCACGCCGCCGCGCCCGGCCAGCGCCGCACCTGGCGGCGCGAAACGCTGGGCGCGCCACTGGACGCCCAGTATACTCTCCCCGTCTCCGGACGAGCCAAGCATCCCCAATGAAGCCTGGAATATGCTAGTGTGAGCCGCGGCCTGCCTCTCCTGCTGCTGTGCGTCCTGGCGGCGAGCTGCGCGCCGGGTACGCGGCCCGTCGAGTGGGGCCGCGGGCGCGCCTACCTGGTCGGCATCAACTACCCTTGGCTGCACTACGGCCACGACTTCGGCGCCACGGCCTGGGGCCACGACGGCGTCTCCGCGCCCGACAGCCGGGGCACCGTCGAGGCCGATTTCGCCTACCTACAGAGCCAGGGCGTGCAGGTCGTGCGTTGGTTCGTCTTCGGCGATGCCCGCGCCGCGCCGCGGTTCGACCCCGACGGCCGCGCCACGGGGCTCGGCGACCTGTTCTACCGCGACTTCGACGCCGCGCTGGCCCTCGCCCGCCGCTACGACGTGTACCTGCTCCCGGTCCTGTTCGACTTCACCCTGGCCGACAAGGCCGTGCTCGACGGAGGGGTGCAGACGGGCGGCCGCGCCGCGCTCATCGCCGATCCGGCGCGGCGGCGGGCGCTGCTCGACCGCGCCCTGCTGCCGCTGCTGCTCCGCTACGGCGCCGAGCCGCGCATCCTGGCCTGGGAGGTGATCAACGAGCCGGAGGGAGCGATGGCCATTCCCGGCGGCGGCTGGGTGGCCGAGCCGGTGAGCGCGGCGGCGATGCAGGCGTTCGTCCGGGAGATCGCCGCCAACATCCACCGCTACGCCACGCAGCCGGTAACCGTGGGCAGCGCCTGGCGGCGGGGGCTGGCCTACTGGCAGGGCCTCGGGCTGGACTTCTACCAGTTCCACTACTACGACGAGCGCGACGGCGAGTACCGCCTCGACCTGCCCGCGGCCACCGCCGACCTCGACCGCCCGACGATCGTCGGCGAGTTCCCGACGCGCCAGACGCGGGCGACGGTGCCCCAGTACCTCGACTCGATCTGGCGGGGCGGCTACGCCGGCGCGCTGCCCTGGGGCGACAGCCCCGCCGACACCTCCTCGAACTTCCGCGCCGTGGCCCGCGATGTCGGCGCCTGGGCCCGCGCCCAGGCCGACCACCTCGACCTGGCCCCGTGGCGACAATAGATCATCAGGCTGGATTGAGGGGTGTTGGCAGTGGCCAACACCCCTCAATCCAGTTCCGACGGAGGGCTAATAGCGGCTCTCGAAGGCGGCGAAGTCGCCCTCGAGGCGCCACTGGAGGCTGGCGCGCTCGTTGGCCTGGAGGAAGGCCTGGCACTCGCCGGACTGGACCAGGCCGCCCAGCGGCTGCGCGGCGCAGGGCGCGGCAGGGACGGCGTCGGCCAGGCGGTCCCAGAGGCTGGCGCCAGGCAGGAAGGCGCGCTCGAGGCTGGCGCGGGCGAGCTGTTTGAGGTCCGGGTAGGTCAGGCCGTAGGTCGTGGCGGCGATCTGGTACTGTGCGGTCATGTCCGAGCGGGAGACGCCCTCGTCGTCGGTGGCCAGCACCACCGGCACCCCCGCCGCGCGGTACACTGGGAAGGGATGCCGCGCCCCTTCGACGTCGAGGATCTGCGCGTTGCTGACCAGCAGGATCTCCACGGCCACGTTGCGCCCCGCCAGCTCGCTCAGCAGGCCGTAAGGGTCGTCCTCGTACATCAGGTCCACGCCGTGGCCGATGCGCCGCGCATGGCCCTGCTCGACCGCCGCGCGAATGTGGAAGCGCAGGTCCTCCGGCGGCACCAGGCCCGGCGCCAACTCGCCGGCGTGCAGGGCGATCGGCACCTCCGGCTGGCGGCTGGCCAGGTAGTCGAGCATCCCCATCTGCAAGCGGTAGTCGCGCCGCGCTACGTAGGCGTCCTCGGGTGCCACGAGGTTGATACCGACCACGCGTGGATCGACGCGCGCCAGCTCGAAGCCGGCCACGAACTGAGCGAACACCCGCTCGGGCGGGAGAACGCGGGTGCCCGTCTGCAGGTAGCGGACGGTGACGCCGCAGCCGCGGTCGGCGTCCGGCGTGCCGCAGCGCAGCCGCTCGCGCACGCGGGCCTCGGCGGCGTCCAGCGCCTGGCGCGACGCGGCGACGACGTCGCCCATGCCCTCGGCCAGTAGCCGCTCGCGCAGGCGCCCGAGGTCGTCGTCCCAGCCCACCCGCGCCCCGAGCGCGCTCGCCGCGCCGCGGTCGAGCCCGAACATCAGCTCCAGGTAGGTCACGTTCTCGGCCGCCGCCTGGGCGATCACGTCCGCCAGCACGTCGCCGGTGCGCTGGTCCCAGGCCTCGCCGAAGAGGTCGAAGGTGCCGAAGAACTGGTCGTGGCCGGAGTGGCCCTGGCGCGGCACGAAGGCGCGCATCGACCAGGCGTCGACCAGCGCGTCGTAGAAGCCCTGCCGCCCCAGCGCGTCCGCCGCTAGCTGTTGGCCCGCGTCCGCGTCGCAGGGCGGCGGCCGCAGGGCCATCGTCGCCTGCACGACGCACAGCCCGTCCGCGGCGGCGTAGGCGATGTAGCGCTCCGCCCACTCGGCGCCGCTCGGGTGGTTGTGCAGGTCGCCGCCCTTGGGCATCGCGCGCAGGAAGGCGCTGAGCAGCAGCGGCTCGTCGCGGACGGACTCGAAGTAGGCGGCCGTGCGCTGCGCCGCGTCGTCGTCGCCGACGGGCATCGCGGCAGGCGAGGCCGGGCCGATGGGCGTCGCCGCGGACTCGGCCGGGCCGGCCCGCGCGGCCGGGGTCGCGGCGAGCCCGACCACCAGCAGCAGTACGGCGACCAGCAGCGCGGAGGGGGAAGGGCGCCGGGCAGGGCCAGAGCTGGGGCGGCGCGGCGTGGACCTCACGGCGGCGTATCCCTCGCGGCGAGTCGGCACGCTTCAGCGAGCGGCGTGCGACCCTGGCGCCTACTATAGCACCGGCGCCCGGCTACGCGGGAAGCCAGTCGTGGCGGCACCCCTCGCTACGACCAGGCCGTGATCGGCCGCTCCTGCAGCTCGCCGTCCACGTAGATGTCCACCTTCTCGTTGAAGAAGGACAGGTAGCCTTTGATCCGCGGGCACTCGGCGATCGGGTCCGGGTAGCTCCAGACGATGTCCCGCCACTCGGCGTCGCCGATCTTCGCCGTCCAGTAGGACGCCTCGCCCTTGTACGGGCAGCGGGTGTGCGTGTCCGTCGGGGTGAGCAGGTCCAGGCGGACGTCCTCGGGCGGGATGTAGTAGCGCGTGGGGTGGGTCGTCTCGAACAGCAGGCGCGGCCGGCGCGTCTCGGCGACGGTCTGGCCGTCGATGACGACGCGGACGTGACGCGTGCTCTCCAGGACGTCGACGCGGTGGTAGGGATCGCGGGCGTGGGCGTAGATCTGCTCGGCCTCCTCGTACCAGGCGTCCATCTTGTTCCAGTAGAACGCCACGTACCCCTTGATGTCCTCGCGCTCGGGGAAAGGGTCCTCGTAGCTCCAGGCGGCGTCCTCGGCGACGCGGTCGCCGACGCGGACCGACCAGTAGGAGGCGTCGCCCTTGTACGGGCAGTGCGTGCGCTGGTCGCTGCGCTCGAGCAGGTCCATCCGCACGTCTTCGCGCGGGAAATAGTAGATCGGCCGCGCTCCCGTCTCGCGCAGCAGCCGGGTGCGCTTGCTGTCGGCGATCGTTGCGCCGTTGAAGGCGACGCGCACCCAGCGCGGGCTCGGCTCGACCTCGACCACGTGCGCCGGATCGCGCTCCCGCCGCCCGGTCGGTACTGCCTGCGTCATGGCTCTCCTCCTCTTGCCCTCACGCCCGCCGGAGTTATAGCGGAGAGGCGCCGCGCCTCACCGCGCCTCGGCCGCGCCGTCGACTACCGCGATCTCGTCGAGCGGCACCAGCCCGGCGTGGGCGGCGTAGAGGGCGGCCTGGGTTCGGCTGGCGAGCGACAGCTTGGCCAGGACGTTGCTCACGTGGACGCTCGCCGTCTTCTCGGCGATACCCAGGGCCTGGGCGACTGCGCGGTTGGTGAGCCCCCGCGCCACGAGCACCAGCACCTCTTGCTCGCGCCGCGTCAGGCGCTCCGGCGCGGGAGCGGGGCGCGTCGTGGCCCGCAGCAGGTGGCGCGTCGCCTCCGGATGGAGGTAGGGCTGGCCGGCGTGTACCATGCGCAGGGCCCGCGCCAGCTCCTGCACGTCGACGTCCTTGAGCAGGTAGCCGTCGGCGCCGGCCTGGACCGCGCCCAGGACCAGCTCGGCCTCCGCGAACGTGGTGAGCGCGATCACGCGGACCGCCGGCCACTGCTGCTTGATCGCCGCGATCGCCTCCACGCCGTCCAGGCCCGGTAGCACGAGGTCCATCAGGACCAGGTGTGGCCGCGTGGTCCCCACGATCGCGACCGACTGCTTGCCGTCATGGGCCTCGCCGACGACCGCCATCCCCGGCAGCGTGCGGATGACCGCGCGCAAGCCCTGCCGCACGATCGGGTGGTCGTCGACGATCACGATCCGGATCGGCTCCATCAGCCGGCTCCGCCAGGAGCAGGGGCGGGCCACTGCAGCACGACCCGCGTCCCCTGGCCGGGCGCGGAGCAGACCGCGAGCCGCGCCCTGGCGGAGGCCGCCCGCTCGCGCATGGACAGCAGGCCGAAGCAGCCCTCGCCCACTGCGTCGACGGCGAAGCCCCGCCCGTCGTCCGCGATCGCGAGGCGCGCCGGCGGGCCGCCCTCGAGGGCCAGCGTCACCTGGCGCGCCGCCGCGTGGCGGGCGACGTTGGCGAGTGCCTCCTGGGCGATGCGCGAGAAGGCGTAGGCGACGGCGTCGGGGAGGTCGATTTCCTCGGGCAGACGGACCGCGACCGGGGTGCCCGTGCGCTGCGCGAAGGCGCCGACGTGGTGGCGCAGGGCGCTGGGCAGGTCCCAGCCGCCCTGGTCGGCGGGGCGCAGCTCGAACAGCAGCGCGCGCATCTCGGCCAGGGCGTCGCGCGTCTGGTCGCCGATCCGGGCGAGCGAGCGGCGCGCTTCGGCGCGATCGATCTCCCAGAGGTCGGGCAGCGACTGGGCCAGCAGGCCGATGCTGAACAGCGACTGGGTCACCGAGTCGTGGAGCTCGCGGGCCAGGCGGCCGCGCTCTTCCAGCACGGCGAGCTGCTGCGCCTGCTCGGCGAGCCGCCGGTGCTGCTGGCGACTGTCGATCGCGGCGGCGAGCAGCGCCGCCGTGACCTGGTAGGGCTTCAGCTCGGCGTCGTTCCAGTCGTGGGGCTCTACCGAGCCAAGGTTCACCCGCCCGATCCGCCGCCCTTGCACGATGAGCGGGATGAGCGCGAACGCTCGCCGGCCGACCTTTAGCTGCAGCCGCACCAGCTCGTCGGAGACGCGCGGGTCGGCGCGGTAGTCGCGGATCTTCACCACCTCGCCGGCGTCGAGCAGCGCGTCGAACTCGCGGATGGTGTAGGGGAGCCGCTCCTCCTCCAGCCGCACGCCCTCCTCGGGAAACCAGCGCCCGTGCACGATGACCGCCTGGCGCTCGCCGTGCGCGTCGATCTCGTCGAGGCGCACCGAGCAGTAGTAGCGCCCGCCGGCGGCCACCTGCTCGAGGTAGGCCGCGACGACCTCGCGCACGGTCATCACCGTACTGATCCGCTGGCTGGTCTGGTAGAGAAGTTGGAGAGTCTCGATCTCCATGGTCTCGCCGACGATCATCCACTGGTCCCGCGTCAAACGAGGTTGGATTGGCTGCACCACGAGCCTGATGTCTACTCGCTCAGTGATAGGTGATGCCGGCCGCTCGGTCAAGCATGGGTGTGGTGGCGGATGGGACACCCCGAACTGGACTTGTGGCCAGGTACTCCGCTGGCGAGAGGTCGAGCCACGGCGGACAGGTGCCCCTAGGCAACACCCTTAGTGTTCTCTAGGGCGATCTCCCGTCGTCGCTTCGCTGCTACCGCCGTATGGTAGCTGCAGGCAGCGGAGCTTTACCCCCACAGCACACAAGATGGTTGGCGGAGCTGGGAAAACCGCTCCTTGCCGCGGGAGGCAGCATGATGATAACGAAAGAGGAGGCGACGACCATGACGACCCGGATGCCCCACGACCTGTCGACCACGACCGACGGAGCTGCCCGCCCGGTGGCAGCGATCGACGAGGCGCGGCTGCACGAGCTGCTCGGCAATGCGATTGCCGACTTCGGAGCGGCCCTCCAGGCGCCGCTCGTGGTGATCGGCGACAAGCTCGGGCTGTACAAGGCGCTGGCCGCCAGCGGACCGCTGACCCCCGCCGAGCTGGCGGCTCAGACGCAGACCGCGGAGCGCTACGTCCGCGAGTGGCTGAACGCCCACGCGGCCGGCGGCTACGTAGAGTACCATCCCGGCTCGGGCCGCTACGGCCTGTCGCCGGAGCAAGCCCTCCTGTTCGCCGATGAGACCAGCCCGGCCTTCCTCGTCGGCGCGTTCCAGATGGCCGTGGCCGCCGGCCGCATCGAGCCGAAGCTCGTGGAGGCGTTTACCAGCGGCGCGGGCGTCGGCTGGCACGAGCACGACGCCGGCGTGTTCCACGGGGTCGAGCGCTTCTTCCGCACGGGCTACCAGGCCCATCTCGTCCAGTCCTGGATTCCCGCCCTCGACGGCGTCGAGGCGAAGCTGCGCAAGGGCGCGCTCGTGGCCGACGTCGGCTGCGGCCACGGCGCGTCCACCATCCTCCTCGCCCAGGCCTACTCGCGCTCGACGTTCATGGGCTTCGACTACCATGCGCCGTCGGTCGCGGCGGCACGCCGCCGCGCGGAGGCCGCCGGCCTCTCCGACCGCGTCCGCTTCGCGGTAGCCAGCAGCAAGGACTACAAGGGAGCCGACTACGACCTGGTGGCGACCTTCGACTGCCTGCACGACCTGGGCGATCCTGTGGGTACCGCCGCCCACGTACGCGAGACGCTGGCCGCCGACGGCACCTGGCTGATCGTCGAGCCCTACGCGGGCGACCGGGTGGAGGACAACCTGAATCCGGTGGGCCGCGCCTACTACTCCGGCTCGACCCTCATCTGCACGCCGAACTCGCTCTCGCAGGAGGTCGGCCTGGCCCTCGGCGCCCAGGCCGGCGAGGCGCGCCTGCGCCAGGTCGTCACCAGCGGCGGGTTCAGCCGCTTCCGCCGCGCGACGGAGACGCCCTTCAACCTCGTCCTCGAAGCCCGCCCGTAGCGACTGGCGCGAGGAACTGAAGAGGGGCTGCCGTCCGGCAGCCCCTCTTCTCTGATCGAGCCGGAGCGCGGGTCAGGCCGGGGCCAGCTCGGCGCTGGCGCTCGGGTCGTCCAGGCGCAGCACGAGCTGGTCGGGGCTGTCCGCCTGCAGCGCCGCCAGGGCTCGCCCCACCAGCCGCCGGCGCAGCTCCTTCTCCGCGGCGCTGCCCAGCGACGGCTCGCCCAGCGGGTGCGGCACGGCCTGGCCGGCGACAATGCGGTTCGGCCCGATGTTCTGGGCCAGGGGAACGATCGTGGTGATGAAGGCGGTGGGCAGCCCGGCCCGCTCGAACTCCTTGGCCATCGTTGCACCGCAACGCGTGCAGGTCCCTCAGGTGCCCGTGAGGATGACCCCGTCCACTCCCGCCGCGGTCAGCTCGGCGGCCATCTCCCGCGCCCACTGGCGGGCGCTGGCCTGGCTGGCGCCGCTGCCGACGGCGACGTACAGGCTGTCGTACAGCCGGCCGATGACGCCCCGCGCCTCCAGCTCGCGCAGCACGTCCACCGGCACGATACGGTCCGGGTCCTGGTTGGCGTAGGTGTGATCGTAGCCGCCGTGGACCGCCTCCCACTCCGCGCCGGTCAGGTCGTCCCGCCCGGCGAGGCTGTACTTGCCCCACCGCGTGGCGAAGGTGGACTCGATCCGGTCCGGGTTGCCCAGTGGCACGATGCCGGCGCTGGTCACCAGCGCGATCGTGGCCCGCGCCAGGTCGCGGATGGGCAGCGGCGGCGGCACCCGGTCGGCGGCCGGCACCGGCCACTCCGTCTCGAACGCCTCGCCCTTGAGCCGCTTCACGAGCAGGTCGACCGCCCGCGCCGCGCCCGAGCGCGGGCTGCGCTCGGTGAAGCGCAGCCCGCGCGGCAGATAGCCGGCCTCGGCCGGCCGGCCCGGGCGCTCGCCACGGGCGAGGGGCAGGCCCAGCGCCGCCATCCGCTGCACCGCCGCGCCGGTGGTGGCGGCCGTGGCGCCGGTCGGCACGATGTAGAGCTGGGCGCGGTACAGCTCGACGGCCGGGTTCTCCGCGTACATGCCCGTCACGACCGGCACGCCCAGCCGCTCCTGCACCGCGACCCCGATGCGCCCGCAGGCGATGCCGTAGCGCCCGGCGTTGAAGGCCGGCCCGACGACGACCAGCGCCGGCGCGTAGGGCTCGATCAGCGCCAGCACCTCCTCGGTGGCGCGCTCGGGCTGCTCGTTGAAGTAGTTGTCGCCGCAGTAGACCGTGGCGACGACCTCCCCCTGGTCGCCCAGCGCCTGGGCCAGGGCGCGGCCCGGCCCCACCGCGCCCGTCACGGCGCCCGGCGGCGCGTCGGCGCGCTCCTCGGCGCCGATGCCGGCGAAGAACTGGTTCAGGTAGTGGACCACGCGCACCCCGGCCATCCCTTGCCTCCTCCCCGCGCGACCGGCCGCGCGCCGGCCGGCGCGCGGACCCGCTGGACTGGCTCGCTCCCCTCAGTATTCTCGGGCCACCAGGTATCCGTTGCCCGTGCTCGGACACGACCCGAAGACGTAGCGGTAGGGCACGCTCAGGTCGGCGCCCGGCGCGTCCGGCAGGTCGAAGAACGCGTCGCCGCCGATCACCCGCGCCGGGGCCGGCAGGCCGATCTCCTGCGTGGCGCGGCCCATGCTCGCGATCGCCACCGCCTCGGGCACGTAGTAGACGAAGCCGGGCTCGTCCGGCGTCCCGTAGCTCTCGGGCATGAGTTGGACCGTCTTGATGCCCAGGCGCTCGCAGCGCTCGCAGATCATCATGAAGTCGACGGCGGAGTGGCCGCCGCCGGTGTAGCTCGAGCAGGCGCCCTGCGCGCCCAGCATCCGCATCAGCTTCACCACGTACTCCGCCAGCATGTCCTTCTTCTCGACCTGCATGGCGCCGCGCGGGTAGAGGATCGCCGCGACGAAGTTCAGGTCGACCCCGTGGCGGGCGTACAGCTCGTCGATGACGGCGTGGTTCTGGTTGAAGTAGGTGATGTAGCGGTAGGCGGCGTGGATGTTGGCCTGGAAGTTGATCAGCGCGCCGTCGAGGATCTCGTTGGGGTGCATCACCGTCGGGACCGGCAGCATCGTGTCGTCGGCGTAGATCGACACGCCGTTCACCTGGAACAGGTAGACCACCCGCGGCAGGGCCGGATCGACCGGCGTCAGCTCGTAGGTCCGCGTGCTGTCCGGGCGCCGCCCCGCGGTGGTCCGCGCCAGGTAGACCGCCGCCTCGAGCTGCGCCTGGCGGATGCTGCGGTTGTAGCGCTGGGAGACGAGCGAGCCGATCTGGGTGTGGCCGATGCTCGCCTCGGGCTGGCTGGCGTCGAGGAACTTCGCCGTCGGCGCGAAGGCCAGCACCAGGTTCAGCGTGCCGCCGAAGACGGTGGCGTCGGCGCCCGGGCCGCTCATGTCGATCAGCGCCTCGCGCCAGTAGGTCGGCTCGCCGGCCACGGCGTCGCCGACCGAGACGACCGCCAGGCCCGCCAGGCGATTGGTCCGCCCCTCGCCCACCGTCCGCTGCGGCCCGACGAAGCCGGGGAAGTCGGTCGGGCCGTCCGGCTTGTAGCGCGGCTCGGCCGCGTCGACGACGTGGATCAGGCGCACCGCCTCGCCCGGGCGGGCCACCTCGATCGCGACGTCGGCGAAGTCGCCGCTGCGGAGCAGCAGCCGCCGCAGCTCGTCGCGGTCCACCCAGAGCACGCCGTCGTCGTAGCGCGTGGGGCTGCCGAAGCGGACGTCCCGCACGCCATAGGAAGCCATCTCTAGCCGCAAGGTCACTCCCCCGGCGCTCGACCGCGCCCCAACGCGCTCCCGGCGAAACCGGGAATACCGGTTGCGAGCCGCTGGCTCACAACCGGTATGGATAGAGACTCTATGGAATCAGCGGCACCGTCGAGGCCGTCGGCGCCTGCTTGCCCAGTAGCGCCCAGCGATCGTAGTAGACCGGGTAGTCGCTCGGGTACGGCCGCCAGCCGGTGGCCTGCTGGATGCCCCAGAGGTCGTCGACGCGCTGGACGTACAGCCAGAACGCCTCGTCGTGCATGTGGCGGTTCAGCTTGGCGTAGGCGCGGCCCATCTGCTCGATGCTCGAGGCCGCGCCGGCGTCCTGCATCAGCTTGCGGGCCTTCACCAGCTCCGGCGGCGCGTCGCCCCACTTCGGCGCCAGGTTCCGATCGGGATAGGCGGCGTCGACGGTGAAGGTGAAGGTGCTGGTGGGGATCCAGCGCACCGGCCAGTTCAGCTCGGTCACGTCATAGCTGCCCTCGCTGCGCTCGGCGAGCAGCCGCGCCCGCTCGCGGATCTGGAGGTTGGCCTGGATGCCAACCCGCGCGAGCTGGCTGGCCACGGCCTGGGCCACCTCGGCGTCCTTGACGTAGACCCCCTGAGTGACCGTCCAGTCGAAGGCGAACCCGTTCGGGTAGCCGGCCTCGGCCAGCAGCGCCCGCGCCTTGTCCGGGTCGTAGGGATACGGCTTGACGTCGTCGGTGTAGCCGAGCCAGCCCGGCGAAAGCGGCCCCGGCAGCGGCGCGCCGCGCCCGCCCAGGATCGACTTGACGATCGCGTCGCGGTCGACGGCGTAGTTCATCGCCTGGCGGACCCGCTTGTCCCGCAGCGGCGGACTGGTCTTGAAGATATTGATGACGTAGGACGGCGCCGAGCTGCCCTGCAGGCTAACCAGGTCCAGCTTCGGATCGGCCTGGATCGACGGCAGCGTCTCGATCGGGATCGCCTGGGCGATCTGCGCCGACCCCGCCAGCAGCTCCAGCAGGCGCGTCGACGCCTCGGGGATCGGGCGGACGGTCAGCTTGGCCGGGAAGGGCTTGCCCAGCCGGTAGCCGTCCCAGGCCTCCAGGCGGACCGTCCCGTCCCGCTCCCACTCGATCGCCCGGTAGGGCCCGGTGCCGATGGGCTTGGCCTCGAACTCCGCGGCGGACATGTTCTTCCGCGCCAGGGCCGGTATCGTCAGCCCGTACAGCGAGCCGAGGATGGTCAGGTCGGGCTCGGGCATGTGCCAGCGGACGGTGTACTTGTCGACGACCTCCAGCTTGCCGAGCGGCTTCACCAGCAGGGTGCGCCGGCCCGGCTTGTCGCGGTTGACCAGGCTGTTGTAGGCGTACTCGACGTGCGCGGAGGTCAGCTCCTCGCCGTTGTGGAACTGCACGCCCTTCCGCAGCTCGACCAGGAAGGTATGGCTGTCCGGGAAGCTCCACTGCTCGGCCAGGTCGTTGACCACGCCCCAGGACTTGCCGTCGGGCAGCAGCTCGGCGTGGAGCAGCCCTTCCACGACGTGCTTCTGGAGATAGTACTCGGCGCTGGTACCGTACTCGGTCAGCGGGTCGCCGCCGCCGGTCGGCTCGCCGAGCACGACGCTCCACTCCGTCGGCCGCGCGCCGGCCGGGGCCGCGGCCCCGGCCGGCGCGCGGCCCGGCGTGGCGTTCGCCGACGACCCCGGCGTGGCATTGCCCGACGAGGGCGGCGGCGCGGCCGAGCAGGCGGCCAGCAGCGAGCCGACCGTGCCGACCGCCGCGACCTGCAGGAACTCGCGGCGCCGCACTGTTCGTCGCCCGGCCGATCCGTGGGACCGTCGCATGGCGTCCTACTCCTCGCGCGGCCTGCCGCGCGCCAGCGCCCCGGGGAGGTCTGCCCGCTCCGCTATTCTATAATCTGGCGCGCTCCGGCGCCGCCAATCGCTCCGGCCGCCGGTCCGGCGCGGCCGGCGCGCTCCCGCTAGCGGCTGCCGACCGCGCTCGCCGCGCCGAGTATCGCCAGGAAGGACGCTGCATGGCCGAGGCATCCATGGACCCGATGCCGGCCGCGGGCGACGGGGAGTTCGTGCCGCCGACGCCGGAGCTGCTCTACGAGCGGCAGGGCGCGGTCGCCTACCTCACCTTCAACCGCCCCGCCGCCCGCAACGCGATGACCTTCGCCATGTACGACGGCCTGTACGCCGCCTGCGAGCACGTCGACGCCGACGACCGCGTGCGGGTGTTCGTCCTGCGCGGCGCCGGCGACAAAGCGTTCGTGGCCGGCACCGACATCAGCCAGTTCCAGGCCTTCACGACCGCCGCCGACGCCCTGGGCTACGAGCAGAAGATCAACCGCTACGTCGGCCGCCTGGAGGCGGTGCGCAAGCCGACGATCGCCGCCATCCGCGGCTACTGCGTCGGCGGCGGCGCCGTGCTCGCCCTGGCCTGCGACCTGCGCCTGGCCAGCGCCGACGCGCAGTTCGGCGTGCCGATCGCCCGCACTCTCGGCAACACCCTCTCCACTCAGAACGTCGGGCGAATGGTCGCCCTCCTCGGCGACGCGCGCACCAAGGAGCTGCTGTTCACGGCGCGCCTGGTCGACGCCGACGAGGGCCAGGCGCTCGGGCTGTACAACGCGGTCGTGCCGGCCGAGCAGCTCGCGGTGCGCACGCTGGAGCTAGCCGAGCAGATCGCGGCCAACGCGCCGCTCACCCTGCGCTCGATCAAGGAGGCGGTGCGCCGCATCCGCGAGCAGGGAAGGCTGGAGCGCGCCGACGACCTGGTGCTGATGTGCTACCTGAGCGCGGACTTCAAGGAGGGTGTGAGCGCCTTCCTGGCCAAGCGCCCGCCGCGCTGGCAGGGGCGCTGACGATGGCCGACCCGCCGCCCGGCGCCGCGCCGCCGCGCCGCCCGCTCGACGGCGTGCGCGTGCTCGAGCTGGCCAACTTCATGGCCGGCCCCTACTGCGGCATGGTCCTCGCCGACCTCGGCGCCGACGTGATCAAGGTCGAGTCGCCGCACGGCGGCGACTTCAGCCGCGCCACCGGCCCCTTCGTCGGCGGCGAGAGCGCCGGCTTCATGGCCCTCAACCGCAACAAGCGCAGCCTGGCGCTCGACCTGAAGGCCGCCCGCGGGAAGGCGCTCTTCCTCGACCTCGTGCGCACGGCCGACGTGCTGGTCGAGAACTTCCGGCCGGGGGCGATGGACGCCCTCGGCCTGGGCTACGCGACCCTGGCGGCGCTCAACCCGCGGCTGATCTACAGCTCGGCGTCTGGCTTCGGCCAGACGGGGCCCTACCGCGAGCGCCCGGCGCTCGACCTGATCGTGCAGGGGATGAGCGGGCTGATGTCGATCACCGGCGAGCCGGACCGCCCGCCGGTGAAGGTCGGCGTGCCGATCGCCGACCTCACCGCCGCCCTATTCGGCGCGAACGCCATCCTGGCCGCGCTGTACGTCCGCGACCGCAGCGGCGAGGGCCAGCGCATCGACGTCAGCCTGCTCGAGTCGGCGCTCGCCCTGGCGGTGTGGGAGACCAGCGGCTACTTCGCCACCGGCGAGGTGCCCGAGCCGCTCGGCTCGGCCCACCGCGTCACGGCGCCCTACCAGGCGCTGCGCACCGCCGACGGCTACGTCACGATCGGCGCCAGCACGCCGAAGAGCTGGACCGCCCTCTGCGCCGCCCTCGGCCTCGGGCACCTGGAGCACGACCCGCGCTTCGCCACCGTCGCCGCCCGCCGCGCCCGCTACCAGGAGCTGGCCGCGCTGCTCGAGGCGGTCACGACCACTCAGCCCAGCGCCCACTGGTACCGCCTCCTGGAGGCGGCCGGCGTGCCCTGCGGCGTGCTGAACCGCATTGACCAGGCCGTCGCCGACGAGCAGGTGCAGGCGCGCGGCTTCGTCGTCGAGCTGCCGCACGCCACGGCAGGCGCCGTGCGGGCCACCGGCTCGCCGCTGCGCCTGTCGCGCACGCCCGTCCGCCTGGAGCGAGCGGGCCCGCTGCTGGGCGAGCACACGACCGAAGTGCTGGCCGAGCTGGGGCTGGACGCCGCCGAGATCGCGCGGCTCGAACAGGCCGGCGTGGTGGCCGTGGCCCCAGCGCCGGCGGGAACCTAGCACGCCGGCAGAGATAGATTGCCGCGTGCTGGCAACGGCCAGCGCACGGCGGCTCGTCCCTGGCGAGCTACCAGGCCGAGGAGGCAGCCATGAGCGGGCGCCCCTTCCTCCAGATCCCCGGCCCGACGAACGTGCCCGACCGCGTCCTGCGGGCGATGGACCGCCCGGTGGTCGACCACCGCGGCCCGGCGCTCGCCGCCCTCACCCGCGCGGTGCTGGCGGGGCTGCGCGAGGTGTTCGGCACGGACGAGGGCGCGGTCCTCCTCTACCCCGGCTCCGGCAACGGCGCCTGGGAATCGGCGCTGGTGAACACGCTCGCGCCCGGCAACCGCGTCCTCGCCTTCGACCACGGCAGCTTCAGCGCCGGCTTCGCCCAGGCCGCGCGCAACCTCGGCTACGCCGTCGACCTGGTGCCGCTGCGCTGGGGCCAGGAGCTGCCGCCGGAGGAGGTCGAGGCCCGCCTGCGCGCCGACGATCCGGCCCGTCCCTACCGCGCGGTGCTGGTCGTGCACAACGAGACTTCGACGGGCGTCACCTCCGACGTCGGGGCGATCCGGGCGGCGATGGACGCCGCCGGCCACGACGCGCTGCTGCTCGTCGACGCCGTCAGCTCGCTCGCCAGCATCGCGTTCCGCTTCGACGCCTGGCGGGTGGACGTGGCGATCGCCGCCAGCCAGAAGGGGCTGATGCTGCCGCCCGGCCTGGCGGTCCTCTGCGCCGCGCCGCGCGCCGTGGCGATCGGCGAGCGGGGCGGCGGCTCGCCGCGCCACTACTTCGACTGGCGGCCCCACCTGCGCGACAACGCCGCCGGCTTCTTCCCCTACACGCCCGCTACCCTGCTCCTGTTCGGGCTGCGCGAGGCGCTGGCGATGCTCGCCGAGGAGGGCCTGCCGGCGGTCTACGCTCGCCACGCCCGCCTGGCTGCCGCCGTGCGCGCCGCCGTCGGGGCCTGGGGCCTCCGCATCCTCTGCGAGCGCCCGGAGCGGGCCTCGAACACGGTCACCACGGTCGTCCTGCCCGAGGGCGTCGACGGCGACGCGGTGCTGCAGCGCGCCCGCGAGCGCTTCGACCTGGCCCTCGGCACCGGCCTGGGCAAGCTGAAGGGCCGCGTCGTGCGCGTCGGCCACCTCGGCGCTCTCAACGAGCTGGAGGTCCTCGCCACCCTCGGCGGCACGGAGCTGGCCCTCCGCGACTGCGGCGTCCCCCTCACCCTCGGCGCCGGCGTCGCCGCCGCCCAGCGCCTCTTCGCCGCGAGCCCGGCGCTCGCCAGCCTGTCTGCGCCACGTTGATCGTCGCCAATTACCCGGGGCGTCTCGCGGTCGCATGCTACGATACGGCCGTAGACCGCCGCGCGGCTGGGGCCGCGCGTAGCGAGCGGCCCTGGCGGGCCGGGAGATGACTTGAGGAATTTCGTGCTGGTACACGGCTCGTGGCTGGGCGGTTGGGTCTGGCGGCGCATAGCCGATCCCCTGCGCCAGGCCGGTCACGCTGTCTCTACGCCGACGCTGACCGGGCTGGGCGAGCGCGCGCATCTCGCCCGGCCCGAGGTCGATCTAGATACCCATGTGCAGGACGTCGTGAACCATCTCGCGTTCGAGGACCTGGCCGACGTGGTGCTGGTGGGGCACAGCTACTCCGGGATGGTCATCACCGGCGTGGCGGAGCGGGTGCCCGAGCGGCTCGCCCGCCTGGTGTACCTGAGCGCGTGCGTGCCTGAGGATAGACAATCGGTGTACGACACCACCGTGCCGCTCTTTCGCGAGATGGTGGAAGCGCAAGCCGAGGAACATGGAGAGGGCTGGCGCTGGCCGATGCCCCCGGCCGACGAGCTCGACCAGTACCTGACTCTCGCCGGGTTCACGGACGACGATAAGCAATGGGTCTGGAGCAAGGCGGTGCCCCAGCCGCTGGGCACCTACAGACAGCCCCTGCGCCTCGTCGATCCGGCCGCGCGCGCCGTACCACGAACCTACATCCACGGCACGCTCGAAGCGGTGCTGCCCTTTGTCGAGCATGCGCGCACTGCACCGAGCTGGGACTACCACGAGGTATCCTCGGGCCACTGGGCGATGATCACCAGGCCGCGCGAAGTGGCCGCTCTGCTTGCCTCTCTACCGTAGGCGAAGGGGAGCCGTCACCCTGCCGAGCCGAGCCTTACGGTCCTGGTATCGGTACCAGCGTCGGGAGCGGGAGGGGCGTGGGCGCGGTCAGTGGAGGCGACAACGGCATCTCCGTCGGCAGCGGCGGCAGCGGCGGCAAGGGGATATCCGTGGGTACTGGAAGCAGTGTCGGCACGGGGAACTCGGTCGGGCCGGGCAGGCCCTGGGATGCGGGCGCCGCCACGCTCGTCGACGCGACTGCACCGGCCAGCAGTCCACCGGCGAGTCCCAACAGGATAGCGAAGCGCGGGAATCTCATGCCCTGTCCTCCGGAGAGTCTCAAGTACGGAGGGCTGGTGCAGCAGGAAGCATGCCCCGTGGAACACCCAGAGCCCGCCGCCGACCGCGGCGATCAGCGTCCGAAACAGGTACCGCCCACGCGGCGGAGCCATCGTCGCTCGGCGGTTCTTCGCGGTGAGTCCGCGCTAGCCATGGCGGCATAGTCGCCTACGACGCTCACTATCTGGCCGTGGCGCAGGTCCTACAGTGCGAGCTCCGGAGCGACGATCAACGCCTGCTCAAACTGCTCGCAGGCAAAGTCCCATTCGTGAAGTGGATCGGCGACTACCAGCAGCCATGACTCCAGGCAGTCGTAGCTACCAACCTCAGCGCCCGAAGTGGGCGCCGCGGATGTTCACGCTTCGGCATAGCGGCCGGCCCGCTGGCCGCGCGGGGAGGTGAAGCAGTGAGAGCCCGATGGCGAGGCGGAGCGCTCGCGCTCGCCGTGATAGCAACCCTGGCCTGTGGTGGTGCCGGGGGCGCGACGACAACCACGAAGCCGAGCAGCGCCTCCACGGCGGCGCCTAGCAGCACGCCGGCGGGCGCGAGCGCCAACACGGCCGCTGCGAGCGCGCCGGCGGCGCCGACCGCGCTGATACCGGTGCGTGGGGCGTGGGTGGCCGAGACCGCGAACCAGTTGATCTGGCCCACGGCCAAGGAAGCGGGCTACTTCGAGAAGTACGGCCTCGACTTCGACCTGAGCTACGTGTCCGGCAGCCTGACGTCAGTGGCGGCGCTGGTGGGCGGCGACCTGGACATGACGAACGTCGCCGGGTCGGCCGTCGTGTCGGCCCAGGCCCAGGGCACCGACCTGGTGATGGTCGCCGGCTTCCTGAACCAGGCAGTGTTCCGCGTCATGGCCACGCCGGATATCCAGCGCATCGAGGACGTGAAGGGCAAGACGGTCGCCGTGACCCGCGTCGCCAATGCCGATTACTTCGCCTGGCAGACGATCGTGGAGCACCTGGGCTGGACGATGGACGACCTGCACTTCGTCTCCGCCCAGAACGCGCCGGGCCAGGTCGCGCTGCTCTCGAACGGCGGCGCGCAGGCGATCGCGGTCTCGCCGCCGAACGACGTGCTCGCCGAGGACGTCGGCGCGCACCTGGTCCTGGATACGGTGACGCTGCATGAGCCCGAGCAGAACAACGGCATCGCCGTGAGCCGCCAGTACCTGAACGAGCACCGCGATACCGTGAAGCGCGTGATCCAGGCCAGCATCGAGGCGATGGCCCGCTGGAAGCAAGACCCGGCCTTCGTCAAGGGCGTCATCAAGCAGTACCTGCAGCAGGACAACCAGCGCTTCATCGACGTGGGCTACGCGGCCTACGCGCCGGTCTGGCCGGAGGCGCCGTACCCGACGCGCGCGGGCATGCAGAAGGTCATCGAGCAGGTCGCGACGCAGAACCCCCGCGCCGCGACGCTGAACGTGGACCAGTTGATCGATACGAGTCTGGTGAAAGAGCTCGAGGACAGCGGCTTCATCCGCCAGGTGTACGGGCACTGATACCAATTCGCTATGAGGTGACCATAAATGGCGTGAGTGCGTCGGTGATCCAGGCCCAGCCAGTGAGCCGGCGTACGCGGCCCGGATCGGCCGCCAGCG
>Ga0070739_10003864_pt1 | contig 18250 bp, 17 predicted proteins | sample Coa_R1_7_FD_66445 | JGI IMG/M metagenome (GOLD analysis project Ga0070739, IMG submission 66445) | Surface soil microbial communities from Centralia Pennsylvania, which are recovering from an underground coalmine fire - Coalmine... | ecosystem: Environmental > Terrestrial > Soil > Unclassified ... | reverse complement strand
GCACCGGAACGCTGCGCACCCGGCGCACCGCGTCGAGTTGCAGCACCGGTGACATCAGGGTGGCGGTGGCCCGACGCTCCGCGTAGCGTGCGATTGACCCGGCCGCGGCGATACTGTCCAAACCGCACCGCAACTCGGCCGTGGTGCGAATCCCGTACCCCGTCGGCCACTGGTGATCAGCGTCGGCGACAATCACTGTGCCATCAGAGAATTCGACCTCGTAGCACGGCCGGCCCAGCATGACGTCCGTCGCCGCGATCACCCGGGTCGGCTGCCCGTCGGCGCCCAGCAGCTCGTCACCGACGGCGACGTTGCCCATCGTCGTCCAGCCCGTCGGAGTCGGCAGCGGAGTGTCCAACGCAAGCGCCTTGCCCACACCTGGTCGCGCCGCGACGATGATCATCTGTCCGGGATGCAGACCATTGGTCACCTCGTCGAGTTCGGCGAACCCGGTCGGCACGCCGCGCGCCAGGCCTCCGTTGGACGCGATCGCGTCGATCTCGTCCATCGTTGGCTGCAGCAGGTCCTCCAACGGGACGAAATCCTCAGAGAGCCGCCGATCGGTGACTTCGTAGATCTCGGACTGCGCCCGGTCGACCACCTCGGCCACATCCGAGCCTTCCGCCCCGGCGTAGCCATACTGCACCACCCGGGTGCCCGCCTCCACCAAGCGCCGCAGCAACGCCTTCTCGGCGACGATCCCCGCGTAGTAGCCGGCGTTGGCGGCTGTCGGCACCGTCGAGATCAACGTGTGCAGATACGGCGCCCCGCCGATCCGGCGCAGCAGGCCGCGGCGGTCGAGTTCGGCGGCGACCGTCACCGCGTCGGCCGGCTCGCCGCGCCCGTAGAGATGGAGGATGGCGTCGTAGATGCTCTGGTGGGCTGGCCGGTAGAAGTCACCGGGCCGCAGCCGCTCCAACACGTCGGCGATCGCGTCCTTGCTCAGCAGCATTCCGCCCAACACCGACTGCTCGGCGGCGAGGTCTTGCGGTGGCTGACGCCCGAAGTCCTCACTGGGTGAGGCCGCATCCATGCCGGGGTAACCGAGATCGTCGACGACCGCCATAGGCTCTCACCTCCTTCGGCGCGACTGTCGAACGCTTATTCGATCGGCATGTCCGACTGTAGGTCGAGGCACCGACACGACGCCGCAGAAAAAATCCGTCTCCGAGTGCGCCGCGTCGACGCTAAACGTTGCTGGCAGCTACTCCAAGAGCCGTTGTTCATGAAGCTGTGCATCATGTGTGCATATCCGTCGGCGCCTGTGTTGAGGCGGGTGTGGACAACCTGTGGACCAATGTGGGACGTCGCAGCATTACTGCAGATAAGCGGACCACAACGGCGCGCAGTTTGTGTGGATGAGAATCTCTTCGGCGTGTCGCGGCAGGTTGCCATGTCGGGCGTGTTGCATTGCAGGCAGTTATGGGCGGCGTTAACAGACGGTTACGTTCACAGCAGGATTTACTCGCCGGACAGTTAGCCAGCGCAACCGCCAACACCCCGGCACAGCCGATTAGGGCCGTCGCCGGGGTGAGGAGATTCTGCGCGTTACGTCTGCGCGATGACGGGTTACGTCTGCGCGACGACGTCAAGCGTGAGCTCGACGTTGACGTCAGGATGCAGGTGCGCGGTCGCGGTGTGCGTGCCGAGCGACTTGATGTGCTCCCGGGGCATCCGCACGATCCGCTTGTCTAGGTTTGGGCCGCCCGCTTTCTTGATCGCGGCGACCACGTCGGCGGCCGTCACCGATCCGAACAGCTTGGCGGTATCGGCTGCGGCCCGCACCGGCAGCGGGATAGGTCCCAGCGCCTCGATCGCGGTCTTGATTTCGTTGGCGTGCTCGAGGTCGCGCACCGTTTTGGTTTCCCGGGCCCGGCGGATGTCGTCGGCCTGTTTCTGGGCGCCGCGTGAGGCGACGATCGCCAGCCCCCGCGGCAGCAGGAAGTTGCGGCCGTATCCGTCTTTGACCTCGACGGTGTCGCCGACGGTCCCGAGGTGCTCGACATCGGCGGTCAAAATCAGCTTCATCGTGTCGTACTTTCCGTCAGGGATGCGCGACTACCGCGCCGAGGAGGTGAAGGGCAAGAGCGCCATCTCGCGGGCGTTTTTCACCGCGAGCGCGATGTCTCGCTGGTGCTGGACGCAGTTGCCGGTGACGCGGCGAGCCCGGATCTTGCCGCGCTCGCTGATGTAGGTGCGCAGCAGCGCGGTGTCCTTGTAGTCGATCACCTGCTCTTTTTTGGCGCAGAACACGCACTTGCGTGTCTTGACCGGCTTTTCCGGAGCTGGGCGCCGCTTGCTGGATTTGGCCATGTGGGTATCTCTTTCGTGCTGTGTTGCTTGAAGTTAGAAGGGCGGTTCGTCGTCGCCGCCGCCGAATGAGCCCGACGCCGGGGCGCTGCCCCAGGGGTCGTCACCGGTTGCTCCGCTGGCCTGCGCTGGCGGGCGAGAACCCCCACCGCCACCACCGCCGAAGCCGCCGCCACCACCGCCGCTGCGGCTCGCCTTGTTGACCTTGGCGGTGGCGTAGCGCAGCGACGGGCCGATCTCGTCGACCTCGACCTCGACCACGGTGCGCTTCTCGCCCTCCCGGGTTTCGAAGGAGCGCTGCTTGAGCCGTCCGGTCACGATCACTCGCGACCCGCGGGTCAGGCTCTCCGCCACGTTCTCGGCCGCCTCGCGCCAGATGTTGCACCGCAGGAACAGCGCCTCACCGTCTTTCCATTCCCCGCTTTGGCGGTCGTAGATCCGCGGTGTCGAGGCGACGGTGAAGTTCGCCACCGCAGCACCGGACGGGGTGAACCGCAGTTCGGGGTCCGCGGTCAAGTTTCCGACGACGGTGATCGTGGTGTCACCAGCCACAGTTTCCTCCTGGTCCGCCTGGTCTACGACGGGTTCTCAGCGCTGCGCGCTGCGCGCAGGCGATTCATCGCAGAGCCTACGCAACGGCTCCGCCGCTCGGCAGTCACTCGTTAGTGCTTGTCGGTACGGACCACTTTGGTCCGCATGACCGACTCGTTGAGTTTGAGCTGACGGTCAAGTTCGGACACCGTCGCGGGGGCGGCCTTGAGGTCGATCACCGCGTAGATGCCCTCGGAATGCTTGGCGATTTCGTAAGCCAGTCGGCGTCGACCCCAAATATCGACTTTCTCCACGGTGCCGCCGTCTTTGCGGACGACGTTGAGGAATGCTTCCAACGACGGAGCTATCGTGCGCTCGTCGAGGGTGGGGTCGAGGATGACCATGATTTCGTATGGACGCATGGGAACCTCATCACCTCCTATGGTCGTCTGCGGCCACGGTCGCTCCGTGGCAGGAGGGTCGCCTGCGTCGGCAACCGCATCAGGCTACCGGATGCTCACCTGGCCTGCGTAATCGTGGGCCGCTCGAGTGTGCGCTGCGGGCGTCGAACGTGCGATGAGGGCGGCGAACGTGCGCTGCGGGCGTCGAACGTGCGCTGCGGGCGTCCAACGTGCGATGAGGGCGGCAATTTAGTCGTTTTTTCGCCCTGCATGCACAGTCGGCGACGTCAGCGCGCCATAGCTGCTGGCGGCTAGGCCGCGGGCTGGCGCAGCTTCGGCGGGTGCAGCCAACTCGGCAACCAACCCGGCGGCGCGTCGGCGGCCCGGTCGAAGACGCCGCCCACCGGATCATCCACTCGCCCGCGCCAGCGCACCAGATCCTCGCCCGGTTGATAGATCTGGCGCACCACCAACACGCACAGCAGCGCCACCGCGATGTCGCGCAGCAGCACCGCCGCGGTGAACCACTGCTCGGGCAGACCCCGGTTGGGGACGTTGTAGAGGTAGTACATCCGCGGCACCCACACCACCGCGTCGATCGTCATCCACGCCAAAAGGATTCGCCGGTGCGGCAGAGCCAACACCGCCAGTGGCACCAGCCACAGCGAAAACTGCGGACTCCACACCTTGTTGGTCAACAGGAACGCGGCCACCACCAAGAACGTCAGCTGCGCCACCCGCGGCCGCTGTGGAGCCGTCAGCGCAATGTAAGCGATTGCAGCGCAACACAATAAAAACAGACCAGCGACGACTGCGTTCAGCACAACCGGCGGCTCCCAAAAGCCGAGCTGGGCATCGAAACCGCGCCACCCGGTGAACGACTTGACGACGTTGTAGAGCGAGTCCATGTCGTCGCCGCGGCGGCTGTTGAGCCGGAAGAACTCCGACCAGCCCCGCGGAAACAGCACCATCACCGGCAAGTTCACCACCAGCCAGGTCGCCACCACCGCCGCCGCCGCGCGGATCACCTCGGCGAGCCGCCCGACCCGGAGCCCCAGCACCAGCAGCGGGAGCAGGAACACCACCGGATACAGCTTGGCTGCCACCCCCAGGCCGATCAGTACGCCGGCCAGCACTGGTCGTCGGCGAGCCCAGGCCAGCAATCCGCCGATCGCGAAAGCTGTTGGCAGCGCGTCGAAATTGGTGAAAATCTGAAAGATCAGCAGCGGCGAGGCCGCCACCAGCGCCGCATCCCAGATCCGCCGGCCGGCCAGTCCTGCGCTGGCCCAGACGGTCGCCAGCCAGGCCAGCGCCAGCCCGAAGGCGGCGACATCGAAGAACACCACCACCTCGGCGACCACCGGCAGCACATGCAACTTGCTCAGCGCGATGTAGGTCTTGGCCAGCGCCATCGACGCGTACTGGTAGACACCGGTCAACACCGGATATTCCATGTAGCGCACCGCGGGCTGGCCGTCGTAGCGGGTCTGCGGTTTGCCGGCCGAGTCGGTCTCGACCCAGCTGGACTTGTAGGGAAACTTGCCCTGGCTCAACAATTCCGCGCCGTAGAGCGGCACCGTGTCGGAGTAACACAACTGGTAGTAGGCACGCTGGTTGGACCAGTTGGCCACCCGCTGGTCGCCGGGCCCCGTGCCGGTGCTCTGCAGGCACGGCGCCTTCGTCGACCACCCCAGCGCCAAGAACACCACCGCGATCAGAAACATCACTCGCAGTGGGGTCATGAACGGCGTGCGGCCGATCAAGGCGTGCCGGCCCACGGGTCCGCCGATCACTGTCGACATTGCCGACCCTAAAACGTCTGTGCGGCTTGGGCAGTCGCGATCGTCGGCACTTCGCAAGTCAGCAGCCAAGGGCTGCGGTGAGGTCGTGGCGCGGCTATCGACGCCTGTCACGGCGGCGGTGCGGGCGCTTGAGGTCCTCCCGGCGCGGGCGCGAACGGGCCTGGCGCCGGCGCATAGCCACCCTGCCCAGGCGGGTAGCCACCCTGGCCTGGCGCGTACCCACCTTGCCCCGGCGCATAGCCACCTTGACCCGGCGGGTAGGGACTCTGCCCCGGCCCCCCAGGACTTGGCGCCGGTCCGACTGGGACAGTGGTGGGTGGACCGACGGGGATCGTGATGCCCGGTGCCACTTCGATCGTCGGCTGGATGACGGTCTGCGACGGTGGCGCCTCAACCCGTGGTGGCGGTGGCGCGGCGGGCGGCCCGGCGTAGCCACCGATCTCGGCCGGTTTGGGAAACGACTCGTTGGGGGTGCCCTTCAGCGCGCCGTCCATGGTCGCCTTCCAGATGTCCGACGGCAAGCTCGAGCCCCACACCGGCGAGCCCCACTTGTTTACCAGCGGCTTGTCTCCCCTGACGGTGCCGACCCACACCGCCGTCGAGAGCTGGGGGGTGTAGCCGACCATCCAGGCGTCCTTGTTGGCGTCGGTGTCACCCAACTGCGTGGTACCGGTCTTGGCTGCCGAGGGTCGGCCGCCGGCCAGGTTGTGACCGCGCGAATACCCGGCGATCGGCTCCATCGCGGAGGTCACGTTGTCGGCGACGGACTTGTCGATACGTTGCTCGCCGCTGTTCTCCTGGGTGGCCGCGTCGAAGAGCACCTGGCCTTCGGAGTTGACCACTTTTTGCACGAAATGCGGCGCGTGGTACACACCCGAGGCCGCCAGGGTGGCGTAGGCCGAGGCCATGTCGATCACCCGAGTCTGGTACTGGCCCAGCACAACCCCGTTGTTTGGCGGGCCGCCCTTCCCGTCCTCGGACAGCGTGTGCGGCACGCCGGGGAAGCTGGTGGCCACACCGGCCTGATGCGCGGCGTCGGCGACGTCCTGCGGGCCGTGCTTGAGCTTGAGCATCAGCCGGTAGTAGGAGGTATTCAGCGAACGTTTGAGCGCCTCGGCGATGTTGCACGTTCCGCAGCCTTCACCTTCGACGTTGCTGATCTTGATGCCGTCGACCGTCAGCGGCCCGCTGTCGACCTGGTAACCCAGGCCGATTCCTTGTTCCAGCGCGGCGACGAGCGCGAAAACCTTGAACGACGACCCCGTCTGCAACCCCGCCTGCGCGAAGTCGAACCCGTTGGCATCCGCGCCGCCGTAGTACGCGCGCACCGCGCCGTTGTGCGGGTCGATCGACACCACCGCGGCGCGCATGTCGGGATCTTGTCCCTCGAGGTACGTCGACACCGCTTTCTCCGCCGCCTGCTGGGCCTGCGGGTCGATGGTGGTGGTGATCTGCAGACCCTGCGTGTTCAGCGTCCGCTCGTCGATGTTGAACAGGTCGAGCAGCTCCTTGGTCACCTGCCGCTCGATCAGCCCGTTGGGCCCAGTGGTCTGGTTTTGTGCGCTGGCCACCTCGGGCGGCACCGTCGGCGGGAAGAGCTGCTTGGCGCGATCGCTCGCCGACAGCGCTCCGGTTTCCACCATCCCGTCGAGCACCCAGTTCCAGCGTGCCGTCGCCCCTTTGGGATTCACGGCCGGGTCGAGCGTGGACGGTCGCTGGATCAGCGCCGCCAACAATGCGCCATCGGCGACGGTGAGCTGCTCGACGGGCTTGTCGAAGTACGCCTTGGAGGCGGCGGCGATGCCGTAGGCGCCACGTCCGAAGTAGATGATGTTCAGGTAGGCCTGCAGCACATCGTCTTTGGGCCACTCCCCGGACATCTTCGTGGCGACGACGAGCTCTTTGGCCTTGCGGGTCAGCCCTCCGACTCCGGTGCGTTGGGAACCGACCAGCGCGTTCTTGACGTACTGCTGGGTGATCGTGGAGCCACCCTGCAGGTCGCCGCCGAAGATGTTGTTCTTCACCGCCCGCGCGAAACCGGTGAGCGAAAAGCCGGGGTTGGAGTAGAAGTTGCGGTCTTCGGCGGCCAGCACCGCCTGACGCACGTGCACCGGAACCTGCTTGAGGTCGACGTCGACCCGGTTGCCTTCGGGCGGAACGATTTTGGCGAGTTCAGAGCCGTCGCTGGCCAAGATCGTCGAGACCTGGTTGGTGCGAATGTCGCCCGGTCTGGGAACGTCGACCATCAAATAGGCCATGGCGAAGGTGATGAGCGGCAACACGAACATCACGATTGCGGCCACGTAGAGCCCACGACGCACCCACATCCAGTTGATGTGGTGGAGCCAGTCCCAATTGAGCTCTTGCAGTCGTCGGCTCACCTGCGGAAACCGGCTCAGCGGCGAGAGAGGCGGGCGACCGCCCGGCGAGGGGCCTCCGCCCAACAGCGGGCGCGGGCGCCGCGGCGGTTGGGGCGGGCCCCCGTCCAGCGCGGCAGCGACCTGTTCGATCGGGTCGCGCTGCGGGGGTTTGGCCCGGGTGCCGTCCAGCGCGGCCTTGACTTCCTCGATCGGGTCGCGCAGCCCAGGCGACGTGTCGTCGGTGACCGGCGGCAGGACCGTGGTCAGCCGGTCATCGGGCGGAATGGGTCGGGATCGCCGCGGTGAAGTGGGCGGGCGGCCAGCACTGCCCGCGCGGCCGCCGTCGTCGTTGCGCCTGGGTGCACCGCCGCCCGCCTTGTTGGGGACGCCAGTGCTTGGCCGGTCGTGGTGCCCTTCGTTATTCACTGGCCGTTCGGGCGCCGTTGCGCGCTGTCCGGGTGCCGCGCGACCCCCGAGGAGGTCGTGCTGGGCGTGCTGTGCCCAGCACGTACGACTTGACCAGGTGATTCCAGCTGCAGGTCCGACATACCTCCACCACGTGTACCGAAAACTCGTCGAAACGGGATGCCAGCAGGACCAGCTCCTCCGCGGTGCGCGCCGAGCCGGACACCGGCCCCAGATGGTCGCCGAATACCCAGGACACCAGCGTCAGCTGCTCTTTGCGGCAGATCGGGCACATCACCCGACTGAGCTTTCCGTGATATTTGGCGGCACGCAGCAGATAGGGGTCGGCGTCACACACCTCGGAGACGCCGGTGCGTCCGGAGTACACCTCGGCCAGCAGTGAGCGGCGCCGCAGCGCGTAGTCCACCACCTGTCGCTGGAGTCGCATGTTGACCAGAGTACGTCCGCATGGCCCTTATCGAGATGGTGGCCGAGATGTTGCATCGAATTCCCAGCGGGCTGAGCCCATGGACGCGGCAGGCGCGACTGCCGCGGCTCTACGAGGCACTGACGTCGCCGAGCTGCGGCAGGAACGCCGACCGGGCAGGGCCGGTGGTCTTGTCAGCGTCGGCGCCCTCTCCCAACAGGCCGCGGCGAGCCAGGATCGGGCGTACCCCTTCACCGAAGTTGTATGCCTCCTCGAGATGCGGATAGCCGGACAGGATGAAGTGGTCCAGGCCCAATTCGGCGTATTCGGTGATCCGGTCGGCCACCTCTTGGTGCGAGCCGACCAATGCGGTGCCGGCGCCGCCGCGCACCAGGCCTACTCCCGACCACAGGTTCGGGTAGATCTCCAACGCCCTGGCGTCCACACCCTGGTCGAAAGCCGTTCCGCCGCCGTGTAATTGGCGCATTCTGCGTTGGCCATCGGATTCCGAGCGGGCCAGCGACTGTTGCGCAGCGGCCACAGTCTGCGGATCCAGTCCGCCCAGTAGCCGGTTCGCCTCGTTCCATGCCTGCTCGCTGGTGTCGCGGGCGATGACGTGTAACCGGATGCCGTAGGTCGGTTTTCGGCCGTGGGCACGGGACAGACCGCGGATCCAGTCGAGCTTCTCGCGGACCTGGTCGGGTGGTTCGCCCCAGGTGAGGTAGGTGTCGGCGAAGCGTGCCGCGACGGGGCCGGCGTCAGCCGACGAGCCGCCGAAGAAGATCGGCGGCAAGGGATCTGGGCGCCGCGCCAGCGCCGCCTGCTCCACCCGCAGGTGTTCTCCGGTGAAGGTCACCGGATCTGCGGATGTCCATAGCTGGCGGACGATGTCGAGGAACTCGGCGCACCGGGTGTAGCGCTGCTGTTTGGTGAGGAAATCGCCGAACGCGCGCTGTTCGATGCTTTCCCCGCCGGTGACGACATTGAGCAGCAGGCGCCCACCGGACTGCCACTGAAAGGTCGCCGCCATCTGCGCGGCCAGTGTCGGGCTGACCAGCCCCGGTCGCAGCGCGACCAGGAACTTCAACGACTCGGTGGCGTCGACCAGCATCGCGGTGGACAGCCAAGCGTCTTCACACCACTGACCGGTGGGGGTGAGCACCGCCTCGAAGCCGTTGATCTCGGCGGCGTGGGCCAGCTGCGTCAGGTACTTCAGGTCGGCGGGCCGGTCGCCGCTCATGCTGCTGCCGTGCCCGCCGGCGATCAGGTCGCGGGAATCCCCGTACGTGGGCAAGAACCAATGCAGATGTATCGACACGTGATCTAGTTATGCCGCGGCGGCGTCGCGGCCACCAGGCTTGCAACCACGCTGATTGCAATACGATCGTCGCCGTGGCGACGCGGCAAACCCCGGCAACCCGGGCCAAAGACAGCGACCGGGAGCAGACGTGCCGCGCGCTCGATGGTGCGCTCAACGACGGTGAGCTTTCGATGGAGGAGCATCGGCAGCGAATCAGCGCGGCCACCAACGCCGTCACGCTCGGCGAGCTGCAGGCGCTGGTGGCGGACCTGCAGTCAAGCGCCGCCCCCGGTGCAATCCGCTGTCCCGGCATCGGTGCCGAAGGTCAGCGGCTGGGGTGTCATGGCAGCCGCGCTCATGGTCGCGGTGCTGTTGGGCGTCGGCATCGGGTGGGGCCTCTACGGCCACACCAGCTCACCGCTGAGCTTCAGCTCCGATCGGGCGGATCCGGGCGCCAAGCCCGACGGCATCGCGCCGACAGTGCTGACGCCGCCCAAGCAGCTGCAGTCGCTGGGCGGATTGACCGGCCTGATGGACCAGACCCGCAAGAGGTTCGGCGACACCATGGGCTTTCGACTGGTCATCTATCCCGAGTACGCGGTGATGGACCGCCCCGACCCCAGCCAGGACCGCCGCGTGTTGAGCTACACCTATCGCGGCGGCTGGGGCAACCCGACCAGCTCACCGAAAACCAGTGACGCCGTCGCCGTCGACCTCAGTCGCTTCGACCCCAAAGTGGTGGTCGGCATCCTGCGGGGAGCGCCGGAAACCTTGGGAATCAAACAGGCCGACGTCAAGTCCACGTATCTGATCGTGGAGCCTTCCCGAGATCCGACCACGCCCGACGCATTGTCGCTTTCGGCGTACGTCTCCGCTGATTACGGCAGCGGGTACATCGCGTTCGCCGGCGACGGCACCGTCAAACAGGTCAACTACCCGTCCTGACCTTTCGCCCCCGCTTGAACGCAGTACGAACGGAAGCTGGTGTGGTGGCAAATATATCGGGACGATAGTATTACCCGAGGCTGCGCCTCGATATGAAAGCGTCGTCACAAGCAGAGCAAAGGAGGTGACTCGATGCTGGAGCTGGCCATCCTCGGTCTCCTGCTCGAGTCCCCGATGCATGGCTACGAGTTGCGCAAGCGGCTGACGGGTTTACTCGGCGCCTTCCGAGCGTTCTCGTACGGCTCCTTGTACCCGGCGTTGCGGCGGATGCAGGCCGATGGCTTGATCGCCGAGGACGCCGCCCCAGCCGGGACGCCAGTGCGGCGTGCCCGCCGGGTGTATCAGCTGACCGACGCCGGTCGGCAGCGCTTCGCGGAGCTGGTCGCCGACACCGGTCCGCACAACTACACCGACGACGGCTTCGGGGTTCACCTGGCGTTCTTCAACCGGACTCCGGCCGAGGCGCGGATGCGGATTCTGGAAGGCCGCCGTCGTCAAGTCGAGGAACGCCGCGAAGGTCTGCGTCAAGCCGTGGCGCGGGCCAGCAATTCGTTCGATCGCTATACCCGCCAGTTGCACCTACTTGGGCTGGAATCCAGTGAGCGCGAAGTCAAATGGCTCAACGAGCTCATCGCCGCTGAGCGGGTGGCGCAAGGTCACGCCGAGCAGACCTAGATCCAGCCCAGCAACACGTCAATCCCACAGGTACAGGTAAGGAGAACGCCTTATGAGTGAGCACCAGCCTTCACAGGCGCCAGAGGCGCAGCCGGAGATCAGAGTCGCCATTGTCGGCGTCGGGAACTGCGCATCCTCGCTGGTGCAAGGCGTTCAGTATTACCAGGATGCCGACGAGACGTCGTCGGTGCCGGGCCTGATGCACGTGCGGTTCGGGCCTTACCACGTCCGCGACGTCAAGTTCGTCGCCGCGTTCGACGTCGACGCCAAGAAGGTGGGTTTCGACCTGTCCGAGGCGATCTTCGCCTCCGAGAACAACACCATCAAGATCGCCGACGTGCCGCCCACCGACGTGGTGGTGCAGCGCGGCCCGACCCTCGACGGCATCGGCAAGTACTACGCCGAAACCATCGAACTGTCCGATGTCGAGCCGGTCGACGTGGTCAAGGTGCTGCGCGACGCAGAGGTCGACGTGCTGGTGTCCTACCTGCCCGTGGGTTCGGACGAGGCCGACAAGTTCTACGCCCAGTGCGCGATCGACGCCGGTGTGGCATTCGTCAACGCATTGCCGGTGTTCATCGCGTCGGATCCGGTGTGGGCCAAGAAGTTCACCGACGCCGGCGTCCCGATCGTCGGTGACGACATCAAGAGCCAGATCGGCGCCACCATCACCCACCGAGTGATGGCCAAGCTGTTCGAAGACCGCGGCGTGCAGCTGGACCGCACCATGCAGCTCAACGTCGGCGGCAACATGGACTTCCTCAACATGCTCGAACGCGAGCGGCTGGAGTCGAAAAAGATCTCCAAGACCCAGGCCGTCACCTCGAACCTGCAGCGCGAGTTCAAGACCAAAGACGTGCACATCGGGCCGTCCGACCACGTCGGCTGGCTCGACGACCGCAAGTGGGCCTACGTGCGGCTGGAAGGCCGCGCCTTCGGCGACGTGCCACTGAACCTCGAGTACAAGCTCGAGGTGTGGGACTCGCCGAACTCGGCTGGCGTCATCATCGACGCGATCCGGGCGGCCAAGATCGCGAAGGACCGCGGGATCGGCGGGCCGGTGGTGGCCGCGTCGGCGTACCTGATGAAGAGCCCGCCGCAACAAATGCCCGACGACGTCGCGCGCGCCCGGCTCGAGGACTTCATCGCCGATTAGGCGCCTTCATCGAGACTTCGGTGGCTGCGCGGTTTCGACCCGGCGGCACGCTATGGGCTCAGGCTGGGCGCGGTGTCCGCAGTTTCGGCGCGGCTCGTAAGGTCTGAGTCTGTGACCGAACTGTCCGACGACGAGCTGGCGGTGCTGCCTGAATTCGCGCTGCTGGCCGAGAATGCCGAGCAGGCCGGCGTGGACGGGCCGTTGCCGAGCGTGCAGCGCGTCGACGTCGGCGATATCAGTGCGCTGCGCTGGGATGACCGCCCGCCGCGAGTGGTGTTTCTGCACGGCGGCGGGCAGAACGCGCACACCTGGGACACCGTCATCATCGGCGTGGGCGAGCCGGCGCTGGCAGTGGACCTGCCCGGACACGGCCATTCGGCGTGGCGCGACGACGGCGACTACTCACCGCGGCGCAACGCCGCCAGCCTGGCGCCGGTGCTGCGCGAGCTCGCCCCGGACGCCGACCTGGTGGTGGGCATGTCGTTGGGTGGACTGACCGCGATAGCACTGGCCGCGGCGGCGCCCAACCTGGTACGCGAACTGGTGCTGGTCGACGTCACCCCGTCGTCGTTGCAGCGGCACGCCGAGCTGACCGACGACCAACGCGGCACGGTCGCGCTGATGCACGGCGACCGGGAATTCCCTACCTTCGCGGCCATGCTCGAGCAGGCGATCGCCGCAGCACCACATCGCGACGTGAAGTCGTTGCGCCGCGGGGTGTTCCACAACTCGCGCCGACTCGACGACGGCCGCTGGACATGGCGCTACCACGCGATGAGCACCTTTCCAGAGTTCGGCGGCCTCTGGGACGACGTGAGCGCCCTCTCCGCGCCCATTACGCTGGTGCGCGGCGGCGCATCGGGTTTCGTCAGCGACGAAGACGTAGCCGAATTGGGGCGTCGCGCAATGGATTTCCGAGGTGTACACGTTGTGGAGAACTCGGGGCACTCGGTGCAAAGCGACCAGCCGCTTGCCTTGGTCGAGATCCTGCGGGGAGTGCTCGCGAAGTAGGTGCCTACCGTGGTCGTATGACCTCTCCCGCTGGCAACCCGCTTCGTCCCGTCCGCATCGGCGTGCAACTGCAGCCGCAGCACGCCTCGCAATACCGCATCATCCGCGATGCGGTCCGCCGCTGTGAGGACATCGGCGTCGACGTTGCGTTCAACTGGGACCACTTCTTCCCGCTCTACGGCGATCCCGACGGCGCCCACTTCGAATCCTGGACGATGCTGGGCGCCTGGGCCGAGCAGACGTCGCGCATCGAAATCGGCGCACTGGTGACCTGCAACTCCTACCGCAACCCCGAGCTGCTCGCCGACATGGCCCGCACCGTCGACCACATCAGCGACGGGCGTTTGATACTCGGCATCGGGTCGGGCTGGAAAAAGAAAGACTACGACGAATACGGCTACGAATTCGGCACCGCGGCCAGTCGGCTCGACGACCTCGGCGCTGCGCTGCCCCGCATCAAATCCCGTTTGGCCAAACTGAATCCGCCGCCCACGCGCGACCTCCCGATCCTGATCGGCGGCCAAGGTGAGAAAAAGACGTTGCGCCTGGTCGCCGAATACGCCGACATGTGGCACAGCTTCGCCACCCGCGACACCTACCCGGCCAAGGCGGCCGTGCTGGCCGACCACTGTGCCGCCGTCGGCCGCGACCCCGACGACATCGAACGCTCCGCGGCCGTCGGCGGCGAGACCGGAGCCCGTGGCAGTGACGCACTGATCGCCGAAGCCGAGGCCCTCACCAGCCTGGGCGTGACACTGCTGACCGTCGGCTCCTCTGGTCCCGACTACGACTTGACCGCAGCGGAGACGCTGTGCCGGTGGCGCGACAGCCGGTAGCTCCATGGGGCGAAAGGGACCGTAACGCTGTGGCCCATGAGAAGCTACAGCGCGTATCTACTGGGCAAGCCGGGAGACGCCGATGCCGAAGAAGTACGGGGTCAAAGAAAAAGACCTGGTCGTCGCCCACATCCTCAACCTGGTGCTGACCGGCAAACTGCGCACCGGTGACCGCGTCGACCGCAACGAGATCGCCAAGGACCTCGGAGTTAGCCGTGTCCCCATCCAGGAGGCGCTCGTGCAGCTCGAACACGACGGCATCCTGTCCACCCGCTATCACCGCGGCGCATTCATCGAGCGGTTCGACGAAGACACCGTGGCCGAACACCATGAGCTATACGGGATGCTCAATGGGATCGCCTCGGCGCGCGCCGCGACCAACCCGACGCCGCGAGTTCTCGGTCAACTCGACGCCCTGCTGCGAGCGCTGCGGGCCTCCAAAGAATCGCGCGCTTTCCTCGACGCCGCAGCACAGTACCGCCGCACGGTCAACGACGAATACGCCGGGCCGCGGCTGCATGCCGCGATCCGCGCCACCCAAACCTTGATCCCCCGGGTGTTCTGGGCGACCTACCAGAACGGCCGTGACGAGCTGCTGCCTTTTTACGAAGACGAGACCGCAGCCATCCACCGGCGCGACCCGGACGCGGCTCGGGCCGCATGCGTCGGCCGCGCCGACGTGATGGGGCGCGTCATGCTGGCCGAGCTGGTTCGGCGCAGGGTGTTTGCCCCGTCCAACGGTGCGGGCACGGGTTCTACTCACCCAATTGCCTTGTGAGCACGCGCCGGTCGTGGCCGAAGGGCAGGCCGGTCGATACGTTGCGGATATGAGCGTGGATCCCAGCCGGCGCTGGCGATGTGGCGACCGAGTGCTGGCAGTGTGCATCGTGATGCTGTTGGTGGCCAGCCTCGGATCGGTCACGCCGGCAGCAGCCGACACCAACCAGTGCGCCCCGCCCGGCACCGAAAACGCAATCGCGCTGCCGCGCAAGCTGGCCACGGCCAACCGTCCTCGTGAAGACAAGTACACGACCGCCACCGTGGAGCCGCTGTCGTCGGTGGACATTGGAGCCCTGGGCCTCATCACTCCAGGCACCTTGATGGTCGGCACGCTGTCGCAAGCCCCGCCGACGAGCTGCATCAACGGCGCCGGCCAGTACAGCGGTTTCGACAACGAGCTGCTGCGCGCCATCGCGGCGAAGCTGGGGTTGAAGGTGAACTTTGCCGGTACCGACTTCTCCGGGTTGCTCGCCCAAGTTGCGTCGCGGCGATTCGATGTCGGCTCGGCGTCGATCACCGCCACCGATGCGCGCCGGCGCACCGTCGGATTCACCAATGGCTATGACTTCGGCTACTTTTCGCTGATTGTTCCGCACGGCTCGCCAATCGCCGGGTTCGACGACCTGAGCCGCAATCAACGCATCGGCGTTGTTCAAGGCACGGTCGAGGACGCCTACGTCGTCGAGACCCTGCATCTGCAGCCGGTGAAGTTCCCCGACTTCAACACCGTGTACGCCAGCCTGAAGAACCGCCAGATCGACGCATGGGTCGCACCTGCTCTCGAGGCGCTCAACGCAGTGCGTCCCGGCGACCCGGCGGTGGCGGTCGCGCACACGTTCAGCCTTGGCAACTATGTGGCCTATGCGGTCGCCAAGGACAACCGGCCCCTCATCGCGGCGCTGAATTCGGGGTTGGACGCCGTCATCGCCGACGGCACCTGGTCGCAGCTGTATTCGGACTGGGTGCCCCGGCCGCTGCCGCCGGGCTGGAAACCGGGCTCCAAGACCGCGCCCGAACCCCACCTGCCGCCGTTCGCCACAATTGCCGCCCGCCACCATCGGGCTGTCGAGGAGCCCATCGCCGCCAAATCCACGCTTGCCCAGTTGCGCGACTCGTTCTTCGACTGGGACCTGTACAAACAGTCCATCCCGGTCCTGCTGAAGACGGGGCTGCCCAACACCCTGATCCTGACGGTGAGCGCCAGCCTGATCGGGTTGGTGGTCGGAATGATGTTGGCGGTAGCCGGGATTTCCCGCGTGCGCTGGCTGCGCTGGCCGGCGCGGGTCTACACCGACATCTTCCGCGGCCTTCCCGAGGTGGTGATCATCCTGCTGATCGGGTTGGGCGTCGGGCCGCTGGTGGGCGGGCTGACCAACAACAACCCGTATCCGCTGGGAATCGCTGCGCTCGGGCTGACCGCCGCGGCGTATGTCGGTGAGATTTTCCGCTCCGGCATCCAAAGCGTGGACGCCGGTCAGCTGGAGGCGTCGCGGGCGCTGGGGTTCAGCTACCCGGCGGCGATGCGTTTGGTGGTGATCCCGCAAGGAATCCGGCGGGTGCTGCCAGCGTTGGTCAACCAGTTCATCGCGTTGCTGAAAGCGTCCGCGCTGGTGTACTTCCTGGGGCTGATCGCCGGGCAACGTGAGCTGTTCCAGGTCGGCCGCGATCTCAACGCCCAGACCGGCAGCCTGTCCCCACTGGTGGCCGCGGGCATCTTCTATCTGGCGCTGACCATCCCGCTGACACACTTGGTGAACTTCATCGACGCCCGGCTTCGCCACGGCCGGGTTGTCGCTGAACCCCAAGACCCGCTGGACCCGAGCTCGATATCCGCCCAGGAGATGACGTGACGGAGCAGATCGAGCGTCGCGAGCCAGTCTCTTTGGCCGGCAAGGACATTCACCTCTCGTTCGGTCCGAACACCGTGTTGCGTGGTGTGGACATCGACGTGCCGGCGGGCACTACGGCGGCGGTGATCGGGCCGTCAGGCTCGGGCAAGTCGACGTTGCTGCGCACACTGAACCGGTTATACGAGCCTGACCGCGGCGACATCCTGCTCGACGGGCGGTCGGTGTTGCGTGACAACCCGGATCGCCTACGGCAGCGCATCGGCATGGTGTTCCAGCACTTCAATTTGTTCCCTCATCGCAGTGTGCTGGACAACGTCATGTTGGGGCCGCGCAAGCTCCGGCGACTGTCGGCCGACACCGCCCGCGAGTTGGCACTGGCACAGCTGGACCGGGTCGGACTGAGACACAAGGCGGATGCGCGGCCGGGCACGCTGTCGGGCGGACAGCAGCAACGGGTCGCGATCGCGCGTGCGCTGGCGATGGCGCCGCAGGTGATGTTCTTCGACGAGGCGACCTCGGCGCTGGACCCTGAGATGGTCAAGGATGTGTTGGCGCTGATCGCCGATCTGGGCGGCGAGGGTATGACGATGGTTGTCGTCACCCACGAAATGGGCTTCGCCCGCTCGGCTTCGGACACCGTCGTTTTCATGGATCAGGGCAGAGTTGTGGAATCCGGGGCGCCGGCGAAGATATTCGACGCCGCCGAAACCGATCGGTTGCAGCGATTCTTGTCCCAAGTACTTTGACGGTAAAAGCGATTTTTCGGTCTGCGAATGTCCCGTCAGGTTAGACTGGCGAATTATGGCAGAACGTGAAGCCAGCGCGCCGGAACTAACGGAGCTGGCCGAGGGTCTACACCGCGCGCTGTCCAAACTCTTTTCAATCCTGCGCCGCGGCGATCCCAATATGTCCACGACTGGGGATTTGACGCTCGCGCAATTGTCGATCCTGGTGACATTGCTTGATCGGGGCCCAATCCGGATGACCGACCTAGCCGCGCATGAACGGGTGCGCACCCCGACCACGACCGTGGCGATTCGCCGGCTGGAGAAGCTGGGGCTGGTCAAACGCTCGCGCGATCCGTCCGACCTCCGCGCCGTGCTGGTTGACATCACCCCACGCGGGTTGGCCGTGCACCGTGAGTCGCTGGCCAATCGACATGCCGCTTTGGCCGCGATGCTCAGCCAGCTCAGCGAGTCGGACCTGGACACGCTGACCAAAGCGCTGGCCCCGCTGGAGCGACTGGCCAGCAGTGAGGCCGCCAGCACCGCGAGTGCCTCCGCTGCAGGCGAATAGTCCTAACCCGCATTCTCTCAGCATCATTCGTTTCAATGTAATTGCGTAGTTCTGCCGTGGGCTGTAGTTCCCTTGCCGCATCGGCGCTTTCAGCAGCGCGGCGTTTGGGCGGCCGGGGTGTAGCGGCCGCATCGGCTCGGCTTAAGCTGGCTGGCATGGCCACTG
>Ga0070739_10003863_pt1 | contig 18251 bp, 21 predicted proteins | sample Coa_R1_7_FD_66445 | JGI IMG/M metagenome (GOLD analysis project Ga0070739, IMG submission 66445) | Surface soil microbial communities from Centralia Pennsylvania, which are recovering from an underground coalmine fire - Coalmine... | ecosystem: Environmental > Terrestrial > Soil > Unclassified ... | reverse complement strand
TCCCCGAACGGGAAGCGCACCTGCCGACTGCTCGGTTACGGCGCGGGTTACAACGGCGACGCGCATTGCGTAAACGTTTGACACCGCCACCTCCAGGAGACGTTGGCGTTAGAGCCGGACGCGAGATGCGCAAGCCGGACCAGCGCATCCATGGGCCCGGGGTGAAGGCTGCCTTCCGCCTCCTCCCTGCTTCTCCATTCCACCGGCAGCAGCGCTGGCGATTAAGCCTCTTCTATTCCTCGTGGACGGGCTTGCCGTCAGCATCCACTGCGATTTCCCGATGCCTGCCGGAGCGGCTGACAGTGGCCTCGTAGTGAACGGTATTTCCGGTGTTGACGGATTCCACCTTCGTGATCCGGCCCTTACCGGCATCGCGCTGGATGGCCCGGCGCGCGGCTGCCGGAACCTGATCGAGCGCGATCCGATTCTCGGTCTCGACGATGTTGCCGTCGGAGGTCATGCTGATGTCACGGCCCCGCCCGTTGACGGTCATTTCCGCTTCATACACCGTGCGGCCGTTCTCGACTTCTTTGGTGAAACCGCGAATGGTCGCGCCCTTGCTTTGCTCCTGAACGGTCTTCTCCACCGCAGCGGGAAGCTCGGTTCTGGTTATCCGGGTTTCGGCGGCCGTGAGCAGGAGGGCCGCACCGCACGCAATCACCGTGACGTTGAGCAATTTCATACCGGTTACTCCTGTTTCCAGAATAGAACGCCAGCATGAAAAATGCTTGAAGACGGAGCCGGGTGGTGGCACCGGGACCGCCGTTTTCTTCCACGCTCGCCCTAATGCCGTTCCCGTAATCGTGGCGCCGACGGACGTGCTCAAAGTAACGAAAGCCACGTGGTCGAAATCAGCGCTCTTACTCGCGGTGGCTGCCGCGAGCACCAACCCACAGGCGATCATAACCGTCCTGAACGCTTCGGGAAACGTCCCGCTTGGGACTATGGCCAACCAGGGCGGCGGCTCGTACACGTTTCAGATGACGGTGCCGTCGATTGCCAGCGTGAATATTCGCAGCAACCTGGGCGGAGCGACCGGGCAGGGCGTAACTATCCAACCATGAGGAGTTATTTGCGCCTAATATGATGAGTGTTGCCTGGCAGGAAGCCGTAAACTCGTTCTGGGCAACTGACTGAATCGATTGCGGTGCGGCACTGCGGAGAGTCTACCAGGCCGTTGTGCAGCACCGTTCGGGTCGCCGAACGGGCAGCGCACCTGCCGACTGCTCGGTTACGGCGCGGGTTACAACGGCGCCGCGCATTGGCCTAAACGTTTTGACACCGCCACCGCCAGGAGCGGCGAGACTGGACCTGTTTGGTTCGCTATTCTCTACTCGACAACAATCGACAAAATCAACCACCATGCGTAGTAAACAGGCCGGTTCCCCACCAATCCAGGTCCCGTATTCTTTTCGTAAGCTGCCAAATGTCTTCCGATACGCCGATCACGGCTAAATGCGACGGGTGCGCGAAGGACCTTCCGTTGTGCCTTCTTGCGCCTGTTGGTAACGGATCGCTACAGGTGTGCCTCGAATGCCTGCCCGAAGCGCTGGCGACCGTGCGGCCCGATGAGCAGTCGGAGGCCTGATCGGGCCGCTTTGGAGTGTTTCTATTCTAGTGCTTCGTAGGGCCTGTTCACCGTGTGCTCCACGCGATAAAGCTCCACCATTCGCTGGATATTCATTGTTGCATTTCGCAACTCGTGCTGGTATACTCTTCCCTTCCGGTTGAAGACAACCTGAAATTGGCTGCTGTTGACGTTGTTCCAGGCCTGTCGAGCTGGTAATTCATCGCTCGTCTGTCCGCGAACTGCTTCTACATACGTACAGTTCTGCGTTGTTTCCCGCTATCCGCGGCATGAACCGCGACGGAGGAGAGCGTAGTAACGGCGGCACAGTCGCTCCACATGATCATCGAAACGGTGCCGGTCAAGAATCTCGTTCAGGCGGTCGTAGAAAGCGTTCGCCGGCGTTCGGACCACGTCACTGCTGGGAATCCACAGAGCCTCTTGCCGCTGCCGCTTGCGGCGCGTTCCCATGGCCATACCCTATTCTGCGGCAACAAACGTCTCAGGTCCAGGATGTTTTGACTACTGCCACGGGCTGCTAGCAGCGGGGCGAGGAACGCCTCGCTGTGGTGATGCGGCGCATCCACGACTACGTGCTCAACGGGAACGCCTTGGATAGTACCCGCTGACCTTTCAACCGACACCGACGCACCGATCATGTGAAAGAACCCGTGAGCGCAATCGCCATGATTTCGGCTCCAGATGTACGGCGTCGCCGATGCCATCCGAGAATTGGAATCTATGAGAATAGCGGCGTGGTTTACAGTATCGAGAATCTGACGAATCGGTTGTGTTGTCGGCGAAAGTTCCACCGAAGCAAGAGAACCGTATCTATCAACGGCGATTAGGAATCGGGACTCGCCAGCTACCCTGCCTGCGGCGTCGTACTGGCGAGAAATGCTGGTAATTGTGAACGGAGTGACCGCCTGTGCCACCACCGACGTGGCGAAAAGGCAGAAGCTGCAAACCGTTTGCACGATGTACTCCTAAGCGCAATTTATCACTTCAGCGTATGGCTTGGAATCCCCGCGAGACTTAATCTTACGGTAAGCCTGTTCAGCGGTGAGCTTCCGGGGTTCAGTCCAGTCGCGGCGATGCACCCGGTTGAATATGACCGTGAGCGCAATGCCTACCGGCCCGCACATCACTGCCGTGCTCATCTCGCTGATCTGTTTGACGACGGAAGCAGGGTGCGCGTTGACTCTGCCCCGCTGCTCGGATTGCTGAAACCGCCGAACTACCACCGACAACCGACAGGCACGGACCATATCCGGTAGCGACGGGAATCAGCGCGGCGACGCCAATGCGGATTGTGGAGGCGACGGTCGCACCCATTGACGACGTTTTGACAAAAGGCTATGCTCGGCACGACAGGAGCGGCAGCTATGCCACGATTCATGAAGTGTTTGACAGCGATAACGGCGCTCTCTCTCGGTATCACGTCTGCCGGAATCAACTGGAAGGCGGTGTGGCTGCAGGAGCCGGGCAATAATAATCTCGTGAGGCTGAGAGTCGGTGAATCCGTGGCATATACGGTAATGGGTCTGAATGGAGCGGACGTGAAGGCGAATCTGACCAAATCGCCTCATTTGAAGATGGCAGCATCCGGTCCGACCGTTGTCGCGATTGACCAGAGGAATGCTGCGTTTATCGGCAAGAGGCAAGGCAACGCGGAAATTAGGATTACGTTTGGCGGTGCAATTGCCATCGCAAAGGTGGTTGTAACCGAGCGATAGCAACGCCGGGAGGCGGACTTCAGTGTCGGTGCTGTCGGTTGGTCGCGGTGTTCTCGCCCGTCGTTCATGCATGGCCTTAAGCTGCACACGCGCAGTACAACGGGCGTCTGCTTTGTCCGTTTGCTTTGCGACTTGAAGGAGAGCAGTTCAATCCAGGGGCTTACGCCGTCTGTACAGGAAGTCGGCGAGGTATGCCCTCATCACGTCAAAATACTTTCCCACGTCCGCAGGCTTCGTCACGTATCGGTCGGCGTTCAATTCCGATGCCGCCGCAACGTCAGAGGGATCGTCGGACGCGGTAAACACAAGAACCGGAATCTGCTTAAGATTGTAATCCGACTTGACCGCCTTCAGCACCTCCGCACCGTTCAGTTTTGGCAGGTTCCAGTCCAATATGATCAGGTCCGGTCGCGGCGCATTTGAATACGGCGATTCGCGCCGGAGAAAGCGGACCGCTGCCTCACCGTCAGTCACAAAGGACAGGTGTGCGGATGTACCCGTCTCGTTCAGGACAAACTTGATCAGGGCAACATCACCCGGCGAGTCTTCGACAACGAAAATTTCAGGTGCGGTCTTCATCTGCGGGCTGTTACGTGAGTACGGAACCAGATTAGCACGTGTGAAGTACAATACTCTTGCCCCGCTGCCCGAGTATTCGCATTTGCAATCGACGGCAAATGCATTAAACTCTAAGCCGTGGGTGTGCAAAATGAAGGGTGGGCATGCTTTGATCCGGCGTGAAATCGACGGTTGCACGGTGCTCCTTCGGGCGGCCTCGGCCCCGCGAAACAGTCGCATGTCCATTGGCTTAGAAAATGCTCGCCGCTCGATTAATGAGGCTCTGGAACGGGTCCGCGAGCTGCCGGAACAGGACCGACGCTCTTATGAGCGTGACATAGGCGCACTGGACAGGGCCGTTTCTGGGCTGGAGGCAGACGGGCCAAAGCACAGCCGGGCCGTGGCACCCGAAGCTGGGCAGGCGGTGATGGCCCCGATTGCCAAAGAGTCTCGCAAACGCAGTGAAAGCAGGCGCTCGGCGCAAATTGTTGAGATTCCGCCAGCCGGCACACGACTGAATGCCATGACGGCAGCCTGCATCGAAAACCGACGGATTTCGGAGCACCGCAATCGCGCGCTAAGCATTTGCCGGAACTGCGTCCAGACGCTTCGCGAGGCAGTTGGAACCGCGTATTTCGACGAGTGTCTTGACGCCGTGCGGGATGCTCACGACCTGCTCACGGAAACACAGACGAAACTCACCGCGCATCGCGAGGCGCACGGATGCTAAGGATTATTCGGAAACGAACACGTCTCCAACTGCGCCGCTGAGGCGAACGCGATGGCGGAAGCAATGCTATGCTACCGCTGTTTGGAAAAGAACGCTGAACTCGCCGCGATTAACGCTCACGTCTGCGGCATCATCCAGGGACGAGCGATGACGCTGACGACCGAGGAGCTTTGCGCCGAACTTGATCGCTCGGGGGTGGCGCTGCCCCGTACATGCTTTTGGGCCGCACGCGGGACGTGGGCTCGCGCATATAGGCTGCATCGAGATTTGGTAACGTCCTGGCTGTCCAGGCGGCGCAGCAGTGTCAATCGAGCTGGTCCGTGGACCGGGTCGCGCCGCGCGAAATGTGAATGTTACGGCCGCGCCCGCGTGGGCGTCGATAAGACTATCAGGGGGAGACTGTCTGCGCGGGACAACGGTTGACATTCTGCTGCTGGAAGATGCGCCGGGCGATGTGAAACTCTTCGCATCACTTTTGCGGGGCGACGTCAGCATAACAGTCGCAAGTAACGGAGCCGAGGCGCTCGACTACGTTTTCCGTCGGGGCCGGTTCAAGGGCCTACCCGCTCCCGATCTGATTGTCGTTGACCTGAACGTTCCGCTCTTGAACGGCCACGAGGTGCTGAACGTAATCAAGTCCAACTCAGCGACCCGGCATTTACCGGTCGTAGTCTGGAGCGGTTCCGACAACCCGGATGACATTCAGCGAGCATACGACCTGGGGTGCTGCGCATACATGCTAAAATTGGCCAGCCTACCGGATATGGAGGCTCAGCTATCGGCGTTCACAAACTTTTGGGTGCGGGCTGTCCGGTATCCATGCGCGTCGCACGCCGACATGGGCTCCTAAATCGCCGGAGCGCCGTGCCCACCAACAGGCCGGGTGTAATCCAAGCGAGCTGCGAACGGTCTTTGGGGCTCAGTGACCGCAAGCCAAACACCGCTTGCCCTTCCGCATCGCCGATACAAGGATGATCCGGCCCCGAAATAAACGCACGGTTGCTCGTACCATCACGTTGGTGACTTCTGCGGCCAGCATGGCGCGACTAGGCTAAAACCAGCTCGTGGAGAATGTCCGCCGCTTGCCGGGGGCGCCCGGCGCGAGGCCGCGCGCCGCGCCCTTGGCGGCGGCAGACGAGGCCAGTACGGTGCCGCCAACGGCCGTACAGAAAGTCAGGCAACCGTTGAGAACGGAAAGAAAATAGTCACTGGGGACATGCGCATTGCGCGACGCATAGGTGCCCTAAAGGGCGATGACGTCCGAAACCGCCAGAGCCAGCCAGCGCGGATTGAAGTTGAACGCCGCCTGAATCGAGTTGCAGACGACGAAGACGATGGCTGACGCACCCGCAACCGTGAAAAAGCTTTGGTCGGTAAAAAACTGATTGGGCAGGGAGGCTTGCATATCGGCGTTTCTGCCATCATATGCGACGCATCGTGAGTTTTCGGCAGGGGTGCAGAGGTGGGCGGGTCCAGGGTCGCCGGAGCCGTTACGACAGCAGAAGTTGGCGTCCGCGTGAGAACCGGAGCAACTCTTCCGCGCCCATCACAGGATTCTCAAGCCAGGGTTCGTCTTCGATTTCGTCGTCAGGATCATCGATCTCCATCACCGGATCGGGCGGAGCCAGAAACTTCTTACGTTCCAGATCGTCGAGGTAGGTGCGAATCTCCTCAGGTGTAAAGATGCGCCGAATTTCATCGACGAACGCCGGCACCTCCGCGGCGAACTCCGCATCCTGCTCCGATGCCATCAGGAACGTGAAGAGTTTCTCACCGACCAGATAGTCCAGAGCGTCGTTCAGGCCGAAGCTCTCTCGGATGTCTTCGGTTGCGGCGCACTGGTCGATCCAGACCTTATGGAACTCGATGGATGAACTGCTCATGAGCGATTCCTTTCTCCGAGGATACGCCGAACCGATGTGCGGCCGATGCCGAGTCGCCGTGCGATCTCGGCTTTGCTGACGCCGGCGCGGTAAAGCTTCCGGATCTGACCGGCCTTCTTTGCCGCCGTCAGAGGCCGCCCGAAGCGCTTCCCCTTCAGCCTCGCTTCGGCGATACCGGCACGAATCCGCTCGCGCAGGATCTCATGTTCGAACTCGGCGAACACCGAGAGCAACCCTGCCATGGCGCGGCCCGTCGGCGTAGTCAGATCCAGCGCTTCGGTGAGCGACACAAAACCGACGCCCAACTCAGAGAGTTCTTTCAGCGTCACGACCAGATCGACAAGCGACCGACCCCAGCGATCCAGCCGCCAGACGAGCACCGCGTCGATGTTACGTCGGCGCGCGGCAGCCAACAGCCTCTCCCGCGGGTCGCGTTCGGACGCGCCGGAACCAACCTCTTTGATCTGGACCGCTACCGTCCAGCCGCGCCTGGTGGCGTATTCCCGCATGGCGCGCATCTGCAGCGACACAGTCTGCTGGTCGTGAGTCGAGACCCGTGCGTACAGCCCCACGCGAAACATTTTCGCTGCTTCCTGGCGCTGGCCAAAAGCCCTCTGCGATTTGGCTGTTTCCACTGCCGGCTTGGCGGCCATTTGGAGCGACCTGGTCCGCAGGGCCTTAAGCTAATGCTTTCGGCCACACAACCGGACCATCATATTATGCGGCCGCAGTGGCTGCGTCGCGACGGTAGTTCCAGGGCATCCACTCGGACGGACGAACGGCCAGCTCTGCGGGATGCCGGAGCAACTCCGTCAGGTAGTCGAATGGATTGACTTTGTTCAGCTCGCAGGTGTGGATCAGGCTCATGAAGAGGTCACCCACCCGTGCTCCGTTCACAGACCTGTAGAAGAGCGCATTTTTGCGATGCAGGATCGCCTTCTTCAGCGCTCTTTCGGCAACATTGTTATCGAGAGGCGAGCCTGCCTTCCGCAGGAACAAGGTTAGCTTCGCCCAGTGCCGCAACAGATAAGAGATGGCCTTGCCCAGCCCGGAGTTGGGCTCTGTTCTGTGGTCCCGAAACTGCGCTTCCATCCATTCGTGCAGCTCCTGCATCAGGGGTGCGCTGTGCTCCTGATGAAGCCGCAATCGACTTTCCGGCGACAGTTGCCGTTCTCTCGCCACTGCATCTATTTGATAGACGTTGCTCAAAGTCTCCAGCACGTACCGGCTTTGCTCCGGGAAGCTGGCGGCAACGTCGATCACCTGCCGTCTTCCATGGGCCAGACAGTTGGCCAGCAGAACTTCAAGGCCCGGAAGCTTGGGTGTGTTGCGCGAGAGAGCATCACACATCTGAATGGGCGCGTCCAGTTCCGCCGCGCGCCGTTTCAGAACATCGGCGAGATTCTCTCCCGCGTGTTTTGCTCCGGTAAAGTACAGAGCAATCTTCCATCCGCCCGAGATCGATATGATGCCGCTGGTGAAAACACCTGTACGTTCATCATCGGGCCTGCGCATGTCCGTGGCGCCGAGAGATGGGGCCAGTTTGGCAGGGCCACGAGGGGCCAGGGCGCCGCGGGTTGATGGCGGCCAGGGCGCCGCAGTGAAAGGCTCACCAACCGCACCCGCGATGCGGCGAAAACAGGATAACCGGGCAGAGCCGGTCAGCATGCGATAGACTCGCGGAACCGGATCGGCTGCGCCCCGGAGAGGAACGTGACTCTCCTCCGGGGCATGAGCTTCCGGGAGCCACACTCCCGTGGGCCCTGTCGAGGATTCTACATGTCCACGCAATGACCGGCGATGCGGGGCGAAAGCCCGGCGGCGCCCGCGGCCGCGTTGCTGTCTTCTGAAAGGATGCGAGCGGCGTTTTCGTCCACGGCATGCTGCGCAGCGCTATTGCAGTTCGGAGTGCGGACAGGCCGCACGGCGCTGGTCGCGCTGGAAGGCCCAGCAGAGTTACCGGGCGACGGCTGAGGGCAAAGAGAAACGCAATGGGCAGAGCCGGCGATATCGTGAGCGAGTCAAAAGCCGCCAGCAGACAGCGCCCGAAGAAGCGGTTGCGGAGCCCGCGAGGGTAATCACTCCGAACTTTTTTCGACTGCTGTTGCGACCGGCCAGGCTGCTATGAAGGCTTCGTGCGACAGCGTCGCTCACCGGGCCAGCGCTTCTGTTCACGGACCTGCCGGCGGGCTCTGGAACGAGTCCGGCAACGCGAACGCCGCTGGCAACGCGCATCGCGCCGAGCAGTGGCGGATCTGAGCCACGCACTACGCGAGTTAAGCCCGACATATTGATCTCAGCGAGCGACCCGACTTACATTCGACCTGTGCTGCGCTGGGCCAGTGACAATGTGCTGCAACTCCGGCCCGAGGAGATCGGCGAGCATTACGGACGCTACCGCCTGCACGTGCCGGAAGCCGAACGCGCCATGGCCAGGTCGCTGGAGCGCTACGGGCAGTTGTCGCCAGTAGTGGTGTGCCGCCGCAACGATCGCTATGAGCTGATCGACGGCTTCAAACGCCTGGGCGCGGCGCGAACGCTGGAGCAGATCGGTTACCTGTCGGCCCGGCTGATGGAGGCCGACGAGCGCACGCTGAAAGCCGCCATCTACGGGCTCAACCGCGCCGGCGGCCGGACGCGCGAACTCGAGGAAGCCTGGATCGTTCACGCGCTGGTACGCGAGGACGGGATGAGTCAGGTAGAAGTGGCCGAGTTGCTGGGACGGCACAAGAGCTGGGTATGCCGGCGGCTGGCGCTGATCGAACGGCTGAGCGCGAAGGCGCGCGACGATCTTCGGGTTGGTCTGTTGTCGCCTACGGCGGCGCGCGAGATCGTGAGGTTGCCGCAGGGCAACCAGGCGGAGGTGCTCGACGCGGTGCGACGCGAAGCGCTGTCGCGGGCGGAGCTGGCAGCTGTGGTGGATCTGTGGCTGGGGTGTGGGGACCGCAGCCAGCAACAGTACATTCTGGCGCATCCGCGCGAAGCGCTCTCCCAGGCCAAAGGGGTGACCGTTGCGGGTCGCGATCCGCGGCTGAGCGTAGCCGGCAATCAGGTCTGGAAGCGAGTTGGACTTTTGCTCGATGTGTTGGGCCGCATGGAGGTCTGGCTGGCCCATCATGGCCGCGCCGGGCTCACTCCGGAGGATCGCACGCTGCTGGCGCCGCGGTTTGAAAAGCTGTCGCGGGATGCCGCCTCGGTTGCCGCTCTGAGCCGGGATCTGGTCAGCGAGATGAAAACGGCGGCATGAGGGAAGCCACGCGCAATGAGATCGTTCGTCTGCATTATTCCGGGGCTTCCGATCGAGGCATCGCGCGTGCGCTGGGAATCGACCGCAAGAGCGTGTGCCGCGTGCTGAGCGAACACCGCCAGGCCAGAGCCGGAGAGACCGCCAGCGAACGATCGAGCCGGCCGAGTCTGATCGATCCTTATAAGGGCAATAATTAACTTGACAACTCACGAACAAAACGAGGGGCTCAATGCACGTTTAACGTGAGAGAATGGTTGTGTCCTCCTCACCGAGCGGCCCTCCTGAATAGCGAACGGGCTCGCCTCTCTCTGCCGAGGGCAGGGAGGCATTATGGCGAGCGCAAATATGCCGTGCAGCGTCCGCGCTGACCTGGTTGCTCAGATCAGCAAACTTCATGAACACTACTCTGATCTCATTTCGGAGCGAATCTCCGCGCAAACCAGCGACAGTATGCTCTCAGTGTATTGTCGAAGGGCTGAGTGGCAGGCGATCTCGGATCATTGCAAAGGCCTGCGGCGCTTGCTGGCCGATCACGACGACATTCACGGATGCGCGCCCGGTATTCAGTCGAACGCCGCACGGCTGCAAGTCAACCTGGTTTTTTCGTCCGCTTCTTGCGCTCACGCTGCTTCTTCCACTTCCCTTCAGCCTTGAGCAAGTCTTCCTTTGAAACAGTGAGTGCCATTGACAGCGCGTTGCTGAGGCGTTCGCCCGGTGTATCGCCGGGCACGTGGGGCGGCGGGAGTGGTTTCATCCAGCCCTATGATACAGTGGCAGGTCTTTTGGCACAACGAGTTGCAAACGTGTTGATTCGCTGGTACTTAAAGTGATAGAATCGCAACAGAAGGGGGTGAGCCCCCGCCACCGTAGGCGTTGGGGGCTACCCGGTAGAGCCGAACGTGATAGGCACGTCCGACTCCGTCGTGGAACGAAATGACGCTGCTGGTCATCGTTCCTCCTTGTTCCGCACTTCTTAGTCGTTGTGCGGAAGGTCGGCAGGCGGTCTGGGTGGTAATCTTCGCCAAAGGTCTCACCAGCCAGACCGCTTTCGATTAGGTACCTGCTGTTTTCTCCACCTCCGCTTTTGCAGCCAAAACCTGAGCGATTCCACTGAAGAATGCTGCGATCCTGTCAGCGCGCCAGTTTGCCATTTCCGTGAGATCAACGTCGAAACTGACATTGAAGCGCATCGTCCCTTGCGCCATTTGCGAGAACGTCGTAGCGACCTTTGGTCGCAGTCCCTGGGGTACTTGCTCTGGCGTGGTCTCCTTGCTGTCGGCTTTTGGCAATTGTGTTTGGGGGGACTGCGCTCCCTCGGACGCCGTCACGATACGCTTTCGCAGCATGCTCCCATCTCTCTGAACGATTGCTGCCGCTTCCATGAAATCGACGATCATTTTTAGGTTGCGCCGGTAGTCTGGTCCAGCCGTCGCTGCATCGGCCAACTGCCCGATAGCTTCATCCTCTTCCATTGGGCGAAACGACAACTTAGGCAGAATAGCCTGTCCCGCCCACGAGGACTCGAGAAGCGGAGCCAGTTTTTGCGCGGCACTTTCCTTGTTCCAATCGTACGCTCGAAAGAACGCCTGCACTTCCGCAGAAACGATCCAGCCGTTTTCACTCTTCTGAATGAACCCGATGCTGCTGAGGAAGCCGTTGCACATCGAGACGGTCTCGGCAACGAGACCTACTATGGACGCGACCTCAGAATTTGTGACAAGTTTCGTGCCCTGTGCACTGGCCGCAGCGTACGCGCGGAGAATCTCCAACTGCTTTGCCAGCGCCACGCGATCAAAAGGCAGCGTCTTACTCGGTTTTGCTTTTCGGGTGGCTGTTTCGTCGGTGACAAGAGCCGGACCGACAGCCTTGCTGTGAGATGCCATTGAAGGCCTCCTTGGAATCTTCGCCGCCTCAATTCTCTCAGAGCCGACGGAGGCTTGTCAAATGGGTGCTGGACTCAGGTCAAGTGCGGCGTGATGCCGTTAGACATAAAACAGGTCAGCTATGCTTTGTGTGATTTGTCCGAAGTGATATGGCCAGTATTCGCTGGCTTCCTTCTGCCTCTCCCCTGCCGCGCTGTCAGATGAGAGGCATCGATGATTGACCGTCGGCATTTTTTCCGGTCAGCCGATCCCACGTCAGCCGCTTGCCGACGATCTGAGAAACCGCAAGGCTGAACCGATCGCCATCGTTCAGGTCCTTCCGGTTGTTGTAGCGAAATGCCTGCTCGTCCAAGTAGCGGAACAGGTGGAACGGCTCAACACTCACGTACGTGCCGTTGATGCTGCGCTTCAACAGCGACCAGAAATTCTCCAGGCCGTTCGTGTGGACGCGGCCATCGACGTACTTCTCGGCATGGCCGATTACCTGATGCGCGTATTCGCATTCCAGCCCATCGTAGGACAGCAGGGCATCGGTATAGAGCGCAGCGCCAGCTTCGACGTGCTTGCGGACTTCGGCCTGAAGCGCTTTCTTCCGGCGATTCGGAACTACTACCGTGCGGACCTTACTCTCGCCGTTCTCGCCGCGCTGAAGGATTCCCATCACGGCTACCTTATCCGTCGGGCCGGTTGCGGTGATGCGGCGCTTTCGCTTGTCGATATGCATGTTCCGCGCCTTGCCGCCGATGAACGTTTCGTCCGCTTCGCACTCGCCGCTGAGCTTATTGCCGCCGTCAGTCATGCCGAGCGCAAACCGGATGCGGTGATCCATGAACCACGCCGTCTTTTGGCTGACGCCGATGGCGCGATGCACTTCGTAGGAACTGACGCCGTTCTTGCAATTCACGACCAGCCACATCGCGACGAGCCACTTGTCCAGCCCGAGTGGGGAATCCTCGAAGATCGTTCCGGTTTTGGCCGTGAACTGGCGAAGGTCATGCTTGCGGCCACACTGCCAGCGGTTGTACTTCGGCTGAAACGTTACGCTGTCACTGCCGCAACGCGGGCAGCGGACGCCGTTCGGCCAGCGGTGCGCGACCAGATACTCGCGGCAGTTGTTCGGGTCTGCGAAGTAGAGAACTGCTTCCTGAAGAGTGTCCGGTCCCGTTCCCATGCTTCAATGATGCTCCGGAAACGGTGAGTTGTCAAGTATATTGTTGCTTATAAAGGATCAGATCGCGCAGCTTCTGGAACGCTATCCGAACCTGACCGTGGTTCGCCTGCACGAAGAGCTGCAACGGCTGGGTTTCGAGGGCCGCTACGGCATCGTGAAAGAGCATCTGCAGAAGGTGCGGGCCGCGCAGCGCGAAAGCGCCGGTGCAGCGATTCGAAACGGCGCCTGGAGCGCAGGCGCAGATGGATTACTCGACTTACGAGATCCCGTTTTCCGCCGAAGGCCGGCGGCGAGTGCATGCCTTCAGTTATGTGCTGAGTCACTCGCGCCGCCAGTATCTGCGCTTTGTCGAGTCACAGGACTTTACTAACACCATCCGCGAACACGTGCGCGCTTTCGAGTACTTTCAGGGGCTGGCGGCCACCTGTCTCTACGACAACATGAAGGTGGTCGTCACTGGATACGATGGCGATCAGCCTGTCTACAACACCCGCTTCCTTGCCTTCGCCACGCATTATGCCTTTCGGCCATGGGCCTGTCGCCCGCGCCGGCCCGAAACGAAGGGGAAGGTCGAGAGGCCATTCTGGTATGTCGAAACCAACCTGTTGAACGGGCGGACCTTCACCTCCCTGGAGCATCTGAACGAGGTGGCCCTGCGCTGGCTGACCGAAACAGCCGATGTACGCATGCATCGGGAAACCAAACGGCGGCCAATCGACCTGTTCGAGGAGGAGAAGCCGCATCTGCTCGCGCTGCCCGCTCGGCCTTACGACACGGCCCGCGTTCTCTACCGCACCGTGGACGCCGATGGCCACATCTTGTATCTGCAGAACCTCTACTCCGTGCCCTGGCAGCGCATCGGCGAACTGCTGCCGGTGCGCATCACCGAGAACGAACTGATCGTCTACGGCCCGGACATAAAGGAGATCGCCCGGCATGAGCTGTTTGCCTCCGGAATCAGTGGAGAGCGTCACAGCCTGCCGGCGCACGCTCCGGGACGCGATCACCTGCACAAACGCGAGTTGCTGGAGCAGCGTTTCGCCGAGTTCGGGCCCGACGGAGTTCGCTTCTTCAACGAACTGCTGCGCGCCCGGCGCAACGGCAAAGACGAAGCCGGGCGCGTACTCGGTCTGCTGACCATTTATCGCCGCGAGGATCTGGCTCGCGCGCTGGAGCGAGCCGTACGGTATCGCGCCTTCTCGTGGTCGGCAGTGGAGCGCATTCTGGCCGCGCAGGCCAGGCCACGCTCGGCGATGGAAGCGCTGACCGTCGATGCGCGTGACCATCTGGACGAGATATTGCGCCGGACTCCGCTGGCTCCTCGTTCCACGGCCGATTACCAGATGCTGCTGGAGGAAACGGCGAAACGCGATGAAACCGACGAAGGGCAAGACCACGGACCCGAAGATCCCACTGCGTGACCGCTGCCTGAGCCACTTCGCGACTCTGCGCATTCCGGTTGAAGCCGCCGTTCTCGATGAACTGCTCACGCGAGCGGAGAAAGAGAACTTCTCGCACCTGAGCTTTCTGGACCGGCTGCTGGGCGCCGAAGCCGATGGCCGCCGCGAACGCGCCGTGGCTCGCCGCATCCGCGAAGCGCGCTTCGCCGAGAACAAAACGCTGGAGGCCTTCAACTGGAACTTCAATCCCAAAACCTTCGACCGGGTGCAACTGGAAGAACTGGCCACCGGCGACTTCATCCGCCGCCGAACCAACCTGGTGATGGTGGGCTGGAGCGGCATTGGAAAAAGTCACATTATCCAGGCGCTGGGGCACAAGGCCTGCGTACATGGGTACCGCGTCCTCTATCAGACCTCCGCACAGTTACTCGCCGACCTTACAGCCTCTCTCGCTGACAAGACTCTTCCGGCGCGCCTGCGCCGCTATGCCAATCCGGATCTGTTAATTATCGATGAGTTCGGGTTTGACAAAATCGAGCGCATTGAATGCCCGGAAGCTGCGCACCTGCTTTATAAGATCATCGCCGCACGGAATCAGAAGCGCTCCACGGCCCTGGTCACCAACGTCGACTTCGATAAGTGGGGTGACTACCTATCCGACGGCCCGCTGGCCATGGCTTTCCTCGACCGACTGGTCGAGGGCGCGATCATTCTGAAGGTTAAAGGCAAGTCCTATCGCGCCGAGAAAGCGCTGACTTCCCAGAATCATCCCTCCTGAAAGCCTGCCGGCGGCCGGCCATGGCGCCGTGGCGCCCGCAACCGGCCATTACGCAACCAGACTGCTGGCCCTTTTCTCACCGCCAGAATGGCCCCTTTTCCCGGCGCCACCGTCATCCGTGTCGCCCATCGTATCGTGCAACTCCCGTGCGACGCGCAGGCGGTCGCGCCGCGCACTACCGCCCGGTCACGGTTTTCAGGCGTACCCGGTCAAAGCCGCCATCGGGGAACGTAAAAGCGCGCTTCGCACCCATGGCAGCGCCAGGGCAGGAACACGGCGCTCACGATGCGCTCAATTAGCCCGCGCCGTGGTGAGCGGTGGCGTGTCGTGAGCCCACACCGCGGGCAGTGATGATCTTTGGAGAACAGCGGCACAAGACCACTATGGCAGCCCGTAACGCATTATAAGAGGGCGCCCCTTTCAGCGTAGGCTGAAATGTCGGGTCGAGACCGACAGAAAGGACCAGCGTGGTGGACTGCAGAAAGTATACCGATCGTGTCCTCTGTCTGCGAACCGAAGAGGTCAGAGATTCGATTGAGCAACCAGGCCGACGCTCACTCCGTCTTTGCAACTGATTGACTGCGTTCAGAGTTGGAGGGCAGTAGAGAGGTTACTCGCTGCGCTTTCCTGCCGTTCGGGTCCCCGAACGGGAGAGCGCACCTGCGCCTGTTCGGTTACCGCGCCGGTTTCGGCGCTGAGTTCCCGGCCATCGGTAAGAATGATCGTGACCTGTCCCGTCCTGAATAGTTCTGGCTGCTGCCGGAAGCACCGTCGCGACAGTGCGGCTGGTCCCGGAACGCCACAGCGTTATCGGGCGTGCGCGTTGCCCGATGATCGTTTGCGAACCCGACGACAGCACTCGGGTCCTCAACGAGCGACGCAAGCACGGTCCCGCGGGACTCATTCTTCATTGCAGATCAAAACCCCAGCACGTTGGCGCGCGATGGAAGGGTTCCCCGACCACTACTTAGCATCACCACAGCGGTCCCCTGGTTGTTATGATGGCCGCTTCATTGGCGCGGTCCTCGACGGCAACTATCGCATCGACGTGTGGTACCCAGCTGATCTGCACCAAACTGAGGTGGCGTTTTGAACCTTCGTGTCGGAGCCGTCGAGGGAATTGCGGATGCCGGACTTGAAGTAAAATCGAGTCGCCAGGAGGAGAAAAAATGCCAGTTCTAATCACCGCAGTAGTTCCGGGCCAGACACACGAAGGATACGATCAGATGATGATCGCGCTGAAGCCGATGCTGGAACACGCGAACGGTTTCATTGCACACGGCGCCGGCACCTCGCCGGAAGGCTGGCGAGTGTTCGAGATCTGGGAAACGCAGAAAGACGCCTCAGACTTCTTCGCGAAATACATTCACCCGAACCTGCCGCCCGGTATTACTCCCAAGCGCACGTATCTTGAACTGCACAAGCTGATCGTGCAGCCGAGGGCAACCGGCGTAGCGAGTTAAAGGCCGTCTCGTGCATTCGCCCCGGCATCGTCGCTAACGTACCGGATTCCCCTGCCCACAAAAATGCGACCGCCGATTCTGCCGCCACTACCGCCTGTCGTGGTTTGAATGGTAACCGAAGGCGCGGGACTGTCAAACGCCTTGAAGATCCTTTTAGCAGCTCTCTAGTACCGCGGGGCACGAACCCGTAACGCAGACGCTTGCCTCCTTGGATCCTGATGAAGTCGGTGGGTCACGGCCTGTCGCACGCTCCAGACATTGGTGGTGGATACATCCCGCGGAAGCAGCGCATACGGCGCTCGCGCTCTAGGGACGAGCATCAGACAAGAACCTCGTATTGGCTGCACGGAGATAGAGTTTTGCGTCAGCTGGGCTGTTTTGTCTAGTTCCACCGATCCTAAACGACTGAAATCGATCACAGTTGCAGCCGGGCAGAGACGTCGCGGGGCCTGCGGCGCCCCGTTCGGGTGTCGCGGTAGGGATACTCGTCGCCGAGTACCCCCCGCACAAATCCGTACGTGCGTATTTCACGCATACGGCTTCAACCGCGGATGCAGGGCGTCGAAGCGTTGCATGGGATAAGGATGCAGAACGCGAGAGGGCGGAATCCATCGGTCCAGGAGCACATTAAGCCGCTGCCACGACACCCAGCCGCGCTGACTGCGACGCGCTAACATGCGCCGCCACATCCAACCCAGCCGCCGCCGGAAGCAGGACAACTGACGCGAATTGCCGGGAATCGCATGGTATTGGTAATACCCGAGCGCGACGGTTCTCAGCCACGCACCGGTCATCGCGATCGGCTCGTGCCGCCGTTGAAGCAGTTCCGCCTTAATTGCATGTAGCTTCGCTGTCAACCGCCTGGGTGCCGTCTCGCGCCACACGGTGAACTCCCCCTTCTTCGACTTTCCACAGTAATGCGTGAAGCCCAAAAAGGTGAAGGTCTCTGGTTTTCCCAGACCACGGTCCGCCCGATCGTGGGCAGCAAATCGCCCGAACTCGATCAGCCGTGTCTTTTCCGAATGTAATTCCAAACCGAATTTCGCCAGACGCTCCCGAAAATCCTGCAGAAAGCGCTGTGCTTCCACCCGGCTCTCGAAGCCCAGCACCAGATCATCGGCGTAGCGGACCACAATCACCTGCCGCTTCGCCACTTTCCGGCGCCACGCCTCGACCCACAGGTCGAACACGTAATGCAGGTAGATGTTCGCCAGCAGCGGCGATATCACCGCTCCCTGCGGAGTCCCTACCTTCGTCTCCGACCACTGGCCATCTTCCGACACCCCCGCCGTGAGCCATTTACGGATCAGACGGAGAATGCGGCGATCGGCCACGCGGTGCTCAACAAACTTCACGATCCATTCGTGACTCACATGGTCAAAGAAGCCCCGAATGTCCGCATCAAGCACCCACTTCACCCACCTCCGATGAAGACCCACACTCAGCGCATCCAGCGCCTGATGCGGGCTGCGCCCGGGGCGGAACCCGTACGAAAAGCCTTTGAAGTCCACCTCATAAATCGCATTGAGGATGGTGACCACAGCCTGCTGAACGACTTTGTCCTCCAGCGCTGCTATCCCCAGCGGGCGTTGCCGCCCGTCGGCCTTCGGAATGTAGACCCTCCGCGAAGGCTGCGCCCGGTACGTTCCCCGGTGCACCCGGCTGTGCAGGTCGGCAAGCCGACCCTCCAGTCCGGTCTCATACTCCTGCCATCGCGGGTGAATCATGGGAACTCGAGCATGGTCCGCGCGGTGGCCTCTCAGGCCGAAAGCGTTTGCGTTTGTTCTCCCGGCCTCTAACCGGAGAGGCCGTCAGTTTTCTTTACAATCACGACT
>Ga0070739_10003859_pt1 | contig 18261 bp, 19 predicted proteins | sample Coa_R1_7_FD_66445 | JGI IMG/M metagenome (GOLD analysis project Ga0070739, IMG submission 66445) | Surface soil microbial communities from Centralia Pennsylvania, which are recovering from an underground coalmine fire - Coalmine... | ecosystem: Environmental > Terrestrial > Soil > Unclassified ... | reverse complement strand
CCGAGCTGCGCCGCCGCCAGCATCGTCGGCACCGAGGGATAGCCGCCGAAGCCGATGACCGCGAGCGGATCGAGCCGGCGCAGCAGCCGCCGCGCCTGCACCGCCCCGACCGCCAGTTCGGCGAGGCCGTAAGCCGCACGGACCGGGCCGCCTTCGAAGCGGCCGGCGCAGATCCGATGCAGCGCCACCTCCGGAACCTTCCCCGCGAGCGCCTCGGCGCGGCCGTCGGTTACGAGGTGCACCGCGCAGCCGCGCGCCAGCAGCTCGCGCGCCACCGCCTCCGCCGGGAAAAGATGCCCGCCGGTGCCGCCGGCGGCGAGGGCGATCGCGCCGCTCACGTCTCGGTCCCACCCAGCCGGCGCCGGGTCAGCGCCAGCAGCATTCCCATGCCGAACCCGAGCGCGAGCATCGAGGAGCCGCCATACGACAGAAACGGCAACGTCATGCCCTTGGTCGGGATCAGGTGCAGCGTCGAGGCCATGTTGATGAAGGCCTGCAGTGCGAACTGGATCAGCAGCCCGGAAGCGGCGAGGACCACGAACAGGTTGCCTTCCTGAAACAGCCGGGAGAAGCCGCGCATAACGATAAACGCGAACAGCGCGATCAAAAGAACGCAGGCGATGAGGCCGAATTCCTCGCCGGCGACGGCGAAGACGAAATCGGCGTGCGCGTCCGGCAGGACGTTCTTGATCGTGCCCTCGCCGGGGCCGCGGCCCCACAAGCCGCCATTGGCGAAGGCTTCGAGCGAGCGGTTCACCTGATAGCTGTCGCCGGCGGCGGGATCGAGGAAGCGGTTGACCCGGCTCGTGACGTGGGGGAGCCACATGTATGCGCCGGCGCCGCCGGCGACCATCCCGACGACGCCGAGCCCGAGCCAGTAGAGCCGCAGCCCGGCGATGAAGAACTGCGCGAACCAGACCATGCCGACGACCGCCGCCATGCCGACGTCCGGCTGCTTCAAGAGCATCGCGATGATCACCGCGAACAGCCCGATCGACAGCAGGTTGCCGTGAAAACCCGGCCGCAGCTTCTGTTCGGCGAACAGCCACGCCGCGATCACGGCAAAGGTCGGCTTGACGAATTCCGAGGGCTGCAAGGCAAAGCCAGGCAGATCGATCCAGCGGCGGGCGCCCTTGATCTCGACGCCGATCACGAGGGTCAGCGCCAGAGCCGCCAGCGCGATCGGGAACACGACAAAGGCGATGCGCCGCACCGTGCGCGGCGTCTGCAATGACACGAGGACCATCACGCCGAGAGCCACCGGCAGGGTCGCGAGATGGCGGCGCGCGAAATGCATCGCATCGTAGCCGATGCGCTCGGCCACCGCCGGGCTCGCCGCAAGGCTCAGCACCGCGCCGATCGCGGCAAGGGCGCCGAGCGCCGCAAGGCTCCAGCGGTCGACCGTCCACCACCAGCGGGCGATCGGGCTCTGGTCGATGCGGGCGAACCTCATGCCGCACCCGCCCCGGCCATATCCAGCACCATGCGACGGAAGGCGTCGCCGCGCTCTTCGAAGTTGGCGAACTGGTCGTAGGAGGCGCAGGCCGGTGACAGCAGAACCACGGCGTCTGGCGCGCGCTCCCGCCGCGCCCGGTCGGCGGCGGCGGCCACGGCCGTCGCGAGATCGCCGCAACGCGAGTAGGGCACGCGTCCGTCCAGCGTGGCGGCAAACTCCTCCGTCGCCCGACCGATCAGAAACGCGTGGCGCAGCCGTCCGAAATGGGGCGCGAGCGAAACGATCCCCCCGGCCTTCGGCAGCCCCCCGGCGATCCAGTAGATCGCCCGGTAGCACGCCAGCGCCTTCTCCGTCGCGTCGGCATTGGTCGCTTTAGAATCGTTGATATAGCGTACGCCATCGATCGTAGCCACAAGTTCTTGTCGGTGCGCCAGGCCCGGAAACGACTTGATCGCGGCCGCCGCCACGTCGGGTTCCACCCCGAGCCGCCGCGCCGCGGCATAGGCGGCGGCGACGTTCTGCCGGTTGTGCGCCCCCGGCAGGCGTTCGGCCTCCGCCAGGTTCAGCACCCGCAGCGGCTCGCTGCCGCTGTTATCGACCAGCCACTCATTCGCCACGCCGATCCCGCCGGGAACGGCCTGCTGCGCCGAGATCGGCACCACATGCGGCCCTCCGGCCGCCGCCAATTCGCGGCGGATGTCGCGGCAGATCGCGTCGTCGATCCCGACGATGGCGGTGCAGTTACCGTGCTGGCGCGCGAAGATTCGCTTCTTCGCGGCGATGTACCCCTCCATGCCGCCATGGCGGTCGAGATGGTCCGGGGTAATGTTGAGCAGCACCGCCGCGTCGCAAACCAGCGACTCGACCAGCTCGAGCTGGAACGAGCTGAATTCCAGCACGTAGGTGCCATCTCCGCCCAGCGGCGCCAGCGAGAGGGCAGCGGTGCCGAGGTTGCCGCCGACTTCAACGGTCTTTCCCGCCTCGCGCAGGATGTGCCCGGTCAGCGCCGTCGTCGTGGATTTGCCGTTGGTGCCGGTGATGCCGATGTAGCGCGCCGCCCGCTGCGTGCGGGCGAGCAATTCGATGTCGCCGATGATCTCGGCGCCGGCGGCGCGGGCCGCCGCGACGATCGGGTGCGGTGCCGGGAAGGTGTGCGGGATTCCCGGCGACAGCACCAGGATCGGGATCGTCCGCCAATCGACCCCTGCGAGATCATACAGCGGGATCTCCGGCCCCGCCGCCTGCCGCGCTTTCGGGTTGTCGTCCCAGGCCAGCACCTCGGCGCCGCCCGCCGTCAGCGCGCGCACCGCCGCGAGGCCGGAACGCGCCAGGCCGAAGACCCCAACCCGACGCCCGCCGAGAGCGGGAACGACGATCATCGGCCCTACCGCAGCTTCAAGGTGGCGAGGCCGGCGATTGCCAGGATCGACGCGATGATCCAGAAGCGGATCACGATGGTCGGTTCGGCCCAGCCCTTCTGCTCGAAATGATGGTGCAGCGGCGCCATGCGGAAGACGCGGCGGCCGGTCATCTTGAAGCTGGCCACCTGGACGATGACAGAGACCGCCTCCAGCACGAACAGCCCGCCGATGATCGCGAGCACGATCTCGTGCTTCGTGACGATGCTGATCGTGCCGAGCGCGGCCCCGATCGACAATGAGCCGGTATCGCCCATGAAGACCATCGCGGGCGGCGCGTTGAACCACAGAAAGCCCAGGCTCGACCCGACCATGGCGCCGCAGAACACCGCGAGCTCGCCGGCCCCCGGCACGTGATGGACCTGCAGGTAGGTGGCGAAGACGACGTTGCCAACGACGTAGGCGATGAAGGCGAAGCAGCCGGCCGCGATCATCGCCGGCACGATCGCGAGGCCGTCGAGCCCGTCGGTCAGGTTGACCGCGTTCGAGGCGCCGGTGATCACAACGACGCCGAACGGCAGGTAGAACCACCCGATCTCCTTCATGAACGTCTTGAAAAACGGGATCGCGATGGAATTGGCCAGCGGCTCGCGCGCCGCGGGATCGCGCATGACATAGGCGAGGGCGATGCAGGCGCCCGCGGCGAGGGCGATCTCGATCGCGAACCGGATGCGGCCGGGTACGCCGCGATGGGAGCGTCGGGTCAGCTTCTTGTAGTCGTCGACGAAGCCGATCAGGCCGAACCCGACCGTGACCAGCAGCACGATCCACACGTAGAGGTTCGTCAGATCGGCCCACAACAGGGTCGAGACGGTGAGCGCGATCAGGATCAGGAAGCCGCCCATCGTGGGCGTGCCCTTTTTCGTGATCAGATGGCTGGCGGGGCCGTCCTCGCGGATCGGCTGGCCGTCGCCCTGCTTTGCCTTGAGCCACGCGATCAGCCGCGGGCCCAGCACGAAGCTGATCAGCAGCGCCGTGACGACGGCGCCACCCGAGCGGAAGGTGATGTAGCGGAACAGGTTGAAGGCTTGAAACTGGTCCGCGAACGGGTAGAGGAGGGGGTACAGCATGCAATCATGTGTCGGGATGGCACGGGGCGGGCGCGGATGTATCGGTCCGAAAGGCCTCGGCGCGCAACCGCGCAACGATGCGGTCGATGCGCCCGGCATGTGAGCCCTTGACGGTGACGACGTCGCCGGGCCGCAGATAATCGAGCAGGGCCGGCACGGCCTCGTCCACGTCCGGCCAATGGCCGCCGCGCACGGCTTCGGGCAGGACCGTATGCAGCGCCGCCATTGCCGAGCCCACCAGGAAGGCGCGATCAACCTTCGCGGCGAAGAGCGGCGCTGCCAGGTCGCGGTGCAGCCCCTCGGCGGCGCCGCCGAGTTCGAGCATGTCGCCAAGCACCGCGATCCGGCGACCGCCGGGCGCCGGTTGGACCATCGCCAGCACCGACAGCGCGGCGCGAACCGAGGCCGGGCTGGCGTTGTAGCTCTCGTCGATTAGCGTGAGGCGGCCGCCGCGCCACGGCAGTTCCTGCCGATGGCCCCGGCCCGCGGGCGCTTCCAGCCCCGCGAGCGCCGCCGCCATGACCGATACGTCGGCTCCCGCGGCCGAGCCGGCGGCGACGACGGCCAGCGAATTCATGACCCAGTGCTCGCCGGGGGTCCCGATGCGATAGCGCAGTTCTTGCCCGTCGATCACCGCCGCGACGGTGCTGCCCGCGGCGTCGAGAGCGCAATCGACGAGGCGGACAGTCGCCTGCGGGTGGCGGCCGAAGCCGATCACCTGGCCGCCGGCGGCTTCGGCGGCGGCGGCGAGGCGCGGGAAATGCTCGTTGTCGCGGTTCAGCACCGCGGCGCCGCCCGGTTCGAGACCGAGAAAGATCTCGGCCTTGGCGTCGGCGATGGCTTCGACCGACGGGAAGAAGCCGAGATGGGCCGGCGCGATCGTCGTGATGACGGCCACGTGCGGCCGCACCAGCCGGGACAGCGGCGCGATCTCGCCGGGATGGTTCATGCCGAGCTCGAAGACGCCGAAGACTGCGTCCGGCGGCATGCGGGCCAGCGACAGCGGTACGCCCCAGTGATTGTTGAAGCTCGCGGCTGAGGCGCTGACCGTGCCGACCGCCGCGAGCGCCAGGCGCAACGCTTCCTTAGTGCCGGTCTTGCCGACGCTGCCGGTGACCGCGATGACGCGGGCGCGGCTGCGGGCACGGCCGGCGGTGCCGAGCGCGGTTAGCCCCGCGAGGGTATCGCGGACCCGCAGCAGCGGCGCCGATGCCGGCAGGCCGGGCACGTCCCGGTCCACCATCGCGGCGGCGGCCCCGGCCGCGAGCGCGCCGCCGACATAATCGTGTCCGTCGTGGTTCGGTCCGCGCAGCGCGACGAAGAGGTCGCCTTCCGCGACGCTGCGGCTGTCGATCGAGACGCCGCCGGCGACCCACTCGCCGCGCGTGCTGCCGCCGGTGGCGGCCGCGGCCTCCGCGGCCTTCCACAGAGCCGCGCGACGATCCGGCGGGTTTTTGGCAGCGCCGTGTGCCTCCTCGCCCGCCTCGCGTGCGGGGCGAGGGGCCGGCGCCGTCACGCCCACCGTTTCCGATCTTGTCATGACGCCGCCTTCGTCGGCCTATGCCCCTCGGCCAGTTCGCGGACGATTGCGGCGTCGTCGAACGGCAGCGTCTTGGTGCCGACGATCTGGCCGGTCTCGTGGCCCTTGCCGGCCACCACCAGAACGTCGCCGGCGGCGAGGTCGGACATCGCGGCGGCGATGGCGGCGCGCCGGTCACCAATCTCGATCGCGCCCGGCGCGCCGGCGAGGATGGCGCGGCGGATGTGCTTCGGCGACTCGTTGCGCGGGTTGTCGTCGGTGACATAGACCCGGTCGGCGAAGCGAGCCGCCGCCTCGCCCATCAGCGGGCGCTTGCCCGGGTCGCGGTCGCCCCCGGCGCCGAACACGACGCCGAGCCGACCCTTCACGTGCGGCCGCAGCGCCGCCAGCACCGTCGCCAGCGCGTCCGGCGTGTGCGCGTAATCAACATAGACGGCGGCGCCGCAATCGAGCTCGGCGACGAGCTGGACGCGGCCCGGCACGCCAGCAAGACGCGCCAGCGCGGCTATGGCCGGCGCCGCCGGCGACCCCGTCGCAATGACGAGACCGAGCGCCGCGAGCGCGTTCATCGCCTGGAAGCCGCCGGCGAGCGGCAGCACCAGCTCATGGCGCTGTCCGAGAATGTCGAGCGTCAGCTGCTGCCCCGCCTGTTGCGGCACGGCGGCAGCGAGGCGCAGCTCGGCATAGGGATCGCCGCCGTAGGCCAGGATGCGATGGCCGTGCTCGCGGCATAGCGCCGTCAGCCGCGGAAATTCGGGACTGTCGGCGTTCAGCACGGCCGTTCCCCCCGCCACCAGCAGCGCCGAAAACAGCCGCTCCTTGGCCGCGCGATAGGCGGCCATGTCGCCGTGGTAGTCGAGGTGGTCGCGGGTCAGGTTGGTAAACGCGGCGGCTGCGACCGAGAGGCCATCGAGGCGGAATTGCGCGAGGCCATGGCTCGACGCCTCGATTGCAACGTGTTCGATCCCGCTCTTTGCGAGGTCGGCGAGGTCGCGATGCAGCGCCACCGGGTCGGGCGTCGTCAGCGCGCCGGGGCGGCGGGCGGTGGCGGTCACGAGGCCGAGCGTGCCGAGGCTGGCGGCGCGGCGGCCGAGTTCCGTCCAGATCGATCGCGCGAAATGGACGACCGAGGTCTTGCCGTTGGTGCCGGTGACGGCCGCGATCGTGTGCGGCTGGCGGCCGTAAAAACGCGCCGCCAGGAGCGCGAGGCAGCGCTGCGGGTTGTCGCTGGCAAGGATCGCGATGCGGTGGCGCTCACTCTCTGCGAGATCGAGCTTCGCGGGATCGTCGGTCAGGATTGCCGCTGCCCCTCGCGCCGCCGCGTCGGCGGCAAAATGGCGGCCATCGGCGCGCGTGCCTTGCAGCGCCGCGAACAGAAAGCCGGGCCGCACCGCCCGCGAATCGGCGCTCAGTCCTGTTATGTCGGGGTCGTGAGAATCGTGCCGCGCGACCGCAAGCCCGGTGGAGGGAGTAGGCGCCGTGGAACCGAACAACTCAGTAAGATTCAATCTTCTTTCCTTGCAGGCTTTGAATCGTCAGGGCCTGCACCAGTTGGGGCGAATTTTCATCGACCGGCGGGACGCCGAGGATCGGAGCGATGCGCTGGATGATTCTGCTCGTCGCCGGCGCCACCGTCCAGCCGGCGGTAGCATAACCGTAAGTTTGCTTATTGCCGTGCGGCTCATCGACCATCATCAAAAGCGCGTATTTCGGGTCGTTCATCGGGAAGGCGCCGATGAAGGTCGAAAGCAGCTTCTTTTCGGCGTAGTGGCCGCCGAGCGCCTTTTCGGCGGTGCCGGTCTTGCCGCCGACGACGTAGCCCGGCGCCGCGGCCTTCGTCGCGGTGCCGTATTCGACGACGAGCCGCATGAGCTTGCGCATCTGTTCCGACGTCTTGGCCGAGATGACCCGCACCCCTGGCGGCGCCGTTCCCGGCGCCTGCTTCAACAGCGTCGGCCGGTGCAGGATGCCGCCGTTGACGACCGCGGCGACGCCGGTGATCGCCTGCAGCGGGCTGACCGAGATGCCGTGGCCGAACGCGATGGTCATGACGTTGACCTCGTGCCACACCGACGGAAAGTGCGGCGTCGACACCTTGTCGAGGTCGAGTGGCGCCGGCTTTAAGAGGCCGAAGCGGGCGAGGTAGTCGCGCTGCCGCGCCGCGCCGGCCTCCACCGCCATGCGCGCCGAGCCGATGTTCGACGAGTACATGAAGATCTCGGGCACGCTCAGCCAGCGGTGTTTGCCGTGGTAGTCCTCGATCGTGAAGCGGCCGATGTGGATCGGGTGGCTGGCGTCGTAGGTCTTGGTCATCGTCGCGACGCCGGAATCGAGCGCCATCGCGGTGTTGAAGATCTTGAAGACCGAGCCGATTTCGTAGTCGCCCACCGTGATTTTGTTAAAGATCGCCTTGTCGGCGTTGGCGAGCCGGTTCGCCGACTTGGCGAACTCGGCCTGCGAAAAAGGCTTGTTGGGATCGAAATCCGGCAGCGACACCAGCGCGATGATCTCGCCGGTGCGCACGTCCATGACGATGCCGGCGGCGCCCTTGGCGCTGAAGTCTGAGATGACGCGCTTGAGTTCGTCGTGCACGACGAACTGGACCCGCGCGTCGAGCGACAGCTGCACCGGGCGACTCTTGTCCTGGACTTTGTCGTCGATGCCGCGCTCGACGCCGGCCGAGCCGCGGTTATCGATGCCGCAATAGCCCACGACATGCGCTGCGAGGTCTCCGAACGGATAGAAGCGGCGCTCCTCGGGCTGGAAGTCGAGGCCGGGAATGCCGAGACGATTGACGTCGTACTGCTCGGCCGGCGTCAGGTGCCGCTTCACCCACACAAAACTCTTGGCCGGGTTGAGCCGGCTGTAGATCTCGGCGACGCTGAGTCCCGGCAGCGAGGCCGCGATGGCCTTGGCGGCGGCGGCGCGGTCGAGAATCTCCTTCGGGTCGGCATAGAGCGATGGGCTTTGCAGCGTCGTCGCCAGCAGCGCTCCGTTGCGGTCGACGATATCGGGGCGGCTCGGCGGCGGCGGCGCCACAAGGTGCATCCGATGGATCGCGCTCGCCTCGGCGGCGCCTCCGGGAAGCAGCACGACATCGGCGTCGCGCAGCGCCACGACGCCGAACAGCACGGTCAAAACGAAGGCGACGACGGCCAGCCGCGAACGGCAGGCATCGATCAGCTGCGTCGCCGGCCCCTCGGGGACGACCGGCGCGCACGGCGGCGGCTTGAAGTGGCGCGGCCGGCAAGGATTGTCGTCGTCGAGCCGCTGCGCGGCGAGCATCAGCGCTCTCCGGCGACTTGCGCGAACAGCTCGTCGAGCGAACGCGGCGCGGCCGCCTTCGCCGGCGCTCTCGCGACCGCCGGCTTGACCGCCACCGTCTCGGTCTCGGGCGGCCGTTCCGCCGCAGGGCGTGTCGCCGCCGTCTCGGCCGGCCGCTTGACTTCGCGCGCGACCGCGGCGGGTACCGTGGTGTCTACCGCCGCGACCGCCGGCGGCGGCGGTTCGATCGGCCGCATCGGGATGTCGGCGATCGTGCGCGACAGCTGCTGCGGCGAGATCGACGCCAGCGACAGGAAGCGCTGGTTCAGTTCTTCGAGCCGCCCGGGTTGGGTCAGGTAGGTCCATTCGGCTTCGAGGGTACGCATCTCCTGCTGCTCGACGACCGTCTGCTTGCGCACCCGCAGGAGGTCGTCTTCGAGGCCCTGGACCGAATAGGTGACGGCGAAGGTGGCAAAGCCCAGCACGCCGACGACCGCCGCCCAGAAGATTGTGCCGAGCCTGATCATCCCGCGCCTCTCCCCTCCGACAACCGCAAATGCCCATCCCCCGCCGGCGGCCACGGCGGCGCGCCCGTGCGTTCCGCCGCCCGCAGCCGCGCCGACCGCGCCCGCGGGTTCCGCGCGACCTCCGCCGCGCTCGGCGTCACCGGGCGCCGCGACAACAGCCGGAAGCTCGGCGGCCGCGCCGCGCCGCCAACCCCCGGCCGATGGCGCGACGCCTGCGGCGGCGGCAGGCTGCGGCGGCGCAGGAAGTCTTTCACCCGCGCGTCCTCCAGCGAATGAAACGACACCACCGCGAGCCTTCCGCCCGGCGTCAGCACCCGTTCGGCGGCGGCGAGGCCGCGATCGAGTTCGCCGAGCTCGTCGTTGACCGCGATGCGCAGGGCCTGGAACGTACGCGTTGCCGGGTCCAGTCCCGCTTGCGTCTTCGGCACCGCGGCGCGCACGACCTCGGCGAGCTCGCCGGTGCGGCGGATCGGCTGCACCCGCCGCGCCGCGGCGATGGCCCGCGCGACGCGGCGGGCATAGCGCTCTTCGCCAAGGTCGCGGATAAGCCGGGCCAGTTCGGCCTCGGGCAGCCGCGCCACCAGATCGGCGGCGCTGTCGCCGTCGCGGCCCATGCGCATGTCGAGCGGTCCGTCCTGGCGGAACGAGAAGCCGCGCTCCGGCACGTCGAGCTGCGGCGACGACACGCCGAGATCGAGGGCGACGCCGGCGACCGCGTCGGCGCCGAACGAGGCGAGCAGCCGGTCCATGTCGCCGAACCGGCCCTCGACCAGCGTCAGCCGGCCGCCGTAGCGCGCGGCCAAGGGCATGCCGCGCCGAATTGCATCGGGGTCGCGGTCGATGGCGAAGACCCGGCATTGCGCGGCTTCGAGCAGCGCTGCGCTGTAGCCGCCGCTGCCGAACGTGCCGTCGACGTAGGCGGCGCCGTCGCACGGCTGCAGCGCCGCCAGCACCGAATCGAGCAATACCGGAACATGCCGGCCAGCGGGCGGTTCGGCCCCGCCCGCCCCAGGGCGCGACCGATTCATTCCGGTCTCCGCCGGTTGCCGGCGGCCGGCAGGGTCGTGCGCTGCTGCAGCGCGCGCTCGCGGATCGCGGCGCGATGGTCGGCGAAGCGGTTGGGTTCCCAGATCTGGAACATCGCGCCGAGGCCGACAAAGGCCGCCTCTTCCCCGATGCGGGCGTGCTGCTTCAAGGCCTCCGGGAGAACGACCCGACCTTCGGGATCGATCGCCAAATGATACATGTCGGCGAACAGCATCGTTAGGTTCTCGTATTCCTCCGAGAACTGGTCGAGCTGCTCCAGCCGCTTGTTCATTTCAGTAATGCGATCGACGCCGCCGCCTTCGAGGGCGGTGAATTTCATCGACGGAAAGATGACGATCGCGTGCGGATCTTCCTGGCGCGCGAGAGAGGAGCGGAAGGTCGCCGGCACTGATACTCGCCCCTTGCGGTCGACCTTCTGAACATAAGTGGACAGAAACAGATCCACTTTGCTTCCCCCAACGCTCGCCCTTGGTCGTACGGCAAGGGGCGCCCGTCAGCGCCGCTTCTCTTCCCCCCGTCGGCGGCGCTCGACCTTGGGTAGAGATGGGATAACATGGGCAAACATGGGCGTCAATGGTCGAATCGAAATAATCTTGGCGAATCCAGATGTTCTTTTTAGTTCTGTTTCGACCACACAATATTGAGAGCTGTCGGCATTCGTTCATTGAATGTTCGCGACATCGCCGCCTCACTCGCCGGCGCCGTCCTCGATCGCGATAAAATTTTCCCGTATCGCACGGCGCACTCCCTCCTCGACCAGGGTGCGTGCGACATCGACGATGCTCGACCCGTGCGTCCCGCGCCGTGCCAGCGCGGCCAAGTAATCGTGCGTCCGCAGCGACAGCGTGATCTGGATGCGCCGCGTCGGGTTCTGTCCGAGAGCCATGCTCCGAGGATAGCACCGGATGCCGCAGCAGCGTAGCGGATTCGATGCGTTTCCGATGCACATTTGCAAGCGTTGAAGGGTCGTATGGGGCCAAGCAAAAGTCGCTTTCCGCGCACGTTGTCCTCATGGCCGGGCGTGACCCGGCCGTTTCCCGGCCATCTATGGGCCGAGATCGCGGGTTCATGCCCGGGGATGACGGGAAAGAAATGGGCTTAGCCATGGGGCCCGGTGACGCCGCGCGCGAAGAGTGCCAGACGGCGCGTAAGCCGGGTTCTGTACCGCCGTTGCCGGCGGCGATGGCCATTCCTCTGGGACGTTCGTCGCCGAACGCCTCGCGCGACCGACCCGAGCGGCGGCGCGGAGGTCCGCCCGGCATCGCGGCGCCCGCGATGCCTGCCGCTCCTACTTGGTCTTGCTCCCGGTGGGGTTTGCCGTGCCGCCGCCATTGCTGGCGGTGCGGTGCGCTCTTACCGCACCGTTTCACCCTTGCCGCCCACCCCCACCCTTCTCCCCCGCGAGCGCGGGAGGGTCGGGGAGAGGGTACCCGGCCGCAGCCGGTGGACTTGGCGGTGTGCTTTCTGTGGCACTTTCCCTAGGGTCGCCCCCGCCGGCCGTTAGCCGGCACCGCACCTCCGTGGAGCCCGGACTTTCCTCCCCCGACGCGCTGCACAGCGGCGCGACGAGAGCGGCCATCCGGCCGTCTGGCGGTCATCATGTGGGCGCGGCCGGGCGCGCTGTCAAAAGCGCAGATGACGGAGCGCCGTCAGCGCTTGACGCCGCAGGCCCCGTCGATGAGGCCGAGCGCCTTCGAGAAGCCGCTCAGCGCGTAGGTGTCGGTGGTGGTCCTGCCGCGCTGCGACGTGCCGATGACGACCGCGCGCTTGCCCTTCGCCAGCGCCTCCACGATCGTCTTGTCGAGTTCGGAGGTCGCCGCCCAGGCGCTGTCACCGCGCGTGAACAGGGTGTACTTGCTGCCGCCGATATCGACCGTCACGTCGCTGCCTTCCTTCAGCGGGTAACCCTCGTTGAAGGAGACGACGTTGAACGACTTCTCCTCCGGCCGATGCGTCACCATCGCCATCGGCTGGCGCCGCTTGGCGTCGGCCGGCGCCGTCTTCTCAGGCTGCGCGATCACATAGCAGACGCGCCCGCCCTTCTGCTTGTAGGTGTAGGCGCTCCACGAGTCGGCCGTGCCGAGCGCCTCCGACGGCGCGCCGGTCGCCGGGTGTGCCGCCGGCTTCGGCGGCTTCGCCTTCTTTTCCTCGGCCGCGCCCGCCGGCGACGCCAGCACCGCCGCCAGCGCCAGTATCAAGAGTGCCGATGCCGCTCTCATCGGGCGAGGTATAGCATAGCCGCGCCGCCCCTCCCCAGAGGCCGCGAAACCAGGCAGAATGCTGCCGATGAGCGAGATTTCGATTCGCCCCGCCCGCCCCGAGGATGCCGGCCAGATCGCGCGACTCGACGTCGAGACGTGGCGCACGACCTATCCCGGCATGCTCGCCGACGCCTATCTCGCGGGCCTCTCGGCGGGCCGGCGCGAGCCGGGCTGGGCGGCGGTCATTCGCCGCGAGCCGCGCGACATCCGGGTCGCGGCCGCCGAGGACGGAACGCTCCTCGGTTTCGGCAGCTGCGGCCCCTGCCGCGGCGAACCGGGCTTCACCGGCGAGGTCTTCACGCTCTACGTCGCCCCGGACTGGCAGAACCGGGGCATCGGCCGCGGCCTGTTGCTGGCGCTGTTCTCGCGCCTGGTGGCGGTCGGCCGCAACTCGGCGATCATCTGGGTGTTGCGCGACAACCCCGCGCGCTTTTTCTACCGACGCCTCGGCGGCCGCCAGGTCAGCCACAGGATGCTGCCGTTCGCGGGCAATCATGTCGCCGCCGAAGCCTACGGCTGGCGCGATCTGCCGAGCTTTCTCGCCGGTGCACGCGCCGAGGGCGAGCGCGGGATGTGATCGGGCGGAGCAAACGCCCCACGTCGTCATGGCCGGGTTTTGACCCGGCCATCTCCGAAAACGCCGCGTATCGCCGGGTCATGCCCGGCGATACGGGAACAACTGAAAATCCTTAGCGGATCTGCGTTCCGGGCGCGGCAGCGGCGCCTTGGGTGGGGCCGCGATAGCCCGACCCTTCCTGCCAGTGGCCGCTCTTCTTCAGCGCCTCGGCGACCTCGGGCGGCATGTATTTCTCGTCGTGCTTGGCGAGTACTGTCGAGGCGACGAAGACACCGTTCCCGGCGAGCTTGCCTTCGGCCACGACGCCCTGGCCCTCGCGGAACAGGTCGGGCAAGACGCCGCTGTAGGTGACGGCGATATCGGTCTTGCCGTCGGTGATGCGGAAGCTGACGCCGCGGCCATCGGCGGCATGTTCGACGCTGTGCTCCTCGACGAGGCCGCCGATGCGGACGCGGCGATCGACCAGGCTTCCCTGCTTCGCGAGCTCGCTCGGGCTGTAGAAGAACACGAGATTGTCGCTGAACGCCGACAGAACCAGCGCGGTGGCGCCGCCGAGCGCTGCCATGCCCACCATCAGGAGCCAGAGGCGCCGCCGCTTGCGCGTCATTCGCCGCCGCCCTGGCGCCGTCGCCACGGCTGCGCCTCGATCTCGCGCAATGCCGCGGCGCTGGCGCGGTAGCGGCGCCACGACACTGCTACGAGACCGCCGAGAACGGCGACGGCGATGGCGTAGGCCGGCCACACGAACACGGCGTAGCCGCCCATCGCGAAATACGCCGACAGCCCGCTCATCGGCTCAGCACGGCCGCGCCGGGAAGCGGCTCCTCGCCGGTCGCGCGCGCCACCTCGTTGAGCCGCAGCGCCCGCACCTTGCGCTCATTGAGCGCGGTACGCATGCGCAGCAGCAGCAGCGCCGCGAACAGCAGGCAGAAGGAGAGAGCCATGACCAGCAGCGGCACCAGCATCGACTGGTCGATGGTCGGTCCGCCGAGCCGCATGACGCTGGCGGGCTGGTGCAACGTGTTCCACCAATCGACCGAGAACTTGATGATCGGCAGGTTCACGACGCCAACGAGGGCCAGCATCGAGGCGGCGCGGCCGCCGCGGGTCGCATCGTCGAAGGCGTTGGCGAGCGCGATGTAGCCGAGATAGAGGAAGAACAGCACCAGCACCGAGGTCAGCCGCGCATCCCACACCCACCACGTGCCCCACATCGGCCGCCCCCACAGCGAGCCGGTGGCGAGGCACACGAAGGTGAAGGCGGCGCCGATCGGCGCCGCCGCCTGCGCCGCGATCTCGGCGAGCGGATGCCGCCACACCAGCGCCACGCCGCTCGCGACGGCCATCAGGAGGTAGGTCTGCAACGCCATCCACGCCGCCGGCACATGGATGAACATGATGCGGACGCTCTCGCCCTGCTGGTAGTCGGGCGGCGCCGCGACGAGCGACAGGTAGAGGCCGATGCCGAGGCAGACCGCGGTCGCGCCGGCCAGCCACGGCAACACCGCGGCGCTGAACCGCATGAAGCGGGCGGGGTTAGCGAGGCGGCCGATCATCCTGATCTTGTAGCGCAGCGGCGATGCGGCGTCATCGCGATAGCTCAGTCGAGCGCCTGACGAAGCGCCGCAGCCGTCGCCAGCGGCGCCAGCGGCGCCGAGGCGAGGCTCAGCGCCCCGAGGATCAGGAGATGGGCGCGCGCGCCGGGTCCGGCAACGCCGGCCTCGACCGCGCCGGCGCCGAACACGAGGGTCGGCACGTAGAGCGGCAATACGATCAGCGGCAGCAGCACCCCCGCCCGCCGCGCGCCGAGCGTCAACGCGGCGGCGACCGCCCCGATCAGGCTCAGCGCCGGGGTTCCGATCACGAGGCTGAGGACGAGGATGGCGATCGCCCGCGGTTCGAGGTCGAGAAACACTGCCAGAAACGGGCTCGCCAATGCCAGCGGCAGCCCCGTCGTGACCCAGTGCGCCGCCGCCTTCGCCAGCACCAGAAGCTCCAGCGGCATGGTCGACAGCGCCATCAGTTCGAGGCTGCCGTCGTCGTAGTCGGCCTGGAACAGGCGCTCGAGGCTGAGCAGCGCGGCGAGCAGCGCCGCGACCCAGATGACTCCCGTGCCGATGCGCCGCAATACCTCCGGCTCCGGCCCGACCCCGAACGGGAACAGCACGACCGCCAGCACGAAGAAGCCGAGCACCAGCCCGACATCGCCGCCCTGCCGCAGCGCCAGCCGCAAATCGCGCCGGAACAGCCCGGCCAAGCCCGCCATGTCAGGCGAAATCGGCCGGCGCAGCGCCGGCGCGGGGGCGGAAGTCGTCGAGCGCCAGGCCGGCCGCGTCCGGGAGATCGAGCGGCTGGTGCGTCGCCGCGACGACCCGCCCGCCGGCGGCGCGATGAGCCGCCACGACCCGCTCCAGCCGCTCGACGCCGTCGCGGTCGAGCCCCGTGGTCGGCTCGTCGATCAGCCACAGCGGCGCTGGCGCCGCCAGCAGGCGGCACAGCGCGAGGCGGCGGCGCTGCCCTGCGGAGAGCCAGCGGCACGGCCAATCGGCAATCGCGGCAAGGCCGAACGCCGCAAGCGCCGCGTCGGTGCGCGCCGTCGACGGCACGCCGCCGCGCAGCGCCGCCCAGAAGCGCAGCGTCTCGCGCGGCGACAGCGCCGGCTTGATCGCGTCGAGATGGCCGAGATAGTGGAGCCGGGCGCGATACTCGGCGACGTCCTCCCACACCGCCGCGCCGCCCCACGACAATGTCCCCGCCGCCGGCCGCAACAGACTCGCCAGCAAGCGGAGAAGGCTAGACTTGCCGGCGCCGTTCGGTCCGGTGACGACGAGCGCGCCGCCGGCCGCGAGGCGGCACGATAGCCCGGCGAAGACGAGCCGCTCGCCGCGCCGGCATGCGAGATCGCTGGCGGCGAGCTCCGCCGCCTCGCCGGGAAAGCCGTCCGAAGGCATCAAAAAAGCGGCCCCGGAGGGGGAAATCCGGGGCCGCTGCATCCCCAGCCGATAGACGCGGCTGGTACCGAGGTTTGGGGGACAAACCTGTAAGGCTGAACCTTACGCATGCAACGATCGTCCCCGATTGCGACAGAGGTTTGAAGAAATTACGGCGTTTCGGAGGATTTTACCGCCGGCTCCGTTGCCGCCGGCAGAACACCCTGTCGCACGTCGTGGTCGGGCTCGATCCGGCCATCTCGGGACGCCGCCGAGATACGTGGGTCAAGTCCACGAATGATGCGATGCTCACGTGCTTCAGCCGCAAAACGGTCTGGTCTCCTGATCCCGAAGCTTCGCCGGTCGCCACGCTTCCCCTTCGTCGTCCCGGCACAGGCCGGGACTCACCAATCAGCCGCTCAATTATCGGACGCGTGGATGCCGGTCGGAGTTTATCCTCGGGCCGGCCGTCGGCCGGACCCGGGGGCCGGCATGACGATAACAGAGGCTGAGAGTAAATATCCGGGCGAGGCCTCATGAACTTCGCGATCAGGAGACTACCCGACGGGGCGGCGGTCCTCGATGACCTTGCCATCGTTCGGCAGGCTGCCCTCCGGCACGACCGTCACGGCGCCGCGCAACTTGGTGACCGCCTGCAATGTCTCCGCGATCGACTGCGGCGCCTCGGGCGGCTCCCCGAGTTCCACCAGCAACGTCATTGCATCGCCGGATTCCGGCCGCTCGACGACGAGGCGAGCGCGGATGATCGATTTGTGCCGCTGCACGACGGCGGCGACCTGCGATGGGTGCACGAACATGCCGCGCACCTTCGTGGTCTGGTCGGCGCGACCTAGCCAGCCCTTGATTCGGTGATTGGTGCGGCCACACGGGCTGGGGCCGGGCAGCAGCGCCGAGAGATCGCCGGTGGCGAAGCGGATCAGCGGGTATTCGGGGGTCAAGGTCGTGACGACGACTTCGCCGACCTCGCCGGGTGCGACGATCTCGCCGGTGCCGGGATGGACCAGTTCGAGAATCACTTCCTCGTCGAGCACCATGCCGTCGCAGACCTGCCCGTCGGGGTCCATTGTCTCGTACGCGATGAGCCCGAGATCGGCGGTGCCGTAGCACTGCAGCGCGTTGACGCCGCGCCCGCGGATGTCGCCGCGCAGCGCCGCCGGAAAGGCCTCCGCCCCGACCAGCGCCTTCTTCAGCGACGATAGATCGGCGCCGAGCTCGGCCGCCTTGTCGAGCAGGATTTTGAGGAAGGACGGCGTGCCGGCGTAGGCGTCCGGCCTGAGGTCGGCGATCGTGCGCACCTGTAGTTCGGTTTGGCCGGTGCCGGCCGGGATGACGGGGCAGCCGAGCGCAGCGGCGCCGGTCTCGACGACGGATCCGGCCGGCGTCAGGTGATACGAGAACGCGTTATGCACGACGTCGCCGCGGCGCACCCCGGCGGCGAACAAGGCGCGGGCGAAGCGCCAATAGTCCGGCCGCCGCCCCTCGGGGTCGTAGATCGGGCCGGGCGAAGCGAAGATGCGGGCGAGCGCTTGACGCGGCGCCGCCAGCAGGCCGCCGAAGGGCGGGTCGCGGCGCTGGATCTCGATCAGCTCCGACTTGCGGGTCAGCGGCAGGTCGGCGAGCGCCCGCCGATCGACGATGTCCTCGGGCCGCACCTTCGCGAGCAGCCGCGCATAGAACGGCGCGTTCGCCTTGGCGGCGGCGATGGCTGCCGCAAGGCGCCCGTTCAGCTCTGCTTCGCGCCGCGCCGGGTCGCGGGTTTCGAGCGCGTCGTAGAATTCGCCAGCCGTACTCAATCCGGCCTCCCTCGACCGCGCGCCGCGGCCCCGCAGCCGAGCGATTCTCCGGGCGCATCAAGATCACAGATTGCGCTCGCCTCCCGCGGCCAGCAAGCGGGGCATCGTTCGCCGCGGCAGATGCGTCGCCGCGCGCTCCGGCAAGATCAAATCGCATGCCGGCGCCGACATTTCTTGTCGAACAACCGGCGGTTACGGTAAGCTCTATGTGCACGTCATAATTGGCGACCTTGCGTTTGTCGGTGGGGGGCGCGGTGCATATTGGGGATGGTGTTCGGGTTCTGCGGCGGGCCGGCGCTTTGCTGTGCGCACTCCTGTCCGTGGCGCTCGTGGTCTTTGCGGCGGCGCCCCGGCCGG
>Ga0070739_10003858_pt1 | contig 18262 bp, 18 predicted proteins | sample Coa_R1_7_FD_66445 | JGI IMG/M metagenome (GOLD analysis project Ga0070739, IMG submission 66445) | Surface soil microbial communities from Centralia Pennsylvania, which are recovering from an underground coalmine fire - Coalmine... | ecosystem: Environmental > Terrestrial > Soil > Unclassified ... | reverse complement strand
CGACCCGGTGTCGGCCAGGATCGCCGGGAGGTGGCCGGCCAGGTCCTGCCCTAGCACCTGCGCGGTTCCCGAAGTGGGTTTCACCAGGCCGAGCAGCATCCGCATGGTCGTGGTCTTCCCCGCGCCGTTCGGACCCAGGAAGCCGAATATCTCGCCCGTATTGACGACCAGGTCGAGATGATCGACCGCCAGGATCGGCCCGTAGCGTTTGGTCAGGCCGTGCGTTTCGATAGCGGGGGAAGTCGCGATAGCCGCCTCCGGAAAATCCGCACCATTATGACAGAGCTTGAAAAATACTCAATCCTGCTTGACGGATAACGATTGCGGTGGGATGATACCGACATACATGCTGATAAACGCCGAGAAGGAGTTGTCATGACCCGCCGTCTCTTGATCGTGGCCGTGGGCGCGATTTTCATCACCATCATTGGGATGGCGCTGGCTCAGGGGCCGGCGGCGCATGCCGCGAACAGCGTTGCTCCGAAACCAACTGCCACGGCGACCACATCTGGCGGCACGAACCAACCGGCCGGCGGGAATCCCGGCCCGATCGTGGGTGTCGGCGGTACTCACGCGGTCCCGCCGACTGGCGGCGCAGCCGGCCAATCCGGGCTCGATCCACTGCCGTTCGGGATCGCCGGGCTTCTATTGCTGGGTTTGGGCATCAGCCTGCGACGGCGGTTCGCAACCCGCGAGTAAACGCTCGATCTAATTCGGTATCCACTTTCGGGCAGCCCACCGTCACCGGGAAATGGGCTGGCGATTCTAAATCGCCACTACGACATTTATTGAAACGCAACGGCGATTTGCAGCTAGTCTGATGCTTCGATTGCTGTCAGGAGGTCGAGAACTCTGCCGACTGCAACGTCGGTTGGCAATAAGTTGCCTGCTCCCCAGGCCTCGGCGACAGTCTCCTCGCCGATATCGTCCGCTGCGCGTTCCAGATACCGGACGCGTTCCTGCCGGTCAACCGGGGCGATTTCCTGGCCCAATTCGGTCCGTAACCGGTCCGCGACGCTCCAGAACGTGACACCCTCGCGGATGTGGCCGGTATCCATGGCGGTTCGCGCCGCCCCTTCGATGCAGACCGCCATGTTCTCACGGAGCCCCAGAGCGTCACAGAGGCGCAGGCTTTCCGCCTGCGTGCGTGCGGCGTTCGGGTGGTCGCCGAGGCGCTGCGCCAGATAGACCCGTGTGTTGAGCGCACGCGCTTCCGAAAGACGATCCCCCAGCGCGCGCCAGAGTGCTAGACTTTCCTCCAGCACCTCTTCGGCCCGCGCGTACTCTTCCAGCGGAACAAGAACCCCGGCCATATTGGCCAGTGTCTGCGCGGTACTCCAGCGCTCGCCGGCGGCGCGGAAGGCAGCCAGCGCTTGCTCGTAGAGGTCGAGAGCCTGTCGATAACGCCCTTGCTGCTCGGCCAGAATTCCAAAATTGTTGAGTGGCCCCGCGGCCGCGGTCGCGTCGGACCAGCCCGCCGCCAGCTCAATCGCGGCCCGATAGAGCTCTTCCGCTCGATTGAAGTCACCCTGTGCCCAGGCCATGACGCCCGCGGAATTGAGCGTGTGGAACCGATCGCGCGACGCGTTACCGGCGCTCAGCACCACCGCCTGCTCCAGCCGCTTGCGTCCCTCCGTCAGCCGTCCGCGGACCCACCAGTACCGCCAGAGATTGCGAGCAAGCGTGATGAACGCGGGCGCATTAGCGGATTCCTCGGCCCACTCAAGAGCCGATCGCAGATTGCCGCTTTCCGCATCTAACCGTTCCAGCCATTCAGCCTGGCTGGGCCCGCGGATCCCCTCTTCGACATCCAATGCGATGGTCTCCATGTAGGCGAGATGGTGATCGCGTATCCGCGCCGTCTCGCCGCACTCCTCGAGGCGATCACGCGCAAACTCCCGGATCGTCTCCAGCATCAAGAAGCGCGGCTCGCCGTTTCCGGCAAGATCCTGGTGGAGCAGGCTCTTTTCTATGAGCGAGGTGATTCCTTCAAGCGTGTCGAACGTGCTGTCGGGGTTCGTCACCGCTTCCACAGCATCCAGCATGGCGCCGCCTTCAAAGACTGCCATGCGCCGGAAGAGCGTCTTGTCGTCGTCGGCGAGTAACTGGTAGCTCCAATCAATCGTGCTGTGAAGCGTCTGCTGGTGCACCGGCCGGTCGCGGGCTCCGCCAGTCAGGAGCTTGAGGGACTTGTCGAGCCGGCTCAGTAGGGACTCCGGTGAGAACAGCCGGACCCGGGCCGCGGCCAGCTCGATCGCCAGCGGGAGGCCGTCGAGGCGCACCACGATGCGGACGATGGTCTGCCAGTTGTCGTCGTTCACGGCGAATTGCGGCCGGACAGCTCGCGCTCTTTCGATGAACAGCCGCACCGCTTCGTACTGCAGCAAGACATCGGCAGGGGGGAGCTGTCGAACGTCGGGAACCGGCAGCGGTAGTACCGGATATTCGTGTTCGCGTGCCAGGTGGAGCACCGAGCGGCTTGTCACCAGAACGTCGAGCTGCCGGCAGCAGTTGAGAAGGTCGGACACGATCGGCGCCGCCTCCGTCAGGTGCTCGAAGTTGTCGAGGATGAGAAGCATCCGGCTCTCGCCGATCGTCTCGCGAACTGCCTCCTCCATCGACCGGGCGCCCGATTCCTGAATTCCAAGCGCGGTCGCAATCGCCGAGATGACCAGGATATGGTCGTGGACCGCCGCGAGGGGAACCCAGTAGACGCCGTTCGGATAGTCGGGAAGGAGCATCCCGCCGCTCTGAAGCGCCAGGCGCGACTTTCCCGCGCCGCCCGGCCCGGTCAGCGTGACCAGCCGCACACCGGGGCGTTGCAATAGCTCGCAAATCGCAGCAACCTCCGGTTCGCGGCCGATGAAAGCGTTCGGAGCGTCTGGCAGATTCGTGGGAGGCGCGACGGTTGTTACTGCGAGGGGCGGAAGCTCGTCCGGGAGGGCCCCGGCGGCACTGAGCTGCAGCACGCGTACCGGGGCCAGGAGCCCCTTGAGCTGGACCTCACCGCGATCGACGGCGCTCAATCCCTCGACATGCCGCGCCAGCAAGTTCACGCCCTCGGACACCAGGATCTCGCCGGGACCGGCGAGGCTGCAGAGCCGCGCCGCCAGGTTGAGCGCGCTGCCGCGGTACCCACCGCGCAGGGCGATGACTTCTCCCGCGTCAATGCCGATGCCGACGCGCAAAGGGATGTCCGGCGTGCTCTCGCCGACGAAACGCTCCTGCAGTTTGACCGCTGCCCGAAGCGCCTCACGCGCCGAGGGAAAGACCACCAGGGCCTCGTCGCCACGCAGCTCGAGTAACGTCCCGCCGTGCGGCTGCACGACCTCTTCGGTCACATCTGCGAACCGCGCCGCCAGCCGGGCGGCTGCTTCGTCACCGTGTGCCGCCGTGAACGCCGTATAACCGCGAACGTCGGCAATGAGACAGGTGAGCAGCGCCGAGCGCGGCGGTCGCTCCTCGACTGCCGAATGGATCTCCTGCACGCCACCGCCCTTCTTGCATCTAGCCTACTGCCGCAAGGTGGGTTAGACAAGTCTGGTAGCCCTCCACCGCGAGTGAAATAGCTGTAGGGACTGCAGCTCCGTCTCTGTCCGCCCTCGCAGCATCTGTATTTGGGCTGGATCTCGGTAGGCCGGGCGCACCTGGCCGGCAGTCCTTGTAGGTGTGATGGTCTCTCAGAGGAGACGCTCACGTCGTGGCATTCCGTACTCAGGGAGCGGCTCCGCTAGGAGAGATTGCCGGCCAGAGACGGCTGGCCTACAGCGGGATGCACGGTGCGAGAGGGATGTCTGCTTTTCAAGTGGTGACACGTCCTTGCAGGCCGCGAACGTAGTCGCCCAATGCCTCCTGCCATGGACGGATATCGGGGAGCCCAAGGCGCATGATTCCTTCATGCGCCAGGACCGAATATGCCGGTCGCCGCGCCGGTACCGGACGTTCACCCTGCGAAACGGGGCGAACGTCGGCGTCGACGCCGGCCAGGCGGAACAGCTCGGCGGCGAACTGATACCAGGAACACTCACCACTATTCGTGACGTGAAACGTTCCGGTTGCTTGGGTGTCCAACAGACCCGCCGTTGCACGCGCGACATCTAAGGTTGCCGAGGGGGTGAGAACCTGGTCGTCGACGACCGAGATCGGCCCGCCGGCTGCGGCTAACCGCAGCATCGTCGTCGGGAAATTGCCGTGCGCGGTTGTAGCACCGGCGTGTCCGTAGAGTCCGGACGTCCGGATGATCAGGTGCCGGTCGGTGGTGGCTCGAATCGCCATCTCACCCGCCGCCTTCGACGCGCCGTAGACACTGATCGGGTTAACGGGGTCGGTTTCGCGATATGGGATGTGCTGATGCCCATCGAACACATAGTCGGTGCTGAAATGGACGAGCAGAGCGCCGGTATCGCGAGCCGCGCGAGCCAGGCGCTGCGGCACTGCCGCGTTGACGGTAAAGCTGCTTTCAGGTTCGGTCTCACAGAGATCGACCTTGTGAAAGGCAGCGGTGTTGACGATGACGTCCGGACGCAGCTCGCGAAATGCCGCCTCGACCTGGTCCGGGTTCGCTATGTCGAGCTGATCTCGTCCCAACGCGGTAACAGCGTGGTCGGCCAGTGCCGGAACCAGGTCGGTAGCCAGTTGTCCCCGCCCCCCGGTAATGAGGATCCGCATGAGCTACCCCGTCGGACCGAACCGCTCGGTGCGAATCCGTTCCGGCGGGTAGTCGAGTTGGGCGAGCCCGGCGGTCGCCGTCTCGACGAACGCCGTCGGACCGCAGACGTACGCCTGCGCGCCATCCATCGTCGGCCAGGCGACCTCACGCAGCAGCTCGGTATCGATACGACGCCTGTATCCGGTCCACCCCTCCGGTTGCTCCCGTGTGTACGTATATGTCACGTCGACGCCGGGCAAGCGGTCGAACTCTTCGAGGTCGTGGCGGTAGATGATGTCGTGCGGTGCCCGAACCGAATAGATGAGCCGGATGGGAGTCTCGCTTCCCGACACCACCCGCTGACGTAGCATCGACATCAATGGAGCAATCCCCGACCCACCGGCAATCAGAAGCAGCGGTCCCCTCATGTCTGGCCGCCAGATGAAGTACCCGCCAATCGGCCCCAGCAGCTCCAGCCGATCGCCGACCTGCATCACCTCGACGAGATACGGCGATACTTCGCCGTCGTCCAACTCCTCAACGGTGAGCTGGATATGTCCGTTGCCGGGCGGCGACGCGATAGAGTAGCTGCGGACGGCCTGGTAGCCGTCGTCGGCGGTCAGCCGGACGTCGACATGCTCCCCGGCGATGTGTCCCGGCCAGCCCGGCACGTGGAAGTTGAGACTGCGGACCCGCGGATTCTCCTGGATGATCTCGACCAGCTCCGCCGGCCGCCACCTTACTCGCCCCAGTAGCGCTCTTCCTTCCAGGGATCGCCGTGCATGTTGTACCCCAACTGCTCCCAGAAACCCGGACTGTCGGCATCCATGAGACGCAGACCCCGGACCCATTTCGCGCTCTTCCAGAAGTACAGGCGCGGCACCAGAAGGCGTGCCGGTCCTCCATGCTCAGCCGGCAGAGGCTTGCCGTCATAGAGATAGGCGACCCACGCCTTTCCGCCCCTGATCTCGACTATCGGAAGGTTGGTCGTGTAGCCGCCGTCGCAAAACGCCATGACGTAGCCGGCATCGGTTTGCACCTGGTCGAGCAGGTAGTCGAGCGAAACCCCGGTCCAGACGGTGTCGAACTTGGACCAGCGGGTGACGCAGTGGATATCGGTTGTGATCGTCTCGCTGGGGAGCGCGCGGAATTCGTCCCAGGTCCAGCGTCTCTGCTCGGCCACATCACCTTCGAGCGAGAAGCTCCACTGGTCGAGCGGGACGTGCGGCGTTGGTCCGGCCGAGAGCACCGGAAAGTCGCGAGTCAGGTACTGACCCGGCGGTAGCCTCTCTTCAGTGCCGGCTTCCGGACGGCGCCCATGAAAGGCGCGGGTGATGAATCCTGTCATGATGACTCCTCGCCAGACCGCCCGTCGGGAAGCCTGAGCCTACCCAACTGTACCGCAGCCCGACGAGGAGACTCAGGAGGTCATCATGCCGCCGGTTGATCGCCTCGTAGCTCCTTCGCAATGCGGCGGACAAAAACCTTGCTGCAGTTGAGCTGCGCGCTCACCTGGCCCACGGTCAATCCGCGGCCGAGGAGCTGGCGTGCGATGCGCTCCTTCTCCTCCAGCAACGCCCGTGACTGCGACGTTGGATATCGAGACACTAAAAACCCCCCCTTCTGACGGGCCGGCTGAGACGGCCCCCCGCCAGTCGCAAATTGTCGGCGTCAAAGTGACACCCGTTGTCTCACATAGTTATATGATGAATGACTTCAACTCGTTGTCGCGAGATTGTTCACGACCGATTGGAATACCGTCACCATTCCCGGACCGACGAGCAGCACCACCGCGAATGCCGCCAACGCGAGCATCCCCAAGAGCAGCGCGTACTCTATCATGTCCTGGCCGGACTCATCTCGCTGTAGCTTTAGGGCGAAAATGTACGTTTTCACCGATGCTCCCCCTGAGGGCACCACTATAAAGCAGAACCGGAACAGTGGCAATGGGTCGCGCAATCGATGAGGACTATCTTCCCTATGGGAGTTCGGACCTATCCCCGTCGGGGCAGGCGAAATGAGTACTCACGAAGGGAGTCAGGTGACTTTCGGAGGGTTGGCCCCCAATCTGCTAGTCACGGGCAGGTATGGGTGATCGGGTGAAAGGCTGCCGGGGACCGGTTCTCCGCCTGGCCATTACCGGCCTGGCGCTCCTATGCGCGGGCTGGATCCTGGTGATCTACCCTGCCGTCCACGACCTCGCACACGTGATCCTGGCAGTCGCGATTGCGCTGGTTGCCAGCGGCCTGATGCTGATCCCGCCAGGCCTTGACCTTCTGCTGCATCCGGCGCCGCGCGGTCGACGCGGGGTATGGCCGTTGTTGTGGTCGATGCTCCCCAGCGGCGCGCTCTTCGTGGTAACGGTTATTTTCCTGCCGGTAGGCCTGCTCTTCCAGATCCTGGCGGTGCTCGCCGAGGCGTGCGGCATGGCCCTTTACGGCCGCGCCTGGTGGATGCAAACCCATCCGGCATTGTAGATCGACATTCGTGAATTGTCAGAGGATCGCAGTTACCTCGACAGATACGTCGGTGCCCACGGCAACCGTGCGGTAGAGCGGTCACCTACCTTTGAAGCGCTCTACCAGGTGCTCGGCCTGCTCTTGTAATGGGCCGGTAAGCTCGATACGCAGATCGATGTGCTCGAAGCGATTGGGCTCATTCGCGAGCCTCACTGCCCGGATATTGGTTCGTACCCGTTCCAGCGGAATCCCTTCCTCCCGTGCAAAGTCTTCGCAGAGGTGCGTGGCGCAGGAAGAGATCCCGGAGAGGAACGCCTCCACGGGATTGATCTCCTCATTCGGGCCGGCCGGAGCATCAATGACAAAGTGATGGTTACGCGCCGCATTGAGCGTCCGATCGGGAACGTCGGTGGTCGTGGACTCGACGGAGCTCACCAGATACTGTTCGGTCATCGTCGGCCTCCTATGATGCCGTGGCTGTCACCCCCAATAGATCCGCCAGACGATCGACCGTGTGGGACAGCACCCCAAATGCCGTTTCGACCGGTTCTGGGGACCGCATGTCAACCCCCGCGCGTTCGAGCGCGTCGATTGGGAAGAGCGAGCCGCCGGCCTTGAGGAAATTGAGGTAGCGCTCGACCGCTCCCTCGTTGCCTTCGAGGATCCCACGGGCCAGGGCGTTGGCCGCCGAGATGCCGGTGGCGTACTGGAACACATAGAAATTCGCGTAGAGGTGGGTTGAGAACTGCGCCCAGGTAATGCCGATGCGGTCGTGGTCGAAGGCCACCTCGTCGCCGTACCCTTCGCGGAACAGCTCGGCCATCAGATCAATCAGCGCATTTGCCGGCAGTGCCTCGCTGCGTTCGATGCGCTCGTGAATCTCTAGCTCGAACCGCGCCAGTGTCGGCATGATGAAGAAGTAACGGTGGAAGTTAGACATCGCCTCTTCCAGGAGCGTGATCTGGAAGTCGCGATCCGAGATCGCGTCATTCAGGTACGCGCGAACCATCGCCTGGTGGAAGTTCGAGGCGGTTTCGGCGGCGAACATGCTGTAGCGCCCGTAGATGAACGGCTGGTTCTGATGCGTCAGGTATGAGTGCATCGAGTGCCCCAGTTCGTGGGCCAGCGTGCTGAGACTGTATAGGCTGTCGTCGTAGCTCATCAGGATGAACGGATGCGAGCCGCGCGTGCCGCTGGAAAACGCGCCCTGCGTCTTTCCCTGGTTCGGATAGATATCGATCCAGCGCTCCTCGGTGGCGCCGCGCCGCAGCACGTCGACGTACTCCTTGCCCATCGGCGCCAGGCCCTCGGCGATCCAGTCGATCGACTGGTTATAGGGAACGGTTGGCGGGTGGGTTGCCAGCGGGGCCTTGATGTCGTACACGTGCAGCTGGTCGTAGCCGAGCGCGGCGCGACGAACGCGCCAGTAGCGATGCCAGGTCCGCAGGTTGCGGCGGAAGGTGTCGATCAGGTTGTAGAAGACCGAGGTCGGAATCTGGTTTGGCGCCAATGACGCTTCCAGAGAGGACGGGTAGCGGCGGGCGCTGGCGAAGAACACATCGCGCTTGACCCCGGCCGACAGCGCGTTAGCCATCGTGTTCTTGAAAGCCAGATGGGCGTCGGCGTAGCTCTCCCATGCGGTACGCCGGATCTCGCGATCGGGATCCTCGAGCAACGTGTTGATCGTCCCCTGCGCGACCTGGAACTCCTCGCCGGCCTCGTTGCGCGCGGGCGTGAACGTGAGATCGGCGTTGGCAAGGACGCCGTGGGTCTGCGCCGCTGTTCCCATCGGGTTGATCGCCATGCCTAGAACTTCCTCGACCTCGGCCGACCGGACATGCGGCGCGCGCGCTTCCAGCATGTCGATGTAGTGCTCGTAGACGGCCAGCCGTTGATCCTGTCGCACCCACTCCCGCAGCGTGTTGAACCCGATGGCGAGGATTTCCGGCTCGTCAAACGCGGTGGCAGCAGTGAACTCAGCCAGGACGCCGCTGGCTCGTTCGGCCCGCGCCCGGGCGGCATTGTCGGCGGTATCAACCGACTGACCGAGGCGACCGTACTGCGCGACCTTCCCCAGTTCGATTGCGACCTCCTCGAGATCGTGGAGATACGAGGCGAGCGTATCCGGCCCCTCCGCCAGCCGTCCCTGGTAGCGTGCCAGCGTTGGAATCTGGGTGCGTACCTCTTCGAGTGCTTTCTCCCAGGCGGCCTCGGTCGCGTACAGACTCGCCAGATCCCAGGTATATTCGACCGGAACTTCGGAACGCTTCGGAATCGTCTTGACCATCTCTCTCCTCATCGATGATGCGGCGGGCACGGCAAGAGACAGAAGGTGCAGTGGAACTGAAACAGCTTCGTCTCGGGCAACGACCCCTGCCATTGCCTCCGTGTCCGAGTCATTTGACTTAACCCTACCTTACCCCTTCATCAAACCCGCGGCGGCGTCAAACCGGAACTTGGCAATGGAGGAGGGCGGGACTATCGTACCTTGATTACGTAACATTGCCCTGCTATCGTTTGATTGCTTGATCCGCGGCAGCGGTGGATCCACGGCGGAGTTGCCTGGACTCCCGCACGCTCATCCACTAGCCCGAGGACCAGAAAGGTAAGGTGATGACCGACGGTCAGCGGCACCCCCCCCGACGTCCCGGATATCTGGACGATCGTGCAGCAGCAGAGGGAGCGCATTGAGGAATTGGAAGCAGCGCTGGTTCAGAGACCTCAGCGCCGGCAGCGCCACCTGGGGCGGCTGTCACTGGTTCTGCTGACCATTCTCTCGGCGCTAGCGGTAACGTCCAACGCCTTCGCCAGCATCCCCGACACGAATGGGCTGGTGACCTTCTGTTACGTGGCCAACGCCAACGACACCCGCATCATCGATACGGCTAACAGCACCTGCAAGAGCTACGAACACTCGATCGCGTTGTTGACGCAGAGTTCCTCGATCGATGCCGGCCACATTACGGGGGTGCTGCCGATCGCGAATGGTGGAACCGGGTCATCGACTCAGAACTTCGTCGATCTTTCGACGAATCAGACGATAAGCGGGACCAAGACATTCAGTAATACGATCGGCGGCAATGTCAGCGGGAACGCTGCCGGGTTCTCTGGGAACCTATCGGGAGACGTGACCGGGACGCAGTCCAGCACCAAGGTAACCGGAATCGAGAGCCAGGGGATCATGGGAGCGGGGACGGCGGCCGGACAGTACCTGCGGTTCGATGGAACTCACTGGACGCCCTCCGCCATCCAGGCTGGCGACATACCCGATCTCTCGAGCAGCTACGTCTCACTATCGGGTGATCAGACGGTTGGTGGGACCAAGACGTTCACTAACGGGATCACGTTTAGCGACGGAACGGTGCAGGCGACGGCTGCCAGCAACCAGGGCATGGAGGCGTTCGCAACGAACGGAATCTGGACCGCGCCGGCAAACGTGACCCAGGTCGTGGTCCAGGCCTGGGGTGGCGGCGGCGGGGGGGCCGACGGCTGCATCTCCAGCGGAGGCGACTCCCCCTTCCAGGGAGGCGGTGGCGGAGGCGCGGGAGCCTACATCGAGCAGGTCGTGAGTGTCACCCCGGGCCATGCCTATGTGGTCACGGTAGGGAGCGCCGGGCAGGGAGGACAGTCTTACGTTGGCTTCAGCGGCGCCCAGAACGGTGGGAACGGAGGATCGACCACGCTTGCTGACGGCGGTTCTCCGCTCGTCTCCGCGGGTGGTGGCTCGGGAGCCACGACATCTGATAACTGTGGCAACGCAACCTCGTCCGGAGGCGACGGAGGCACGGCAACCGCATCGGGCGTCACGCTCGCCGACGTAGCGGGCGGCAGCGGCTCGGCCGGCGGAGGGCCTACCTCAGTTCTCTCTGACGCGGAAGGCGGAGCGGGCGGGACGCAAGGCTCAACCCACGGCATCGCCACTGGCGGAGCCGGTGCCGCAGCCGGGGGTAGTGGCGCCACCTGGTCCCCTGGCTCCAGTGGGAGTCCTGGCTACATGATTATTTCCTGGTAGGGAAACAGGGATGTGAGAAGCGAGGGGAGTCATTGATGGCACGACGCGTGATATTTGCATGCTTTCTAGGAGCGAGCCTGATCGTCGCGGTGGGTGCCACTCCGTACGTCTCCGCCGCACCGGTCGGCGACAGCCCGATGTATACCGGGAAAATCCTCCCCTCGGTGCCGCGCTTCCCGTCGTACTTCGAGATCACCGCGCAGGGGTATTACTGCGCGACGGACGGGACCGCCTGCATTCCCCCGAGTATCTTCGCCTGTCAGAACGGCTCGACCTGTCCGGGACTGAATTACGGCGACGCCGAGGCCTATGGGGCGGTTGTGAACGCCACCTCCGGCACGCCCGGCGACCTCTACCTGGAGTGTGATCGTTTCACCGATTCCGGCTACCAGCAAGCCGTCCTCGACATCGTCTCACCCGCTGGTGTGAGCGCTTACGGACCACGCGGGATCTTTGGGGTCGCGGATAACGGCACGATCAGTGGCAAGGGGACGCTTCCCGGCCCATCACCCTACAACGATATGGATTCCGCCGAGGTGAGCTCGATCTCGGCCTCGGGCTTCGATCTGACGACCAAGACCACTGGATCGGCCACCGGCGTCCAGAATACCGAAAATGGACCGGAGATTCAGAACAGCGGGCAAATCAGGATCACCATTCGCGGAACGATTACGAGTTACGACCCGACCGGGAATCCCACAGGAACGACGCCCGGGACGATGAGTTGCGTGGCGGGTGGATCCGGCGCGCGGCAGACCGGCACGGCGATGGGCGAAGGGATCCTAAGCGTGTTCTACTCCTAGTCAGAAGGTTGGACGCCCGGGACGGCCAACGGTGCCTGCAGGAGTTACGAACACTCGGTCGCACTGCTGAGCCAGCGATCCTCGATCAATGCAAATCACATCACCGGTGTCCTGCAGATCATCAACGGCGGGACCGACAACACCGCGGGCACGGCGACCGGGTTAAGCGGGACGCTGGCCGCCCCCTCTTCGATCTCAGAGATGTGCCGGCTCTCCCGATGTCCGACATAGAATGGCACATGGTGGGCGGGGCCCGGGCAGATGAGGAATGGCACGATCTGGTCGGCCGGCTCGCTCGGCTCGGCATCCACTACTTCGCGACAAGCCCCTCATTACCCGGGTCGAGCGAGCATGCGAGCAGTAACGATGCCGGGGATGAGGCACTTGTTCCCTTGATCCTCGACCTCGCTCGATCACGTCACGCGCATCTGCGCGACGCGCTCATCGCACTCCTCCTGCGACATCCCGTCGCCACGGAAGCCGCACGTAGTGCGGCAGGGCGCCTCGCGGCCAGCGACCCGGCTCGGCAGTTCCTCCTGCTGAGCGTGGTGGTTGCTGCAGCGCTTCAGAGGGAATGGGCGTTCACTCTGGACATCTATCTTCCAAATCAACCAACGATCGAGGCCGATGACCTGGCGGCCCAATTGGAACTGCCGTCCCCAGATGAGGACTACGGTCGCCCCTGTCTGATGGCGGTGGCAAACGCGCTCGCCGGTGTCGCGTCGTTCCCCTTCAATTACCGCGCTGGATGGGAAGGGGCGGCCCGCCGGCTTCTGGCACAGTTACGGCAGGATGCGCACCGTGGCGCAGCGTGAACCGGTTACCCGGCAGCGTATTGACAAGTTTCTGCGTGAGTTAGGGAAGCGCTATCGCGGAGCGGGTCGCCTCTATCTGACCGGTGGCTCGCAGCTCACCTACGCCGGTTTCACACACCAGACCGAAGACATCGACTACGTGGTCCAGCTCGAAGGCGACCAGCAAGAGTTCACCCGCGCAGTGCGCTCACTCATCCGCGATATGAACCTGAGCCTGGAGCCCGCCGGACCCGGCGACTTCATTCCGCTTCCGGAGGGCTGGGAGGATCGCAGCCGGCACATCGGTCGCTACGGCCGGCTCGACGTCTTCACCTTCGATCCGATTTCTACGGCGCTCTCAAAGATCGAGCGCGGAACCAGCCGCGATATTGATGGAGTCCTGGCATTGCTGAACGCGGGGATCATTAGTGTGCCGGAGCTCGAAGAGGCCTACCAGGAGATCGTTCCGCGACTCGAGACCGAGGCGTTGCGCGTCGACGAGGCCGATTTCCAGCGCAAAGTCGACGCGTTCCTTCGGCTTGCGCAAGAATAATCCCACTTTGCCCCCCGCCACCCGCCCGGTCTATAGTGACTAACAGACGCCCGCCCCCTCGCGGGGCGGGCTTTGCGCTAGCCTGCTATGGTCCGGTAGCGCTATGCTCCACAGGCGCGGCGGGCATGGATTGGGACGGAGATGGTGATGAAGGTTGGAATCCTGCTGTCGCGGGTGCGGATCGAGTAGAAGATGCTCTTCGCAGAGCTGGAGCGCCGCAACGTTTCCTTCGAGCGTATCGACGACCGCGAGGTCGTCCTCGACATAACGGGCGGCGCGGGCCAGGAGGCGACCGAGGCGGCGCGGTTTGACTACGACGTCGTCGTCGAGCGTTGCATCAACCACTCTCGCGCTCTGTACGCTCTCAAAATCCTGCAGGATCTCGGCGTCCCGACTGTAAACACCTATAAGGTCGCCGATACCTGCGGCAATAAGATTCTCACCTCCAGTGCGCTGATGGAAGCGGGCGTTCCGTCGCCGCGGACCCTAATTGCCTTCACGCCCGAGTCGGCCCTCGAAGCGATCGAGCGGATCGGCTACCCCGCCGTCCTCAAGCCGGCCGTCGGCTCCTGGGGCCGGCTGCTCTCGCTGGTCAGCGATCGCTGGGCGGCCGAGGCGATCCTCGAGCATAAGGAGATCCTCGGCTCCTACCACCACTCGATCTTCTACGTCCAGGAGTACGTCGACAAACCGGGCCGCGACATTCGCTCGTTCGTCGTCGGAGACGAGTGTATCTGTGCCATCTACCGGTACTCCGAGCATTGGATCACCAACACCGCGCGTGGCGGCCGGGCCGAGAACTGTCCCGTCACCGACGAGATCGCCGCGATTTCGGTTGCCGCGGCGCGAGCCGTGGGCGGCGGTGTGGTGGCCATCGATCTGCTGGAAAGTGAACGCGGCCTGTTGGTGGACGAGGTGAACTACACGATGGAGTTTCGCAACTCGATCGATACCACCGGCGTGAATATTCCGGGCAAGATCGTCGAATACGTCCTGCAGGTCGCGGAAGAGCGAGCGGCGAGCCGGCAGGCGGTCGCCGCTGGCACGTGACAATCTCCGACGAGTCTGCGGTCGAGCTCCTGCGAGCGATGGTCGAGGCGTCGAGCCCATGCGGCGAGGAGGACAGAGTAGCGGCGATTATCCTGGACGCAATGGGGGCCGCCGGCTTTGAGGCTCATCGGGACGAGGTGGGCAACGTCGTGGGAGAGATCGGCAGCGGGGATCATATCCTGATGGTCCTGGGTCACATGGACACCGCGCCGGGAATCGTACCGGTCAATCGACGTGGAAACCGTTTGTACGGGCGCGGGACGGTGGATGCCAAGGGGCCGCTGGCAGCAGGTATCGTCGCGGCGGCGCGGGCTGCTGGAAAGAGCCGGGCTCGATTGGTCGTCATCGGCGCCGTCCAGGAGGAAGGACCCTCCATCGGCGCGCGGCACCTCGCGCAGGACGAGCCGCCCGATCTCCTGATCATCGGCGAGCCAAGCAACTGGGATGCGGTGACGCTCGGATATAAAGGTAGTCAGCGATTCGAGAGCAAGTTCACCTGCCCGTCGGCCCACACCGGTAGCCCCGAACCGACTACCCCGGAGCTTGCCGTCGCGTTCTGGCAGCGCCTGGTCGAATGGTGCGCATCGTTCGTGCCGAATGCCACGCGTGAATTCGACCGCCTGACGCCAAAGCTGATATCTATGACCTCCGATAACGATGGTCTCTTTTCGACCGCGTCGCTTCACCTCGGTCTGCGCCTGCCTCCCGGCGTCGGGCTCGAAGAAGTTCGGGAGGGAGTGGCTGATCTGGCAGCAGAGCTCGTGAATCAACGAGTGGTCGGGGCCGGAGGCACCCGACCTTCGGCCTCTCGCCGTGCCCGCCCGGTCTCCCCCGACCAAAACGTTTCCACCCGCGCTGCTGTGCGTAGGGGGGTATTGCATACGTCCGCGCCTCCCTGGGAAGACGTTACGCACCCGCGCAATGCTCCCGATGATGACCACGGAACGTGCCCGACCACAGGAGACGCCACGGACGGTGTGCTCGGCGGGCGTATGCAATACCCCCCTACGACCGCCAAGATTGAAGACGCAACGCCGTCAGGCGAGACTGTCGGCGCAACCGGTGCCGCCGCCACTGGGGATATCGCGCGTGACGTTTTCGACGTGACCATCGACTTCGCGCCCGGCGAACCTGCCGTACGGGTCGAGCGACGTGGTCCACTGGTGTCCGCGTTTCTGCGCGCGATCCGCGCCGAGGGCGGGGAGCCTCGCTTCAAGGTGAAGACCGGCACATCGGATTGGAACGTCGTCGCGTCGCGCTGGCACTGCCCGGCCGTCGCCTATGGCCCCGGCAACTCCAGCCTCGATCACACGCCGATCGAGAACATCGAGCTCGACGAATACTTGCGGGGCATTCGGGTCCTGACCCACGTGATGGAGGAGGTCTGAGTGGCGCCACTGGTCATCAAGCTGGGTGGAAGCGCAAAGATCGACCTCGGTAACTTTCTCGACGATCTGGCAACGCTGAACCAGCCGTACGTTCTCGTCCACGGTGCCCATGACGAACTCGACTTGCTCAGCCGCAACCTCGGCCACGAACCGCGCCTCGTGACGTCCGCGACGGGCCAGGTCAGCCGCTACACCGATGCCGCGACAATGGACCTCTTCCTGATGGCCTACTGTGGAAAGGTCAATAAACGGATTGTCTCGGCGCTGCTGAGACGCGGCGTGCGAGCGGTCGGATTGTCTGGGATGGACGGCGGCATCATTCAGGCGAGACGGAAACCGCGGATTCGTGTCGTCGAAAACGGCAAGACCAAACTCCTGGACGGCGATTTCGCCGGCAGTGTCGAGCGCGTCGATACGTCGCTCGTCGATCTGTTGCTGGGTACCGGCTACGTGCCCGTCCTGACGCCGCCGGCAGCCGGGCGCGAGGGCGAGCCGCTGAACGTCGACGGTGACAAGCTGGCGATGGAGCTGGCGGTGGCGCTGGGGGCGCCGAAGTTGTTGATCTTCTCCGATACTGCCGGCCTTCTGGCGCGGCTCGACGATCCGGACTCGACGATTGCCCGGATCGATCCCGACGATCTCGAAGCCGGACTGAATGCTGCCCAGGGGAAAATGAAGAAGAAGATAATCGCCGCGGCCGATGCGGTCAGTCGCGGCGTCGGCGAGGTGATCCTGGCAAGCGCCAACGTGCCGCGTCCGGTCCGGGCGGCGCTCGGCCGCGCCGGGACGCGTGTTGGAAGGGGAGTCTATGCGGCCGGCAACTGATGGGACCGAAGGTCTGGCGGCCATCGCCGCGACCGAGGATCGATACGAGATTCCTATATATAACCGCCGGGGGATCGCATTGGTCCGTGGGCGAGGTGTCTGGCTCTGGGACGCCGACGGCAGGCGCTATCTCGACATGATGAGCAACTACGGGGTCAACGTCCTGGGCCATGCCCATCCGGCCGTCACCGCCGCCATCGCCGAGCAAGCCGGTATCCTCCTCAGTTGTCACCAGAGCTTCTATAGCGACGCCCGCGCCCGTTTCCTCCAGAAACTTGAATCGCTGCTTCCGGATGGACTGCGCCGCGTCAGCTTTGCCAATTCGGGAGCAGAGGCGGTTGAAGCGGCGCTGAAGTACGCCCGGCTAGCAACCGGGCGGCACCGTGTTATCTCAACCAAGCGCGGCTACCATGGCCGGACGCTGGGGGCGCTGTCGGTGACCGGCGAGACCAAGCACCGGTCGGCGTTCGAGCCGCTGTTACCGGGCTGCGAGCAGGTGCCGTACGGCGATGCGGAGGCGTTGGCCGGCTGCATCAAGGGTGCGGCGGCGTTTATTGTTGAGCCGGTGCAGGGTGAGAGCGGCGTGCGGCCGGCTGCTGAGGACTATCTGCGGGAAGTTCGGGGGCTCTGTGACGAGTCGGGAGCCGTGTTGATCTTCGACGAGGTACAGACAGCCTTCCGAACCGGCCGGACGTGGGGGCTCGAGCACAGCGGCGTTGTGCCGGATGTCATGACCCTTGCGAAACCGCTTGCGAACGGCCTGCCGGTCGGCGCGACGGTCGTGACCGATGCCGTGTCGAATGCGATCAAGCCTGGAAGCCACGGATCGACCTTCGCCGGCAACCCATTGGTCATGGCCGCCGGGATCGCGACACTGGAGGCACTGGCTGCCCCCGGTTTCAACGACCACGTTGCCACCGTGGGAAAGGTCTTCGTCGACCGCCTAGAAGCGATCGACAGTCCATTGATCCGCGAGGTACGCGGACTGGGCCTGATGGTCGCCGTGGAATTGAAACGCAACGCCACGCCGATCCTGCAGGCTATGCAGAACGAAGGCGTCCTGGCTATCCCCGCCGGCAGCACCGTCGTCCGCTTCCTACCGCCGCTGATCATCGGCGAGGAAGAGGTGATGAAGGCGGTTGAGGTGCTACATCGGGCGCTTGAAACGGCAGAGATAGCAAGTAACTGAGATCGGGTAATCGACAATGATTAGCCTTGACAGATCATCCGTAGGGGCGTGTTGCGCACGCCCGCGCCCCGGGGCGAATCGCGATCCCTCTGCGCAAACCCGCTACCATGATTCCAATGTCACAATCGAGGAGATGCGTCCCGGTGTCCTTCTCGATGCGTTTGTCGTGATGCCCAACCATTGCCACGGAATCGTCATTCTGGATCTGCAGGACGACCCCGGCCGTGATCAAAGACGACCCGCCGGGCTACAAGCCCCGTCACAAGGACTGGCTACCATCGTCGGAGGGTTCAAGGGAGCCGTCGCCAGACGGATCCGAGAGGAGTGCCAGGACGTCGTGATGCCGATCTGGCAGCGAGGGTATTATGACCGAATCATTCGCGACGAGGACGAGTTGCAGCGGTTCCGGGTATACATCGTGTTGAACCCCGAAAAGTGGGAGCTGGATCGGTATTTTAAGCGGTACAGAGGGGTAGGTTGGCGTGTACCGTGAGGGACGCTGGAGGGACGCGCGGGCGTGCGCAACACGCCCCTACGGATG
>Ga0070739_10003856_pt1 | contig 18265 bp, 17 predicted proteins | sample Coa_R1_7_FD_66445 | JGI IMG/M metagenome (GOLD analysis project Ga0070739, IMG submission 66445) | Surface soil microbial communities from Centralia Pennsylvania, which are recovering from an underground coalmine fire - Coalmine... | ecosystem: Environmental > Terrestrial > Soil > Unclassified ... | reverse complement strand
ACCGAATGCGCTCCCATGCCCTTGATCCGCGTCACCGCCTCGAGGAAATGCGCTCGGGTGATCAGCGCCCGGTTCAACAGCCGCTCGGCCTCCTGCTGGTTAGGCTTCACGATGGTGGGTCCCACTTCCAGCGCATGCAGCAGCGCATCTCCATCGGTGTCCAGCAGCGTGCTCACGCCTTTCTCCTGGGCCACGCGCACCAAACGGCAGTAAAGCTGCGGCGTGGTGCCTGGGGGCAGGCTGCCGCAAAGCATCAGCCACGAAACGCCATCCAGGCGCCCGGCCACGACCTCTTCCAAATGCGCGGCTTCCTTCTCGGTGATGGTCGGCCCCACCTCGTTCAGCTTTACTGTCAGTCCCTGCTGGTCGGAGATGGTTAAGTTCGTGCGCACCTCACTTGCGATCGGTACGGCCTCGAACGGGAACCCTTCTTTGGACAGCAGTTCCTCCATCCGCTTGCCGTTCGGGCCGCCGGAAACGAGAATTGCCAGCGTGTTGGATCCGAAACTGGCAAGCACGTGGGAGGCGTTGATGCCGCGGCCGCCGGCCGATTCGGTCGTAGACAGGATGTAGGCGCGGTCCTCAAACACGAGGCGATCGACAGTGATGGTGCGGTCAATGGCCGGATTCGCGGTGAGTGTGACGATCAACTTCCCATAGTAACTGCTGGAGATTTCGAATCAGGCGCGCGAACAGGCCGCGCGGTGCAGTCGCCGCCGCGCCCCCGCGGGCTTTACTCAAACCAGGCGAGTCCGAATCCTCAGAGCGCCTTCACCGCAGCCAGAGCATCGGGATCCATCCAGTTCTTGGCGCCGATCACCTTCTGCACCACGCGGCCGGTACGGTCGATGATATAGGTTTCCGGCACCTTGAATGTGCCATAGCTGCTGCTGATATCAGCATTCGGATCGCGCGCGGTCTGGAACGAAGGATGAAAGCGCCGCACGAAATCGTTGTACAGCTTCTGATTCCGATCGATGCTCACCCCGACCACCACTACTCCGGAGCCGGCCGTCTGCTTCTGGAACTCGCTCAGCGAGGGCAGTTCTTCAACACAGGGTGCGCACCACGACGCCCAGAAATTCAGCACCAGAATGCGTCCGCCGAAGTCGGTCGGAGTAATCCTGCGGCCCTGGTCGGTGGCGATGCTGAAGTCCGGAGCTTTGTCGCCGGCGTGCACCACGGTTTCATGCAGGGTGGAGACAATCATCCACGCCATCAGGCCGAACATCACGAAGACGCCGGCCAGCAGTCCTTTATCCAACTTCGACGCGCGCATGCATACTGCTCCTGGAGGGTTACATTTATTTTACGGTATCGAGGCCGGGCAATCCGGCATCATTAATTAATGGAGCCATGCTGATCACACGGCGCGCCGAATTCTCCGCTTCTCACGTTTGCTCCAGTCCGGCGCTCAGCGAAACCGAAAACCGGGCGCTGTATGGCGCCGCGGCCAACCCCGCCGGGCACGGCCACAATTACGTGCTGGAAGTGACGCTGGAAGGCGAGCCCGACCCGGTAACCGGAATGGTCTTCGACCTCAGCCGCCTCAAGGAAATCCTCAACGAAGCCGTTATCGGCCCCATGGACCACCGCTTCCTCAATCATGAAGTGCCGCCGTTCGCGCGCATTGTACCGACCGCTGAAAATATAGCTGTCGAGATATGGCGCCGGCTTTCTCCCTGTTTCGACAACGGCGTGGCGCTCCGGAATGTGCGGCTTTACGAAACCGAGGACCTGTGGGTCGACTACTCCGGAGAAGCCGCTTGATGCGCCTGACCCGCAGATACCGCTTCTGCGCATCGCATCGGTTGCACTCGGGGGCGCTGAGCGAAGCAGAGAATCGGGCGCTGTACGGTAAGTGCAATAACCCGTTCGGCCATGGGCATGATTATGTCCTCGAGGTGAGTATCCGCGGTCCGCTCGATCCAGCAACGGGTCAGCTGGCGCCCGTGGGCGTACTGGACCGGCTGGTAAACGACGCCGTGATCGCGCCGATGGACCACCGCAATTTGAACCTGGAGGTGCCGGCCTTCGCCGCCGCCGTGCCCACCTCGGAGAACCTGGCAGGCGAGATCGAGCGCCGGCTGAGGGAAGCATGGCCGCCGGCCTTCTCCGATTCCTCGGTGGCGCTGGCGGGCATTCGGCTCCGGGAGACGAAAAGAAACAGCTTCGAGACTGCATCATGAAGAACAACGTGAAAATCATGGCTCCGAAAGCCGAGCCGGACTCCATTGCGGCGCACATGCGGCGCATCCTGGAACTGATCGGCGAAGATCCGGCGCGCGAGGGTCTGGTGCGCACTCCGGAGCGCGCCGACAAGGCCCTGCGCTTCCTCACCAGTGGTTATCAGGTCGATGTCGAGAGCCTGGTCAACGGCGCACTGTTCACGCACGAGTGCGACGAAATGGTCATCGTGCGGGATATCGAGTTCTTCAGCATGTGCGAGCACCACCTCCTGCCGTTCTTCGGAAAGATGCACGTGGGCTACCTGCCGGATAAGAAGGTCATCGGCCTGAGCAAGATCCCGCGCATTGTCGACGCCTTCGCCCGCCGCCTTCAGTTGCAGGAGCGGCTGACCCACCAGGTCGCTCGGACGCTTCAGGACGTGCTCCAGCCCAAGGGCGTGGGGGTCATCTGCGAAGCGCGGCACTTCTGCATGATGATGCGCGGCGTCGAGAAGCAGCACTCCGGCACACTGACCAGCGCCATGCTCGGCGCCTTCCGGTCGCATAAGGAAACCCGCGACGAGTTTCTGACCCTGGTCCGCAAGCAGCAGGCATACTAACGCCGCCGCTCCAGGCTATGCTGTAGTTTTCCGTGGCGCTGGAAAGCCTCATCCTGTTCGAAACGCCCGAACAATTGTTCGCCCGCGTGTTTCGCGAGCTGAAACCCCGCACCGCTGTCCCGCGCATCCAGGTCGAGTATTGCCGCTTCGCCAACGCCAACAGCCTGGTGCGCCTCGACGGCGGGCGGCTGCACGTGCGCATCACCGACGTGCTTCAGGGCGCCCCCTCGCCGATACTGGAGGCCCTGGCCCATATCCTGATCTCGCGCCTTTATCGCCGCGAGCCGGCCCGCGCCTGGACCGATCGCTACCGCCGCTATCTCAATCGCAAGGATATGCGCCGCCTGCTCCAGATCGTGCGGCAGGAGCGCGGCCACAAGCTGATGGTTGACCCGCGGGGCCACTGCTACGACCTGGTGCAGATCTTTGAGGAGCTGAACCTGCGCTATTTCCACGGGCTGATGGCGCGGCCCGACCTCGGCTGGAGCCGGTGCCCGTCGCGCACCACCCTCGGCCACTACGACCCCTCCCATAACACCATCGTGCTCAGCAGCATCCTCGACCGCGCCGCCGTCCCACGCCTCGCCGTCGAGTACGTGATGTTTCACGAAATGCTGCACCTGCGGTTCCCGGTGGACCATCGCGGCGCCCGCCGCTGCGTGCACACGCCGGAATTCAAGACCGCCGAGAAGCAGTTCGAGCAGCTTACGGAAGCAAAGGAAATGCTGCGCAGCCTGTGATCAGGCGGGATGCAGCAGCTTCTCCACATACTTCGCGATCATGTCCGTTTCAACATTGATCCGCGATCCCTGCCGGTACCCGCGCATGGCCGTTTGCTGGTACGTGTGCGGAATAATCGCGACGCCCACGTCGCGGCCTTCCAGCGACGCAATCGTCAGGCTGACGCCGTCCAGCGTCACTGAGCCTTTGTGGATCATGTAGCGCTCCAGCCCCGCCGCCACGCGGAGCTTCAGCCACCAGTTGCGGTCGCCCAGTTCCTCCAGCGACGCGAATTCGGCAGTGCCGTCCACGTGCCCCTGCACCATGTGCCCGCTCAGCCGCGCGCCGAGCGATAACGGCCGCTCCAGATTCACCAGCGAGCCTGCCGTGAGATCACCCAGGTTGCTGCGGCGCAGGGTCTCCGGAGCGAGATCGGCGCTGAAGCTGTCCGGCGTGAGCGAAACAGCCGTGAGGCAAACTCCATTTACCGCTATGCTCCCGCCGGGCTTCGTATCTTCAAGCACCACGGCCGCGCGAACCACCAGGCGGGCTCCCGCCGCGTGCGCCTTGAGAGAAACGACTCTCCCGACCTCCTCGATGATCCCCGTGAACATGGCCTATTTCACTACCCGGGCTTCCACGGCGAATTCGTCTTCCGTGATCTGATGCAGGTGCACATCCCGGAACATGATCGCGTCCGACCGCCGCCGCCGCCCCACCCCGCCCACCACCGGAAGCGAGTGCATGCCGCCCAGCATCTTGGGCGCGTAATAAAAGAAGATCTTGTCCACCACGCCGCATTCCAGCGCGGCCCAGTTCAGCTTGCTGCCCGCTTCGATCATCACCGACCGGTACTGCTGCCGCCCGAGAAACTCGATCACGCTGCGCAGATCCGTGCGCCCGCCCGGGCCATCGGCCACCAGAATCCGTACGCCCCTGGCCTCCAGCGCGCGCCTGCGCTCCGGTGACGCGGCGGACGTCGTGGCCACCACGACATCGTCACGCGCACTGGTGACGATGCGGTAATGCAGCGGCAAACGGAGCGTCGAGTCCACGACGACACGCAGCAGCGGACGGCTCCGCTCGCGGCCGGTGCGGTCGGTCAGCAGACAGTCATCCGAGAGAACCGTGCCGATGCCGGTCAGCATCACGTCCATCAGATGCCGCATCTGCTGAACATGCGCGCGGGCCCGTTCGCTGGTAATCCAGCCGCTGTTATCGTCCGGCGCGGAAATCTTCCCGTCCAGTGTGACCGCGGATTTGAGCGTCACCAGCGGCCGGCCCGTTCGCATCGAGAACAGGAAGGCCTCGTTGATGCGCTCGGCTTCGGACAGGTATTCAGGCGCCAGCTCGACCTCGATGCCGGCCGCGGTGAGCGCCCGGATACCGTCGCCGGCGACCAGCGGATTGGGGTCGCGCATGATCGTAAACACACGGCGTATCCCGGCGGCGGCCACCGCCTCGCTGCATGGCCCGGTGCGCCCGTGATGGGAACAGGGCTCCAGCGTCACGTACAGGTCGGCGCCGCGCGCCCGCTCGCCGGCCTCTTCCATGGCGAGGATCTCGGCATGTTTCACGCCCGCCCACGTATGGGTTCCGCGCCCGACAATCTCGCCATCCCGAACGACCACGGCGCCGACCGCGGGATTCGGGCTCGTCCGCCCCACCCCGGCGCGCGCGAGCGCCAGCGCCTCGTCCATGTATGGCGACGTCATGTGCTTTGGGGAGCAGGCGCCCCTCGAATGCGCATCATTTCGCGAAGATCGATGCGATGAAGTCTTCCGGCTCGAACGGCAGCAGATCGTCGATCTTCTCGCCCACGCCGATATAGCGAATGGGCAGGTTCAGCTCGCGGGCAATCGCCACGACCACGCCGCCTTTCGCCGTTCCATCCAGCTTGGTAAGTACGATTCCCGTCACCCCGCTCGTTTCCGTGAAGCGGCGCGCCTGCTCCAGTCCGTTCTGCCCCGTGGTCGCGTCCAGCACCAGCAGCACTTCATGCGGCGCCTCAGGGACGACCCGCGCGGCGGTGCGGCGCATTTTCTCCAGCTCGGCCATCAGGTTATCTTTGGTATGCAGCCTCCCGGCCGTATCCACGATGACGTAATCCACCTTGCGCGCGCGCGCCGCCTGGAGGGCGTCGAAAACCACCGCGCTCGGATCGGCGCCGGCCTTTTGCCGGATCACCTCCGTGCCGGTGCGTTCGCCCCACACCTGCAGCTGCTCGATAGCCGCGGCTCGAAACGTGTCGGCCGCGCACATCAGGACACTGCGCCCTTCCGTTTCAAAACGGTGCGCGAGCTTGCCAATCGTTGTCGTCTTCCCCGACCCGTTCACACCCACCACCATGACCACAGCCGGCGGCTGCGACACACGAGGCAGAGGGCGCTCGGAAGCCTGCAGCACCTCCAGCAGATGCTCGCGAATCAGGTTCTTCACCGCATCCGCGTCCGCCGACTGGCGGCGGTCCACGCGCTGCCGGATGCGCTCCAGAATCTCCTCCGTCGTGCGCACCCCGATATCCGCTGTAATGAGCGTGTATTCCAGGTCCTCCAGCAGCTCGGCATCGATCTCTTTCCGCCCGGCAAGCGCATCCTCGAGCCGATCCATCAGACCGGACCGCGTCTTCTGTATGCCTGCCTTCAGGCGCTCCAGAAGGTCCGGTTCCTGCGGCGTCGACCCGAAAAGCGTTTGAATCATTTCGCTCCAGCCCATTGTACAAACCGCGCGCCGAATCCCCGGCTGTACGTTTTACGGAAAGCCGAAAAGCCTTTGTAACGGGCTGGGGCTGGCGGCAGCGCGGTTTGGCGTTCAAACGCATGCGATTACAAGCATCTACATACCTCTGAAATCCTGTCCCAAAAGTATGTAACGTCAGCCGTGCAGGCCCTGTCCTACTCGATGAAATGATGGAATCCGCTGTTCAGACCGCCGCTTCGCAATCCGAGTCCGCGGCCACCGCCGCTGTTCTGAACGGGGTGCCTGTGGCGCAGATCCGCGCGGAGCTGGACCGCATTCTGCGCAGCCGCGTCTTCATCCATTCCCATCGCATTCGCCGTTTCCTCCAGTTTGTCGTCGAGGAGTGCCTCAACGGCCGGCATCATCGTCTGAAGGAATACCTCATCGGCATGGAGGTCTTCAATCGCGAGGAGTCGTTCGACCCGCGGGTGGATTCTATCGTGCGCGTCGAAGCGCGGCGCCTGCGCGCCAAGCTGGAGGAGTATTACGCCGCCGAGGGCGCCGCGAACGAACTGCGCGTCCACCTGCGCAAGGGAAGCTACGTTCCCGTGTTCGAAACCGCGGCCCGCGCGCGCATGGCCGCGGCCGGCGCTCCGGCCACCCGCGCCTGGCGCCGCTCCATCGCCGTGCTGCCATTCAGCGTCGGCGATGGCGCCTCACCGGCGCTGGCCGAGGACATTCACCGCCATCTGATTCACCACCTTACGCCCGACGATGCGCTTCAGGTCATGTCGCGGCGGCCCGGCGAGCCAGTCGATGGCGTGCGCGCCGACTATCTGCTGAGCGGCAGCATCAGCGCCGACGGCGGCGTTCCGCGGCTGCTGCTCCAGTTGCTCGAAGGCGCCGAACATTCTTACCTCTTCTCGCAGGAGGTCGAGTGCCCGGCCGGCGATCTGTCCTTCCTCGATGACGTGTGCAGCAATGTGCGCCGCGCCATCATCAATCCCGCGCCCGGCGGCGAAGCCGTGCGGCAGAGCGACAACAAGGAGAGCTTCGCCAGCTACCTTCAGGGCATGTACGCGCTGAAGGCGAGTAAGCCGGGTGCGTTCTCGACCAGCCGTAACTACTTCAGCCGCGCCGTCGAAATGGATCCCGAATACGGCGCCGCCTGGGCCTCGCTTGCTCAATCGCTGGTCCTGGTCTGCCTGCTGGAGAGCGGGGATCACGATCAGTTCTGTGCTCAGGCGCGGGACGCCGCCGCGAAAGCCGTCAGTCTTACCGAAGCGCTCCCGGAAGCGCACACCGCGCACGGGCTGGTCCTGTCATTCCTCGACTGGCAGTGGAACGAGGGAGCCCGGGAGCTGCAAAACGCGATTTGCCTCGATAAGAGCAGCGCCCTGGCGCACGTGGCGTTCGGCGTTCAGTTAGCCGCTCGCGGGCGGCTGTCCGATGCCCGCGCGGAATTCGGCGAAGCCGAGCGGCTGGATCCCGTGTCGCTGCTGGCCCATTTCTGCGTGGGCTGGGGCCATACCCTCGAGAGCGAATACGACGAGGCCATGTCCCGCTTCCGCCTGATCGCGCTGCTTGAGCCCGATTTCGCGTGGTCCTACCTCGGAATGGGGTGGGCGTGCGCGGGCAAAGGGCAGTATGCCGAGGCCATAGCCCATTTCACCAACGTGTCGCATCTGCTGCAAAGCCGTTTCCTGTTCAGCGGACCGCTCGGCTATTGCTACGCCATGAGCGGCCGCCGGGACGAGGCGCTCCGGCTCCTCAGCAAGCTGGCCGAGTCCGCGCGCACGCAGCACGTCCCGGCAGTGAATTACGCCTCCATCTATGCCGGACTCGGCGACCGAGAGCGCGCGTTCGAGTACCTCGACCAGTCCGCCGCCGCGCACGAATCGGCCCTCCCGATTCTCCTTCTCGGCCCGGAGTTCAACTCCCTGCGCTCCGACGAGCGCTTCGCCAGGCTCCGCGAGAAGATGGGCATCGCCGAGGCGTAACCCCCAGTAGCCCGATTGCATCACGCGCTCTCGGCCACCGCTTAGGCTGATTTGTTGCCGATTCGCTTCCGGTTGAAGGCTATCGCATATGACCATCACCGCAGCCCTGCGATCATGCAAACCGGCCGGGCGGCTCCCGTCACCTAAGTCGCGGATTGCTTCCTTTCCAATCGACGCGCTAATTGCCTTCACAAACTCTTGCTTAGTTCGCTGAGTGCCGGAGTTAGTGGTTTGAATCTCTTCGGATCCGATGACGAGAGTTGTGCATGAAAGGCTGCACCGTCTTGCGAATATTCGCTGCCCTCGGCGTTGTTCTGAGTCTACAAATGGCGGCACAATCCGCCTGTGTCGCGCCGCGCTATCGCCAGGCCTTGACCCTGGCCGACTCAAAATCGGAACTGATCACAAATATCAGCATCTCTCCGCGGGCGTTCGCACCCACATCGATAATCTGCCTGGCGACGGCGCTTAAACAACGGTACGGCGTCCGCCCGAGGATGATCATCAGCATCTTTGCATCCGCTGAAGCGGCCTCTAACTCGCCGGGCATTCTCTCACCGGAGACGAACCCGGAAGATACAGCGATGCTGGCGCAAATGCACGCAAGGTATGTCTACGATCAACAACGGCACGAAGAATATGTCGAGATGATTCCCGCGCTGGACCTCTCGTCGGCAAGAGGCGGCTTGTACACCACCAGAATCGATCTTCCCGTCTCCGGCACACCCCATTGCCGGCTGGAGGTCCACGACAGGTGTGTCATTGCCCTGAAGAGGCCGGATTACCCGGATGACGCAGAAGTGGGTGCGTCGGGTTTGGTAACGCTGGCTGCAACAATCAGGCCCGATGGCAGGATCACCGGCGTGCGTGTCGATCAGGTTCAGGCCAGCCCTCGTGACGCCGCAGGCGCGCTAAGCAGGAACGCGGTCGAAAACCTTTCCAGCTGGCAGCTCGAGCCTGCCCACCGCCGGGAGGCAATCAGGATCTCGTACTCATATGCGATCGACAATCGGCTGTCTTACTTGAAACCTGCGGAAGTCAGCTGGAACCTCCCCGCCGGGCTCACCATTCTGAAGGGGCCGAAGGCGCCGGAGCAAAATCAGCCGAACCATCAATGACGTTCACCACGCTTTTCCCCTACGCCAGTATCAGCTTGCAGGAAATCCCGCTGTCTGTGCGTGTAAGATCGGACTATCAGGGAAGCTGCCGTCGTAAGATCGGCCGAGCATCACGTCCACTTTCGTTCATTGACAACCGAATAAAGTGCCCGCCGGCCCGGAATACTGAACTTCGTTCTTAATCAACGAGATCGCCAGCTCTGTTCGTGCAAAATTCCGCGGCTGCGGGCCGCTAACCTTGGCCCCCGCCTGGCGATTCCGGCCGGCGACGTAGAATCAGCAACTTGCCCAGCTTCGTTCGTGCAAAAGACTCCGCGCCTGCGCGCGGTTCCACGGCGAAACACAGCGCCGACCGGCTCGGCAATCCCATCACATCGCAGACCGAACTCCGGCGTACCGCCATCAACTCGGCAGCATTTGTTTTCAGGAACATCGCCAGCTTCGTTCGTGCAAAAACGGTCGGGGTCTCGCCTTCAGCGGCGGGCTCGCGCAGGCGTCCCCTGCCGGTTCGCTCCAGGCGCCGAACCACGGATGAGGGCGGCGATGTTCTGCACAGCCCCGATCGGTCGCGGTCGGCAACGGACACTCACATCTCGAGCCGTCCTGTTTTCCGCCACCACCGGGCGTCGTCTGGCATCCAAAAAACGTAAGTCCGCCCGCATTCCTCCGATTGACGGTCCGCTCCACGCGGCGGACGCTACAATAAAGACAAGCCGACCTATGCTCGATAAGGCGCTGGCCAAAATCTTCGGGACAAAGAACGACCGCGAAATCAAGCGGATGCAGCCGCTGATTCAGCATATCGGCTCGTTCGAACCCGAACTGCAGAAGCTTTCCGACCCGGAACTCGCCGCCAAAACTCAGGAGTTCAAACAGCGCCTCGATCAGGGAGCCACTCTCGACGACCTGCTGCCCGAAGTCTTCGCCACCGTGCGCGAAGTCGGCCGCCGCGTGCTGAACATGCGCCACTTCGACGTGCAGCTCATCGGCGGGACCGTGCTGCACCGCGGCAGAATCGCCGAAATGAAGACCGGTGAAGGCAAAACGCTGGTCGCCACGCTGCCCGTCTACCTCAACGCGCTCGCCGGCAAGGGCGTTCACGTCGTCACCGTCAACGATTACCTGGCCCGCCGCGACTCGGAGTGGATGGGCCGCATTTACAAGTTCCTCGGCATGTCCGTGGGCGTGATCCTGCACGATCTCGACGACCATGAGCGCCAGCAGGCCTACGGCTCCGACATCACCTACGGCACCAATAACGAGTTCGGCTTCGACTACCTGCGCGACAACATGAAGTTCCGGCTGGAGGACTGCGTCCAGCGCGAGCATCACTTCGCCATCGTCGACGAGGTCGACTCCATCCTGATCGATGAAGCGCGCACCCCGCTCATCATCTCCGGTCCCAGCGAGGAGTCCACCGACAAGTACTACAAGGCCAACGCCATCATCCCGCGACTGGTGCGCGGCGAGGAGATCAAAGGCCGCGAGCCCGGCGAAATGTACCTCACCGGCGACTACACCGTCGACGAGAAGCACCGCGCCGTGGCGCTCACCGATGAAGGGTTCGATAAGGCGTCCCGCCTCCTCGGCCTGGCCAATATCTGGGACATCAACACCATCGAGTGGAAACACCACGTCGAGTCGGCCCTCAAGGCCCACGTGCTGTTCCATCGCGACAAGGATTACGTGATCCAGGACGGCCAGATCGTCATCGTGGACGAGTTCACCGGCCGTCTCATGCCTGGGCGGCGCTGGAGCGACGGCCTGCACCAGGCCGTGGAAGCCAAGGAAGGCGTGAAGATCGAGCGCGAGAACCAGACCCTCGCCACCATCACCTTCCAGAACTACTTCCGCATGTACAAGAAGCTGGCCGGCATGACCGGTACGGCCGAAACGGAAGCGGCTGAGTTCGAGAAGATCTACAAGCTCGATGTCATGGTGATTCCCACCAATCGCCCCTTGCTGCGCAAGGAACATCAGGACATCGTCTATCGCACCGAAGAAGAGAAGTTCCGCAACGCCGCCAGGGAAATCAAGTCGCTCAACGAAAAGGGGCAGCCGGTGCTGGTGGGCACCGTGTCTGTCGCCAAGTCGGAAAAGCTCTCCGGCATCTTGAAGAAGATGGGCGTCAGGCACGAGGTGCTGAACGCCAAGAATCACGAGCGTGAAGCGACCATCGTGGCTCAGGCCGGCCGTAAGGGCGCGGTCACCGTCTCCACCAACATGGCCGGCCGCGGCACGGACATCCTGCTCGGCGGCAACCCGGAATTCATGGCCAAGGAGCACCTCCGGAAAGCCGGCAAGGACCCCGACGCGCTCCAGATCAGCGCCTCGGGCACTCCGGAAAAGGCCGAATGGGACGCCGTATACGCCCGCTACAAAGCCGAAACCGAGCCGGAGCGCGAGGAAGTGATCCGCCTCGGCGGGCTGCACATCGTGGGCACCGAGCGCCATGAGTCCCGCCGCGTGGACAATCAGCTCCGCGGCCGTTCCGGCCGCCAGGGCGATCCCGGCAGCGCGCGCTTCTATCTCTCGCTGCAGGACGACCTGATGCGCATCTTCGGCGGCGAGCGCATGCAAAACCTGATGCTGCGCCTCGGCATGGAAGAGGATGTGCCCATCGAGTCGGGTCTCATCACCAAACGAATCCGCGCCGCGCAGGAGGCCGTCGAAGCGCAGAACTTCGCCGCCCGTAAACACCTGCTCGAATATGACGACGTGATGAACAAGCAGCGCCAGGCGGTGTATGCGATGCGCCGCGGCCTGCTCGAAGGCGCCGATCAGAAGGAGCGGGTTCTCGACATTATCAGCGGCATTGTTTCCTCCTTCATCGACATCCGCTGCCCGGAAAAGATCCACCCCAGCGAGTACGACTACAGCGGACTGCAAACCGACGTGCTCACCGCCTTCGGCGTGCAGCTCCGAACCGAAGACTACGCGCAGATGAACCGGCAGGAAATCGAAGCCGCCGTCTACGACCTGATCGTCAAACGCTACGAGGAGAAAGAAGCACTCATCGGAGCGCCAATGATGCGCCAGGCCGAGCGCATCATCATGCTTAATGTCATCGACCAGCAGTGGAAAGATCACCTGCTGTCGATGGACCACCTCAAGGAAGGCATCGGCCTCCGCGGCTACGGTCAGAAGGACCCGCTCATCGAGTACAAGAAGGAGTCGTACACGATGTTCGAGGAACTGATGGACCGCATCGAGGACGAGAGCATCCGCTATCTGTCGTTTATGCAGGTGGCCGAGCCCGGCGAGCGCGCGCCGGAAGGCTACGCCCTCGAGAACGGTGATGGTCATGCCCGTCCGGTTCTCCCCTTCGCCCCTGAAGGCGAGGACGAAGAGGAAGACGAGGAAGAGGAGCAACCGGCCGAGCACGCCAACGGCAACGGCGATCAGAAACGCGCCGCCCAAAGCATCGTGCAGGACCTGACCCGCAACATCCAGCGCAAGAAGGATAAGGAAATGGAAGCGCTGCAGTTCGTCGGCGGGGAAAAGAGCAGCACCGCCAAAAAGCCGGTAATCGCGGCAAAGAAAGCCGGCCGCAACGACCCCTGCCCCTGCGGCAGCGGAAAGAAGTACAAGAAATGCTGCGGCGCAGCGTAATGTGGGGCAGGCTCCCAGCCTGCGGCGGGCTCGTAGCCCGCCTGGCGTGTTGTGCTCTTGCGGTCGGCTTCACCGACGCCGCGTTGTTGCCTGATCATCTCGGTCCAACACCCCGGACAGCAGTACAGCCGGCCGCCTTCCCGCCCGGCCAGGCACTGGCGGCCGAATACGGCCTGACTGCCGCCGAACAGGCCGCCTACGGCCCGACCACCATCACCGCATACCAGTTCCGCGACCCCACGGGCGCGTTCGCCGCCGCTCAGGCAATCGGCGCCGGGGCGATCCTCGACGGCAACTACGTCCTGACGTGCACCGGCCAATGTCCAACGGCGCCCGAACTGACCGCGCAGGCCGGCAATCTCCCGAAGCTGTACCGCGGTCCCTATCCGATGCTCCCGGGTTGGATGCCCAGGACAGGGCAGATCGCCGGTTCCCAGCGGTACGTCCTTGGCCCTGACAGTCTGGCAGCCTTCCTGCCCCGGGTTCCGCCCGCGGCCGTGGCGTTCCAGTTCAGCCCCGAGGCTGAGATCGCCCGCTATCGCGCGGGCCACGCAGAAGAGACCCTGGCGCTGTTTTCCTATCCCACGCCCAGCATGGCCCGGCGTCAGGCAGCCGAACTGTCGAAGGTCCCCGGCGCGGCGGTTCGGCGCGACGGACCGCTGGTAGCGCTACTATTCGGAGCGCCTGATCCTCAGGCCGCCAACCGCCTGCTTACCGCCGTGGGATACCACGCCGAGGTCGCCGCCAACCAGCCTCTGCCGCTCAGGATCTCGCCGCAAAGCGCTGTGAAGATGGTGCTTGCCGGATTTGAACTGGCCGGAATCCTGCTCCTGTTCTGCCTGTTCTCGGGCCTATTGTTCGGCGCCGTAAAAGTTCTCAGCCGGCGCTTTGGCTCACAGAATGCTGACGAGCCGATGGTGGTTCTCCATCTCGTCGACAAATAACCTCAAGCGTTGCATGGGCCTGCAGTCGGAATCGGCCCGCGCGCGATGGCCTTTTCCACAGCTTTCCACTGACGAGGCGTTTTGCTCCTCGATCGCAAACCGCTTCGTTGCAGGGCCTTGGAAGCGATTTCCACAGCGGGGATTTTCCGCTTGACGGGGTTATCATCGAAGCCCTATCATCCAATCACAAACAGGTTTTGACGGTTGCGTTTCCGTCGAATCTGATTCTCCCATGAACATCACCCTGGTAGAACAGGGGCCTGTAAAAACAGGCGTTTACACGATGCTCACCCCTCAAAAGGTGAGCATTCGTGTTTAAGCACATCGGCCTCCAATCCCCTTCCACAACCGCCTGTGGAAAACCTGTGCAAAAACGCCCGGCGCGCTCCGATTTCCTCCGGTGGAAATCCTGTGCATAACCGGCGTGCTATGTTGAACAGGCTGTGGAGAAGCTGCTCGAACAGGTCATCCGCCGCTTTCGCGAGCGCCGGATGCGTGGCTTCGCCCGGCGCTTCAGGATCACCCCCGAAACCACCATTCTCGACGTCGGCGGGACCTCTCTGAACTGGTCCCTCCTGCCCGTCACCCCACGAATTGTATTCCTGAACACTGACCGGGTTGTTCCCGCTCCGGGTTTCCAGTGGGTGATCGGCGATGGCTGCGCCCTGCCGTTCCGCGACGGAGCGTTCGATATCGCCTTCAGCAACTCAGTGATCGAACACGTCGGCAGCCCCGCGCGCCAGGCCGCGTTCGCCGCCGAAATCGCGCGCGTTGGCCGCCGCTACTGGGTCCAGACCCCCAATCGCCGGTTCCCCGTCGAGCCCCATCTGCTGACACCCTTCCTGCACTGGCTGCCCCGGCCCCTTCAGCGCTGGCTGGCGCCCCGATTTACGCTCTGGTCCGCCCTGATCCGCCCCTCGCTCGACCGCCGCGCGTTCTATATCCAGCATTACTTGAACGACATCCGCCTGCTGAGCGCGGCCGACCTGACCCGCCTTTTTCCGGGCGCCCTCGTTATCCGCGAGCGCCTGCTCGGCCTGACGAAATCGCTGATCGCCACCCGTTAAGCCGCGCGCCGCGCCTTCTTCGCCGGCGCCGGCTTCTTCCCCGCCCCGGCGGCCTTCAGACTCCGCTGCAGCGCCTCCAGCATATCCACGACCGGCGCGGGTTTCGGCTGCTTGACCGTCGGCAGCCGGCGTCCCTTCTGCTTGGCCTCGATGAGCTTCTCCACGTTCTCTCGATACGTATCGTGATACTCGGCGGGCTTGAACGGCGCGGCCAGCGTGTCGATGAGCTTCTTCGCCATGTCCACCTCCTTCGCGCTGAACCCGCCCTTGGCCTCCCCGCCGGACTGATTGGCCGCGCGCAGCTCGTCCACGTAGTACATGGTGTGCAACACCATCCCTTTTCCGGTGGGCCGAATGATGACGACGTGCTCGCGGCCGTGCATGGTCACCTTCGCGATGGCGTACATCTTCGTATCCGACATCGCCGTGAGCAGCAGGCCGTAGGGCTTGCTCACGGCCTCTTCCGGCGCAACATAGTAGGACTTTTCGAGGAAAATCGGGTCCACCTCGCCGGCCTTGACGAACTGCTGGATCTCCATCACCGTCGCCGTCGGGGGCGCGATCTTCTCCAGGTCCTCGCTCGTTACCTCGATGTATTGGCCCTTCTCGTATTCATAGCCCTTGACGATTTCATCCCGGCTGATCGGCTTATCCTCCTCGGCACAGTACCAGACCTCTTTCACCCGCGAATCGTCTTTCGCATGCAGCATGTGGAAATGCACCGTCTCCGGCCGCGCGGCAGCGTACAGGCGGACCGGGAACGAAACCAGCCCGAAGCTCAGATACCCTTTCCAAACGGTTGCAGGCATACCAATAAGAAGATGCCATCCGGCTCTAACAATGTTTCATCCCGTGTACAATAGGCGCATTCCCATGCCCGACCGAGTTGTCCACCCCAGTATGAAGGCCGTCTGGGCCGGCTACTTTCTGGCTTTCGTGGTTTTGATCGCCGCAGTCTGGGCGTACTTCCAGTTCGCCAGCGATAAACCACGGTGGCTGCCGGCTCTTGCTCTGGTGGTTTTCCTGCCGCCGCTGCGCGCGCACATTCGCCGCCGCCTGGTCACGCTCCGCCTGGAGAGCGATCATCTGACCTACGAAACCGGCCTGTTTTCTAAGACGCGCCGCACGCTGGACATGGCAAAAATCCAGGATGTGACTCTGCGCCAGACCTTCGGCCAGAGGCTGCTCGGAGTCGGCGACGTGATGCTGGAAACTGCGGGAGAAGCGGGTGGTCTGGCAATTCGGCAGATCGACAACCCGCGCCAGATTGCCGACACCATCATCGACGGCTCGCGCCGGGCAGCCGCGGCCCGCGCCCGCGGCAGCTTTTAGAAGCCCAAAAACACGAAGGGCCGGACACTCGGTCCGGCCCGTTCACCTTTTTGGAATTGAACCCAAACTCAGCGGTCCCGATATCCGCCGCCGCCCCGGCGCTGTCCGCCGTTGCCGCGGTCGAAACCGCCCCGGCCGCCGCCACCCTCGCGTTCCCGCGGGACCATCGGCCGCGCTTCGTTGACCACCAGAGAGCGGCCCATCAGATCCCGGCCGTTGCACGCCTGAATGGCCTGATTGGCGCTTTGCTCGTTCTGGATTTCAACGAATCCGAATCCGCGCGGCGCCCCGCTGAAGCGATCGCGCATGATATTCACACTGTCCACCGTTACGCCCGCATCAGAGAAGAACCGTTCGACATCGGCTTCGCTGGCGGCGTAAGGGAGATTTCCTACGAAAAGTTTCACTGATCTGACTCCTGACTAACGAGTTCGGGAAGAAGCAGAACCGGCCGCGGTGAGGGAATACGGGACGCGGGAGGGAAGACTGTCACCCCTAAACTGTCGGGTCCAGTATCGCATAATGTCTTTAGCAGGTCAAAGCTGGCGAAATGCTCCTGGATGGCGAGTACAGGGAAGAAAAAACGCGCCCGTGGTACGAGTTCATCGGGGGCCCGAAGACCCGTGGCCAGATCCTCAAAAGGCTCGTCTTTCTTCTCCTGATCGTCATTTTCGCCGTGCTGAAGTTCACCGGCATCATCCGTTTTCATTTCTGAGCCGCTGCCGCTGACATTGCCGGGAACCCTCGGGCGTACGGCCCCGTAATACTGCGAGAGGTTGCCGATGACGCTGCCGCTCCGCCACACCTTTCGAACTCTGGCGAGAACACCCGCCTTTACCATTACTGCGATCGCCGCTCTTGCGCTGGGCATCGGCGCCAATACCGCGATCTTCAGCCTGGTGAATCAGGTCCTGTTAAATCCGCCGGGCATGTCGCACCCCGAGCGCGTGATTGCGGAACGCGTCAATTACGACAAATTGAATCTGAAGAGCATCGGCGTATCCGTTCCCGATTTCGAGGACATGCACCGCAGCCGGCAGGTGTTCGAGCACGCCGCGCTCATGTCCAACATGGATTTCAACTACACCGGCGCGGGCGCGCCACAGCGCCTGCAGGGCGCCACGGTTTCGGTGGAATGGTTCGACGTCTTCGGCGCGAAGCCCCGCCTTGGCCGCGCCTTCACGCGCGCCGAAGACCGGCCGGAGGCGAACAACGTCGTCGTGCTCGCCTGGAGCACCTGGGTGCGCCTATTCGGCCGCGATCCTGGCGTCCTCAACCGCGTCATCGAGCTGAATCAGAAACCCTACCGGATTATCGGCGTGATGGGCCCCGATTTTCGCTGGCCGAAGGAGGCCGAAGTCTGGGCCCCGCTGGGGCTCGCGAATTCCGAATACGACGAGGGCAATCGCTTCAACGAAAGCTACAACGCCGTGGCTCGTCTGAAGCCGGGCGTATCGTTCGCGCAGGCGAACGCACTCATTCACGTGCTCGCCGCTCGCGAGCGCAGCGGAAACAACCAGGCCGCGGCTTATGCGCGCGATTCGGCCTGGGGCATGTTTGCCGTGCGAATGACCGATTTCGTCGCCGGCGACACCAAACAGCCCATGCTCATTCTGCTGGGCGCGGTGGGCTTCGTTCTGCTGATCGCGTGCTCGAACATCGCCGGGCTGATGATCGCTCGCGCCTCCGGGCGCGGGCGCGAGATCGCCGTTCGCGCGGCTCTGGGCGCGGGCCGCTGGCAGTTGCTGCGCGGGACAGTGCAGGAGAGCTTTGTGCTCGCGATTGTCGGGGCCATTGCCGGCCTCGCCGTGGCGTGGGGAGGCATGCGCCTGCTGCTGCTGATCGCTCCCGAAGCGGCGGTGAATGGGCTCGAGCCTCGTCTCGACGGACTGGTCCTGCTCTTCACCGGCATTCTCGCCATCATTTGCGGGCTGCTGTTCGGCATCGCTCCGGCGTGGCAGATCGCGCGCACCGATCGGCATGAGAACCTGCGTGGAGGCGGGCG